>Ga0182040_10000757_pt1 | contig 14748 bp, 14 predicted proteins | sample flu12Cox44000176_FD_125973 | JGI IMG/M metagenome (GOLD analysis project Ga0182040, IMG submission 125973) | Lab enrichment of tropical soil microbial communities from Luquillo Experimental Forest, Puerto Rico - flux8day.12C.oxic.44.000.176 | ecosystem: Environmental > Terrestrial > Soil >... | reverse complement strand
GGCGCGGTCATCACGCACCTAAGGGCTCACGTCCTCTACAACATCGCGTTTCCGGGCGCCTTCTTGTGCCTGTCGGCGACAACGTTGGCGCTGATGATCCTGCATTGACCGGGGCTGTGCTAGCTGGGCATTCGGTTCTTGACGATCTGGTCCTGTGTCCGGGCGATCGCGAGCACGATGTCTTGCGGAGCGGGATCGTTGGGTGAGCTGTCGAACTCCAAGTCGACACCCACCCTGCCCTCGGCGAACGTCAAATAGGTCACCGCTTTTGAGTTGTCGGGCGAAAGGCCCACCGCGATCAGTCCGTTCGTCCCGATGTCCAACGGCTGTGGGGCCGCCGTGACGTATTTGGAATAGGATTGGGCGCGTTCTTTGGCCTGCTGGGCGGCGGTCGCTGGGTCGGTAAAGACGACGACGAGGTCGTCGATGGTGCGTCCGCGTTCGGCGTTGCCGTACGTCACCCCCGCTCCGGCCACCCCGCCGGGATTCTGCGTCGGCGGCCCCGTAGTCGAGGCACCCGGGCCGACATCGTCCGGCTGGAGCAGCAAGTACGTGTAGTCGCCCAGTGGCCCAACCCCCGACGGTGGCGCGCTCGACGACGCCGATGCCGCTGCCGAACTCGACGACGACGTTGTTGCAGACGACGACGCCTTCGACGAGCTCGATGAGGGAGACGATTTTTCGCCGCTGCCGCAAGCTGTCGCAACGGCCAACGCGGCGGTGAACGCCACTCCGACGCCGAAGATCCGCACCACACCCATCGCCTACCTCCATTCAGTGCCAGCTATTTCTACGGCACTATCTCTTGCACGGCAATACGTAGAAACCATCGATGGGGCAAGCTCGACCGCGGCGGGAGGCAGCGGAGTCGATCAGGCGGGAAAGTACCGGATCCGGCTGATCGCGTTGCCCCGCCACGCCACATCGGCGAACATGATGCCGCGCCCGTGAGCCGAGTTGAGCGAAACCGCGACCGTGGGACCCGCGCCGACCACCTTGGTCCAGCTCGTCGCGCTGAGTTGCCCGACGAGTTCGGCGATGTCGAGCGGATCGTTGTCACCCAAAGTTATTGCCGCGGTTGATGAAAGTGGATGCAGAGCGGCGAACTTGTCCCCGCGCGCGACTGCACAGAGGAACGTCTCCACCAGCCTCTTGTGCCGCGCGCCCACCCGCCGGAAGCCGGTCACGAAGCCGGCGGTCCCGCGCAACCCCTGATTGGCCAACAAACCGCGCGACAGTTGCAGCCCCGGCGACACCGCTCCCAAACCGGTTCGCAGGAACTGGAGCACCATCGTCGGCAACTCCCAATAGGCCCGCAATTCGGCAATCCGCCACTCACCGTTGGCCTCCCGGAGGTCATAGCGCAGGAACGCGGGAATGTACATCGTCACGGCCGAACCCATCGCCACCTCGAGCTCGAGATCGCGCAGCACGACGGTGCCGAACACGATATCGAGATCGCGATGGAACTTGATGTCGCGCGGACCGATAAACGTGTCGTAGAAACGGTAAATCTCCTCGAACCCCACGTGCGGCTCCGAACCGACCGGATCTTCAACCCGGGCGTCAGCCGTGAAGGCACCGACCCAGCCGTCGCGGTCGTGCACAGTGAACGCCTGCGGCGACCGCTCGACCGCGGCGAGCAGCTGCTCTCGATTCACCGGCACGACCATCAGGACGCCTCGACCAATTCGATGCCGACGGTTCGCATCTCCGCCAGCGCTTTTGCCGCCGAATCCGGCGCCACGGCCACTGTCAGGTCCACCAGCACCCTGGTGGTTAAGCCGGCCCGCGCCGCATCCTCGGCGGTCCGGCGGACGCAGTGGTCGGTGGCAATGCCGACTATGTCGACGTCGTCGACCCCCCGCTGACGCAACCACTCCAGCAGCGGGGTCCCGTTCTCGTCGACGCCCTCGAAGCCGCTGTACGCCGCACCGTGGGCGCCCTTGCGGAATACGGCCTCGATCGGGCTGGTGTCGAGAGCGGGATGAAAATCCGCGCCGGGGCTTCCCGCAATGCAGTGCGGGGGCCAGGACGACGAATAGTCCGGGTGGTCGGAGAAATGGTCACCCGGGTCGATGTGGAAATCCTTGGTGGCCACGACGTGCTGGTAGCCGGGCTCGCGGGCCAGATAGTCGTTGATCGCGCAGGGCAGGGCGGCGCCGCCGGTTACCGCCAGCGAGCCACCCGCGCAGAAGTCGTTTTGCACGTCGACGATGATCAACGCTCGCACACGCTCCACACTATCGTCGCGCGACCCGCGGTACAGCCGCTAGCTGCGCCGATGAGGCGGCCGGTTTGTTTGCCGGTCGGCCGGGTAACCAGCTGCCATGTTGATCCGCAGAATCGCGCGGCCCCTGTTGTCGGTTGCGTTCATCGGCCAAGGAGTCGACTCACTGCTCAATCCGAAGCCGGCGGCGGAGGCCGCGGCGCCCATCGTGGACGGTCTTCGCGCCTTGCCGGATCCGGTGGGCAGCAGCATCCCCAGCGACCCCCAGACATTCGCACAAATCAACGCCGCCGTGCAGATCGGCGGCGGCTTACTGCTTGCCGTCGGCAAAGCACCGCGTGTCGCCTCGGCAGCCCTTGCCTTGACGGTGCTACCGGCCAACCTCGGTGCGCACATGTTCTGGAGCGAGAGCGACTCGCAGCTCAAAGCCCAGAAGCGCAGGGAATTCCTGACCGATCTCAGCCTGCTGGGCGGGCTGATGATCGCGTCCGCCGATACGGCCGGCAAGCCATCGCTGGGGTGGCGAGGCCGCCGGGCGGCGAAGCGGCTTTCCGAGCGGGTGTCCTCGGCGCTGCCAGGATCCGACGACGCGTTTGACGCCGACTTCGGGGAACTCGGGGAAAAGATCGTGCACGGCCTGCAGGTCGGTGCGGAACGCGGCCGCGAACTGGCCAGCACCGCCGCCGAAAGAAGCGCGCCATACGCCGAAGCCGCTCTCGAACGCGGCCGCGAACTGGCCAGCACCGCCGCCGAAAGGAGCGCGCCACTGGCCAAGAAGGCACGCGAACGCGGCGTCGAGCTCGCCGAAACCGCCCTGTCACACGGCGGTCAGCTGGCCGACGCGGCGCGCGAAAGAGTCGGCGACGGTGTCAAGACTCATCATCGGATGCGCCGCTGGTAATCGCGAGATCGTCTCGGCGCCAACCGATATGGCGCCGTCCGCGGAGATAAAGCGCCCATGACAGCGCGACGACTGCGAACCCGGTGAGCTGGACGCCGACCACCCAGCCGGCGGGATAGATCGTTCCGGTGAGGTAGTGAGCGATGAATCCCTTGGGCGGCAGCGGCGCCATTCCGGCGTTTCGACGAGCCCAGCGCTCCACCGAGGTCAAGGGGCAGTCCACCCGCTTCGTCGCGATGGCGATCCCCCAGATCACAGCCGGCACATGCAGCCACATCGTGCGCCGCCAGCGCAGCGCGAGGAAACCGCCGATGAGGACGTAAGCGATGAAGGCGAAGTGCGACGCCACGATGAGTCCGACCACGATTGCGTACATGGCTTGTAAATCCCTAAATAGAAACACCCACCGCCGGGTTTGTGAGATGCGGGCTCTGGGATGGGCACCCGATGAGCGCACTTTGCAGCGGAACTCCCACTGGCTCGGGATGTACGGTTTTGGCATGAAGCGTACCAATGCGCTGTTGGCGGTTGCTGCCTTACTCGTATTGGCCATTTCGGCGTGCGGTTCACGGCACGGGAAGTCAAGAAACGACTCGGCCTGGGAACGCGGGTTCTATTGGGGTACCGCCACCGCCGGCTACCAGGTGGAAGGGGATGCACCCGATAGCAACTGGCGCCGCTACGTCGACCGCACCGCAGGCAAGCCCCTGCCGGCCGACAATACGGGCCCACTTGCGCACGGGCCCATCGACCCGTACAAGCAGGCCGACGATTTCCGGCATCGCTACCGCGAGGATATCGCGAATGCACACGCCCTGGGCGTCAATACGTTTCGGTTCGGAGTGGAATGGGCACGGGTGATGCCCGAGCCTGGCAAATGGGACGAGAAGGAGCTGGCCTACTACGACTCCATCGTCGCCACCGTTCGAGAGAACGGCATGACACCGATGATCACGCTGATGCACTGGGTGTATCCGGGTTGGATCGCAGACCGTGGTGGGTTTATGAACAACGTCGCCGCGTTCGAAGACTTCGCAAAGGCGATCACCAAACGCTATGCCGGACAAGGCGTGTTGTGGGTCAGCGTCAATGAGCCACTGGCATTCGCCAGTATGGAGATGCAGACGGGGGCGATTAAACCCGAAGAATTCGACACATTTTTTGACCGGGTCGCCGAGGCGCATCGCGCGGTGTATCGCGCCGCCCACGCGGCCGACCCCAAGGCGAAGGTGACCACGAACGAGGCATACGCCGCGCCGGATGTGCTTGCGCAGTTCGCAAGTTACGGGATCAAGGTCGCCGAAGGATCGATCTTAGATCGGGTCAAGGACAGCATCGACTACATCGGATTCGACTATTACACCGGGACGGCCGCCGATAACCCGGCCTCAGCGCAGGATGCGGCGGCGCAGTGGACCATCAAGCTGCAGGCGGAGGACATCTACTACGTGTCGCGGTACTACGCGCAGCGGTATCCCGGGCTGCCCATCTACATCGTCGAGAACGGCATGGTCACCGACAACGGCATGCCACGGCCAGACGGCGTGACCCGTTCGCAGTACCTCAATGACACCATCTTCTGGGTACAGCGCGCCAAGGCTGACGGTATCCCGATCATCGGCTACAACTACTGGTCACTGGTCGACAACTACGAATGGGGAAGTTATCGGCCACGCTACGGCCTCTACACGGTCGACGCGCTGGGGGACCCTACCTTGACGCGGGTGCCCACCGACGCAGTCCAGACCTATACCCAAATCATCCGGGACGGGGGCACGACACCTGGATACCGTCCAGCGATGCCGGCAGCCAAATGCTCGTCCACGGTGGGGAAGGACAGCTGCGCGCCGCTCGATCCGAACGGTCCGGCGGTGCCGCTGCGGTAACGGCACCACCGGGTGCTCTCCACCGAGCATCCCGGCTGGCGTGCACTCCATGGTGGACGGCGCCGACGGGCTTCACCCACCACTTTCCAAGTGGCTCAAGTACCCGGGTGTTGTCGCGCCGTCGACCACGCCACGAAGGCGTCGATGATCGCGTCGACGTCTTGGCCGGCGTCCACCGTGGCACCGGCCTCATCGGCGCCAAGGGGTTCCAAGGTGTCGAATTGAGACCGCGGCAGTGCGGCCGGCATGAAGTGGCCGGACCTGACGGCCAGCCGCCCGCCGATGAGCTCCGGTGAACCGCTGAGGTACAAGAACTCGACACTCGGGCAGTGCGCCCGGAGTTGGTCGCGGTATTTGCGTTTGAGCGCTGAACAGCTCGCTACGCCGCCGTCGCGACGGCCGGCCAACCATTCGCCGACCCTCTCCAGCCAGGGATGGCGATCGTCGTCGTTGAGCGGTTCACCGGCGGTCATCTTGGCGATGTTGGCCTGCGGGTGCAGGGTGTCGGCGTCCACGAAGGCACCCGCAGCCGGTGTGCGAGCGCCGCCCCCACCGTCGACTTGCCCGATCCGGAGACGCCCATCACCACGACCGGTGACGACGCGGCGTCTACTCGGCGAGGTTTCAAACACATTTGGTATAAGCGGGCTTTGATTCCAGGTTTTCTCGGATGTTTTGGCGCCCCTTCCCTGCGGGATCACCTTTTCACAGCGCGCCTGCTCGGCGTAGCCGACCGCCTCAGCCTCATCACTTTTGGGATCGGTAGCCGGTCCCAAGGTCTGCAGTAAGACCCACGAGCAATCCACGAGAGATTGGGACCCACCCATGAGCGAGACCGTTGTCTACGTCGCCGTTGTGACATCCGTGGATGGCTGGGACTACCCCGAAATCGACCTGCTGGGCGTGTTCACCAGCTACGCGGGCGGCATCGATGCCGTGCGCGAATACCTCACCGCCGAGCACGGCGCCGACTTCGGCGCCATCGAGATCGGCCAGCGCCACGGCACCATCACCACCGGCCCGGTCTGTTACCACTGGTTCGTCCGCGAACAGGTCGTGCTCGACCAGCTCCTGTCGCCGAAACACCTGCGTCCTGTGCGGGCGCTCGGACCGCGACGTGATCGCGACCGTGTCGAATCGGGTGAAGCAGCCACCGTAGTGGCGTTCAGGCCTCGCCCGCTCGGCGCGCCGCGGCGGGAGGGGTGTTGACAGCGTGAGCAGAGTCCGCGGCAGCGGGTTAACGGCTTATATGTCCTAGCTGACTAGACAGGTTGCGGTTCCATTCGACCCAACCGACGCCGGCGCGGCCGTCGGCTGTGCTGACGCCGACCCAGGCACGCGGGAACTGGCTCATCCGTCCATCGGCGGCGGTCAGGCCCACCGGGGCGTGGCCTCGCACGTCGATGTCCGCGGTGATGTCACCGGGGTTGAGATCCACGGTCGCGTTCAGCGGTAACCCGTTGTCGCCGAAGGCTTCCCGCGAGGTGACGGTCTGCAGTTCGATGACATTGCCGTCGGCGCCCTGGACGTAGCCGACACTGAACGCCGGCGCACCCGGAATTCGGATGTTCACGCCGTGCAGGTGGGTGCCATCGTCGAGGTGCAACGCGCTCCAGATCCAGTCCATGCTCCACCAGTCGCGCACACCCCAGGAGTGGTCGCGCTGCCCGGGAACCGAGTCGACGCGGTAGCTGGTGTCGTTGACAGTGACGGTGCCCGAGACGGTGCAGGGGATTTCGTAACGCGTTGTGAGTCGGTACTTATAGGGGGTGCCGTCGGTGGCCCACACCAAGTTCATCGTCGTCTCGACGGGGTTTCCCTGCTCGCCGCGTAACAACGCCGACGGGTCCGGGTAAGCCCGACCGCGCGCACGCACGTCGACGCGGTAGGTCCGCAGCGCGGCGGTGGCGGAGTGGGCCAACTCGAAGGCGTCGGTGCGCAACAGCCACGGGTCCGCCGGCAGCGGGACGTGCGCGTCGACGACGGCGACGGTCGGCATGTCGGGTCCGCACAGCAGCGCGTGCACCCATGCGGTCCGCTGGTTCGCTATCAAGCCGATGCGGAACCAGCCGCCCAATCCCTGTGCCGCATCGACGAAGTCGGCATACCAACTCTCGCTCCACAGCGGCTCGGCGGTCGCGGCGTGGGCGAGTTCGTCGTCCTCCGACGGTCGCAGCGGCTGCGGCGCCGCCGCTTCGGGCAGCGTCGCAAGCGCATCGGTGTCAAGGACGTGATCGCAGTTGCGTTGCAGCATCGTCATGAACATGTGGTCACCACGGTCGGTGCGCTCCACGAGCATTGACGAGACGATCGCCATCATGACGCCGAAAAAGCTTTGGCGGCGGACACCTTCGCGAACCTCGGCGATGCTGATGGGCGCCTCCGGCCCCAGCGCCTCGTGGTAGGCCCGTAGCAATGCGTCGTAGTGCCCCCGACGATCCTGTGTCCGCAACGCGCAGCCGAGGAAGTACGACAGATCGGTCAATGCCGGTCCCCAGGAAACGGTCTGCCAGTCGACCACGGTCAGCGCGCGATCGGCTTCGGCGGTACCGAACAACATGTTGTCCAGTCGGTAGTCGCCATGCACCAGGCCCCGGATGCGGCCCGGCTCCGACTCGGCCGCGACATAGCCGTCGAACGCGGCCACCAGGCTTTCGCACACAATGCGGTGCTCCGGTGCGATCTGGTCGCCGTACCGGTCAATGAAACCGGCGTAAAGCGAAGCGATCGTCGCCTGGTTCAGCGGCGTGTCGCGGTTGAGCCACGGCGCTTCGGCCAGCGCGGTGTCCCCGAGCAGTGGGCCCTGCAGCCGTCCCAACTCGACCACACCGAGGTGGGCTTGTTCGGGTGTGGCGCCGGCGATTTCGTCGCCGACGACCGCCGGCCCGGCATCGCCGAGCAACAGATCGAACACGCCCGTCGAGGTGTCGACGGCGGCGTGGTAGCAGGGCGCAATCGGCCCGGCCAGCCGGGGTGCGATGTCACCGTAAAAGCCGACTTCCCGCTCGTAGAGACCCAGAGCCAGCCCGGTCTGGCGGCTCACCGCATCGGTGGCCGCAACCTTCAGAACCACCGAGGGTGGCCCGTCGGCAGCTGGGTCGGCGTATGTCAGCCCCACGCGGTAGCACTCGCTCATCTGGCCGGTGCCGATGCGCTCTACCGCGAAATCGGCAACGGCTCCGGCGCCGATCGCCGCGGCCAACCAGGAGGCGGTGAGGTCACTGGGTCGCTCGATGACTTGCTCGGTGTCGGCGTGCATGAGAGTCAGCGTGCCAGGTCAATGCGCCAGAGAGAAGCCGTCCCATGCCATCCGGCGGTGCGGGTGCGGATCGAATTCGACGCGGCTCTTGCGGTCGAAGACCATTACGGCGCGGTCGGCTGGGGTATATGCGGGCCAGTCGTCGCCCGGGGACCCCGTGCGGCTGAACGACCGCCACCGACGCTGCACGTGGTTGCTGACCCGCAGTGCGGCACGCTGATCGGCGGCGGCGGTCAGCAGTGCACCGAACCTGGTGCGATAGATGTCGAAGACCGCCAACAACTCGGTGGCATGCGTCGCCCCCAAACCCGACCAGCGCAGCGTCCGCGGGGCGTAGTCGTACCGGTAGAGGTATGTGGGCGCGTGGCCGCCGTGGGCCTCGGCGATCTGCCAGGCCGCCGAGCCGAACGCGAAGTCGCCGCCGAGCTGGATGCATGCCGACGGCGCCGGGTAGTCCGGGTAGGCGGCGGTAATGCGTTCGCGGGCAGCCGGTTCCGCATCGGCGAGTAGCTCCTCGACCATCGATTGGTTTGTCGGCAGCATTGCCAGGAAGCGCGTGAACAACCGTCCCTCTTCGGCGTTGGTGCCCACGATGAGCGGGACCCGATGTGCCCGACCACACCGCATGGCCTCGACGGGGTCCATGGGCAGGCAGTCGTCGCCGATGACCGGACCAATTGGGAAGGCGCCCAACCTGTTCTCCATGCCCTGATCGATCAGCCGGTGTTGTGTTTCCACCAGCTGGGCCGGGGAACCCTGCATCAACGCATGCGCGGCGTCCTGCTTGCGCGCGCCGAGCAGGTTGGCGAACCGCTTCGCGAACTCGCCGGCAACCTCTTTCGACCGCACCAGGCCCGACGCCGGGCTTTCCGAGATCGCCCCGGCGAACAGGCCTTCGGCGGCCGGGACCGCCAACAACGTGGAGGTAATGCACGCGCCCGCCCTCTCGCCGAAAATAGTGACATTGCCCGGGTCACCGCCGAACTCCGCGATGTTGTCGCGGACCCACTGCAACGCCAGCACCAGGTCGCGCAGGTACAAGTTGCTCTCGATGGCGATGTCCGGCGTCGAGAGCGACGACAGGTCGACGCATCCCAGCGCGCCCAATCGGTAGTTCACCGACACGTACACGCAACCCCGCCGCGCCAGCGCCGCGCCGTCGTACAGCGGAGTCGCCGAACTGCCCATGAAGTACCCGCCGCCGTGGATGAACACCATGACGGGTAACGGTTCCCCGGCGGCGACTTCCGGGGCGACGACGTTGAGGGTGAGGCAGTCCTCGCTCATGGGCTGGTAGCGGCCGACGCCGAGCATTGTGAACCGGCGCTGCTGAGGCGCGCAGTTGGCGAAGCCGTGGCAGTGCCGCACGCCCGACCAGGGCAGCGCGGGGCGCGGCGCCCGGAACCGCAGGCGTCCCACTGGCGGTCGGGCGTATGGGATGGATCGCCAGCGGTGTACGCCATCACGTGTGAAACCTTCGACGATGCCGGCCGTCGTGCGGGCGCGAATGGTGCGCTCATGCATAACAGTGACGGTAGCCGACACTACGGCCGTAGTGCGCGCGTAGCGGGCCGAATCCCGGGCGTGGCGGTTAGCCTGGCGGGATGCGGATCGCCGTGCTGGTCGCAGCGTCGTTGCTTGTCGCCGGGTGCTCGCATACGGTCGGTGGCCACTCGGAGCAGACGCAGACCACGTTGGGCAGCAAACCACCGGCGGCGTCCGCCGCACCGGCCGCCGGCGCGGCCATCCCCGATGTCATTGCGTGGATCGAGGCAGCTCACCCAGCTGATCCGGGCCGCTATCACACGGCGACGCGCGACGGCGCCAGCACGCAGCTCGGTAGCGATATCGCGCTCACGGCTAATGCTGGCAAAGTCTCCTGCATGACCGATTCCAAGCACACCGGCGGCGCGCTGGCGTGCCTAGTGCAACTGACCAATCCCCCGCCCCGCCCCGACACGGCCTACGGCGAATGGAAGGGCGGCTGGGTCGACTTCGACGGGACAAACCTCCAGGTCGGGTCGGCGCGTGCCGATCCCGGTCCATTCATCAACGGCAACGGACCCGAGCTGGCGAACGGAGATTCGTTGTCATTCGGCGACTACCGTTGCCGCGCCGATCAAGCCGGCCTGTTCTGCGTGAACTACGCCCACCAGTCGGCGGTACGGTTCGCCACCGCCGGCATCCAGCCGTTCGGCTGCCTGCGGTCGGTGCCGGCGCCGGATGGTGTCGGCATCGCGTTCAGCTGCTGATCCCGGGGCCCAACGTCGACTTGTTGGGCGAAGTCACGGCGTTTTGGCCCAACAACTCCACGTTGGGCGTGACGACTTAGTCGGGCCGGTTCTACGAGAGATCCACCCGCGGAAGAGATCGCGTACGAGGGGATGGCAGCCTTACGACGATGAGGTGGCCCGGGCCGCTGTCCACGCCGCCGTACGTGACCTGATGTAGTCGTGGTAGTCCTGCTCGGTTGTCAGCGCGGGCACAGCGGCGTGGGTCTGCCCCTGAGTGTCGTTCACGGGCAGCGTGGAGACCAGTTGGGCGAATACCTGCTGAATGTGGGAGGGGGTGCCCGCGACAGGATTCGCGGTCCTCGACGCGGGCACGGTGACGCCGGCCAGCGGGTCGTCGGTGCGCGGTTGCGCCAGGGTCAACACGTCGCCGACATCGGGAGCCGCCGCGTCGCGGGCGGTCAGCGACGGCAAGCCCCACCGGGTCTCGACGGTCTTGAGGATCGAAGTGTGATCGAGGGGGACGGTTCCGGTCGGGCGGAATACCGTGCCGGGGGCGATGAGAGGCGAGACGAGGACGGCGGGCACTCGAACGCCAAACCGGGTGAAATCGAATCCGAATTCGCCCGCGCTGTTGTCCGGCGGTACCGCGCCGGTCGGCGGTGGGACGTGGTCATAACAGCCGCCGTGCTCGTCGTAGGTGAGGATCAGCAGGGTCTGGTTCCATCCGGGGCCGTTGCGCAGGGCGTAATAGACGTCGTGAATCAGTTGCTCTCCCAGCGATACGTCGTAGTTGGGGTGCTGGCTGTTGCCAGACGATCCCCAGCTGGGCTCCAGAAACGTATAGGCGCCAAGACTTCCCGCCGTAGCCGCCGCCCGGAAATCCTGGAAAACGCCGAAGTGCGACTCCGGGGCGTTGGTGGTGTCGGGGAAATTAAGGCGGGTCAGTGGTGGGTTGTTGTAGCCGTATATCGACCAGTCCAGGTTGTGCGCGCTCAGCAAGCCGAAGATGCTTTGCGAGGTGTACCTGGATGTCGAATCGTCCATATGGCCCTGACTCTTCGCCGCGGACAGAAAAGCCCGATTGGGAAACGTCTCGGTCGGCACGGAGCTGAACCAGTGGTCGCAGACCGCGAAGCCACGAGCTAGCCCGGACAAAATCGGCAGCAGTTCGGGAGTGAATACCCGCATGATGTCTGACGCAGTTGTACCCGGAATGACGGGCCGGTGCGCGCCCCTGCCCTTCAGCGTCGCTGCGAAGTCCGTGACGAATCCGCGGTTGGTCGCCGGAATCCGGGCCGGCGGGCGCGCCTCGTCGAAAAGTTGCAAATTGGTGGCCACGAAACCTTCGCCAGGGTTGGCCCCGGGCGTGAAGTAGACGTTTGCTGTCCCTGGGGTCAAAGCGCTGACCGGGATGGATGCGCCGCTGGCGTCCGGATTAACCTCGTCACCCGTCAGACCCTCGAACGGCTGCTTCGTAAGGGGCGAGACGTTTGCCGAGTCGGCGTAAAGAAACCCCAGCATGTGGTCGAATGACCGGTTCTCGAGCACTAGCACCACGATGTGCTCAACCGAACCGAGTGAGTTAGCGGCGGCCGTCATGGACGGTATTGCGCGTCGCTGGCCATAGTTTCTGCAAGAGCGCGGTCCACTGAGCGGACCGGAAGCCGTTTTCTCGCCAAGTCGACGATCAGATCGGCGTGGTTGGCGTACGCGTCGGCAGCAAAGGAACGAAACCGAGTAGTTCGGCCGCTGGCATTGACCAGTCGTGAACGCGAGATCTCATCGCGACCGTCGCTTCTAGAGGCCTGTCCAACAAGGAGGTCGCCGAGGCAACGACGATGTTGGTACGGGCGGTCGATGGACACGTTCACCCGACCTGTTCAAAATTGAACGTTGCCAGCAGGTTCGAGCTCGCGTATCTCATGTGACCGACGACTTTTCTTCGCCGCCGCTGCTGCCATCCCTGATCGGTGACTGTCTATAGGTTGTTCAAAATCGCCGTGCCGTCCGGTGTACCCAGTCCCGAACACGGATCCCAACCTGGCCCGGCGTTGTAGCCCTTGACCGTGTTCGTGATGGCGTTCGTGCCCGAGGTGACGTCGTGGACAACGCCCTTGGCCACGCTCGAATAGAGGAAGGGGTTGAGGAAGCCGACGTTTTTTCGCTTGGCCTGGTTTAGCAGGGCAACCAACGCCGCCATTAGCGGAGCGACCGCACTCGTGCCGCCCGAGGCGCCTTCCTGGCGATCGACACGCGTGAAGTAGTTGGTCGCGCTCATCGCGATGTCGGGAACACCACGCCCGGGCTTCCCGTCATCGATCGACATGATTTTGTTGGCGGCGGTTTGGTACGACGGCACCGCGAAGACTTCGCTGACTCCGCCGCCGCTGGCCCAGCCGCCCCGATCGAGAGGCGTGCCATCGTTCCAGACGACGTCGACGCCGTTGTCGATTTGCGTGCCGCCGCAAGCCAGGACGAGGTCGTCGCACGCCGGATGGTCGACGTGGATTTTTCCATCCCACTGGCCCGAGATCTCATCCGCCGTTCCATGATCGCCCGCAGCGACGCAAACCGTGATGCCCAGCGCGCCCGCGGAGGCAAACAGGTCGTGAAACTCCTTGATGCCCATCTGATCGGTCGGGTCCTCCGGGCCGCCCCAGCTGATCGAGATAACGCTCGGTTTGCGCTCGGTGTCGTGAACGGCGGCACTAATCGCGTCGATGAACCCCTTGTCGCCGTTGTTCGGGGCGAAATAGACAGCAAACGTTGCGTTTGGCGCGACGGCCCCGGCGACCTCGATGTCGAGCATCACCTCGCCATCGGCGGAGTCCGCCGTCGTTGGGTTGCTCGCGGCCGCGTCGACCGAAATCGACGCGACCGTCGGCGTCTTCACGCCGATCTCGTGAAAGAACACTCTTAAGTCACTGGTGCGGTAGCCGCCGCCAAGCTCGATGATGGCGATGGTTTGTCCGGTGCCGTCGAGCTTCGTGCCATTGGACTGTGTCGGAAAATTGTAGCGCGACGCGAATTCGGTTGAAGCGACGCCGTTCTGACCGCCAGGCCCGGTCGCGACGGCGCCGCTATTTGCTGACGCCGCCTCGTGAGCGCGGTTCGCTCCACTGGCTTTCCCGGGACTCGGCGTCGATCTGCGCGCGCTAGTCGTCCCGCGGTGCTTGGGTCGCGTATCGAATCCGAACACGCCGGTGATGATCGGTTGCAACTCCTGCGGCACGGCGATTTCGCCTTGTCGCCCGCGATAAGTTCCCGTCGAGTGGTGATACATACCGACATCGGCGTGAAACGCCGCGCGCAGGTCCGCAAGCTTGCCTCTCAATTCAATCGTCCGCGCGGGGGCGCTGCGACGCACGACAAAGAGGTCGTGCTGCTGCGCGAAGGCTTCGACCTTGTCGAGGTCCTCTTTCGACGCACCGTGCTGTTCGGCGAGTTGCTCGTGGGTCAGGTATTCGCGCTTCGCAAGTGGCTTTGCGGCCTGCTCGTACACGCGCCTCTGAAGCGCCTTGGGATCTCCAGCGGAGCGAACGCGCACGGTCAGGCTGGCCAATTCGGATGGGTTCACGGGGCCTGCGGGCCTGGAGTTGGGCAGCAAACTCTTATTGCTGCCCGGTAGCGGGACGTATCCGGCCATGATCTTTCTCCTTATATGACGGCGGTGGCGGTGCACCGTTCGTGTCGACGACTAAAAGTTCGAGGCGGCCATAGCACGCGCCGCTGGTGCCACAGCGCCTGATTGCCGGCACCATGGACGCCAAGCCCGCAGCGTTCCAGTCGCCCGCTCTCGCGGGCGACCCACGTCGTTGACGCCACTGTTCTGGCCTCCTCCCGATCGGATGAACGACCGTGAGCTAGCTGGAACCGGAATGGACTTGGTATAACGTTTCAGCCCGACGGAAAGGGAAACAACATGCCGGTCCGCTGAGCGGACCGGCATTTCATCAGAAGCCGCACCCAACCCTTAAAGGCCCGCTGCGCCGCCCTTTCCGAGTCGGTCATGCGCCCGTGCCATCTTGTTGGGATGGGCAATAATCCAGTCCGCCTAGTGGGCCGACCCGGTCAGTGGCTCCTCGTCGGGGTCGCCCACGATCGGTGTCCGTTTGGCGTCGCCGTCTTCGCCGTCGCCGGGCATGTCAGGCCATTCCTGCACGCGGTGGTGGGTCATAGGATCCGTCCGGTCTGGGGTAGTGGGTAGTTCAGGTCGGGGTTGAATACGGGACTAAACG
>Ga0182040_10000751_pt1 | contig 14808 bp, 9 predicted proteins | sample flu12Cox44000176_FD_125973 | JGI IMG/M metagenome (GOLD analysis project Ga0182040, IMG submission 125973) | Lab enrichment of tropical soil microbial communities from Luquillo Experimental Forest, Puerto Rico - flux8day.12C.oxic.44.000.176 | ecosystem: Environmental > Terrestrial > Soil >... | reverse complement strand
TTTGCCCGCTGGTTCGCACCGCGACATCAGCCGCTCGCTGAAATCACGGAGTCCACGCTCGTCGACTATGTTCGTCATCAACTCGAACAAGATCCCAAGCCAACTCCGCGGACCGTGAATCATCGCTTGGGGACCGTGCGCTGTTGCTATCGCTTCCACACCGGACAAGAAATTCCTGCCGGCCAAACGCACTTCCAGCGCCGCTATACCCGAAAATCCTCACTGGGCTACGGCCGGCCCCGCACCGCCGTCTCTCGGAGACTTCGCCTCAAACAAGATCGGCGAGTCATCGTGCCGCTCTCGGCTGAAGAAGTTGGAAAATTCTGGCAAAGCTTCCGCACCTACCGAGATCTGATCTTGGTCGGTTTGATGCTCCTCGACGGCCTGCGTTCTTGTGAGGTCTTGGCCCTGGAACTCGAAGACGTGCAACTCGCCGAGGGGCAGATGCGCGTCCACGGCAAAGGGAAACAAGGAGCGCTCTCTGCCACTGCACCCGGACATCCTCGAAGTCCTCGAACACTATCTGCGCTTGGAGCGTCCGCTGATCAACACGCCCGCTTTGTTCGTCTGCTTGAAAGGCCGCCGACGCGGCCAGCCCATGACTGCGGCGGGGCTGCGTTCTCTGTTCCGCCACCATCGAGTGCGCAGTCAAGTTCCTCACGCCAATCCGCACCGCTGTAGGCACACCTTCGGGAGTGATATGGTGCGTGCTGGGATATCCCTGCCCGCCTTACAACGCCTGATGGGGCACTCCCAGATCTCGACGACCCTGCTGTACGTGGAACTCGCGCCGCAGGACGTCTGGCGCGAATATGCCCGGGCCATCGAGAAACGGAAGACTTTGGACTCTTCCCACCTGTCATGACTCGCCGTCAAACCAGTCTCGCAGAAATCTTTGAAACGCAGATCGACACGCTCGCTCTCACCCTACGGCCCGACACGGTACGCACGTATCGATCTGGCGCGCGCTCCTTCCTCTCCTATCTGCGCGTCGCCTTCCCGCGGCTTCGCCAGTTGTCGCAACTGCGCCGCGATCCTCATCTGCTCGGCTGGTTCCGTTGGCTCGCGGGACATCAACCATCCCTCAGCAACTCCACTCACACCACTTATCTTGTTGGCGTTCACCATTTACTCGACGCCTTCGCTGCCAACGGCCAGGCGCTGCCCGACCTCATTCGTCCAGGAGACTTCCCGCCGAAACCCCACTATCTGCCCAGGCCCCTTTCCCTACAGGAGGATCAACTCTTGCAGCAGGAACTGCGCCGAACCGATGATCTCTACGCGAACGCACTCTTGCTGATCCGCGCGACGGGGATGCGCGTTGGTGAATGCGTCCACCTGCCGCTGGACTGCCTGCGGCAGGTGGGAAGTGAACAGTGGGCACTCCATGTCCCCCTCGGCAAACTGCACACGGAACGCTTGGTTCCAGTTGATCCCGAGGTGCGGAAGATCGTGGAGCGGATCCTAACCCTGCGCACTTCATCTCCGCAACTCGCAGGCTCAGATGACTTCCTGCTGCCACATCCCGATGCTCGGCACCGTGGGATGCTGAGGATTCTCCGATTGGTGTTGGCCCGGGCCGCCCAGCGCGCTGGTTGCGTTAGCCATGTCGTACCTCACCGCCTGAGACACAGCTTTGCCACAGAAATGCTGCGGCTCGGCGTTAGCCTTCCAGCCCTCATGAAACTGCTCGGGCATCGGAACATCCAGATGACTTTGGGCTATGCGGAAGTCACGCAGGAGGATTTACAGCGCGAATTCCACCAGGCTCGTCAGAATGCACCGCATCTGCATCATGTCCCCACACTCGCACTTCCTAAAGACATGCCGGGCGCCGGCCTCTCCTGCGTCTGCCAGGCACTGGCGGCAACTCGTCACCTCTTGGAAATGTACCGCCGCCAACGCGGCGATGAGAAATCCTGCCGTCGATTGCTGCGCCTCGACAAGCGCCTTCTCAAAGTCCTGTCCCAACTGCAGACCCTCAAAACAGACCTAAAATGAGGAAGAATTGGCCGATTAAGGTACGAATAACCGGCCACGGCGCGTCACGTTTGAGCATTCTGCGGACCCGACGATATTGAGCTCACCGAGAACACAGAATTCCATCTCGATACATCGCAATGACGTCTCCTTCGCTATCCAGCACAACCACCTTGTTCCTCGTGAATCCCATCCCGCATAGACCGCCACAAACAAACGCCCATTCGAGTTGGAACGGGTCCCGGTAGAACGGGATAGCCGTCGAAGTTGGATCGGACAAAGGAAGGTATGCCTTCGGAAGCTGTTTCCCCTCCTCCTCCCATTTGTCACCCGTGCTTTCGCTCCACTCGGTTTGCGCATTGCGATCAGGATTGCCGTTGTTCCAGCAAGGCGGCCGTCGGGTCGAGATTCGCCGCCCTTCTCGCCGGCACCCAGCATGACATCGCGGCGATCACAAAGAACGCCACTGCCATGGTGACAAACGTAACGGGGTCGGTGGCCTTGATGCCGACGAGCATCGAACGCATCTCTCGCGTCACCGCGAACGCTCCGAACAATCCCCCGACCACGCCAATCGCCGTCAACCGCAATCCCTGCCCGACAATGAGTTGGAAAATGTTCTGCGGTTGCGCCCCCAGCGCCATGCGGACGCCGATCTCGGCGGTGCGCTGACGCACCACGGTCGCCAGCACCCCGTAGAGCCCTACGCCTGCAAGCATCGCCGCGATGACTGCAAACGCCCCAATGAGCAATAACGAAAATCGCGTTCCTGCTTGCGCCTTTTCCATCACCGCATCCATGGGCTGCAGGTCGAGAACCAACAGGTGCGGGTCGAACGCCTTGAGCGCCGCGCGAACATCGTTTGCGTAACTCGCCGGACTGGTGCCGGTTCGCAGCGCCCAGTGGTCCGCCGCACCCGAGCCGATGTACGCATCGGGAAGGAAAACCTGCCCGCGTCCCGGCTCGCTCAGCGACACGCCACGCTGATGGGCCACGACGCCCAAGATCTCGACCCACACGGGTTCCGGCGTCTGAATGCGGATCAAAATCCGCTTCCCAACCGCCGGCTGACCCGGATAGGCACGATCCGCCAGCATCTTATCCACGATGGCATACGTGCGGCCCGGTTGATTGTCCTCCGCGGTGAACGTCCGCCCATCGAGCAGCGGTGTGCGCATGGTCTCGAAGAACCCCGGAAGCACGATCAGAGGATCGGTTGCCTGGAATTTGCTCGCGTCCGCGAGAGCTTCTTCGGTGCCCCAGCGAATTGGGCTGTAACCGCCCGTAAGCGGAAATGGATTCGACGCCGTCACGCTTTGCACGCCCGGGATGGCGCGCAAGCGTTCTTCGAGTTGTCGCGTCGCCACGGCTCGTTCTTCCGGCGTCTTGTAAATCCGATCCGACTGCACCTGAAACGTCAGCAGGTTATGCGGATTGAATCCGGGATCGATGCGCTGCAATTCGAGAAAGCTCCGGACCATCAGTCCCGACCCGATGAGCAGCACATAGGCGAGAGCGACCTCGAGCCCCACCACGATCTTCCGCGAGAGCCCGCCGGTCGCCAGCCCTTCGCTGCGGCTCGTCCCGCGCAAAACGATCATCACATCTGGCCGGGCCGCGCGCCACGCCGGCGCAAGCCCGAAAATAGCCGCGGCCGCGAGACTCGAGACAATCGTGAAGATCAGCACGGTGGAATCAATGCGAATCGTCTCGAGACGTGGCAAATGCGCCGGAGCGATGGCCAGCAGTTCTTTGATTCCGGCCCACGCAATTCCCAGTCCACCCAACGCGCCAATCGCCGCCAGCAACAGCGCCTCCGAAAGAACCTGCCGCGCGAGATCCCACGAGCTGGCGCCGATGGCCGAGCGAATCGCAAGTTCCCGCTGCCGCAAGGATCCCCGCACCAGCAGCAGATTCGCCACGTTCGCACACGCAATCAGCAAAAGAAAAATCACCGCGCCCATCAGCGCGAGGATCGCCGGCCGGACTTCCGACACGAGATGCTGTCGCATGGGCTCCACACGGATGGCGTAGCCCGCCGTGTTCAGGATCGAAAAGTCTTTCCGCGCCGCGGCTGCCACTTGATCGACGGCGGCTTGCGCGCGTTCGATAGTCATGCCCGGTTGCAGTCTCCCGATCACGCGCATCGACACCGACAGGCGCTGCGCCGCGTTGTATCCCAGGCGATTGGCCACCCAGATTTCGGGCGCGGCTTCCAAATCCGCGGACGCAGGGAAGTAAATCTGAAAGTGCGGCGCGAGCACTCCGACGATTCGCGGACTGAACGGTTTCCCCTTGTTTAGGGTTTGCCCAAGCGCATCGGGATTCCCGCCGAACCGCCGTTGGAAGTATTCGTAACTGATGATCGCCATCGCTGGCAGCCGCGGAGGCGGGGGCGTCGTCGATTGCGTTCCCGGCGCGGGCGGAGGCGGCTGGGGCTGTCCGTCATCATCCGTGAAGTCGCGGCCGAACGAGATCCTCGCCCCGACCAACTGAAAGTAGTTCGTCGTCACGGTGCCCACGTGCACCTGTTCCGGCAATCCGTCGTCGCCGGCCAAGGTGAACGGAAATGTGAACACGCCCGCGACGCCTTGGAACTCGTTCTTCGTGCCATCGCGCAAATCAATGAAATTGGCGTTCGAAAACGGAAAGTCCTTCACGCCGCGATTGCGCATGTCGGTGGGCATGATGACGAGCTGATCGGGGTCTCTGTAAGGAAGCGGCCGCAACAGCACCGCATTCGTGACGCTGAAGATGGCCGTGCTTGCGCCGACACCCAATGCAATCGTCAGCGCAGCCGTGAAAGTGAAGATAGGGCTGCTCCGAAGTGTTCGCTCAGCAAGCAACAGATCCCGTAATTGCATCCCGCCACCTCACCGGACAGCAAGTTTAGCGCCAAGAATCCTACCTCCTTTGTCTCCTCTCACGTCCGAGTTTCTTCGATGGCCTCGACCGCTTGGCCGTGCGCCGCCTTTTTCAGTGGCGACACGCGGTCCGCTCGACCTTTAACTGGCCTTTGCATCCCATAGCCGCGGTGAGAGCCGACATTACCGACCTTGTACTGCGTTCGGGCGCGAGGCCAATTTGCGGTGGCTCGTTCCTCGGTGCCTGTTTCACACCGGGTACTTCTCACGGGCAAAGCTGATGAAAAACGCGGTATTCGTCCTAGATATGCACGATCCGTTGGTCTACCTCGCAAAAGATGGAAGTGTGAATCCGTAGCCGACTCGCTTAGCTTCGTTGAGGTTTGTGCGCCATCGAGAAATTGTTGATGTTACCCGCAACAATCGCGGGTGACGCAGCTCTCCTTATCGATCTTCGATGGTCATGATACTGTTCTGGATATCCGTCGTTAGTGGACCCAGCCTGTGCTGTTGCTGAGATCCAGTGTCGCCATGGGAGGAAACCACATGCGCAGACTTCTACTGTGTCTCTCAGCTGCAGCCGTGACGTGGGCGAACGCCGGCGCGCATGAGAGCCCTAGAAGCGCGCCTGGCTGCGCCGGCAAGAATCCGCAACAGTGTGTAGAGCTTGCTCTCGATGCCATGGGTGGCCGCGACCGACTAGAGCAAATCAAGACCGTCCGCGTAACGACCATTGGACACACCGCGCTCGCCGAACAATCGTACCGCCAGGCCCCGTTCATTACATCGTACGAGCGCGGGAAGACTACGCTGGATTTGGCCAGCCAACGGGTCCTAAGGGAGGCAACACTAACCTGGCCTGAATCTGACCCGGGCCAGTCAGAGAACGTGTCAGTATGGGTGGCCGGGCCTGACGGTTGTGTGCGACGCGCGAAACAAGGCGATTCGCCTTGCTCACTCGGCGACCTGCACTCCGCGCGTCAAATGTTGACTCTCGGGCCGGAGAGACTTCTTTTGACCGCCTACCATGCGGCTGACTTACGGTTCGAAGCGCCGGAGATGTTACGTGCAACCTCGCACGCGGTTGTGGCCTTTGCCTGGCAGAAGGTTCCCGTCCGCGTCCTGCTCAACGCTTTCAATCATCTGCCTGACGCTGTTGAGACCACACAACAGTTTTATGACTTCTGGTATTTCTGGGGCGATGTGCATCAGAAGACCTATTTCGACAACTGGCAACTATTTCATGGACTCGTCTATCCTACGAATTGTGTGGAAGAGCGGAACGGCCTCCTCTGGCGTTCTACACAAGCATTAGATGTCGAGTTCAACGTCTCCATTGACGACAAGTCGTTCGTGATGGACTCGAACATAGCTAAAAAGAGTGTAACCTCGCCCGGCTGGAATCGGCCGTTTCGCCCGGATCAGGCCGCCGTGCTGGCCAAAGGTGTCGACCTGTTCCTCGGGTCTTGGAATTCAACCGTGATCAAGCAACCGGACGGACTCGTCATCCTGGAGGCTCCGATATCGGGGATATACACCCAGGGAGTCATCGAAGAGGCGCGAAAACGCTATCCAGGCGCACCGATAAAGGCGGTCCTATCCACATCGGATTCCTGGCCACATACAGGCGGCGTGCGGTTCGCGGTGGCGGAGGGATTCCCCGTTTACATTCTCGATCTGAACCTGCCCCTGCTCGAGAGAGTGGTGAAGGCGCCACATACACTGGAACCTGATGCCTTGGCGAAGAACCCGAGGGAGCCACAGTGGAAGATCGTTTCAGACAAAGTCGAAGTGGGTAGTGGCGAAAATCGCCTGGAACTTTATCCTCTGCGCGGGGCCTCGACCGAGCGGCAGTATCTAGTTTACTTCCCGGATTCGCGTTTGCTCTATGGGAGCGACACTCTGGTACTCAATGACGACGGGTCTTTGTACGACCCCGAATTATTGCGCGAGGTCGCCCAAGCGGTAAGACGGGCAAATTTAGCAGTCGACACTATCTTCGCTATGCATCAAGGTCCCGTGCCGTGGAGGCAGGCGCTCGATCTAATTGCAAAATCGCAACGCCCCTGAGACGTCTCAAACATTTAACTGTTCTGCAGAACGGTCTACGTGGAACTTTTTTGTGAGGTGTGTGTGGATCGCTCACAAAGTCCTTCTCTTGACAATCGAGAGGAGCGCGCTATACTTCTCTCGAATCTCTAGAGGAGACGCCCACGACTAACGATTCCGCCACCCTGGTGCAAGGCACCTTGGACATGCTGATCTTGAAAACTCTGGATCTCCAGCCCGTGCATGGCTGGGGGATCGCGCAGAGAATCCAGCAGATGAGCCGCGGGGTTTTCGAGGTCAACCCCGGTTCGCTGTTTCCCGCGTTCCGACGGCTGGAGCGCGCGGGCCTGCTCGCGTTCGAGTGGAAAAACTCGGAAAACAACCGGCGGGCGAAATACTATTCGCTGACAAAAGCGGGCCGGAAAAAACTGCGGAGCGAGACGCGCGACTGGGAACGCCAAGCCACAGCCATCGCAAGAATCCTGCAGATGGCTTAGTAGGAGAGCACCATGGGAATCTGGAAGAGTCTCTCGGCGGGATTTCGCGGCTTGCTCTTTAGGCGGCAGGCCGAGCAGGAGCTCGACGACGAGCTGCGCGACTACCTCGATCAGGCCGCCATGGAAAAAATGAGCTCAGGGATGAGCCGCGAAGAAGCGCGCCGCGCGGCCCGGCTGGAAATGGGCGGGATGGAAGCAGTTAAAGAAAATGTGCGTGCCACGAGCTGGGAAACACGGCTTGAAACGCTGTGGGCCGACTTGCGATTTGGCGCGCGGCTATTGCGCTTCAATCCCGTCTTTGCCTGCGCGGCCATTCTCTCGCTGGCGCTGGGAATCGGCGCGAATACAGCGATTTTCCAATTGCTTGATGCTGTTCGGCTGCGCACACTGCCGGTCAAGAATCCTCAGGAAATGGCGCGGATTAAGCTAGACCGGCGCGGTTCGAGGAGCGGCTACTTCAGCACGCGCTATCCCGATTTCACTTACGCTCTGTGGGAGCAAATTCGCGACAAGCAGCAGGGTTTTTCCCGTGTGTTTGCGTGGTCGCCAAACCAATTCAACGTTTCGCCCGCGGGAGAAGTTCACAACGCCCAGGGGCTGTGGGTCAGCGGTGAGTTCTTCGAGACGTTGGGCGTTAAGCCGGCCTTGGGCCGCTTGCTCAACACCGCGGACGATCAGCCGGCGTGCGCCGCTGCCGGAGCAGTTCTGAGCTACTCTTACTGGCAGCAGGAATACGGCGGGCGGATAGATGTAATACGGGAAAAGCTCACGATCAGCCGGCATGCCGTTCCGATTATCGGTGTCACCGAGCCTGATTTTCATGGTGTCGAGGTGGGCCGATATTTTGACGTGGCGGTGCCCCTGTGCGCCGAACCACTGGTCAATGGAGAAGACAGCCAACTGAAGAACCACGTAGGGTGGTGGCTGTCGGTGCTGGGCCGACTCAAGCCCGACTGGACCGTAGAACGCGCAGCCGCGCAATTGGGTGCTATCTCGCCCAGTTTATTCGAGGCGACCTTACCGCCGGAGTACAATCCCGAGAACGCGAAACACTATCTGGCCATCAGGCTAACTGCGAAACCCGCGGACTTGGGAGTCTCTGATCTGCGAGAGAGCTATGAACAGCCACTTTGGCTGTTACTGGCCCTCGCCGGTTTGGTGCTACTGATTGCGTCGGCGAACTTGGCGAACTTGCTCCTGGCGCGCGCGAGTGTCCGAGAAAAAGAAATGGGCATGCGCATGGCCGTGGGAGCAAGCCGGGGAAGACTGATTCGGCAACTTCTGGCCGAAAGTCTGCTGCTTTCATCGCTCGGCGCCGCTCTTGGAGCATTGCTCGCTCATAACTTGAGCCAAGTGCTTGTTACTTCGCTGAGTACCGAGCGCGATCCCCTGTTTGTGGACCTGGGAACCGACTGGAGGGTGTTGGGTTTCACTACTGCTCTTGCTATTTTGACCTGTATCCTTTTTGGTTTGGCCCCGGCTTTGCGCGCGACAGGCGTGTCTCCCGGGCTTGTGCTCCGTGAAAGCGGAAGAGGGATGACCGAGGGCCGCTCACGCTTCAGTTTGCGCCGGATTCTTGTGGTGGCGCAGGTGGCGCTCTCGTTGACGCTGCTGGTAGGAGCGTTGCTGTTTGCTCGGAGCCTGAACAACCTGGCTACACTCGACCCCGGTTTCCGGCGGGACGGCATCCTCGTCTCAGACATCGACTTTACAGCCCGGCATCTTTCCAGGGATGCGCGGTTGGCGTTTTCCGAAGAGTTGTTGCGCCGTGTGCGAGCTATTCGAGGCGTGGATGCCGCAGCGGTCGCGGCGATCGTGCCGCTCAGCGGCAATGGCATCGCGCACGACATCCTGCTTGGCGACACGGGCGAACCACAAGGCGAGGCCCCATCGGCGGCATTCAATTACGTGAGCTCCGGATTCTTCGACACAATGCAAACGCGGTTCCTCGTGGGCCGCGATTTCGATGACCACGACCGCCTGGGCGCACCGAATGTAGCCGTAGTCAACGAAACCTTCGTTCGCAAATATTGCCAGGGAAAGAATCCGCTGGAGGTGAGATTTCGAGTTCGCCGCATGAATAAGACTTCCGCGCCTTACCAGATCATCGGAGTAGTCAAGGACACCAAATACGTCGAGTTGCGCGAGGAGTTGGCACCAGTCGTGTATGTAGCAAGAGCGCAGAACGACGACGTCGGCAGCGACGCACAGATTCTGATTCGCTCTCACGCGCCGCTGGCCGGCATGCTGGCTGCGGTGAAGGACACCGCAAACCAAGCCGACCCGGACGCCGACATCACCTTCTACAACTTGCGCAAAATGATTGACGATGGATTGCTGCGGGATCGCTTGATGGCGCGGCTCTCGGGCTTCTTTGGCTTGCTTGCCGTTCTCCTGGCGGTGATTGGCCTTTACGGCGTGATTTCCTACATGGTGGCGCAGCGCCGCAATGAGATCGGCATTCGCATGTCTCTTGGCGCTAACCGAGGCTCGATTATGGCTCTTGTTCTGCGCGAAGCGGCGCTGCTGCTTTGCATAGGACTCGGAATCGGAGTGGTTCTCGCGCTAGCCGTGAGCGGTGCGGCCGCGTCCATGCTGTTTGGGTTGAAGCCCCACGATGGCTTTACGTTTATTCTCGCGATCACTAGCCTCGCTGCCGTGGCTCTGGCGGCCAGCTATTTTCCGGCTTCGCACGCATCCCGGCTCGACCCGATGGACGCCTTACGAAACGAATAGCGGAAACGTGCGAGGCGAGCCGAAATAGGCGAGCAATTGTGCTGAGCCTCCAGTGGGCGCCGTACCAAGCTGGGCGAAGATGCAAGATCTTCCGACATGCCGGTTTCGTTTTGTGCTGACCCAAGAGCGGTATCGCTCGCTAGTAGCCAATTGGCCCACGTCACTGCAAAAATACCGGAGCGTTGCTTAGGAATTCCGCACAATGGAACAAGGAATCTTCTTACGGAGCAAAGTATGGGCCTACCGGTGGACAACCGGGTACCTACAGCTCCGCCAGCCAGAAGGCGGCCGGATAGGCCGTATTTAATACATGGGGACGAACCTGTTGATGAAGAAACTCCGGTGCGGGTGGACAATCGCATCGCGAATTTCCCGCGCCTTGGTCTTTTTCTTCTGCGCATCGAGGCTCGCGGCTGCCTGCGATCAGATCCCGGCGGGTGGGACCTTTTGGATTCGGCTCACCGATCCGGTCTCGTCGTTCCAATCCGTACCGGGATCACGCGTGCGCGCGATTCTGGCCGAATCACCGCGATGTGACGGCGTCCCCATCTTTCCGCCAGGCACTGTGGTTGAGGGCGTCGTGAAATCCGTGCGAAGCGTAGGTCTAGGCTTCCGTCACGAAACCGCGCGCCTCGACCTTCAGTTTGGCCGGCTGATATCCCGCTCCCAAACGGCCGTGGACTTTAGCGCCCGTGTGAGTGAAGTGGCGAACGCTCGCGAATCGGTGAAAAACGGGATCATCCTCGGGATTCACTCCACCAACACCCCACAGGGTCGAATCACCAGCCGCCTAAAACATCTCCCAACCTGGAACCCCTATTCAGACTGGGTTTTGGTCGCTTACCGTTTGGCGTTCCCTATATCCCCAGAGCCAGAGATCTATTTTCCCGCAGGAACCGACATGGAATTGCAATTGTCGGCGCCCTTACCGGTCGCAGATCTGACACCTTCAGGGTCTCCGCATCCGGATTTCACGGGCTCCGACGCGTTCGTCCTCGATGAGATGCTAGCTTCATGGCCGGAGCGCACAACAACCACCAAAGGACAAGATGCGGACATCGTGAATCTTGTGTTCATTGGCTCACGCGAACAAGTCGAACGTGCGTTCCAAGCCGCGGGCTGGATGAGTAGCGACCCTGCTACTAAAGGATCGGTGCTTCGCATGTTTCATGCGTATCTGGCGCTCAATGGCTACTCGCGTGCACCCATCTCCAAGCAGCTGTTCCAGGGACAACCCTCTGACTCGACATGGGAAAAGAGCCTCAATAGTTACGGCAAGCGCGATCATCTGCGCATCTGGGCCGAGCGGGAAACTTGGCAAGGGCGGCCCATCTGGGCGAGCGCTTCCTCGCGGGAGACCGGGGCGGTCCTGTCGTTGTCGCAGCGGAGGTTTCTGCACCGCGTGGATTCCGATCTGGATGCGGAGCGCGACAAGGTTGTCCGTGATTTGACACTTGCGGGCTGCGTCGAGACAGTCCACGAATCCCCTCGCGCGTTCGTGCCGCAGCTTTCTCTGAATGCCACGGGCGACGAGCTGCGAACCGGCGGAAAGGTTGCAGTTGTGAGCCTCAAAGATTGCAGCGGCCCTATCCTCGATCCGGCGCCTCAGGCGACTCCCATGCGCCCACAACCCGGTAACAAGTTCACTCGCTATATCCGCATGCAGGTTCTCGGCTTCCGCAGCGACGTGTGGCGAGGCAACATCATCTACGGTGGATACGATCTCGGACGCATGTGCATCACGGCCATGCGCCGGCACAAAGCAGCCACCTACAAGGCAAAACGAGTTCCAGCTCCTTCGCAGGGCGTGCAGGGAACAGAAAAAGCATCTTCCCGCTCGGAAACTTGCAGGTCCCAGACAGCGGAAGATTGAGCCAAGCGTCTTCCACGGAGACCCCAATCCCCAAAACTCCCGGAACTTCCTGTCATTTCTGTGATGAGGATGATCACCTCTCATCCGAAGCTGCGTTGATGGGCGACGACCTCAACAAATCATAGACTTTGCGCTGTTGGCTCTGCGGGTCGGTGGCAACCGGAACGAGTCGCCTATGTCACGCGACCTCGACCCCATCCCTTTTTATCTCTTCAATCTGCGCTGGCCGCGAAGGATTGTTCGGAGCGGAGCGGCACGCGGGCATGTACGGTTGTGCCGCAGCTTGGATGCGAGTGGATCGAAATCTCCCCGTCCACTAGATGCAGCCTCTCGCGCATGCTGACCAGGCCCAAGCCGTGGCCCTTGATCGCGTCTTCTGGATTGAACCCCTGTCCAGCATCACTGACGATTAGCTCGACTTCCCTGACTGTCCCAATAAGTTCTACCTTGAAGCGCCGCGCCCCGCTGTGTTTCAGGGCATTGCTTAATGCCTCTTGCAACACTCGGAACAGACAAAGAGAAACTTCCTTTGGCAACTGTGCCGGTACGCCAGTTTGCTGAAAGGCGATTTCCACCCCTTGCTTCTTTGCCAACTCTTTGCAGAACGCCTCTGCTGCTGCGGCGATTCCAAGGTATTCCAACTTCGAGGAGTGTAAGCGGTGCGCCATCGACTGAGTGTCGCTTGCCAACTGGGATACCAGTTTCCATACGTCATTAATGCGGTCACGGCTTTCCCCCGCTCGGGGAGGGTTTTGCTTTAGTTGTTCCAGTTCCATGGTCACCAGCGCAAGGCGTTGAGTAATGTCGTCGTGAAGCTCGCGGCCAATCCTTCTGCGCTCTTCTTCGTGGGCTTCGATCAACCTGCGATTCAAGTTCGATAGTGCTTGCTCGGCCTGCTTGCCATCGTTCACGTCCACGCAAGAGCCAATGTAACCAGCGAAGGAACCATCTTCATGAAATCTCGGCACGCCGATGTCGAGCACCCAGCGATACTGCCCATCGTACCGTCGCAAGCGGCACTCCTTCCTAAAGGGCTGCCGCTGATCGAACGCCTCAAGGTAAGTCTCCATGCCTTTTCGGTAGTCGTCAGGATGGACAACTTCTGCCAAGCCACTCTTAAGATCGGCTTCCGAGAGCCCCGTGAAGTCCAGCCAAAACTGATTGAAATAAGTACTCTGTTTGTCCGGTCCGGACATCCAGATCATCACCGGTGTAGTGTTGGCTACCAAACGGAAGCGTTTCTCGCTTTCTCGTATTGCCTCCTCAGCACGGCGGCGCTCCGTGACATCTTGCAGAATACAAGCGACGCGATCGACACCGACGGCACCTTCAATAGGAAAGTAGGAGATGAATACGTCTCTTTCGCCAAGCCCAGGATACGTGTATTTCATCTCGTATCGGACGACTTCACCCGCAAAGCTTCGATCCAATTTCTCTTTCACCTCGGCATCAAAAACTCCCTGGTTCAACACCTCAGGGACGAGGCGCCCCACGACCTGGTCCTTCGTCATATTCCGGTATTCCAGAAACTTACGATTTGCAATCACGTAGCGGTATTTTCGGTCAACGACCGCAATCATCTCGTCCGAGCCTTCCACTGCGTTTTTATATTCACGTAGCTTCTCTTCCGTCAGCCTCCGCGCAGCTTCGTCTCTTTCGGCGATCACGGCCGACAGGGTCAGGCCTGTCAACGCAAGCACCGAAAAGAACACATCCAAAAGAACGGCGTTCGCGAACGGAGTGTTCCCAGCGAAAGGCCCTTGACCATATGCCGTCTCCACCGTGGCGATAGTGGCTGTGACCAGGACGGAAAGGGACGCGCCACCGGTTCCGAACTTGATCGCAGCCCACATTACGAACGGCAGTACCGCGAAGGCCAGGACGTGGAACTTAATTTGGATCGGAGAGAGATGGCCAAAGAGAACCAAACATGTCGCTACCAGGAACGTCAGAAGGGCTGCGAGTTCCCCGATACTGGCTCGGGAACGAATCCGCAGCAAGCTCGGGAGCGCAAGGATGAGAGGAGTTACTAGCAGGACGCCAGTGCTGTCTCCAAGCCAGTAGATCAACCAAGCTGAAGCCCCTCCGAAATACGCCCTCACATGGGCGGCCTGCAGGGACAAGCCCCCAACCGACGCGCTCACCATCGCGCTTCCGAATGCACCAAAGACGATCAGCCCAAGCGCATCGCGCAAGCGCGACAGCGCAGGATCGAAGTCAACGACTCGGCGGAGGAGGAAGGCGCCTGTCAGGGCCGCGACCGTGGCTCCGGCTGCCTGCCCGACGGCAGCAAAGTGCGAAACGGGACTCAGGAATGCAACTAGGAATGCGCCAACAGCGACGCCGACCCAACTACGATATCCGTAGAGCAAGATCGAGGAAAGAGCAACTCCATATGCAGGCCACACCGGACCGAGGTTACTGCTGCGAATGCTGGTCGTTGCTTGCCCGAGTTTCCCCGCAATGAAATACGCTAAGACGACCACCGAGATCTGAACGATCCGCCGACCGACTGCGTTTTGTTCCCGGCAGCCGATCATTGATGAAGATTCGGTCTGTGAACCCTCGATCCACAACTCCGGTGCGCAAAAGGCAAGCAACCTTAAACGGCTGTTTCGTGATCTTGAATGGGGCTCCATACTCGCCCTTAAGAAAACGACCTGGATAGAGGCGCCGCAATTGTATTACACCAATCAGCCATGAGCGCAAGGGCGGCCCGCCCGCATTTGACCCTTCGTCGAAATCGTCGCTGGTCTGCCGCCCATGCTGATCGAACTGAGGGGTGAGAGGAACTTGCTGCCGAAGCGCT
>Ga0182040_10000748_pt1 | contig 14838 bp, 16 predicted proteins | sample flu12Cox44000176_FD_125973 | JGI IMG/M metagenome (GOLD analysis project Ga0182040, IMG submission 125973) | Lab enrichment of tropical soil microbial communities from Luquillo Experimental Forest, Puerto Rico - flux8day.12C.oxic.44.000.176 | ecosystem: Environmental > Terrestrial > Soil >... | reverse complement strand
GCGTCGCCGAACAGGTAAAGGGCACGCCGATCGACCTGCTGATCAACAACGCCGGCACAGTCGAGTCCATTTTCTATGGCAGCGGCGCCTATGAAGGCCACGACGATCCTGATCTCAGGAACTACGATTTTGACGGGTGGTTTGATCTGCTGAAGACCAATCTTCTAGGCCCCGCCCGCGTTTGCGGCGCGTTTGTTGACAATCTGTCGGTCGGTGCGCGGCCGGTTGCGGTCAACATGGTGTCGACGCTTGCCTCGATCGCTAGCACGTGGCAGGCCTGTCGTTACGCCTATCGTACTAGCAAGGCCGCGCTCAATATGCTGACCCGCAGTGTCGGAGAATGGTACCAGAAACGCGGCATCATTCTGGTTTCGATCTCGCCGGGTTGGACGCGCACCGAAATGGGTGGACCTAAGGCGACAAACTCGGCCGAAGAATCGGTCGAAGGCGTGCGCAAAGTGATCGCCGGGCTGACCATGGTCGACACGGGCAAATTCTTCAATTTCAATGGTCAAGTGCTGCCATGGTAGGGACAGACGAATTTGCAACTGCACAACTCGTGAGCTCAGAGTGTCCAACGGAAAACGGCGTTAGACCGGACGATTAACAGCGCGCAGGAATAGTCGCCTAGAGCCGCGTCCACCGCTTACATCGATGCATTCTCCGGTGATCCAGCGCCCGTCGTCAGAGGCGAGAAACGCAATGATCGATGCAATATCGGCCGGCGCGCCGATGCGGCCGAGCGCGATCGTCGCCGTCAGCCGCTGCGCCACCGTGGGATCGGCAAAAGCCGGATTCATCTCGGTCGTAGTGGCCCCCGGCCGGACCGCATTCACGGTAATACCGCGCGGCCCGAAGTGTTGGGCGAGCGACAACGTTAGCGATTCCAGTCCAGCCTTCGCTGCCGCGTACGCGACGAGCTCGGGAAAAGCGCTCCGGGTAGCCATGGAGGGACACATTGTTGGCATGGCCCTGCCATTCGCGGCGCCATACCAACTCCGGCGCAGCTTCGCGCGCATCGCACCCAGGCCGGTGTTTTACCAGCCGGCAAGAGCTCTTCTCGAGCGGCAGGAACGCGCGTCATTCGCATCTACATGGGGATCGTCGCCGTTCGGCCAATCCCTTCCGGGGCGGATCCGCCGGCTTTTCCCCAACGCGGCCGTTAGCAATGCCTATGGCACTACCGAGGCAGGGCCAGCAGTCTGCGGTCGCGCTCGCGGTCAGGTTCTCTGCCCCGAAAATATCTAGGACCTCGAAATCGCTTTTAAGTGTTTATCGGTCTTGCGCTCGCGGCGCCGCCATTCGTGTGCGTCAATGGTCTCTTCCAGGCCTACCTCGGCCGAAATCCGTGAGGCCTGGAATTTATTCGCCGATCACCTATATAGAATGTGCCGGCCGCCCCGAGGCAATAAGCCGGCTCCATCCCTCAAAAGGTAGTCGGCTTTCGTCCTTGTGGACGGGGGCGGTCGGCACTACAGTCCGTTGGCATAATTTGTTTACCTATAAAGATCTAGCTCCGGCCTTGGATCTGGCTCAAATCCGTTGCGGTTTGGCATTTCGATTTTCGGTAGCGTAGTCGCGTTTATCGCCTCGGTCGGCTTGATGATATTTGCCTGCGAAAGGATATAGGCCACGACGCTGTAGACTTGCGCATCGCTTAGAGAGCCCGGAGCCGAGAATGGCATCGTGCGCTTAATGTAGTCGAACAACGTCGTGGCGTATGGCCAGTAGCTTTCAACGGTCTTAATAGGAGCCTTGGTCGCGAGCGTGCCGCGGCCGCCGATCAACTTATCGCCGCCGATCCCCTTCGCTGGGTTGCCTTCCAGCTTGTCACCATGACAAGCGGCACAGCTCTCGGCATAGACCTTGGCGCCTTCCGCCGCGGTGCCACTTCCGGGTGGCAGACCGCTCCCGTCCGCCGGAATCGAGAAGAACTTCTCGAGATCCTCCGAGGTGGCTGCCGTACCGAAGCCGTAGTGAATTTGCGCTTGTGCATGGGCCTTCGCTGGGACGGAAAGGCCGGCAAGAGAGATTGCAAGGATCGCCGCACTACGCGTGAACATTCGTCACACTCCCGTCTGCTGCAACGGCCCAACTCTGAATCGCATTGAGATGGTAAATGGAGCCGAATGGGCCGTTATCACCACGGATTGCGATGAGTTGTTTCAGGGTCGGCTGAATATAGCCGGTCTCGTCAGTGCAGCGGCTCTGAATCACTGCCGGTGTGCCGTCCCACATCCAAGGAAAGTCGAACCGGACGGTGCAGATCGGCTCTGGCAGACCATCAATCCGCGCGGGATACCACGTCTTGCCCGCATCGACTGAGACATCGACTGACTGCACCCGGCCGCGGCCAGACCAAGCCAGACCATTGATATTGTAAAATCCGGGGCCGGGAAGCTTCATCTCCCCCGAGGGGAAGGTGATGACCGACTTTGCCTCCATTTCTAATGTGAACTGCCGCGCCTTTCCGTTAGCCATCAGGTCTGTATATTTTGAAGTTTCCTCGCGCGTCATGAAGGGTTTGTCACTGACCTGGAGCCGTCGCAACCACTTAATGTGGGTGTTCCCCTCAAAACCAGGCAGCAACAAACGCAGTGGGTACCCTTGTTCAGGTCGAATCGATTCACCGTTTTGACCGTAAGCCAGAAGTGCGTCTTTCAGCATCTTTTCCATCGGGATGCTGCGCGTCATCACCGCGGCGTCGGATCCCTCTGCGAGGACCCAGCTGGCTCCGTCCATGAGACCCACCTCGCGCGCGATTGTAGCGAAAGGAACGCCAGTCCATTCCGATGTGCTGAGCAGACCGTGCGTACCTTGCACGGTCTTTAGGGTAGGCTTGTTCCATTCGGTCAGGCCGTTGCCAGAGCATTCGATGAAGTGCCGCCTGGTTACGGATGGAAAGCGCTTCAAGTCTACCATTGCGAATTTTTTCGGGGTGTTGACCATCCCGTGCACGAACAACATGTGTCGTGCCGGATCGATGGTTGGGGTGCCCCCATGGTGCCGTTCGAAGTGCAATCCCGAGGCGGTGAGGTTTCCCTGCATTTTGTCGAGCGGCGTAAAGCTCCAGGAGGTATTCTCATTCGGAGTTGGAAAACGGACGCGTACCTCGGTCTCGAATTGCGAGCGCGTGCCGTAACCATCGGCCGCTACCGGACGACCCTGCTGCCTTGTAGGGTCGCGTGGCACGTCGAAATGCTTAGCACCCGGGGGAGCTTCCTCTGCAAGCGCTCTACCGCCGAGTAGGGCCGCCGCGGCGCTGCTCGATCCGGCCGCAAATAAAAAAACGCGACGGGTCGTCGGCGCGCGCGCAGGGAACATTCCATCTTTACAGTCACACTCCGGATTTTCGACTACGCGGCCAGAAATATGGCGGGCCTCTGCCGCCACCATGTCGTGGATCAGTCGCTGGGTTTTTTCGTCATATCCGACGGGCGCCATGTCTTTCATTGTTTCCTCCCTCCGACATCGGTTAATCGTGTTTATTGACCTCCCAAGAATCCAATATTGCAGTAGGCTAACTCATCCAGCGGATTAGCAGCCCCGTGTCTTGCCTATTTGCATATTGACGTAGTCTAACACTCGGCAGCACTTGGCCCCGCCTCATTTGCCGAAGGAAGGAACCGATTTTGACTTAGGTCAACGAGGGATGCAGGACGATTTGGTAAAAAATTGCAAGGACAGGAGCATTGGTCGATGCATTTCATCAGAAACATGATCGCGACAATTGTGTCGGCTGTTTCCGCGCAGCGGGTTTCTCGCATGGCCTGTCAAGGCTGCGACTTGTCGCTGCATTGCAGTATGCCTGCGAGCCATCGGCGACTTTGCTGGGAGCAACGCGCAATCCGTCCGCTTCGCTGATCGTCTTGGGCAAAAGATCTGCCTAGCCGCCGACCCGTTTTGAATACGCGTCGATAAAATCAGCGGCGGCCTTACTACCATGCGAAAACGACTTCATAGCCTCTTCGTGCAGCAACGATAGGGCCTGCATTTTTATGGCGTTTGCCTCATCACTCTCGAAAATTGCCTCAACTTTACGCGGCCGTGGCAACTTGACGTCGATCACGGTCCGTACCCGCGTAGGAATGTTGGTCATAATGAGTACGCGGTCCGCAAGAAAGATCGCTTCATCTATGTCTGTAGTGACGAAAAAAGTTGTGCGCCGAAAATCGTCATACAGTTTCGAGTAATACTCCTGCATTAGCCGCTTGGTCATTGCATCAAGGCCACGAAACGGCTCGTCCAGCATCATCACACTCGGCCGGTTGATCATGGAGCGCGCGAGCTCGGCGCGCCGCTGCATGCCACCGGATAATTGCGATGGATATTTGTGGCGAAACGCGCTCAGGCCGACTTTCTGCAGTAATGTCTCAGCAAGATCTCGCATTTCCGGCGTGTCCTCGCCGCGCGCACGAGGACCGTACATGATGTTGTCGTAGGTCGACATCCAAGGAAACAGGGCGGTTTCCTGGAACACGACCATCCGATCGACACCCGGACCCGTAACAAGCTTATCGTCAATTGTGATTTTGCCGCTGGTCGGCCGCTCAAATCCGGCGAGCAGCCGGATCAGCGTTGTTTTTCCGCATCCGGAAGGACCAACCATAACGGTCAATTTATTGCGCGGCACGGTGAAGCTGCAATCTTGCACGACAGTTTTGGTGAAATTGCCAACCCCGTAAGACTTGCAAACCCCATTAACGGTGATTTCGCTGCTCATCGCGACCACCGGTGCAGCGAACGAGTGAGCGAATGTAACCTGTCGCATGTTCTTTCGCGCGGCGTTATGGCTCGGCTAGCCAGGGGGTCAACCAGTCTCCGACTTTGCGGAGCAAGGCGCTCGATATGTAGCCAGCAATGCCAATTGTTATCATGCCAGCAACAATTTGCGTGTACGAGCCGCCGACATAAGAATTCCAGATGAAGAAGCCTAGACCTCCGCCCGCGGCTCCTCCCATTGAGCCAGCGCTACCGCCGCCAGATATCATTTCCGCGGCGACCACGACCGCCCAAGTTATTCCAACCCCAACCGTCGCACCAACGACAATTGAAGGAAGCGTCCCCGGAAGAATGATACGTCGGAAGATATCCCAATTCGACGAACCCATAGAGCGCGCCGCCTGAAAGTAACGGATGTCTATCGCCTGGGCGCCCCCAATAACGTTGATGACAATAGTGAAAAATGCACCTAGGAATGTGACGAACGCAATTGAAAGCTCCTGCGTCGGCCAAAAGATGATCGACGCTGGCACCCACGCGAGCGGTGGAATGGGCCGCAGCACTTCGAAGACAGGAAAAGCGATCCCATAAAAAATACGGCTAACCGCCATCGCTAACCCCAGCGGAATGCCGATGACCATCGCGGCCGCAAATCCTTCGAACACCCGCACGCTGCTGAGGTATCCACTGTACCAGAAACTCGGTTCCTGGATCAGAACGTAGAGTTGATGCAAGACCGCGGTCGGCGGTGGAATTTGCGATACAGCCGGCACGGCAAACCCAAGCCAGTCGACTGATCGCGAGCCGATCTGCCAGAACAGAAGGAAGCATACGACGGCAACGCAGCCGCGCCAGAACTCCTCTCCGGTGATGAATGTTGCCGCACTCAGCGCGGTCGCCTTGATCCACACCACGTTAACGCTCCATCTCACCGGCCTCGAAGGCCTTGATTGCTTCTTCGTGGACTGCCATTGCCGTCTCATCCATGAGTTCGCGAAATCGCTTCGTGGTCAGAACGCTGTAGTCGCGTGGATGCGGGATATCTATGTCGAGTACCTTCTTGGGACGGCACGGACGCGTTGTCATGATGATAACGCGGTGTCCGAGGAAAATCGCTTCCTCCAGATCGTGCGTTATGAAGAACACCGTCACGCGAGTCCTATAGAAGATATCGAGTAGAGCCTCGTGCATCACAGACTTTGTTAGCGAGTCGAGAGCTCGGTACGGCTCGTCGAGAAGAAGGATTTTTGGATCGTTCATCAAGGCCCGAACGATCTCAACGCGGCGTCGCACGCCCGATGAAATCTCGCCGGGGTAATTATTCTCGATGCCCCGGAGGCCGGCATCGGCCATCATATGGCGTGCTTTCTCGTAGGCGTGTGCCGGCGTCATCGTGCCCTGCATGATCGGGCCGAACGTCACGTTGTCGATATTCGTCTTCCAAGGAAAAAGAGCACCGTTCTGGAAAACGACAATCCGGTCAGGCCCTGGTTCAGCCTTGAGTCTTCCGGGGCCGCACAGGACCTCTTCATCGAGGTAAATGGCGCCCGCCGACAGACTATGGAACCCGGCGATGGCATTCAGGAGCGTCGTCTTTCCGCAGCCGGACGGACCGACCACCACGGTGATCTCGCCGGCCGGCACGTCGAAGGTGCAATGGTCAACGGCCAAGATCCCGCCATTCTGAGGGCCGTAAATCTTCACGGCATCTTCGATGCGGATATGTCCCCGTCGCAGCGTTCGCGACGTCCCCGGAAACGCCTCTCCCTGATCCACCGCCATCTTCATTGCCGCCCCAATGAAAGTTCGCGCGTACGCCACTGCATCATGTAATCACCGACCGCGCGGATCGCGGCGCTGGTTACGTAGCCGACGATACCGAGTGTCACCATGCCGATGATAATTGTCGGATAACGGACCATCGTGTACGAGGTATTGATCACGTAGCCGAGCCCATACTGGCCTGAGACCATTTCACCGGCCACCAGAGAAAACCACGCGACGCCGACGGAGATCTGCAATCCCGTAAAGATGAAGGGAAGCGCTCCGGGTACGACGATGTGTCGGAATATCTGCCAACGTTTAGCACCCAAACAGCTGGCGGCGCGGATCAAGGAAACGTCGATCGACTGCACTCCAAGCATCGTGTTGAGCGCTGTCGCGTAAAAAGAGGCAAGGAATGTGAGGAAAATCACCGGTGTCTCAGAGCCGCGAAACATCACGATCGCGAGCGGCACCCAAGCGAGAGGAGGAATTGGGCGCAACAATTCGAATACTGGAAATACATACTGTTTAAAGCGTTGCGACCAGCCGAGAAATAAGCCGAGCGGTACGCCGGTAACGGTTGCGAGGAAGAACGCAATGGCGATCCGGCGCGTGCTGACCCAGATGTGCATGTAGTATTCGGGAATGAAGATCGATAAGCCGTAGGTCGGATCCTGATTGAGCCATTCGTCGATTACTTCCGTAGGCCCAGGCATTTGAGCGAAGCGTGGCAGTTTCAGTACTTCAACCGAGAGATACCAGAAGCCAAGGAACAGGCCGAAACCGATCAGCATCAGATACGGACGGGGGCTTTTGAGCCACAGCGCCGTTCGATGCATCGACAACGCCCAGCTATTTGGCGTGTCGGTAGCGACGATGCCGCTTTCCGCAGGCTGGAAGGTTCGCAAGCCCGTGACTTCTGTTTCGGTCATCTTGGGTTTTCCCGTCCGCTTCGCGCTTGGCGCGAAGCGGACGCGTTCGGTTCAGACCGTCACTTGCCCGTATACGCGGAATCCGGAAGTGCGTTGATCTTCCCGATCGGCGCATTCAACGATCGATTCTTCAGAATATCTGCGGTGAATTGAGACACCACCGCATCGGGACGGATGTCCGTCTTGATGCTCTTGATTTCGACCAGGAATTTCGAAGCTTTCTCGACGAGAGCCTTCGCTTCGGGCGTGAACGCGTACGCGAAGGTAATGCGCGTGTCGGTGCCGCCCTCCGATTTAGGCGTTGTTCCATAGGCCGACATCCAGAGCGCCTTCTCGGGGAAGCCGGTGGTTTGGCCGAGGGCCATTCCGGTTACTTCCATGGCGTTCTTGGTATCGCTGAAATAGAGCTCGGCATCGAGCTCGGCCTCAAGCCAGCCCTTCACGATATCCGGACGCTGCTCAATCAGGGCCTGCGGCATCACCAGAAACCCCCCATCGTTCTCGTTGACCGAAGCTCCGGTGGCGACGCGTCGCGCGAGTTTCTCAAGAATGAGGCGAGACGCTGTCGGTTCCCAAATCACGGCGGCGTCGAGCTTATTGGCACGGAATCCGCTGGTGATGACCTCAATGCTCTGGTTCAGGTATTCGGACGGCTTGATGTTAAAGCGCTTGAAGACGGCCTGGGCGAAGCGATCGGTGCACGAACCCTTTGGCACCGCGACAGTCCTGCCATCAAGCCATTTGATGGCTTCCTCGGGAGATTTGAACTCCGGCGCATCAGTTCGAACGAGGAAGTTATTGCATTGATCGTAGCCGAGCCCAACCGCCGCCACCATTCGAATGTCGCGGACATCGGCATGACTCGTCGAAACGATGCCAGGCATATCCCCGACATAGCCGATGTCGACTTTGCCAGCGATCATTCCGTTCACGATGATCGCGCCTTGTAGACCGATCTGGAAGGTGACGTTGGATCCCTTCGGCAAATACTTTTCGTAAAATTTCTTGTCCCGCATCACAACGCCGGACCAAGCCTCCGTGTAATAGGGCTGATAGCCCACCACCAAGTCGACCGGGTCACCCGGCTTTCCGTAGTTTTTGGTATCCGCTGCGTCCGCATACGTCGACGTCAACGCAGCAACAGCAAACAACAACATGCACCCCGCCGAAAAAGCTGCGGCGCCTGAGCGTGCCAGTCCAAACCTGCTATGCATGTTACCCTCCCTGCTTGGCTTTTATTGCGAGTCTATCCTCAGGCGTTCTCTGCTGGGCAAGCAAGGCCCTTTCCGAAAATCAGCGCTTGTTGCGCTGCAACAAGGCTGTTTGCCCTGAGCGATCCCTTTGACATGGCGGCTGACCAAACGGCCCTACCGATAGGAAAAGACAGCAAATCAAACGCCAAAAGAAATCGTTCTTGCTAATTTGGCAAATAGAGGAGGCTATCACGCCTGCGAATTGTTGTAGAGCACAGAAATCCCCGTTTCGGCGACCTTTGGTCTTGGAAACCTCGGAACGAACAGCGAAATGAGCCACTAGCTATTGTAAGATAAGCAGTTTCGATTTTAGGGCGTCTGGCGAGTGGGCATTCTGTCCTGATATTATGTGTTTGGTAGTCCACTGCATATATAGCAGCCGTGGCCCCCAAGGCTTTTAAGGAGCATCCAAAGTGGCGGCAAAGAACCATCGGCAATGGACGGCAGAACCAAAATTGCAGCCCTCCGAATGGGTGGACAGCCGCATCTATTCCGACGCCAGAATCTTTGAAGAAGAGCAGGAGAAGATCTTCAAGCGGACTTGGATTCCGGTATGCCACGAATCCGAATTGTCCAACGCTTACGACTTTCGCACTACCTCGATCGCCCGCGAGCCAATTATCGTGTGCCGCGGGCCCGACAACGAAGTTCGCGCCTTCCTCAACGTGTGCCCGCACCGGGGCATGATCATCGAACGGCGCCCCGCGGGAAGCTTCCTAGAAGGGCAGCCGTCCGGTAATCCGAAGCGCATGACGTGCATGTTTCACGCGTGGCAATACGACATGCGCGGTAATTGCGTTTACATCAGCCGCGAAAAGGAAGGATTCCAAGATCGCTTGTGCAAGGAAGAGGTCGGACTCCGACGGCTTCGTTGCGAGGTGAAGTTCGGCGGTTTTATCTGGGTCAACCTTGATGACAACCCGCAGGTATCACTGGAAGACTGGGCGGGTCCAGCATTTGCTTGCCTACGAAAATCGCTCGAGGCCGAGCCACTAGAAGTGTTTCACTATCACAAAGCGATCGTGAACTCGAATTACAAATTGTGGCATGATACCAATTGCGAATTTTATCACGATTTCATGCACTATCATAACCGCGTCACCGGTTTTAACGATGCTTATTTCGCGCGCAAGAACCAAGCTTTCGAGCACGGTCACGTTGTGGTCGGTACGTTTGAGGTGAACTACGAGAAATATGAGGGATTCGAGAGTCGCGCGGCGCTGTCGTTTCCTCACTTACCCCCGAACCAATGGTATATGATCGACCTATTTCCCGGGATGAATTTTAATTTGCGTGGCTCCGCGCTGCGATGCGACATCGTAACTCCGCTCGCTCCCGACAAGGTGATGATCGAGTTCCGCGGTCTCGGTCTCAAATCCGACACGGTTCAGGATCGCCAAACTCGTATCAATCATCACAACTCGATTTGGGGACCGTTTGGCAGGAATCTGCACGAGGATCTGCTTGGCGTTCAGGGGCAGGGCACAACGATGCTGCCGGGCTCCGAACCGCGCCGTATTTTGCACGGCCGGCACGAGAACCAGACTATTCACGACGAGAACGGGATGCGTCATTATTACGCTGAATGGGGCCGTTGGATGAACCGCAAGCCAAGCAGGCCTGAGGAGCCGTTTTCCGAAGCCATGTCTGTGGCCGCGGAGTAGTAGCGCAGGGCAACCTTCGCAAATTATAGACGCGCAATACGTGAGGGTTAATTAGCCTCGTGCTGTGCGGCCGAGCTGGCCCAGTTGAGGATTTGCTGTGGACCCATACGCTCTCGTTCGTGACACCATCTATCGTTCGACCCTATTCCTTGACCGGCAGGATTGGACGAGATGGCTCGCCGAGTGCGACGACGCATTTCAATATGCGATTCGCGCTTGGAGTCCCGAGATCAATAAAGATGTGACGTATTTGTGGCTCGATCGGAACGGACTGGTCAACCTGGTCAAGCTGCTACCGAAGCATAATACGGATCACTCACCTCTGACCCGTCACACATCGGTTTATACGATCGATGTTGATGAAAATGGACAAAATGCGAAGGCTGTTAGCTCGGTCATTGTTTATCAAAATATGCTGGACGGGATCAATTCACACATCGATGCCGGCGAGAGCCGCCTTTTTCTTGTCGGGAAATACAATGACACCTTCAAGATCGAGGATGACAGGGCGCGGTTTCTTAGCCGCGAGCTGCGGATAGAGAACCGCCGCCTGGACAAGGGGTCGCACTGGCCGATCTGATTTGGTCAAAGAAGGCTTGTTCAGGAAGAAGATCAGTTAATGGCTTGGACACGCATTTGCCGCGCCGACGAAGTTCCTGAAAACTCAGTACGGAAATTCGACGTGAGCGGGATCCAGATATTGGTGGTCAATTATGGTCAGGGTTTCCGCGCTGTTCCACCGGTCTGCCCACATATGGAAGAGCCTCTGGAGGAATCAGGCATTGTCGCACGATGCGTGCTGACCTGCAGCAAGCACCTTTGGTCCTGGAATCTCGAAACCTTGGAATTGCAAGGCGAGACGGAACGTCCGCTGAAGATGTATCAGCTGAAGCAGGAGGACGGAGTTCTCCTAGCGAATATCGAGCAAGAACTGGTTTATGAGTTTGAGACGGAAATCGGCGACCAGTCAGATGATAACTTTTTTAAATGAGAACGTTCAGTCGCCGATGAAGATCACGATCCAGAGCAAGGCAGGAGAAACTGCGTTCGACTGTGGTGAAAACGAAATCATACTTCACAGCGGGCTAAGATCCGGTCTGACACTGCCTTACGAATGCGCCAGCGGCACGTGTGGCACCTGCCGCGCGCGTGTAAAGCTCGGCACTGTGGAAGTACAATGGAGAGAGGCGCCAGGGTATCTCCACCTCAAGCCAAATAAGGGCGACATCCTGATGTGCCAGTCGCGCCCGCGAAGCGACTGTTTCTTGCAGGTCCCGTCCGAGGTTAAAATTTTCGAAAAGTTCAGACCACAAGTACGCCACGGCACGATTGAGAACCTGCGCAGGCTGACAAAGGATCTCGCGCATTTCATGGTCCGCCTGTCATCTCCGATCAGCTTCGAGGCGGGCCAGTTTGTTCTTGTCGAAACTGACGGTTTGTCCGGCGGACGTGCTTATTCGATGGTCAATTTCGCCTCGGAAACTGACCGAATCGATCTGCTCCTTAAACGCAAGCCCCACGGAGGATTTAGCGAATGGTTGTTTGCTCAAGAGCGCGTAGGAGCGAACCTTCGTATTTTTGGCCCGCTTGGACGTGCAGCGTTCCGTCCGGAGGAAGACAGGGACATCGTTTGCATCGGCGGGGGATCCGGAATCGCTGGTATGATGTCAATCCTCGAACGCGCTGCGCAGGTTGACTATTTCCTTCGCCACCGCGGCGAGATGTTTTTCGGATTCCGGACGCTCGACGACTGTGTCTATCTATCGCAGCTGGCGAGATATTCGGCACTTGGGCATGGCAACCTAGATATCACTATCGTCTTGTCAGACGAGCTTGCCCAGACGCGCGTTCATGTACAATTTCCAATGCTCAAGCTTGCAAGCGGACTCGTTCACGACGTAGCGGTGCGCTGTTCGGGTCTGGTACAAGACAGCTGTCTCACCTTCGTCGCAGGGCCGCCCATTATGGTAGATTGCGCTATTCGCGCGTTGATCGTCGCCGGCGTTCCCGCTGGAAGCATTCGCTATGACAAGTTTAGTTGATGAGGCGGTCACATGGTCGCCCGTCGGCCTTGCTAGTTCGGAGGAATTTGCACGCGCCCGCACCGAGGCGCTGAACGTTGTGCAATGGCTTGTGCGAATCGCCAACAGCTACGTGGACCACACATCCGGTTTGGAACGTATCTTACTGAGCTATCGTCCAGCGGATCAGGCATTCGTCACCAAGCCGTTCTTTGACAACCTGGCAGTCGAAATGCGATTGCCCAGCCTCAAGCTGCAGTTCCTGGAAGGAGACAAGCCGACGCCCCATGTCTTTGACCCGCACGAGCGCTCTCCCGCGGAAGTCGAAGCTTGGATCCTCGTGGAGCTACTGCATCGCGGACTCGATCGTACGCGATTTTCGAAAGCTCTTCCTTACAGCATTCCAGGTCTGATGACCGGCGATGCCGACGACTATGCACCAGCAACCTGCCAGCTGGGTCTCGAGGAATTGGCACGTTGGTTCAACAATGCCACCGCAGTTATGCGCTTTCTCGTGACTAACGTGGGCGATGGGATGATTGCATGCTGGCCGGAAACGATGGAACTGAGATTCGTCGGATACGATGAACATCCCATCGAAATCATCTTCTCTCCAGGGCAAGGTGAGACGCGTGGCCCCAGCTTCTCGATAGGCCGAGCCGATGGTCCGAAGACTGAGCTCACGGCGTCTGAACTTGCAAGAGTTGAAAATCCGGTCGCGACGACGCTTGCGTTTATGAATGCTGCCGCGCGGTGATCGCGACCGGTGGCAACCGACCACGCTGCTTTGCGACGCGGCACGCGTGCTGGGCACCAGTTCGACTGGCCATTTCGTCACCAGCCAATCGCTTCCGTAGCTCACCGGACTTATTAAGTTGCTGGATTATCGAAACAAAAGCATTTGCCATGGGAAGCACGATCTCTCCTTCAGCCCAGAAGAGACCGACTTCTTGCGAAACCACAGGATCTACCAGACGCAATGCACGGGTTCCTTGATGTAGGCCTGGCGCATGGACGAAATGCGAGGGAATGATCGTGCAAAGCTCGGTGAACTGAACTTGAAACATCAGGTGCAAGATTGATTCGGATTCCACCCGAGGAACCGGCGAGCATCCGACCTTACTAAAGACCTGATCGACAAAGCGGCGCTCGTGCATCGACGGCCTCAGCATAGCGAGCGGCAGCCGCGCCGCGTCCCACCACGAAATTGTGTTTTGATTCTTGAACTCGGGCTTGTCCGGAACGAGGAGGCTTAGTTGTTCGGTATAGATTGGAAGCGTGTTTTTGCGGCCGAGATCGGCTTTGTCCAAATAGGTCAGAGCCACATCGAGAGCGAAGTTGTTGAGCCCTAGCTTCATCTCCTCATTGCCAATGAAGTGCACATCAACTCGCACGCTCGGGTGCTTGCTGCGGAAGTCCTTCAAAAGGCTGGGCAGAACCGGCGACATGGACGGCATTGCTCCAATACGGAGGTTGCCCGTCAGATCGTTCTGCATCATCGCAATCTCTTTACGCATCGCGTCGCAATACGCGAGCACGCCACGCGACCACTCGGCGACGCGCTCGCCCTCGGCGGTTAGTCCGTGGAAGCGCTGCCCGCGCCCGCGCAGAAAAATCGGAACGCCCAGCTCAAGCTCAAGTTGCTTGATTCCGCTCGATAGACTCGGCTGAGTAACGTTGCAGCGCTGAGCGGCGCGGCCAAAATGCCGCTCCTCCGCGACCGCAACGAGATATCGAAACTGTCGGATAAACATTTGGCTCCTGCCAATGGCCGAATAATAGACGGTATCTAAATAGATTTCACTAAAGCGAGGCCCAATCTATTGGTGCAGTGCAGCAACTGAGAAATTGGAGAAGTCTGATGAGCTGGCTGTTCGGCGTCGCGCTGCTCGGACTTGCTTCCGGCCTAATGATCGGCTGTATCGGCATCGGCGGCGTCATCCTCGCGCCGTCGCTCTGGTTCTTTGCCGGGACCCCTATACAGGTTGCCATTTCGGCTGCGACGTTTGCCTACCTCCTTTCCGGAATTGTTGGCACAACTGTCTTTGCTCGGGAAAAGTCGATTGACTGGCCGATGGTGTGGTGGCTGTGCCTCGGAGCTGCGCCGACCGCTTTTTTGGGTGGATTGACGGTACAAGCCGCCGACCCGCGTATTCTCCAGGGAGGTATAGGCCTTCTGGCACTGGGATCGGGAATCAATGCTCTGTGGCCACAGCAGACAGAGAAAAAAAGGGAATCCCTCGGCATCAATAAAACTCTGCTCGTCCCGATCGGCGCGGTGGTTGGGTTTTTCTCAGCAATTAGTGGAACAGGCGGCCCAATGATCTTGGTGCCGATTCTGATCTTGATGAACCTGCCCGTACTTCTGGCGGTAGGTCTGAGCCAAGCTATTCAGTTGCCGATTGCGACCGCTGGTACTTTCGGTAACCTTGTGCACGGACGACTCGACTGGAGCCTCGCTGGCACGTTGGCCGTTGTGCTG
>Ga0182040_10000741_pt1 | contig 14905 bp, 10 predicted proteins | sample flu12Cox44000176_FD_125973 | JGI IMG/M metagenome (GOLD analysis project Ga0182040, IMG submission 125973) | Lab enrichment of tropical soil microbial communities from Luquillo Experimental Forest, Puerto Rico - flux8day.12C.oxic.44.000.176 | ecosystem: Environmental > Terrestrial > Soil >... | reverse complement strand
CTGGTTGGCCGTGGCCCGATCGCCAACAACCTCGAACCCGAGGAGATCGCGGCCATCGCCGGGGCGGCTGGTCTGGGCGGCGGCGATGTCGTGTTTTTCGCCGCCGGGCCAAAAGCCGAAGCGGAAAGGCTCGCCGGCGCGGCGCGCCAGCGGATCGGCCAGGAATTGGGGCTGATCGAGGAGGGGATGTTCCGTTTCTGCTGGATTGTCGATTTCCCGATGTACGAGCGGGACCTGGAAACCGGGAAGATCGATTTCAGCCATAACCCGTTTTCGATGCCGCAGGGCGGGCTGGAAGCGCTCGAAACCCGGGACCCGCTCGACATTCTCGCCTTCCAGTACGACATCGTCTGCAACGGCGTCGAACTCAGTTCGGGCGCGATCCGCAACCATCGTCCCGACGTCATGTACAAGGCGTTCGAGATCGCCGGCCGTTCCCGGGCCGAAGTCGAAGCCGAGTTCGGCGGCCTGCTCGCCGCCTTCAAATATGGTGCGCCGCCGCATGGCGGCTCCGCCCCCGGCATCGACCGCATAGTCATGCTGCTCGCTGACACGCCGAATATTCGCGAGGTCATCGCCTTTACGATGACCCAGCAGGCGCGCGACCTGATGATGCAAGCTCCGGCGCCAGTCTCGCCGGAGCGACTGAGAGAGCTCCACATTCGGCTCGATCTGCCTCCTTCGAGAAACACAAAATCCTGAGCAGGCTCGTTCGGCGCCCGGCGACTATTCTCGGCGAATTTCGTCGTAAAGCGGACTAGAATTAACAACGGGTGGGCTTACCCGAACAAAACCGGCATATAATTTGCTGACCTCTAATCTGCCGACAGCATGGCTGTCGACCGCATCGACCCAGGAGTTATCCCTAATGAAAGAGTGGCGGCTGGAGCCCGTTCTTTTTGCGGCAGCAGTCATCGCCGTCATGGCAGCGGCGCCGCCGGCAAGGGGTGCCGATATCGTGCCGCACCGCGCGCTTTACCAGATGACACTCGGCAGTGCCCGCAATGATTCGGGCGTGGTCGATGCGCGCGGTACGATGGATTACGAATGGGGAGAAACCTGCGACGGCTGGACGATAGAGCAGCGCTATCGGCTGAAGATGCGCTACGCCGAAAATGCCGATGTCGATATCAGTTCGAGCTTTGTGACGTGGGAAGCCAAGGACGGCACGCGCTATCGCTTCAATCAGAAGCAAACGCGAAACGGTGAGATCGATCAGGAGATCCGCGGTGAGGCGAGGCTGGACGGCCGAGGCCAGGCCGGGGTGGCCGAGTTCACGAAACCGCAGCCGCAGACCTTGAAACTCGCAGCGGGCGTCCTGTTTCCGAGCGCGCATACGATCTTGCTGATCGATGCCGCCAGAGAGGGCGAGAATTTTCTTTCGCGGCTGGTATTCGACGGCGCCGCGGACGAGAATGCGGTGCAAGTCTCAGCGGCGATCGGGGGTAAGCTCACGGCGGATCCCGCCGCGACCGTTCGTAGCTCCTTGCTCGAACGGCCCGGCTGGCGCATCCGGCTGGCGTTTTTCCCAGCCGATGCAAACGCCGAAAAACCGGATTACGAGCTCGGCATGCGCTTGCTCGACAACGGTGTTTCGCAGGACATGCTGATCGATTACGGCGACTACTCGATCCGCGCCAAGCTCGACGACATCGAGCCGCTGCCCAAGCCGAACTGTTAATCGGAACGCGGCAGGGTGCGGCCGAACTGCACGGATGCCGGCGCCGATGATGACAGGGCGATCGGCCAGCTCCGGCCTGCCGCGCTTCTCGACCTCGCATAAAAGGCGTCGCAATCGACATGCGCGATGCAGAGGGTGGCGAGTTCCCGATGGCTGACGAGCCGGGGCGACTCGCAGGCATCGCACCGTCTGCCAGGAGTTGTCCGGGTGACGAGTGTGCCACAGTCGCGGCACAACGTCGTCACGGCACTTCCTCAGGTTGCCACAACCGAGCGGCACCGCGCACTCCGCTTGAATCGCCGTGGACCGGGGGCAAGAGCCGTGTGGCTACCCGATCCGAAAAGACATACCCCCTCCACAATTGTGGCACTCGCTCGTAGAGCACGGAAATCTGAGAGAGACCACCCCCAAGGACAATCGCATCCGGATCCAGAAGATTGATGACGGATGCTAGCCCGCGGGCGAGACGGTCGGTGTAGCGCGTGAGCGCTGCGCCGCACTCAGGGTCTCCGCTCTCGGCTCCTCGAGCGATCTCGGGGGCGGTCAGGCACTTCCCGGAATGCCCATGGTAATCGGCGGCAAGCCCGGGCCCCGACAGAAAGGTCTCGATACAGCCCGAGCGGCCACAGTAGCAGCTCGGCCCCGGAATTTCGGTGTGGCTTGGCCAGGGCAGAGGATTATGTCCCCATTCCCCGGCGATCGCGTTGGCGCCCACCAGGATACGTCGGCGGATGGCGATTCCACCCCCTACGCCAGTACCGAGAATGACACCGAATACGGTCTCCATCCCCGCCGCGGCACCGTCCGTCGCCTCTGACAATGCAAAGCAATTCGCATCATTGGCTAGGCGCACCGGTCGCCCAAGGGCCGCCTCAATATCGTGCTCTAACGGGCGGCCGATCAACCAGGTGGAATTGGCGTTTTTTACATGGCCGGTTTCTTGGGATACGGCTCCTGGAATACCGATGCCGATCGAAGCTTTCGCACCGATCTCTTGCTCGATGCCTCGAATGAGGGTGATGATCGCCGAGATTGTCGCTCGATAGTCTTGCACCGGCGTCACGATCCGCCGGCGCACATGGATCGAACCGCGGTTATCAATCGCGGCACCTTCTATTTTGGTGCCGCCAAGATCGATCCCGATGTGGAATTGTACTGACATCGCGCGGTCTTTTCTAGTACGATAGCGCTTACGGAAAATTAAGTTCGATCCTTTATACCGCACCAGCGTAGCCGTGTGCGGAATTGCGGTCACTGGGTGGTCTCGCGCCCCGAGCGATCGGCCGCTCTCAGCGCGTCCAGCAGCTTTCAAGGCCGCAAAGCATGATGATGGAAGTCGCGAAACCTGGTCTTCGCAGGCCGAAGAAGGTGCTGATCGTCGAGGACAACGACCTCAATATGAAGCTCTTCAACGATCTCCTGGTTGCACATGGCTATGGGACGCTTCAGACCAAGGATGGTGTCGAAGCCCTCGCCTTGGCCCGCCAGCACCGCCCCGACCTGATCCTGATGGATATTCAGCTTCCCGAAGTATCTGGTCTGCAAGTTACTCAGTGGATCAAGGGGGACGACGACCTTCGAATGATCCCGATCATCGCGGTGACCGCTTTTGCGATGAAGGGCGATGAGGAGAAGATCCGGGACGGAGGCTGCGAGGCTTACATTGCGAAGCCGATCTCGGTCGCAAATTTTATGAGAACCGTCGAGCGCTTTCTCACCTGAGGCGAGCGTCCGCCTCACCTGGCAGGTATGAGATGTCTGGCCGCGTTTTAGTTGTCGACGACGTTGAAGCAAATGTAAAATTGCTCGAGGCCAAGCTGTCAAGTGAGTATTTTGACGTACTATTAGCCTATAATGGTCGTACTGCTCTCGAAATTGCTGATCGGGAGCTGCCGGATGTCATCCTTCTCGACGTGATGATGCCGAGCATGGACGGTTTCGAGGTTTGCCGGCGCTTGAAGGCTCACAGGCGGACGGCCGACCTCCCGGTCGTCATGGTCACCGCGCTGTCCGACGTCGCCAACCGGCTACGCGGTCTCGAAGCGGGTGCGGACGATTTCCTCACAAAGCCGGTCAATGATGTCGCGCTGTTCGCCCGGGTCCGCTCGCTCGTCCGGCTAAAGCGTATGATGGATGAGCTGCGCGTCCGCGAGGCGATTTGTGGTCGGTTTGGCGACCGTGATCTTCCCACTGCCGAAGATGTCGGCCCGGCCCGGATCATGATCGTCGATGACGACGAATTCGCCGTTTCCAGGATGAGCGAGACCTTGTCGTCCATTGCCGATTCTATTACTCAAGCAGCGAGTTGCGCGGAGGCACAAACGCTGCTCGCCGCCGACACCGAGCTGCTCATTGCGACCTTATCGATCCCGGGCAGCGACGCGTTGCGGCTGGTGACGCATTGCCGTGCCAACGAGGCTTTCCGTCAGCTTCCGATCTTGCTGATCGCTGAGGACAGAGATCTGCCGCGCCTCGCCAAAGGTCTCGATTTGGGCGCGAATGACTACCTCATCCGTCCGGTCGATCGGAACGAGTTGCTCGCGCGAACCACAACGCAGGTCCGTCGCAAGAGGCTGCAGGACCGATTGCAGCAGAGTTATCAGCGCAGCCTTGCGCTCGCCCTGACCGATGAGTTAACCGGTCTCTACAACCGCCGATATTTTTCAGCTCATCTCGATGAGCTGATGGAGCGCGTCCGCCAAGACGGGATCAGCGTCGCCGTGCTGATGTTCGATATCGATCACTTCAAAAAAGTGAACGATACGTACGGGCACCCCGCAGGGGATGAAGTCTTGCGTGAACTGGCTGCCCGGGCAATGAACAGTGTCCGCAGCGTCGACCTTGTCGCGCGGTTAGGAGGCGAGGAGTTTGTCGTCGTTATGCCCGAGACCGATCTCGCGATCGCGAACCAAGTTGCCGAGCGTCTTCGCGCGGCGGTCTCAAGAGAACCGTTCGCGATACCGGGCAACCCCGAGAAGATCCCTGTCACGATCAGCATCGGCGTCACGGCTACAGGCGCGCCCGACGATGGCCCCGATACGATGATGAAGCGAGCCGATGTCGGCCTCTACACCGCCAAGGCTCGCGGACGAAATTGCGTCATCGTGCGTCCGTCCCCGAGTTCGCCTCGGGCAGTCGCATAGTCATATCTCGGACCAGAGGGACCTCGTCGAGACGGATTACTTGATCTTCGCCTCTTTGAAGATTACATGCTTGCGCGCGACGGGATCAAACTTCTTCAACTCCAGTTTGTCGGTTTTGGCGCGCGGGTTCTTTTTTGTGACGTAGTAAAATCCAGTGTCGGCACTACTGACCAGCTTGATGAGAACAGTATTTGTTTTGGCCATCGGCGAAAGCTTTCGAGTCTAGAGCTAGCGTGGGCTGGAAGATAGCGATCCCCTGCTGCCTGTCAAGGCGGGGTCGACAGGCGTCACCGCAGAAGCGGCGGGGGCAGCGGCAAGGTTTTGGCTCGGGCTGATTGTGTGGACTGCTTCACTGTAAAGTACGGGATCGGCGAGCAGGAGGTTTGCCACCTTGACGTCGATCTGATGATCGCCTTGCCGGGCAGGACACGAACGGCGCAGTTGCGACCATGCGTCTTCGTCGAGCGATGCGCGGGCACGAGGTGCGAGCGCCGAGGCGGCTGAAGATGCTGTCGCGCGCTGCATGGCAACCTGGACGGAGGTGTCGTCGTCGCCGAGATCGCTCGTGCACAGGTTCGGCACGACCCCGTGCTGGTGCAAAAAATACCCGGACGGCGTCACCAATTGGGCCCAGGTCAACGTCAACTCGCCGTCATTCGGCAGCCTCAAGACAGTTTGAACAGTGCCCTTTCCGTACGAGGCACTGCCAACGACAACCGCACGCCCGGTGTCCTGTAGGGCCGCTGCGACGATTTCAGAAGAGGAGGCAGATCCGCCATTTATCAGAACGACGACAGGCATGTGAGGCGCGATGCTGTCTCCGGAAGCCTCGAAGTATTGCCGGCTGGCGGGGTGGCGGCCAACCGTTGAGACGATCGGCCCATTGGCGATGAACACATCCGCGAGGCTGACCGCCTGATCGAGCAGACCGCCTGGGTTGCCGCGCAGATCGAGCACGACGCCGCGAAGCTTCGGGCCCATCTCACGCTTTACGGCGCCGAGCGCCTCGACGATCTGCTGCGTCGTATTTTGATTGAAACTCGCCACCTGAATGGTTGCCACGCCGCCATCTCGTGACACGTGCACGGTAGGCAGGATCACCAACTCGCGTAGCAGTCGGTAATTGCGAGTCCGACCGGTACTGGGCCGATAGACGCTTACCTCGACTGGGCTGAGTATCGGCCCGCGAAGCGCACGGACCACCTCGTTTTGCGACCGGCCGGCCGTGGGCGCCTTGTCGACCGCGATGAGCCGGTCATCAGGCCTGATGCCCGCAAGGTCTGCAGGAGCACGCGGTGTCACCGCCGTGATGCGGAAGCCCCCGCTCGAGACATCGAGGGTCAATCCGATACCGCCAAAACCGTCTCGGATAGCGCGCTGGTCTCGAGCCACATCGGGTGGCGAATATCGAGAAAAACGGTCGAGTGTCGCAGTAATCCCATCAAACAAGGCCTTATCGATTTGGTCTTCGGAAAGGCCTGCGACGGTCGGGGAGATCGTCTTTGCCTCGGCAACCAGCTGGCCCATCGCTGCGCCCCAATCGTGGGGGTCGTCATGGGAGGGCAGCGGCAAAACGGCTGCCTCTTGGCCCCCGTAGGAAAGAACGATTTCCGTGTCATGCGGCCCCGGGCTCTCGGTGACGGAAAATTTGTCGTCGAGCCGCGAAAGTCGCGACGCACCGGCAAGAACAAGCGTTCGGCTGGACACCCGGGAGATATAGAGATCCGAAATCTCATCGAGACCCCGTGCAAACAGCCGCCCCGTCGGATCATTGGGCAAAGCCTGGCGCTCGGCGCAGGCGGCCAACAAAACGAGGAGGACGAGGTTACTCGCGCGCGCGAGCACTGCGGCCGGACGTAGCGACACGGTACCGACTCCCCCAAGAGGAACGCTCGACTTCCCCCGCAGCAATTTGCTTTATGGGATCAACCAAGTTTGGCGAAAATCTCCTCGGCAATAATTGTTACAGTAAAGTGCCAGTGCTCCGCAATCAACGTTGCCGGTTGCGCCGTCCATGAGGCGTCCGCAGCGAACGCCCGTGCGTGGATCGAGTACGAGCCCCCGGGCGCTCTCCTTCTTCCTCAATGCGGAATGCCAGCCGCCCGCCAATTCCGTCTGCCTCGACCAGCCGCACCGTTACTTCATCGCCGAGCCGGTAAACGCGACCGGAAGTCCGCCCTGTCAATCGATGAGTTCGGTGGTCCCGGCTGTAATAATCACTAGGCAGCGTCGACATGGGAACCAGCCCGTCGGCGCCGGTCTCCTTCAAGGTAACGAAAAGCCCGAAATTGGCAACGCCACTGATGCGGGCGGGAAAGATGTTGCCCACTGAGCTAGCAAGAATTGTCGAACGGTACCGATCGATGGCGGCCCGTTCGGCAGCCGCGGCGCGCCGCTCGGTCGCCGATATGTGCTCTCCGATCGCTGGCAGCTGGTCGCGATCGATGTGTGGCGGCGATGCCCCGAGACCGAAAGCGCTTTCCGTCGCATTTGTGCCGGAGATCAATGCGCGATGGACGAGGAGATCGGCATAGCGGCGAATTGGCGAGGTGAAATGCGCGTAACGACGCAATGCGAGCCCAAAATGACCAATATTGTTTGGGCTATAGGCAGCTTGCGCCTGACAACGCAACACCAGGTCGTTGACGAGAGCAGCCTCTTGGGTTTCTGCCGCGCGGCGCAGAATGCGATTGAACGCCTCCGGTTTTGGGGCCTGCCCTTTGGAGAGTGCAAGGCCGGGAACCCCCATGTCATCGAGGAACATTCGCAATGCTTCGAGCTTTTCCGGGTCGGGCGCGTCGTGGACGCGGTACATGCAGGGCTGCCGCCGCGCTTCTAATTCCTCAGCAGCCGCGACATTCGCCAAAATCATAAACTCTTCGATCAAGCGATGGCTATCGAGCCTAACGGCGCGCACGATGTCGACCGGCCGTCTCTCCGCGTCGAGTACGACCCGATCTTCCCTGAGATCGAGTTCAAGGGCTCCGCGCTTCTCCCGAGCTCCGGCAAGGGCTGCGAAGGCGCCGTAGAGCGCCGCAAGGCCTGCAGATGGCAGCACACATTTCGTGAGGCCATCCCGCGCCGCTTGGGCCTCTTCATAGGTAAGCCGTGCCGCCGAGCGCATCAGCCCGCGCTCGAACTTGTGCCGGCGTTTTCGGCCCTCAACACCGATCCACAGATGGACGGCGAGGCAGGCGCGATCGACATTCGGCTTCAACGAGCAGAGATCGTTGGACAGTGCTTCGGGCAACATCGGGACGACGCGGTCCGGAAAATAAACCGAGTTTCCGCGCCGCTCGGCCTCCCGGTCGAGCGCGCTGCCGCGACGCACGTACCAGGCGACATCGGCGATTGCGACGATCAGGTGCCAGCCGCCACGGTTTTCTGGATCGGAGTCCGGCTCGGCCCAAACCGCATCATCGAAGTCACGAGCGTCGCTCCCGTCGATCGTGACCAGCGATATGTCGCGCAGGTCGACCCTACCGGCCGCCGACATCGGAAGGGCGGCTTCGGCTTCAGCGATCGCCGCCACCGGAAACTCGGTTGGAATGTCATAAGCCGCAATCGCAAATAGGCTTATCGCCCCAGGGTCCGACGCAAGGCCGAGCCGATCGAGGACACGGACCCGCGGCGGGCCCATTCTCCCGCCGGAGACTTGCTCGGCGACGACCAGTTCTCCGCTTCCGGCGCCCCTCGTGTCGCGCACTGCGACGCGATAGTCGTTGCGGTCACGCCGGTCCGCGGGGACGAGCCTACCGCCCTCGCGGGTGTTTTCGAATGTCCCGATAATCCGCCGTCCGTCCCGTTCGAGCTTACGGATCACCCGAGCCTCGATGTCGCCGGTTTCGCGCGGGATCAACCGCGCCGCTGCGCGCTCGCCGACCGTCAGCGAGCTGTCGGCTGCGGTCTCGATAAGCCGCAAGACGGGAGGGGCATCCGGCCCTGGCCAAGCAATCGGACGAGCCAACGCCACGCCATCCTCGTCACTGCCGAACCGCTCGATGACCGTTACCTCCGGAAGCGGCGCAGCAGCGATAAAGCGCCGATCGGCGACGCGGGTAACCGCTCCCGAGCGTTCGGTCTCGCGCAGCATGTCGCGAAGCTCCGAGCGGCTGGCCGGCGGGACCGCAAAGGCGCGGGCAATCTCGCGCGTGCCAACCGCGGAAGGGCTTTCGCGAATAAAGGCTAACAATTCGGCCATCGAAGGGAGTTCGCCGCGGCGCTCCCGTTTCGCGGCAGGAGCCTTCGAGCGCGATATCACTATTTGGCCGGCTGCACGCTGCTAGATCGAGGCCGGGCCCCTTTCGGGGATCGCGCCGTCCCGGCCTTTTTTGCGGTTCCGGCTCGTTTTGCTTTCGCGGAAGCGTGTCCGGCTCTTGCGCTGCCGGTGCTCGCAGACTTGGCTTTCGTAACCTTCTTCGCTGTGGATCGGGCCGCTTTACCTCGCCGCCCCTTGCTCTTCTCGCGCTGCGTCGCAAGCAATGGCAACGCTTCCGTCAACGAGAATGTTTCCGGGTCGGAGTTACGCGGCAGCGACGCGATCACCCCGTCATGACTGACATAGGGGCCATAGCGTCCTCGGTACAATCCAACAGCGCCACCCTCCGGGTGAACACCAAGCTCTCGCAGCAACTGCGGGCCCCGTCGTCGCTGGGAGACCGGCTCGGCAAGCAGCACGACTGCTCGGTTCAATCCGATCGTCAGCACGTCATCATCGGCGCCGAGCGATTTGAATGTTGCTCCATGCTTGATATAGGCGCCGAAACGGCCGATCCCCGCGGTGATGGTGTCGCCTGTCTCCGGGTGTCGGCCGAGCTCCCGCGGCAATGCGAGCAGCCGCAACGCCGTTTCGAGGTCGACATCGGCCGGCTTGAGGGATCGCGGCAAGGCTACTCGCTTGGGCTTGAACTCGCCATTGCCTTCGCCGAGCTGGACGTAGTGCCCATACGGCCCCTTCTTGAGAGTGACGGCCAAGCCGCTGGCCGGTTCGGTTCCGAGAGCAGTCTCCGGTGGGGCAGCGTCCGCATCAGTCTCGATCGCGAGTGGCCGGGTGTAGCGGCAGTTCGGGTAGTTGGAACAACCAATAAACGCGCCGAATTTACCGAGCTTTAGGCTGAGCCGGCCAGCGCCGCAGACGGGGCAGAGGCGCGGATCGGTGCCGGAACCGTCGTTCGGAAAAAAATGCCGGCCGAGCTCTTCATCCAGGGCGGCCAGCACTTGAGTGATCGTCAGCTCTTTGGTCCCGTCGACCGCGGTCGAGAAGTCTCGCCAGAAATTCCGCAAGACCTCCTTCCAGTCGATGCGTCCGCCAGATACGTCATCGAGTTGGTTCTCGAGGTCCGCAGTGAAATTGTACTGGACATAGCGCTCGAAAAAGCTCGTCAGAAAGGTGGTGACCAGCCGACCGCGATCCTCGGGCAGAAAACGGCGCTTTTCGAGCCGAACATAGGCGCGGTCCTGTAGAACCTGCAGGATCGAAGCATAGGTCGAAGGCCGCCCAATCCCGAGCTCTTCCAGCTTTTTGACGAGGCTCGCCTCGGTGTAGCGTGGTGGCGGCTGAGTGAAATGTTGGTTGGGCGAAACCTCGCCGCGAGCGAGGCGCTCGGCCTTTCGCATTGCCGGCAGCCGGGTGCTTTCGCCTTCCTCGTCGGCCGTGTCGTCGCGATCCTCCTGGTAGAGCGCGAGAAATCCGTCGAACACGACGACCGAGCCGTTCGCGCGCAAGCGAAGCCGCCCGGTGCTGTCAGCTATGTCGACCGCAACCTGCTCAAGGAGCGCCGACGCCATTTGGCTCGCGAGCGTCCGTTTCCATATCAGCTCGTAGAGCCGGCGCTGATCGCTGTCGAGGCGGCTGGCAACATCGGCCGGCTTGCGGGCGAGGTCGGTCGGCCGGATCGCCTCATGGGCCTCCTGGGCGTTCTTTGCGGGACTGCGGTAAAGGCGGGGCTGGTCGGGGACATATCGCGGCCCAAAATCGCTGCCGATCAGTTGGCGGGCGGCCGCGATCGCTTCGGTGGCAATCGCCACGCCATCCGTCCGCATATAGGTGATCAGCCCTACCACTTCGCCGCCGAGATCGATGCCTTCGTAGAGCCGCTGGGCGATCTGCATCGTGCGAGTGGCGCCCAAGCCGAGCTTGCGTGAGGCTTCCTGCTGCAAGGTCGAGGTCGTGAACGGCGGGAACGGGTTGCGGCGGACCTGCCGGCTGTCGATCTCGGCGACGGCAAAGCCGGAGGCACGCAGGATCATATCGGCCGCGGCCCGCGCCTTGGCCTCCGTATCGAGATCGAAGCGCTCAAGACGCTTGCCGTCGAGATGCGTCAGCCGCGCGGTAAAGATCTGACCGGACTCGGTCTTAAACTCGACCTCGATGGTCCAATATTCGCGCGACTTGAACGCCTCGATCTCGGCTTCACGCTCGCAGATGAGGCGCAGAGCCACCGACTGGACCCGGCCGGCCGAGCGGCTGCCGGGAAGCTTGCGCCACAGCACCGGCGACAATGTAAAACCGACGAGATAATCGAGCGCCCGACGGGCGAGATAAGCTTCGACGAGCTCACGGTCGATCTCGCGCGGCCGGGCGAACGCTTCGAGCACCGCGTTCTTCGTAACCTCGTTGAAGACGACCCGCTTGACATCGAGGTCCTTGAGCCCGCGGCGAGAACTCAGCACTTCGCGGACATGCCACGAGATCGCCTCGCCTTCCCGGTCCGGGTCGGTAGCAAGGAAGAGGCGGTCGGCGCCCCGTGCGGCCTCGAGGATCGTCTTTATATGCTTTTCGGATTTGCCGTCGACCTCCCATGACATGGCGAAATCATTATCTGGGAGGACCGAGCCGTCCTTTGCCGGCAAGTCCCGGACGTGGCCATAGCTTGCCACGACTTTGTAATCGTCGCCCAAATAGCGGTTGATTGTTTTCGCCTTTGCCGGCGATTCGACGACGACGACTTTCATGAATCCATTCTACAGTAAAGGCCGGGCGCACCGGACAGATCTCGCGAGCGCCTGTTCAATGGCACGTAAATGTTAACGTAGAGAAACGAGGTTACCAGGATGACGTTCGACCCTGCCGGCAAGTTCGAGTTCCAAGAGGAGGGTAGCGACTGCGGCGGCTGACAAGTGGCATTGGCGTACCAGTTCGTCAACCGCGACCGGTGTCGGTCCCAATCTTTCGACGACCCGCTCGAGTCCCGCGTCGTCCGCTATCAATTGGTCTGTTCGCATCGGCGGCCAACTCGACGTTGCGGGGATTTGTCCTGGAGTTGCAGCATGTTGCGTTGTGGCCTGCGCAAGCGCCAGGCCGAGCTGCGAGAGCACATCTTCGGCGCCTTCAGTCAAAATCGCGCCATGCCGAATGAGGTCGTTAGAACCCCGGCATCGGGGATCGAGCGGCGACCCTGGTACAGCGAACACATCGCGGCCTTGCTCAAGCGCCAAGCGCGCCGTGATCAGCGAGCCCGAGCGGGCTGCCGCTTCGACGACCACGACGCCCAGCGCCATCCCGGAAATTATTCGGTTGCGGCGTGGAAAATGCCGCGCCTGCGGCTCGGTCCCCAGCGGCAACTCGGCGACGATCACGCCGCCACTCGCCAGCGCGTCGTGCAAACCGCGGTTTTCTGGCGGATAGACGACATCGACACCGCCGGCAACTACGGCGACGCTGCCTGTTTCGAGAGCTCCCAGATGAGCGGCGGCGTCAATCCCACGAGCAAGACCGGAAACGACGACGACCCCGGCGCGGCCGAGTGAAGCGGCGAGGTCGCGGCAGAAACGCCTGCCATTTGCCGAGGCGTTGCGCGCCCCAACGACGGCCATCATCGGTTTCTGCAGAAGCTCAGCCCGGCCGAGCACAGTCAGAACCGGCGGTGCGTCATCGATCGCAGCAAGCGCATTCGGATAGACCGGCTCACCCCAGCAGATGATGCGGGCGCCGGCCTTATGGATGGCCGTAAGTTCGGCCTCGGCAGCGGCTCGCGTTACCGCCGTGACAATCTTCGACCGCTCGCTGCGGCGGGCAAGTCGCGGCAGCATGTCGAGCGCCGCCCGGGCAGAGCCGAAGCGGCGCAACATCGCAAAAAAGCTGACCGGGCCAATCGTCTCGGTGCGACACAACCGCAGCCAATCGAGACGCTCCTGCGGATCGAGTTCGCGGGCGGACAGGAACTTGCCTCAGACCTTTCTCAAGGAAATCCGGCTTTCCGTGCCTGCGATGAGGCGGCGGATATTGGAATGGTGCCGAACGATAATTAAAAAAGCGATACCGGCGATGACGAGCGCAGTCCTGGTGTCGACGATCAGCGGTGCGAATCCAGCGCTAGCGATCGCCGCCACCAGCGCAGCGAGCGAGGAGTAGTGGAAGAGCAGAACGGTTGCGATCCACAAAATTATCGCGATGAGCGCCACCGGCCACGCGAGCGGGATCAATACGCCGAGCGCTGTAGCGACGCCCTTACCGCCACGAAAGCCGAGCCAAACCGGAAACATATGGCCGAGAATTACGCAACCCGCCGCGACCAGCGCCGCTTGTGACCCCCAGCCATGCGCGATGATCACGGCGGCCGCGCCCTTGCCCAGGTCGAGGAGTAAGGTGAGTGCCGCCAGGCCTTTGCTCCCGGTCCGCAAGACATTGGTGGCGCCGATGTTTCCCGAGCCCACCTGGCGGATGTCGCCATAGCCGGCGAGCCGGGTCAGCAGCAGCCCGAACGGGATCGACCCCAGCAAATAGCCGAGAATGGCGGCGAGAAGGGCCGTCATGTTCGGCAACCGGCAGAGATACTCTGCCTCTCACCCCAGCTCTCTCCCCGCAAGCGGGGAGAGGAAGGGGCTCGCGAAGCGGGAGGCTGAAACCCAACCGCGGTCACTCAGACCTCGAGTCGGAAGATCGTCCGGCCGTCGACGAGGGTACGGCAAACCCGGCCTCGCACCGGACGGCCGTCAAAGGGAGCGTTCTTCGATTTCGACCGGAACGCGTCAGTCGAAATCCGCCAGGACACATCCGGGTCGAAGAGCACCAGATCGGCCGGGGCTCCCGGTGTGAGCCGGCCGACGGGCAGGCGCAGAATTCGGGCTGGGTTGTTGGTCAAGCGGCGGATCAACTCGATTAGGCCGAGATGGCCGTTGTGGTAGAGTTCGAGCGACAGGGGCAACAATGTCTCAAGGCCAACGATGCCATATGCCGCGGAGCTGAAGGGCAGGCGCTTCGAATCCTGATCCCAGGGTGCATGATCGCTGGCGATCGCGTCAATCGTACCCTCGCGCAGACCTTCAACCACCGCTCGCCGGTCCCATTCGCTCCGTAGCGGCGGTGAGAGCTTGGTGAACGTCCGATAATCGCCGATCGCGGTTTCGTTCAGCGCAAAATACGGCGGCGCAGTATCGCAGGTTACCGGCAGCCCTTGCGCCTTGGCGCGCCGAACCGCATCGATGCCGCCAGCGGTCGAAAGATGGGCGATGTGATAGCGGGCGCCGGTGATCTCTACGAGCCTCAGATCACGCTCGATCATGATGACTTCCGCCATCGGGGTGATCGCCGGGAGCCCGAGGCGCGTCGCGGTCTCCCCTTCGCTGACTTCTCCGGCACGGGCAAGGCTCGGCTCTTCTGGGTGCTGGAGGACGAGGAGATCGAATGTCCGCGCATAAGCGAGCACCCGCCGCATGACGAGCGCATCGGCAACCGCCTGGACCCCGTCGGTGAAGCCGAGAGCGCCATTCGCGGCAAGCAAGCCCATTTCAGTCAAGTCGCACCCGCTCAGCCCCTTGGTCGCGGCAGCATAGGTGTGGATTTTGGCGAGCTTTACTTCGCGCGCCCGGCGAGCGAGGAATTCGACAACCGAGATATCGTCAACGGTCGGGTCGGTATTTGGCAGCGCGACCATCGTCGTGACCCCGCCGGCCGCAGCAGCCCGTCCGGCCGTCTCGATCGACTCCATATGCTCAGCGCCGGGCTCGCGCAATTGCACGCGCATGTCGATAAGCCCGGGAGCGAGGCACAACCCGTTTGCATTAACCACCTCAGCATCCTGCGCGGCGGTCGAGAGATCACCACCTACCGCGGCGATGCGCTCGCCCTCGACGAGAAGGT
>Ga0182040_10000737_pt1 | contig 14924 bp, 13 predicted proteins | sample flu12Cox44000176_FD_125973 | JGI IMG/M metagenome (GOLD analysis project Ga0182040, IMG submission 125973) | Lab enrichment of tropical soil microbial communities from Luquillo Experimental Forest, Puerto Rico - flux8day.12C.oxic.44.000.176 | ecosystem: Environmental > Terrestrial > Soil >... | reverse complement strand
CTAAAGCTTCAATCAAATGCGGAGGTAAAACAAAGCGGCGCGACGATGCTCATCGCCTTCAACCGCGTTCATTCACTTTCGGGCGACGCGAACACGTGACGCGTGGCATCTACGTCCCCTTATGACCTTCAATGACTGCAACACAGCGGACATCACCATCGTTGATGCTGCACGATCTTTATTGATTCGTCAGGGCCGTCGACTTGATAGGCGCTGACCCCGCAAACCTGATCCCCGATGCGCGTCACATAAGCGCTTTTGAAAGCTAACTCAGTCGATCCTGGCAGAGGCGAGACGAATGTGACCTCAGTAACCCGACCTTCCCGAGCAGTGTTGTACATTTCCGCGCCGAATGGCGCTCCGTTTGAATCGCGAAGGTTGCGCACATCGCGTGTAACGAAAGCCTCGTGCGCCGTGAATCTTCCATCGCTGCCGTTGAAGCAAAACACGAATAGATCGCGGTCCCGGAACGGCAGGTCATTGTGATTAAAACTGTCAATCGCTGCGAGCTTGTCCGTTTTTACCTTGGCGATAGCTCGGTCCAGCATGGTCTTTGCCTCGTCGGCATCGCCGAATTCATTGCTGGCCGCTGGGGTTTGGCCTGCGAGTGTCAGAACAATCAGAACTGGGCAAAGGAGCAATTGCTTGAGCATGGCCTTCCTCTACACGGACTAATCATGATCTAGCGGCGCTTTAGCGCAGCGTATGCAGCCGCCCTTCATCTAAGATCCGCCCAAAATCCTTTCAGCAATTGTTTGCGAGCGAAATCGACACAGAAACGCATGAGGCTCGAGCTGCAAACTGCGGCCTAATAGTGCCGCACCATATTCCTGAGAGCCGAATATACCACGCCCGTGCGCTCGAATACCGTGCCGTGGCCACGCATCCAAGCCGCCAACGGTGTGTTTCCTTCTCCGCGCCGGTGCGCGGTCCGCATCCAGTGACTGGATGATTGCTTTTACCTCATCTCAGTTTGTCGAGGGCGGCGAAATCCACCGCCATCGAGACTGCGAGCCTGCAGCCAATCCTGCTCGACCATGATCCGCGTCTTCTGGGTTGACGGACCACGCGCGGAATACGTGGTAGGGTGTGGTGTTTGACAAGAACAGGCTTACCAACGCCCGACTTAGGAGAGGAACAAACATGACGAAGACCGTTCTGAACGCGATCGCCGTGGCCGGTGCCGTAGCCTTTGTCAGCCCGTCGATGGCGGCGATGGTCAACTTCACGGCCGAAATGAATGCCGCTAGTGAAGTGCCGCCGAATTCGAGCAAGGCAACCGGCACGGTCACGGCCACCTATGACACCGGCAGCAAGATGCTGACCTGGAAAGGCAGCTACAAGGACCTGACCGGCCCCGCCACCGCCGCGCACTTCCACGGCCCAGCGCCATCCGGCAAAAACGCCAGCGTCATGGTGCCGATCAATCCGCACGACACCACGTTTGAAGGCTCGGCCACGCTCAACGACGCGCAGGCCAAGGCACTGATGGACGGCGACTTGTATGCAAACGTCCACACCGCAGCCAATCCGGGCGGCGAGATCCGCGGCCAGTTGAAGCAATAATCTCGGGCTTCAGTCTCAATTGCCAACCCGCCTGTCCCCGACCGGCGGGTTTTCTTCATGGCTATGGCACCAGTGGTGCACTTGGCCTGTGGCGGGGTGCCGTTTTAATCTGAGCGCACAAGCTTATTAGAACAGTCTGGGGAACGAGCATGGCCGGCACGAATGGTAGCGCAGCGATCTTGATATCCGGCGGCGGCATTGGCGGCTTGATCACCGCCTATGCGCTGGCGCGGCAAGGTTTCCCAGTGCGCCTGTTCGAGCAGTCGCCGGAATTTCGCGAGGTGGGCGCCGGCATCCAGCTCGGGCCGAACATCTTCCGTGTGCTGGAGAAAATCGGCCTCAAGGACGCGGTGCTTGCCGACGCCCACCGGCCGCCGGCGCAGGAGATGCGCGACGCGCTTACCGGCAAGCTCATCGTGCGCATTCCGCTCGAAGAAGCCTTCTTCCAGCGCTTCGGCGAGCCCTACGCCGTCACCCACCGCGCCGACATCCACGGCACCTTCCTGAAGGCGTGCCAGAATAGCAACCTCGTCACGCTGGAGACGAGCCGGCGCGTTGACAGCTTCGAGGACACCGGCAAAGGCGTCACCGTCACATTGGAAGACGGCCAAAAGGCGGAAGGCCGTGCCCTGATCGGCTGCGACGGTATGTGGTCGAAGATCCGCGAACGCATCGTTGGCGACGGCAAACCACGCGTGTCCGGCCACATCGCCTACCGGGCCGTGCTCAAGCACGAGGACGTGCCCAAGGACCTGTGGCGACCGGAAGTGGTGCTTTGGGCCGGCCCGCGCACGCACTTCGTGCATTACCCGTTGAGGCGTGGCGAACTCTACAACTTGGTCGCCGTCTTCCACTCCGATCATTACGAAGAAGGCTGGAACGCCGAAGGCAGCAAAGACCTGCTCTGGCAGCACTTCAAGGGACAGCGCCCCGAGGTGTTGCGCATGCTCGAGCGCATCGAGACCTGGCGTATGTGGGTCTTGTGCGACCGCGAGCCGGTCAAGAACTGGACGCAGGGCCGCGTCACCTTGCTCGGTGATGCCGCGCATCCGATGCTGCAATACCTCGCGCAGGGCGCTTGCATGGCGACGGAGGACGCAGTGTTGCTCGCCGAGAAAGCGAGGGCACATCCTGATGACCTGCCGGCCGCTTTCAATGCCTACACGCAGGATCGTTATCTGCGCACCGCGCGGGTGCAGATCATGGCGCGGGTCTACGGCGATTTCTATCACGCGCGCGGTGTCACCGCCGAGCTGCGCGACATCACCCTCTCCGGCCGCACGCCGCAGCAGAGTTACGACGGCATCGCCTGGCTCTACGGCGGGCCATGAAGCTTAGGGCAGCCCCCAATCTTTTTTGCCGCGCCGGTTAGTTCCAGAATGTGCAGCCCGCTATTGGTGCAGTCGACCACGTAAAATGCAGGCGCAGTCGTAGTTTCCGCAATTTTTACTCTGGATCGTGATCTTGCAGCGCGTTCGGTGTAACGACTAGCCGCACACCGCTGGCTTCCGGCTGTCTGCGCAGAGGCGGAGCTGAGGGTGGCTATACCTGCAATCGAGAAAGCAAACGGCGCATGTATACCTCCCCCGCGCGGCAGCTGGCTTGGACTGCCGGCGTCCCTATCACCAGAGCTTGCCGATTCAGTTCCGCGCTACTTTTTATCGATGCCCGCTTTGACAATGACGTCATCCCATTTGATGATATCACCCTTCAGCCGCTCTAGCAGCTCCTCCGGCGTCGAGGCGTGCGCTTCGACACCGACCTTCTCGAACTGCGTCTTCAGGTCGGGCACCGCCAGCACCTCGTGCATCGCCTTGTTCAACGCCGTGATGATCTCCTTCGGCGTACCCTTGGGCGCGCCGACGCCGTTCCAGGAGATCACCTCATAGCCTTTCACGCCAGCTTCGTCGGCGGTCGGGACGTTCGGCAGCAGCGCCGAGCGCTTGGGCGATGAGGAGGCCAGTAGCCGCAGCTTGCCGTCATTGACCTGGCCCTGCACCGCCGGTGGGAAGTCGACCATCATCTGCACGTCGTTGCGCAGCAATGCGACCACAATGTCCGGCGAGTTCTTGTAGGGCACGATCTGCACATTGAGCCCAGTCAGGATCTTGAACAGCTCGCCGCCGAGATTCTGGGTGCCACCAACCGAGATGGTGCCGATGTTGAGTTTGCCGGGATTGGCCTGTGCCGCCTTAATGAAATCGCCGAGGGTCTTGAATTCGGATTCGGCCTTGACCGCGAACACCAGATCGAAGGTGCCGACCATCGACACCATCTCGAAATCCTTCACTGGATCGAATGGCAGCTTCCTGAAGGCCGCGACGCTAATCGCGGTGCCGTTGGTGACCAGCGCCATGGTGTAGCCGTCGGGCGGCGCGTTCACGACGGCACGCGCCGCAGCGATACCGCCCGGCCCCGGCATGTTCTCCACCACCACCTGCTGCCCGAGCTTATCGCTGAGCTTCGCCGCCATGATGCGCGAGGTAACGTCCGCGACACCGCCTGGCCCGAACGGTAGCACGAGCCTAATCGGCTTTTCCGGCCAGTCCGCCTGCGCTCCCGGCGCAAAGGCCGCCGCGAAAACCGCCGCGAGCAGCACGAGCAGTGTGTTCTTCATCGAACCCTCCCGTTTCTTCTCTTCTAGGCGAGACCATAAAGTCAGGCCGAGCTCCAGTGCCTTGAACGGCGCCTGCTTTGCGCCTTCCTTGCCCGGCACGCGGCCCATATGTGATCGATGACAAAGAAGGCGGCAATTTCCGGATCATAATCCCTATGCTCCGAACCGCCGCTACGGTGGTGCCCGGCGAAAGCTTGAAGCGCGGCTTGCTCCGCTTGGCGAGAAATGAAGGCTCATGCAGCTGCCTTTAGCCAGGGGCCGGGAGCGGCGCGATATCCCCCCTTTCCCAGCCCGCCATCGTTTCAGCCTTGAAATCGGCAAAGCGTCCGGCCGCGATGGCCGCGCGCATACCCGCCATCAACTCCTGGTAATAGGCGAGATTGATCTTCGACAACAGCACCGCGCCCAGCATCTCGTTCGCCCTGATCAGGTGATGCAGATAGGCGCGCGTATAGCTGCGCGCGGTCGAATGCGCGCTCTGCTCGTCGAGCGGGCGCGCATCGGAAGCATGCCGCGCATTGGCAAGATTGACCGCGCCGTAACGGGTGAAAGCCATGCCGTGGCGGCCGTTGCGTGTCGGCAGCACGCAGTCGAACATATCGATGCCGCGCGCCACCGCTTCCAGGAGATCGTGCGGCGTGCCGACGCCCATCAGGTAACGCGGCTTATCCTGCGGAAGTTGGGGCGCCGTCTCGGCGACGATCTTTAGCATCACTTCCTGCGACTCGCCCACTGCCATACCGCCGATGGCATAGCCGTCAAAACCGAGATCGATCAGCGCCCGCACGCTCTCCGACCGTAGCACCCGGTCGTCGCCGCCCTGCACGATGCCAAACAAGGCACGGCCGCTGCGCGCACCGAAGGCCTTCTTGCTGCGCTCCGCCCAGCGCAGCGACAACTGCATGGCGCGCGCGATTTCCTCGCGTGGGGCCGGTAATCCGATGCATTCGTCGAGCTGCATGGAGATGTCGGCGCCGAGCAATCCCTGGATCTCGATTGCGCGCTCTGGTGTCAGCTCGACCATGGTGCCATCGAGATGCGAGCGGAAGGTGACGCCTTTCTCCTCCAGGCGCCGCAACGCCGACATCGACATCACTTGAAAGCCGCCCGAATCTGTCAAGATCGGCAGCGGCCAATTCATGAAGGCGTGCAAACCGCCGAGCGCGGCAATGCGCTCGGCGCCGGGCCGCAGCATCAGATGGTAGGTGTTGCCGAGTACGATCTCGGCGCCGCTCGCGCGCACGTCGTCGGGGGTAAGGCCCTTCACCGTCGCCTGCGTGCCGACCGGCATGAACGCGGGCGTCTGTACTTTACCACGCGGCGTGACGATCTCGCCGCGGCGGGCGGCGTTGTCCGTTTTGTTGAGGAGACTAAAGGAAAACGGCGCGCTCATTGGCTCGGAGGATAAAGCAGACAGGCGTCTCCGTAGGAATAGAAACGATAACCGGCCGAAATCGCGTGCGCGTAGGCGCGCTTCATACAGTCCAACCCGCTAAAGGCCGAGACGAGTATGAATAGCGTCGAACGCGGCAGATGGAAATTGCTTAGCATCAGGTCGACAGCTTTGAAGCGGTAGCCCGGCGTGATGAAAATCACAGTTTCACCGTTGAATTCGCGTAATTTGCCATCCACTCCGGCGGCGCTTTCCAGGAGCCGCAGAGTGGTCGAGCCAACCGCGACGATCAGCCCACCTTTGGCGCGCGCGGCGTTGAGGGCATGCGCCGTCTCGGCAGTCACGATGCCAAATTCGGAGTGCATCTTGTGGGCTTCGATGTCGTCGGTCTCCACCGGCAGGAAAGTGCCGGCGCCGACGTGCAGAGTGACCTTGTGCAGGCCGATCCCGCGCTCCTTAAGCAGCGCCAGCAACCCCTCGGTGAAATGGAGCCCGGCGGTCGGAGCCGCCACCGAGCCCTCCTCATGGGCAAAAACGGTCTGGTAGTCGGTTCGGTCTTGCTCGTCCGGCTCGCGACGCGCAGCGATATAAGGCGGCAGCGGCATCGCCCCGCGTTCGGCTACAGCCTGATCCAACACGGGGCCGTGGAAGGAAAATGAAAGGATTACCTCGCCTCGTTCATCTTTTCGTGAAACTTGAGCATCGAGTTCGCTTAGGAAACATACCTTTCCCTCGGTCCCGAACCGAAGGTTATCCCCCACCTGCACCTTCTTGGCGCCCCGGATGAAGGCCCGCCAATGCGAGCCGTCGATGCGCTTATGCAAGGTCGCCTCTATCTCGGGCTCGGTCGTGCCCCGCCCAATCCGCCGTCCTATAAGCCGCGCAGCAATCACCTTGCTGTCGTTGACCACCACACAGTCGCCGGCCCGTAGCAGCCCGGGCAAATCGGAAATTTTCCGGTTTTCCAGCTCAGCCGCCTCCCCCGGCCGCACCACTAAGAGCCGCGCTGTATCGCGTGGACTCGCCGGTCTCAGCGCGATGCGGTCTGCCGGCAGATCGAAATCAAAGAGGTCAGTGCGCATGGCTCCCCATTTTGGGGGGAAGGCTTTAAGCCCCAATCGTCGCCTTGACGATTTTGTCGGGGTTCTGTACCGGCTCGCCGCGCTTGATTTTGTCGACGTTCTCCATGCCCTCGACTACCTTACCCCAGACTGTGTAGTGGTTGTCGAGGAAGCGCGCGTCGTCAAAGCAAATAAAGAACTGGCTGTCGCCAGAATCCGGGTTGGCCGCGCGTGCCATCGACACGGTGCCGCGCACGTGCGGCTCCTTGTTGAACTCAGCTTTCAGCTTCTTACCCGAACCGCCGGTGCCGGTCCCGTGCGGGCAACCAGTCTGCGCCATGAAGCCGTCGATCACCCGGTGGAACATAACGCCGTTGTAGAAGCCCTGCTTCACCAGCTCCTTGATGCGCGCAACGTGATTGGGCGCGAGGTCGGGCCGCATCTCGATCACTACCTTGCCCTTGGTGGTCTCCAGCGTGAGCGTGTCTTCCGGCTTGGCCATTGAACTCTCCTCTTATTATTAGTTAGCTACGCGCCCCGCCGATCAGGGCTCGAGGGTCGCCTTCCTCACGAAATCCATGCGCGGGAAATCCTTCGTCAAATACGCGTTACCTTCGCGCTGCAGGCGTCCCTGGTCGGGCCCGTGGCCGCGCGGAGCGCCCTCGCCGTACTCGGCGTTAAGCTTGTCGACCGTCTCCATGCCGGAGACCACCCGGCCGAAGGGAGCAAAACCCATCTGGTCGAGGTTGTCGTTGTCGACGAAATTGATGAACACCTGCGTGGTGCGGGTGTTCGGTCCAGCCATGGCGAAGGTGATGTAGCTGCGCTTGTTGCTCTGCGTGACCGGATCGTCTTTGATCGGATTATCCCGCCAGCGGGCCATCACCACCGGATTACCGTTGATGCCAAACTGAACCATGAAGCCCGAGATCACGCGGAAGAAGCGCACGTCGTCGAAAAAGCCGCTCTTCACAAGATTGTAGAAGCGGTCGGCACCCTGCGGCGCCCAAGCGCGCGTCACCTGCACAACGAAAGGACCCTTGTTGGTGTCGAAGCGCACCTTGTAGGTCGGCGGCGCCTGCTCAGCGGTTTGCGCGAACGCGGGTGCCGCGCAGACGAGCAAAGCAATGACAGCGAGAATACGGATCATGATGTCTCCCGGTAGAGGTCTTTAGCGTGAGAATTTCTTCTTTAGCCCTACCGCTACAGCGGCCGGCACGAAGGCGGATACGTCGCCGCCCATGCCGGCGATCTGACGCACCAATGTGGCGGTGATCGGGCGCGCCATGGGCGAGGCCGGTAAGAACACGGTCTGGATTTGCGGCGCCATGGCGGCGTTCATGCCTGCCATCTGCATTTCGTAATTGAAGTCGATGCCGTCGCGGAGACCCCGAATCAGGATAGTGGCGCCTACCTTGCGCGCCGCCTCCACCACCAGCCCAGAAAAGGTCACGCAGGAAAGCTCGCAGTTGGCCTCCTCGGCGAGCGGCCCGCAGATCTCCTGCAGCATGGCCAGCCGCTCGTCGGCCGAAAAAAGCGGAGCCTTGTCGGGGTTCACCCCGACCGCCAGCACCAGCTTGTCGGTCAGCGCCACGGCTTGGCGCATCACATCGAGATGGCCGTTGGTAACTGGATCGAAAGACCCGGCGTAAAGGGCGGTTCTGGACATCTGGCGGGTCTAGCCCGCCACCTGGCTGCTCGCAAGACTGTTACCGGCCGGGGCCTTGGCCAGTTGAGAAACGAGTATCGCTGCGGCCATCGCCGCACCACCCTATTTGCCCCGATCAACCACGTCGACGCCGCCCGGTTAGCAAAGCCGGTCGCCGACGCGATGGCCGGGAGATTGCATCGACGCCCGATGCGCTTCATCGACAGCGACGAATGCGAGTTCGATACTGTGCGCGCCATGATTGCCGAAGGTCAGCGGCAGAAAATCGCGTGCGAGGTCGGCAACAGTGCTCGCCGCCGAGCGCAGCCTACCGGACGTATCTTCTCGTCGGTATGGATCCTGGCCTCATGCCGGCTTTCGACACCGAGATTTCAGTATGCTCGGAGCGCTCGATCTTGATCGTGCCGAGCGGCGCCTGTATCACCGCCACTCGGCCAAGGTGACGCGGTGACACCGCCCCACTCAGGCATTAGGTTTTCTCGTAAGGACAGCCAGATCCTACGGGAGGGTGTCATTCGTTGGCTCGTGTTTCTCGTCTTTCCCTTGTTGACGGTGTCCGCACTGGCGCAGACTTATCCCGACCACCCAATCCGTATCATCGTGCCAACACCGGCGGGCGGCCCGGTCGACGTAATGGCGCGGCTCTTTGCCGCCGCCCTGCCGGCAAGCCTCGGGCAAAATGTCATCGTTGAGAACAAGCCGGGCGCCGGCAACACACTCGGCTCGCGCGCGGCGGCCCAAGCGGCGCCAGACGGCTACACACTCATGGTTTCAGCGACAAGTGGGCTCATCATTAGCCCGATGATCTACAAGACCGCCGGTTATGACGCATCGAGCTTCGCGCCCGTCGCACTGCTCACCGAGACGCCGCAGCTCTTGGTGATCAACCCGCTGCTGCCGTTCAAATCCGTTGCGGATCTCGTCGCCTATGCCAAGGCCAATCCCGGCAAGCTCAATTATTCGACTGGCGGCAACGGCACGCTGCCGCATCTCGCCGCCGAGCTGTTCAAGAAGATTACGGGCATCAACATCGTGCACCTGCCCTACAAAGGCGGCGGGCCAGCGCTCACCGGCGTTGTTGCCGGCGAGGCGCAGATGACCTTCGATCCTGTCGCCACCTCGCTGCCACTAATCAAGGACGGCAAGCTGCGCGCGCTGGCTATCGCCGGCTCCGCGCGCGTGCCGGCACTGCCCGACGTACCGACCATGGGAGAAAGCGGCTATTCGACGTTGGTGGTCGGCGCCTGGACGGCGGTGCTCGCGCCGAAGGCGACGCCTCCTGCGATCGTCGCCAAGCTCAACGCCGCGGCGAATGCGGCGCTGCAGTCCGAACAGATGAACGTAACGCTCGCCAAAATCGGCGCGCAGGCGCGCGGCGGCACACCGCAAGCGCTCGCCGATTACATCGCTGACGAAAACAAGAAATGGGGGCCGATTGTAAAGGCGCTCGACCTCAAGGTCGAGTAAACGGGGACCGCGCCATCAGCAGAACCCGGTCGGTTCGCCGACCGCGCATTAGTCGCGCTCCCGTTTCATGCCTTTGAGACCGTCGCTGTACTTTTCCATCTTCAGGTTTCGTCACGATCGAGTCCGAACCGTTGGTCATCGCGTTCCTCCGCGCCCATGGGTCGCACGGTTGCTGATCGCCTCATCGTCGCGATTGTTTTTCGCGGCGCACAGCCCGCCGTCGCTAGGGAGCCCAGCAGGACCGTGCCCCTGCATAACCCTGTCCGGGTGTCGCGCTGGGCATTCCCTTTGTCATGCCGTAGCTGGCGGAACCAGCAGCAGGATGGCGGCGCCGGAGAAGGTCGTTTTCTACATCAGAAAAACTCCTTCCTCAGCGCGTTTACTCGCGCGCCCGAGCGAGTATGCGGGAACAATGACGATTGCTGTCGGACATGGTTCCTGGCGCGCGGCGCAAGAACTGAGCCTCAGCGAAGCCCAATCTCTATTCTTCGTTTTCGGATTCTTCAGACAACCGCTCGACCGAGACGACGCGCTCATCTTCGGCAGTGTTGAGCACGATCACGCCCTGCGTCGAGCGTCCGGCGATGCGGATGCCGGCAACCGGCGTGCGGATCAGCTTGCCCTGATCGGTGACCAGCATTACCTGATCGCCCTCTTCGACCGGGAAGGAGCCGACCAGGCGTCCGGTCTTGGCTGTGACGTTCATCGCCACGATGCCTTTGCCGCCGCGCCGCGTGGTACGGTACTCGTAGGACGACGAGCGCTTGCCGTAGCCGCGGTCGGCAACCGTAAGCACGAATTGCTCGGCCGCCGACAATTCGACGTAGCGCCGCTCGCCAAGCTCGATCCCCGCGCCCGTCTCCGTTTCGTCCTCGTGCTCGGCCGCCGGCGCCGTCTCTTCCTCGGCGGTCCCGCGGCGGATGGCGTTAGCGCGCTTGAGATAGGCCACGCGCTCCTCCGAGGCCGCATCCATGTGGCGGAGGATCGACATCGAGATGACCTTGTCTTCCTCAGCGAGCGCTATGCCGCGCACGCCATCTGAAGTGCGGCCGGAGAACACGCGCACTTCCGGAACCGGGAAGCGGATGCACTGCCCGGCCGCGGTTGTAAGTAGCACGTCTTCTTTCTCGGTGCAGATGGCTACGTCGACGATGGCGTCGCCCGAACCGAGCTTCATGGCGATGATGCCGGACGGCCGGATTTTCTCGAAATCGGAGAGCTTGTTGCGCCGTACGTTGCCGCTGGTAGTGGCAAACATCACGTCGAGCTGGCCCCAGGTCGTCTCGTCTTCCGGCAACGGCATGATCGAAGTGATAATCTCGCCCGGATCAAGCGGCAGGATGTTAATCAGCGCTTTGCCTCTTGCCTGCGGCGCCGACAGCGGCAGGCGCCAGACTTTTTCCTTGTAGACCTGGCCCGCCGACGAGAAGAACAGCACCGGCGTGTGCGTGGAGGCGACGAACAAGGTGGAGACGAAATCCTCCTCGCGCACCTGCATGCCGCCGCGCCCTTTGCCGCCGCGTTTCTGCGCGCGATAAGTGGAGAGGGGCACGCGCTTGATGTAGCCGAGGTGCGACACGGTCACCACCATGTCCTCGCGGTGGATCAGGTCCTCGTCCTCGACCTCCGCCTCCTCATTGGCGATCACGGTGCGCCGCGGGGTAGCGAATTCCTTCTTCAGCGCGGCGAGCTCGTCCTTGATGATCGACTGAATGCGCACGCGCGAGCGCAGGATTTCCAGGTAGTCGGCGATCTCGGAGGCGAGCTTGTCGAGCTCGTCCTTGATCTCGTCGCGGCCCAGCGCGGTCAATCGCTGCAGGCGCAGATCGAGGATCGCCTTGGCCTGCTCCGCAGACAGCTTAGTGGTGCCCTTGTCCGACACCTTGTGGCGCGGATCGTCAATCAGTGTCACCATGACGGCGACGTCCTTGGCCAGCCAGCCGCGTTCCATCAGGGCTGCGCGCGCCGCGCTCGGATCCTTGGCGGCGCGGATCAGCTTGATCACCTCGTCGATATTGGCAACCGCGATGGCGAGCCCGACCAGCACGTGGGCGCGTTCGCGTGCCTTGCCGAGCAGATGCTTGGTTCGCCGCGACACCACCTCTTCGCGAAAAGCAATGAAGGCGGTGAGCAGGTCCTTTAGCGTCATCAGCAGTGGGCGTCCGCCGTCGAGCGCCACCATGTTTGCGCCAAAGGACGACTGCAGCGGCGTGAAGCGGTAGAGCTGGTTCAAGACCACATCGCCTTCGGCGTCGCGTTTGAGCTCGATTACCACGCGGTAGCCTTCGCGATCGGACTCGTCGCGCAGGTCAGCGATACCGTCGATTTTCTTCTCGCGTACCAGTTCGGCAATGCGCTCGACCATACTGGCCTTGTTCACCTGATACGGGATCTCGGTGATAACGATCGCTTCGCGTTCCTTGCGGATAGTTTCGAATGCGACCTTGCCGCGCAGCACGATCGAGCCGCGCCCGGTTTCGTAAGCCGCGCGGATGCCAGAGTGGCCGAGGATGATACCGCCGGTCGGAAAATCCGGCCCCGGCACGATCTTGATCAGATCGTCGATACTCAGACTCGGGTGCCCGATCAGCGCAACGCAGGCGTCGATCAGCTCGCCGAGATTATGCGGCGGGATATTGGTCGCCATGCCTACGGCGATGCCGCCGGCACCGTTGACCAAGAGATTGGGGAAACGCGCCGGCAGCACAACCGGCTCTTTTTCATTGCCGTCGTAGTTGGGCTGTAAGTCGACGGTGTCCTTGTCGATATCGTCGAGCAACGTCATCGCCGGCCGCGCCAGCCGGCACTCGGTGTAGCGCATCGCCGCCGGTGGATCGCCGTCGACCGAGCCGAAATTGCCCTGCCCGTCGATCAACATCAGGCGCATGGAGAAATCTTGCGCCATGCGCACGAGCGCGTCGTAGATCGCCTGGTCGCCGTGCGGGTGATATTTGCCCATCACGTCGCCGACCACCCGCGCCGACTTGACGTATTTCTTGTCGGGCGTGTGCCCGTTCTCGTTCATCGAGTAGAGGATGCGCCGGTGGACCGGCTTCAAGCCGTCGCGCAAGTCCGGCAACGCCCGCGACACGATCACGCTCATCGCGTAATCGAGGTACGAGCGCTTCATCTCCTCGGTAATAGAGACGGGGCGTACGTCGGAAGGACTGCCGTCCCCCGATTTGGAAGTTTCGCTGTCGGCCAAAGAGGGGTTCCCCGCGGATGTTTTTCAGTTGATTTTTCTTAGCCGATTCATCCCCGCTTTGCCACCGGAAAGCAGCTCCATTTCACGCTAATTGTTCCTTTTAAATCAAATGCTTACGATGGTATCGTCCGGCCCGATAAAATTGCCCGAATTGCGCCGCAACCGATGAGAGGCGCGCATGCCGACTGGATTCCTAGCCTCCTCATTCGTCACGCTGGTCCTCGTGGTCGATCCCCTGGGTCTGGTGCCAAGCTTCATCTCCATTACGCACGGCCTGCCCGAGCGCGCGCGTCGCGACGTCGCGCTGCGCGCCGCGTTTATTGCGGCCACCATCCTCGTCGGCAGCGCGCTGATCGGCGACTGGCTGTTGCGCACGCTGGGTATCTCTCTTCCGGCCTTTCGCATCGCCGGGGGTCTGCTGCTGTTTTCGATCGCCTCGGAAATGGTGTTGGGCCTGCGCATCGAACGGCAGTCGCGCCAGGCCGAGGAAGCGCTCGAGGAGCACGTGCGCAACATTGCCGCCTTCCCGCTTGCCATCCCGCTGATGGCTGGCCCCGGCGCAATCACGGCGACGGTGTTGCTCGCGGGCCGCGCCAACGGTGCGCCCGCCAGGATTGCAATCCTTCTCGCGGTCATCGCGATCGTGTTGGCGCTGTGCTTCGTGATATTCGCGCTCGCGGCACGCATCGCCGGCTTCATCGGTGCCACCGGCAACGTCGTGCTCTCGCGCCTGCTCGGCGTGATTCTAGCGGCGCTCGCCGTGCAGTATATAGTCGATGGCGTGCGCGCAGCGATTTCGGGATAATGCAGCGTCCAGGGCGGCACTTAGTAATCGGAACGGTTCGATTCAGCGGCGGGCTCGCCAGATGCGGCGCGCCGGTCCGCGACAAGCGGCGTCAGAACGGGATCTCGTCGTCCATGTCGGCCGACTTATTCGCGCCGGCAAGCGCCGGCTTGCGCTCGCGCGAAGCGCTTGGACCGGACGAGCCGAAGTCATCGCCCACTCCCGCTCCGCCGCCGGCGCGGTCGAGCATGGTCAACTGCGAGTTGAAGCCCTGCAGCACGACCTCGGTGGAGTAGCGCTCCTGCCCGTCCTTGTCTTGCCATTTGCGCGTCTGCAGCGAGCCTTCTAGGTAAACCTTCGAGCCCTTCTTGAGATACTGCTCGGCGATCTTGCAGAGGCCTTCATTGAAGATCACAACGCGATGCCATTCAGTCTTCTCACGCCGCTCGCCGGTCGCCCTGTCACGCCAGCTCTCCGACGTCGCCACCCGTAGATTCGCGACCGGGCGGCCGTCCTGGGTCCGGCGGATTTCCGGATCGGCGCCGAGATTGCCGATGAGGATCACTTTGTTGACGCTACCTGCCATGACACTCTCCGTGGCGGCGGTTGCCTGTTCGCCGGTAAGGGGCCGCTTGTCGCGCCCGGCCCAAAAGTTAACGTTCTCAGCCCTGGGACCTCATGCGGCAAGCGCGTTTGGCTTTAATCCACAAGACTTCTGCGAAGTCGCGTCTCCATCCGATAAACACAACTGTGTTCATTTTTTTACTGTAAAATCTGATGTCTATCTAGGCAACTGATACTATGGAAATTCGCTTTTGGTGGCACAGTTCGAATGAAGCGTCTTGCTTTGACGGCGTTTGTGGGCTCGTCGCCGGTACACTTGCTTACAAGCTGAATACCAGCGACTTCGATCGGAGTTGGATGAAAGGCGGCCAACACCGGTCTCCTGCCCGCGGCCGCGTGGGTATCTGCCTTAAGTCACCAGCGGGTGCTGTCTTCTCGGCAACTGCCTGGAATGCGCAGGGGTTTCATGTGGCCTGGTCGGTCAAATTGAGTAGCTGTACGTCGATCTCGGCAACACTGGTGCGACACCGCACCGACGTCACAAGTCCCGCACTAACATAGCGCGCGCCGGTGTGAACTATCGCTTCTGATTGCAGCG
>Ga0182040_10000736_pt1 | contig 14931 bp, 14 predicted proteins | sample flu12Cox44000176_FD_125973 | JGI IMG/M metagenome (GOLD analysis project Ga0182040, IMG submission 125973) | Lab enrichment of tropical soil microbial communities from Luquillo Experimental Forest, Puerto Rico - flux8day.12C.oxic.44.000.176 | ecosystem: Environmental > Terrestrial > Soil >... | reverse complement strand
TAACCAACGACGCGTGGTTTGGCGGAAGCGCCGGTCCGTATCAGCATTTTCATCAAGCTCAGCTCCGTGCGGTGGAGCAAGGCTTGCCTGTCGTGCGCGCCGCCAACACCGGCATCTCGGCGATCATCGATCCGTACGGGCATGTGCTTGTGGAGCTCGGTTTAAAAAAGGAAGGCGTCGTCGATGGGCCTCTGCCCGCGGCGTTGCCGCCAACACCGTTCGTGCGCTGGGGATGTTGGATCGAACTCTTGGTGCTCACGCTTGCCGTCTGCGGGTGGCTCGCATTTTTCTTTTTCGGCGGCGAGACCAAACCAACCAAAGCGGGTCAACGCGCAGTTATGGATTCGCTAGCATTTGAGCTCATTGCAAATGCTTCGCAACGCGAACAGGCGGTTGGCGATGCCACACGGGGCACCTAAGTGCTTGACGGACCTGGGATGCGCCCCTAATTAAGCCCTAATCTGGGGGACTTCAAAAACAAGCGTCGGTAATCGTTCAACCATCATGACAGTGGTGAGCGCACGCATGGCAGGCAAGAAGCCTAACCCGGTGGATCAGCACGTGGGCAGCCGGGTCCGTCTGCGCCGCATGTTTCTCGGCATGAGCCAGGAGCGTCTCGGCGAGAGCATGGGACTAACTTTCCAGCAGGTGCAAAAATACGAGAAGGGTGTGAACCGCATCGGCGCGAGCCGACTGTTCCAAATCTCCAATATCCTTGAGGTCCCAATCCAGTTCTTTTTCGAGGAGGCACCGCACACCGGCGGACGATCAGCGCCAGGCATCGTGGAGGCAGACTCGGAAGCCTTCATCCTCGAATTCCTCAACAGCCGCGAAGGCCTCGAGCTCAATCGCGCCTTCGTCAAGATCGCCGATCCAAAAGTGCGTAAGAGCGTCGTCGATCTCGTGCGGGCGTTGAGCGCAAGAACCGATAGCACTTGAGCGATCAGGCGGCTTGACCGCCACTCCTCTTCTTGTATTAAGCCGGCGCGGGAATTAATTCCCGTCCTCCACCGTCGGTGTCATAGAGGGTCAAGTGGCGAACGAGCGAAATTACCTCTTCACGAGCGAATCCGTCTCGGAAGGTCATCCCGACAAGGTATGCGATCGCATCTCCGATGCCGTCGTCGATCTCTATATGGCGGCCGATCCGCATTCGCGCGTGGCGATCGAGACGTTGGTCACCACAAACCGCATCGTCATGGCCGGTGAGGTGCGCGGACCCAACGAAGTGACGCCGGAGGTTATCGAGGAGGCAGCGCGGCGGGCCGTGCGCGAGATCGGCTACGAGCAGAAGGGCTTCCACTGGAAGAACGTAGAGTTCCAATTCTACGTGCACGAGCAGTCTGCCGATATCGCGCAAGGCGTGGATGCAAGTGCAGAGAAGGACGAGGGCGCCGGCGACCAGGGTATCATGTTCGGTTACGCCTGCCGCGAGACCGAGCCCTTGATGCCTGCGCCGATCTACTACGCCCACCGCATTCTGCATGAGATGGCAAAGGCACGGCATGCCGGGCTAACCGAGCTTGGTCCTGACGCAAAAAGCCAGGTGACGCTCGCCTACGAAAACGGCAAGCCGGTGCGGGCCCAGTCGATCGTGGTCTCCACCCAGCACGGCGAAGACGTGAGCCAGGCGCGGATCAAGGCGATCGTGCGCGACTTCGTTGAGGAGGTCATGCCAGAAGGCTGGGTTGGCCGCGATACGAAATTCTACGTCAATCCGACCGGGCGCTTCGTCGTCGGCGGCCCAGACGGCGACGCCGGCCTCACCGGGCGCAAGATCATTGTCGACACTTACGGCGGCGCAGCACCGCATGGTGGGGGCGCGTTCTCCGGCAAGGACCCGACCAAGGTCGATCGTTCTGCGGCCTATGCTGCGCGCTATCTCGCCAAGAACGTGGTGGCGGCTGGTCTCGCCGACCGCTGCACGCTCCAGGTCTCCTACGCCATCGGCGTATCGGAGCCGTTGTCGCTCTATGCCGATCTGCACGGCACCGGCAACATTTCTGAATCGGAGCTCGAACGGGCGCTGCGGCGTGTCATGGATCTGAGCCCCCGCGGCATCAGGGAGCACCTCAATCTCGGCCGCCCGATCTATGAGCGCACCGCTGCCTACGGTCATTTCGGCCGCCAGCCAGACAATGACGGCGGCTTTTCCTGGGAGCGCCTTGACTTGATCGAGCCGATCCGCGCTGAGCTGACTTAGACGCCTAACCCAAGGTGGACTTCGTCTTTGCCGGGCGCGTCCCGGGCATCCCCGTCTTTCCCCATGCCTAGAAAATCGTGGATACCGGCTCAAGGACGGGCATGACGAGGTGGTGGTAATGTCTGCAGAATCCACAATGCGCGATACGCCCCTTCGATCCTATGGCCGGCGGAAGGCGCGGCCCCTGAGCGAGCGAAAAGACCGCCTGCTCACTGAGCTGCTGCCCGGCTTGCGTCTCACCCTCACCGGGCAGGATCCCTCACCGCTAACCAAGATCTTCACGGTTCCGGTGACCCAAGCTTGGCTCGAGATCGGCTTTGGCTCTGGCGAGCATCTTCTCTGGCAGGCCGAGCATCACCCCGACATTGGTTTTATCGGCTGCGAGCCTTTTATCAATGGCATCGCAAGCCTGCTCGGCAAGATCGAGAGCGCTGGCCTCGCCACCATCCGAATCCATGACGGCGATGCGCGCGACGTGCTTGCCTGGCTGCCCACGAGCTCCATCGACCGCCTTTTCGTTCTGTTCCCTGATCCCTGGCCGAAGAGGCGGCACCAGAAGCGGCGGCTGCTCTCGCCGGAAGTGATCGCGCAATTGGCGCGCGTGCTCGTTCCCGGCGGTGAATTCAGATTTGCCAGCGACAACGGCTCCTATGCTGGGGAGACTCTCCTAACCATTCTGGCAAGCGGAGCTTTTGCCTGGATGGCGGAAAGCGCGAGAGATTGGCGGGTTCGTCCTTCCGACTGGCCGGAGACCCGCTACGAACGGAAGGCCTTGAGCGGCAACGCCAAACCGTCCTATCTCACGTTTCACCGCCGCTAAGATCAGGGAGGAAGTTCATGCGCGCACTTCTCCTTGTGCTGTTGCTCCTCTCGACGCCAACGCTCGCGTTCGACCAAGCCCAGGTTCAGGCTGCCTGCTACAGCGACTGTGGGAAGGAGACGGGCTCAACCTTCAAGGCCTGTCTCGCCCGCGCCGCCGACACGGCAGACGGGGTGCTCAATCAGGAATTCTCCGCTCTACAAGACGCAGTCAAGGTCTCAGCCAAGGACATGGGTGTCAAGCCAGATGCTCAGCTCGACATGCTGAAAGAGGCGCAGCGGAAATGGATCGCTTTCCGCGACGAGGCCTGCAATTTCGAAGACAGCCTTGCCTTCGGCGCCACTGCCGCTGGTGGCTACCTCTCCTCCTGCATCTGCGCGCTAAGCTATGGTCGGGCCAACGATTTCGAGCGCATTCAGCATTTCATTCTCGGGCAATAATTGGCTCGACCTCCTTGAATCCTTTGAAAGACGCCGTATATTTGGCGTCGAACTCATGATGGTTTTGATCAGGAGTGGGCCTTAGCCCGCTCCTTTTTGTTAGGCGACCCGCTTGTTCCGCGCGGGATGTCATGGCCTCACCGATGCCGAGCAGCTCAACCAGCGCCGATCGTCGTTTCGCCAGGGAGACAGGCGCTGAACGCGAGGTCGCTGATCTCGCCGAGCCAGTTCTCGCGGAGCTTGGCTTCCGCCTGGTGCGAGTGAAGGTTTCGGGCCGCGATGGCGGCACGGTGCAGATCATGGCCGAGAGGGCGAATGGGCAGATCACGATCGACGACTGCACTTCGATCAGTCGGAAGCTTTCGCCGCTGCTCGATGCGCTCGATCCGATGCCGGGAGGTTACCGGCTCGAGGTGTCGACGCCTGGCATCGACCGGCCGCTTGTACGGCCAAGCGATTTCGCGTCGTTCACAGGTCATGAGGCGAAGATCGAGCTGAAGGAGCTAGTGGACGGCAGGAAGCGGTTCAGAGGCAAGATCGAGGGCGTTGCCAATGGTGAAGCGTTGCTGCGGATCGAGCTTCCGGGCGAGGAGCAATCGCAGACGATCGGCATTCCCTTCTCGCTGATCAGCGATGCGAAGCTCGTGGCCGACAAGGATAGCTTCCGCGCCGACCTTGCAGGCAAGAAGACGCGTTAGAGGAATTCCCGTGGGGCGCACGCGCCCTGCTCGATGGAGATTTAACGGAGGCAGAGAGACATGGCTCAGGCAGGCGTCAGCGCCAATAGACTGGAGCTCTTGCAGATCGCGGATGCGGTCGCCCGCGAGAAGGCGATCGATCGCCAAGTGGTGATCATGGCCATGGAGGACGCGATCCAGAAGGCCGCCAAGTCACGCTACGGCAGCGAGAATGAGATCAAGGCGGAGGTCGATCCCAAGACTGGAGAGATCAGGCTCGCGCGGCTGCTTGAAGTGGTCGATCAGGTGACCATGGAGGCAACGCAGATTTCCCTCGACGAGGCGCGGCGCCGTAACCCCGCGGCGCAAGTCGGAGACTTCATCGCCGAGCCATTGCCGCCGCTCGATTTCGGCCGCGTTGCAGCGCAGAACGCAAAACAAGTGATCGTGCAGAAGGTGCGCGAGGCCGAGCGCGAGCGCCAATATGACGAGTACAAGGACCGAGTCGGCGAGATCGTGAACGGCATCGTAAAGCGTGTCGAGTATGGCAATGTCATCGTCGATCTTGGACGGGCCGAGGCCATCGTGCGCCGCGATGAGACTTTGCCGCGCGAGAACTTCCGCTACGGCGATCGAATTCGCGCCTATGTCTATGACGTGCGACGCGAGCAGCGGGGACCCCAGATCTTCCTGTCGCGCACCCATCCGGAGTTCATGGCCAAGCTGTTCGCGCAAGAGGTGCCCGAGGTCTATGACGGCATCGTCACCATCAAGTCGGTGGCGCGCGATCCGGGCAGCCGCGCCAAAATCGCCGTGGTGTCGCGCGATGCTTCCATCGATCCTGTCGGCGCCTGCGTTGGTATGCGCGGCAGTCGCGTGCAGGCAGTGGTAAATGAACTGCAAGGCGAGAAGATCGACATCATCCAATGGTCGCCCGACGCCGCGACCTTCATCGTCAACGCGCTTGCCCCTGCCGAAGTGGTCAAGGTGGTGCTCGACGAGGATGCCGAGCGCATCGAGGTGGTGGTGCCAGACGCGCAGCTCTCGCTAGCTATCGGCCGCAAGGGTCAGAATGTGCGGCTCGCCTCGCAGCTCACGGGGTGGGACATCGACATTATGACGGAGGCCTCAGAGTCCGAGCGCCGCCAGACCGAGTTTGCCGAGCGCTCCTCCATGTTCATGGAGGCGCTCGACGTCGACGAGGTCATCGCCCAACTGCTCGCCTCCGAAGGTTTCAGCTCGATCGAGGAGGTCGCATTCGTGGAGCCGTCGGAGATCGCGTCGATCGAAGGCTTCGACGAGAACACTGCGGCTGAGATTCAGACCCGCGCGCGCGAGCATCTGGAGAAGCTCGAGGCCGAGCAGGATGCCAAGCGCAAGGCGCTCGGTGTCAGCGACGAGGTGGCCACCATCCCTGGTCTTACCACCGCGATGCTGGTGGCGCTTGGTGAAAAGAACATCAAGACCGTCGAGGATGTCGCCGATTGCGCGACCGACGATCTCTTGGGCTGGAACGAGCGCAAAGATAAAGATAAGGCGACCATCCACCATGAAGGTGTCCTCGACGCGTTCAATCTAAGCAAACAGGAAATCGAGGATTTGATCCTCGCCGCGCGCGTCAAAGCAGGCTGGATCAGCGAAGCTGATCTTGCGCCGGAGGAGGGCGAAGGCGAGGCTGGCGAAGTGGAAGGCGAGGCCAAGGACGACGGTACCGCATCATGAGCGGCCGTTGTCACCAGGAGCTTTTGGGGAGTGTGTGCCGTTGCAGCAGCAGGTTGCGGAGCCAGAGCTCGAGACCAAGTGCGAGACGGAAGACACCGTCCGGCGCTGTGCGCTCACGCGTGAGCGCCTGCCAAAGCAGAGCCTGATTCGCTTTGTTCTTGGCCCGAACGGCGAAATCGTCCCCGACCTGAAGGAACGGCTTCCGGGCCGTGGCGTCTGGGTGACAGCCGCCCGGGACAAGGTCGCCGAAGCCGCCAAACGCAACGTCTTTGCCAGGGCGCTGAAGGCCCCAGTCAAGGTGCCAGCAGGGCTTGCCGAAACCGTGGACCGACTGCTGGTCGAACGTGCCCTTAGCGCCCTGGCTCTTGCCAACAAGGCAGGTGAAGTGGTGTTCGGCAACGCCAAGGTCGAGGAGGCCATCGCCGATGCGAAGGTTGCCGCCCTCATCCATGCGACCGAGGCTGCTGAGGATGGCTGCAGCAAGCTCAACGCCAAATTTCGGGCCGCAGCAAGGGGTGCGGCGCCTGCCCCGATCTACGTTTTCAGCGCGGATGAATTGGGTTTGGCATCGGGTAAGACAAATGTGATACATGCAGCCCTGATCCAGGGCGGAGCGGCTGCGAAATTCCTCGCCGGCGCCTCGCGCGCGGAGCGTTACCGCAAGGGCAGCGCCGCAACCTTTGCTGAGCCAATTGGATCGGATACGGACAAGAAATGAGTGATATCAACGAGACTGAAGACAAAACCGTTCGCGGAGGCCGCAAAATGACGCTCAACGTGCGTCGGACGGTCGAGTCCGGCCATGTGCGTCAGAGCTTCAGCCACGGGCGTTCCAAGTCCGTTCTGGTCGAGAAGAAGAAACGCCGAGCGGTCGGCCCCGCTTCCGCTGCGCAAGCCGCCGAAGAGCCGAAACCGAAGGTGGCGTTGGCGCCGGAGCCTGCCCCTGCCAAGCGCGCCCGTGAGGACGATCAGCGCCGGCCCGGCGTGGTGCTCCGCGCGCTCTCCGACGAGGAAAAGGACGCGCGTCTCAGGGCCCTGAATGAATCGCGCCAGCGCGAGGCGGAGGCGCGCGAGAAGGCCAAGGATGAGGCCGCGCGTCGCGCCGTCACAGAAGAGATCAAGGCAAAGGAGCACGACAAGGCGGTCGAGCGCCAGAAGAAGGAAGAGGCGCGGCACGAGGCCGAGGCCGAGGCGAGGCGTAAGGGTGAGGAAGTCGCCCGCAAGCATCTGGTCGTCAAGGAAGAGGAAGAGGAAGCGCCGCGCACCCAGGAAGCCCGTCACAAGAAGGAGCGCGCGGTCAAGCCGCGCTCCGGCGAGGAGCGAAGGGTTCGCGGTCGGCTGACCATCATCAACGCGCTCGACGAGGAGCAGCGCCAGCGAAGCCTTGCCTCGCTGAAGCGCCACCGTGAGCGGCAAAAGAAGCAGACCATCGGGCCGCAGGCGCAGCAGAAGATTCAGCGCGAAGTGGTGGTGCCTGAAGTCATCACCATTCAGGAGCTCGCCAACCGCATGGCCGAGCGCGGCGTCGATGTCATTAAATATCTGATGAAAGACGGCGAGATGCACAAGATCACCGATGTGATCGATGCAGATACCGCCCAGCTCATAGCTGAGGAATTCGGCCACACAGTGCGGCGCGTGTCGGATGCCGACGTGGAAGAGGGGTTCATCGGCGCCAAGGATCTCGCCGAGGATGTGCAACATCGCGCGCCGGTGGTGACCATCATGGGTCACGTCGATCACGGCAAGACGTCGCTGCTCGACGCGATCCGCGCCACCAACGTGGTGAGCGAGGAAGCCGGCGGAATTACCCAGCATATTGGCGCCTATCAGGTAGAGACGCCGGCCGGGCAGAAGATCACCTTCATCGATACGCCGGGCCACGAGGCATTCACCGCGATGCGTGCGCGGGGCGCCAAGGTGACGGATATCGTTGTGCTGGTGGTGGCGGCCGACGATGGCGTCAAGCCACAGACCGTGGAAGCCATCAATCATGCCAAGGCGGCGAAGGTGCCACTCATCGTCGCCATCAACAAGATCGACAAGGCCGGCGCCGATCCGCAACGCGTGCGCACCGAGTTGCTCAACCACGAGATCGTGGTGGAAAGCCTGGGCGGGGAGACGCTCGAGATCGAAGTCTCTGCCCTGGAGAAGACCGGACTCGATAAGCTGCTAGAAGCCATCCTGCTGCAGGCCGAGGTGCTCGAGCTCACCGCCAACCCGGACCGTCCCGCGGAAGGCGTCATCGTCGAGGCCAAGCTCGAGCGCGGCCGCGGACCCGTCGGCACCGCCCTCATCCGGCGCGGCACGCTGCGTCTTGGCGATCTCATCGTTGCCGGCTCCGCCTGGGGCAGGGTGCGCGCGTTGATCAACGATCTCGGTGAGCACGTCAAGGAGGCTGGTCCCTCGGTGCCGGTCGAGGTGCTCGGCTTCGACTCGGCGCCGGAGGCAGGCGATCAGTTCGCCGTGGTGGAAAACGAGGCGCGGGCCCGCGAGATCACCAGTTATCGCCTGCGCGAGCGGCGCAAACGCCTGGCCGTGGCCGGCCAGCGCGGCTCGCTAGAGCAGATGATGACCCAGCTCAAGGCGACCGGGACCAAGGAATTCACGCTGCTGGTCAAGGGTGACGTACAAGGCTCGGTCGAGGCCATCGTTACCGCGCTCGACAAGCTCGGCACCGATGAGGTGCGCGCCCGCATCGTTCATGCCGGCGTCGGGGGCATCACCGAATCCGACATCTCGCTCGCGGCAACCTCAGGCGCCGTGGTGCTCGGCTTCAATGTGCGCGCCAATGCGCAGGCCCGCGAGGCCGCTGAGCGCGAGGGCGTCGAGATCCGTTATTACGCCGTGATCTACGATCTGGTCGATGAGGTGAAGCAAGCCATGTCCGGCCTGCTCGCCCCCACCACGCGCGAAACCTTACTCGGCAATGCTGAGATCCTCGAGGTGTTTACCATCTCTAAGGTTGGCAAGGTCGCCGGCTGCCGCGTCACCGATGGCAAGGTTGAGCGCGGCGCCACAGTCAGGCTGATCCGCGACAACGTCGTGGTGCATAAGGGCAGACTCTCGACGCTCAAGCGCTTCAAGGACGAGGTGAAGGAGGTTGTGGCCGGGCAGGAATGCGGCATGGCGTTCGAAGGCTACCAGGACATGCGCCAAGGCGACGTCATCGAGTGCTTCGAGGTTGAGCACGTCAAGCGTACACTTTAGCGATTTCAACGTGATGGCTTCGATCGAAGTCCGCCGGCTTGAGGCCGCCGATGCCGAGCGGATGCAAGGCATCGTGTCGAGAATGGCGCCGGGACCGCGTCCCGGCGCCTGCCATGCAAAGGCCTTTGTGGACCCTGCGGTCTACGTCGCCGCCGCCTTCGACGGAAATCGGCCAGCTGGCTTCGAATCAGGTTCGCGTTTGATCTCGCGGCACTTGACGGAGAAAGGACATAGCATGGTGAGGCCCCTTTCATCGGCAAAAGCCCCGAGCCAGCGCCAGTTGAAGGTTGGCGAGCTGATCCGACACGTCCTCGCCGAGATCTTCGCGCGCGGCGAGATCGTAGACGATGTCCTCACCCAATGTTCGCTCACCGTTTCAGAAGTGCGCATGTCGCCAGACTTGAAGCTTGCCACAATCTACGTGCTGCCGCTCGGCGGCGCAGGCGCCGAGGACGCGGTCAAGCATCTCGATCAGCACAAGCGCTACTTGCGCGGCGAGGTTGCGCGGCGCGTGAGCCTCAAGTTCATGCCGGAGCTGCGCTTTAAGACCGATACGTCCTTCGCCGCCTCGCAACGCATCGATGAGTTGCTCGCTTCGCCCAAAGTCGTGCGCGATCTCGACGGCTGATTGGGTCTTGACATGGCGCGGCGGCGCAAAGCTCTTCCCATTCACGGCTGGCTTGTGTTCGATAAGCCGCAAGGCATGACGTCGACCCAAGCGGTATCGCGCGTTAGGCACCTCTACGGCGCGCAGAAAGCAGGGCATGCGGGCACGCTTGATCCGCTCGCCACCGGCGTGCTGCCCATCGCCTTTGGTGAAGCGACCAAGACGATGCCGTTCGCTGTGGGAGGCAACAAGCAATACCGCTTCACGGTGCGCTTTGGTGCCGCCACGGCTACCGACGATGCGGAAGGCGCGATCGTGGCGACGAGCGCGGTGAGGCCCACGCGAGCGGAAATCGAAGCGGCATTGCCAGGCTTTGTCGGCGAGATCAGCCAGGTGCCCCCGCGCTATTCGGCGCTGAAAGTGGCGGGCGCCAGGGCCTACGACCTCGCCAGGGACGAGGAGGAGTTCGAACTTGCCCCGCGCCCGGCGCTAATCGAAAGCCTCAAGCTCGTTGATATGCCTGATTCCGACCATTGCCTCATCGAGGCGCGCTGCGGGAAGGGCACCTATGTGCGGGCCTTGGCCCGCGACCTTGGCCACTCGCTCGGCAGCGCCGCCCATATCACGGAATTGCGACGAACAAGGGTCGGTCCCTTCGATGAAGAGGCCGCGATTTCCCTAGCAAAGCTTGAGCAGTTAGGACATAGTGCCGCCGGCCGCGACGCCCTAGTTAGCGTTTTGCAGCCCGTCGAGACGGCGCTGGACGACATCCCGGCGCTCGCCATGAGCGGGCGGGACGCGGCCAGGCTCAAGAGAGGCCAACCCGTGCTATTACGTGGCCGGGATGCTCCAATTCTCAAAGGGCCAGTCTACGCCACGTCACGAGGGACGCTTGTGGCGGTTGGTGAGGTCAGCCAAGGCGAACTGCGCCCCACCCGGGTCTTCAATCTGAGCTAGGGCGTTCGTCAATTCACAAGGAGTTCATCCGATGTCGATCAGCGCTTTGCGCAAGCAAGAGCTTATCAAAGACTATGCCACCAAGCCCGGAGACACCGGGTCTCCCGAAGTGCAAGTGGCGATCCTAACCGAACGAATCACCAATCTTACCGACCACTTCAAGACGCATAACAAGGATAACCATTCACGGCGCGGGCTGTTGAAAATGGTTAGCCAGCGCCGCCGGTTGCTCGACTACGTCAAGGCGACGGACGAGGACCGGTATCAGAAGCTCATCAACCGCCTGGGCATTCGCCGGTGACGCGAGTCGCCATACATTGGTGGATCTTCATGACATATCGACCCGAGCCATCGCCTTCAGGGGGCCTGCTACGGGCGCAACCTATCCCTGTTCGTTGAGACATCATCATGCTGCATAAGCGCACCGTAGAGATCGAATGGGCGGGCCGACCGCTCAGGCTCGAGACCGGACGCATCGCCCGCCAAGCGGACGGCGCCGTTCTCGCCCAATATGGCGGCACATCGGTGCTAGCCAGCGCAACGGCCGTCAAAGAGGTGAAGCCAGGCATCGACTTTTTCCCGCTCACTGTGAACTACCAGGAAAAAACTTTTGCCGCCGGCAAGATCCCCGGCGGCTATTTCAAGCGCGAGGGGCGCCCCACCGAGAAGGAAACGCTCACCTCCCGCCTTATCGATCGGCCAATCCGGCCGCTCTTCGCCGAAGGTTTCCGCAACGAGACGCAGATCGTCGCCACTGTGCTCTCGCACGACATGGAGAACGATCCGGATATCGTCGCAATGATCGCGACCTCGGCCGCGCTGACGCTTTCCGGCATTCCCTTTCTCGGCCCTATTGGGGCCGCGCGCGTCGGCTATATCGCAGGCAAATATGCGCTCAATCCGATGATCGACGAGATGCGCGAAAGCTCGCTCGATCTCGTGGTGGCTGGCACCGCCAATGCCGTGCTCATGGTGGAGTCTGAAGCGAAGGAGCTGCCGGAGGATGTGATGCTCGGCGCTGTAATGTTCGGCCAGAAGCATTTTCGGCCGGTGCTCGACGCTATCGTCAAGCTCGCCGAACGCGCGGCTAAGGAGCCGTGGGAGCTCAAGTCAGACACTGACGCCGAAGAGCTTGCCGCCAAGGTGCGCAACCTGGCCGAGGCAGATTTTTGCGAGGCCTACAAGATCGCCGCCAAGCACGAGCGCCGTGATCGCGTGGCCGCCATTAAAGAGAAGGTGGTCAGCGCGCTTGTGCCGGAAGGCGCCGACGTCACGGCGATCACCAAGACCAGAAATGCCCTCAAGGAGCTTGAGAAGGACATCGTCCGCTCGAGCATCCTCTCTATCAAGCATCGCATTGACGGACGTGATCTGACTACGGTGAGGCCTATCGTCTGCGAGGTCGGCATCCTGCCACGCACGCATGGCAGCGCGCTGTTCACCCGCGGCGAGACCCAGGCGCTAGTGGTTGCGACGCTCGGTACTGGCGAGGACGAGCAATATATTGATGCGCTTGAGGGCACTTATAAGGAGACCTTCATGCTGCACTACAATTTCCCGCCTTATTCGGTGGGGGAGGTCGGCCGCATGGGATCGCCGGGACGGCGCGAGATCGGCCACGGCAAGCTCGCCTGGCGGGCGATCCATCCGGTGCTGCCGGACCGCGAGACCTTCCCCTACACCATCCGCGTGGTTTCGGAAATCACTGAGTCCAACGGCTCATCGTCGATGGCCACCGTATGTGGATCCTCGCTTGCCATGATGGACGCTGGCATTCCCTTGCGCCGGCCGGTCGCCGGTATTGCCATGGGCCTCATCAAGGAAGAGGGGGACTTTGCCGTACTTTCTGACATCCTTGGTGACGAGGACCATCTCGGCGACATGGACTTCAAGGTGGCGGGCACTTCGGAAGGGGTGACCTCGCTGCAGATGGACATCAAGATCACCGGTATCACCGAGGAGATCATGAAGGTCGCCCTCGATCAGGCGCGCGAAGGCCTTATGCATATTCTTGGCGAGATGAACAAGGCGCTGAACGAGGCGCGGCCGGAGCTTGGCGAATACGCACCGCGCATCGAGACTATCCAAATCCCGGTCGACAAGATCCGCGAGGTGATCGGTTCTGGCGGCTCGGTGATCCGCGAGATCGTGGCTGAGTCCGGCGCCAAGATCGACATCTCCGACGATGGCACGGTGAAAATCGCCTCGGCCAACGCCGAATCGATCCGGACGGCGATCAACCGCATCAAGATGATCGCATCAGAGCCCGAGGTCGGTGAGATCTATCAAGGCAAGGTGGTCAAGGTGATGGAGTTCGGTGCCTTCGTGAATTTCTTCGGCGCCAAAGACGGGCTCGTGCATATCTCGCAGCTTGCCGAGGGCCGGCCGAAGCAGGTCAGCGACGTGGTCAAGGAGGGCGACGTGGTGTGGGTCAAGCTGCTCGGCTTCGACGATCGCGGCAAGGTCAGGCTGTCGATGAAGGTCGTCGATCAGGCAACCGGCAAGGAGAAGGAACTGCAAAAGGCCGCGGCGAGCTAACTTCGCGCATTTTGGAGATTTCGTTGTGCCCGACCTTTCACCGGACATTTTTCGTATTGTGAGGCCCGCGAAAGCGGGTGTCCAGCAACCCGACAAGCGTGTGGTTACTGCTCCTTCTTCTGCGCTTGGCAGCGCCAGCCGATGACGAAATATTGGCTGTTGGCCCTCTGCCATTCGTCGGCCTTGTCGCCCGCAGTCTTGAGGCAGCTCACCACGTCTGACGTCATCGCGCCAGGCACGGGCTTCTCGGTGCACTCCGTTGGAGTCGCGAGAAGACAAATGAGAACCACCAGCTGGGCCATTTGCCATTTCCTCTAACGCATTGATTTAAAATACTTAAATTCCCTATTGAGCCGCTTCGCGCGGCGCCTTCTCAGGCACTGCCTCCGGCTCCTTGTCGCCTTCCATGGTCTTTAGCGCGTTGAGGCTCGGCATCGAAATGGTATTGTAGCCACAGTCGACGAAATGCACTTCACCGGTCACCGCGCCGGAAAGATCTGAAAGAAGATAGAGTGCGGCACCGCCAACCTCATCGAGCGTCGGCGAGCGATGCATCGGCGCATGGCGCTGCTGGAAATGGAACAGCGTGCGCGCATCAGAGATACCGGCGCCGGCGAGCGTGCGCATTGGCCCTGCTGACAGCGCGTTCACGCGGATTCCTTGCGGGCCGAAATCCGAGGCGAGATAGCGCACGCTTGCTTCGAGCGCGGCCTTGGCCACGCCCATCACGTTGTAACAGGGCACCACCCGCGTCGAGCCGCCATAGGTAAGCGTAAGCAGCGAGCCACCATTCGGCATCAACCCCACGGCGAGCTTCGAGATCTCTGTGAAGGAGAAGCAGGAAATCACCATTGTGTGCTCGAAATTGGCGCGTGTGGTGTCGCAATAGCGACCCTTTAGCTCGTTGCGGTCGGAGAAGGCAAGCGCGTGCACGACGAAATCGAGCGTGCCCCATTTCTTGCGAATCACCTCGAACACGCGCTTTACACTCTCCAGATCCTCGACGTCGGCCTCCTCGATGATCGCCGCGCCGATCGATTGGGCCAGCGGCTCGGCGCGCCGTCCAAATGGCCCGCCCTGATAGCTGAAGGCAAGCTCGGCACCCTGGCCATGCAGTACACGCGCGATGCCCCAGGCGATCGAGCGGTCGTTGGCAACGCCCATCACGAGACCCCTCTTGCCTTTCATCAGCGGTCCGGGCTCTGCGATGTCTCTTATTGTGGTCATGGCACTTACTCTGGTTATGGGTGAATGCGGGGTCCTTCGCTTTAGCCGTTGTAGCGCCGGAACACGAGCGTGGCGTTGGTACCGCCGAAGCCGAAGCTGTTGGACATGACGCAGTTGATGTCGACGTTGTCCTGACGCTTGCGCACGATCGGCATGTCGGCGACGCCAGGATCGATGGTCTCGATATTGGCTGATTCGCAAATGAAGCCGTTGTTCATCATCAATAGCGAATAAATCGCCTCGTGCGCGCCAGCGGCGCCGAGCGAATGGCCGGTAAGGGATTTGGTTGCGCTGATCGGCGGCGATTTGTCGCCGAAGACTTCGCGGATCGCCTCGATCTCCTTTACGTCGCCGATTGGCGTCGAGGTGGCGTGTGGATTGATGTAGTCGATGCCATCAACGCCCTGCATCGCCAGGCGCATGCAGCGCGTCGCCCCTTCGCCGGACGGCTGCACCATGTCGTAGCCATCAGACGTGGCGCCATAGCCTACCAGCTCGCCATAGATGCGGGCGCCGCGCGCCTTGGCGTG
>Ga0182040_10000728_pt1 | contig 15021 bp, 10 predicted proteins | sample flu12Cox44000176_FD_125973 | JGI IMG/M metagenome (GOLD analysis project Ga0182040, IMG submission 125973) | Lab enrichment of tropical soil microbial communities from Luquillo Experimental Forest, Puerto Rico - flux8day.12C.oxic.44.000.176 | ecosystem: Environmental > Terrestrial > Soil >... | reverse complement strand
GCCCTCGGGGCGCGAAAATTGTCTCGCCCGAGCCTCCCCAAGCCCGAGAGCTGCTCCCGCCGTGAACAGGAATTGCCAGGCGAGCGGGTTGAAATACCAGACATGCCCCTCCGGATAGGCCGGAACAGACACGTCAGTGGCCTGCACGATGGCGTACAAGAGAAACGATGGGACCAGCACCAATAGCGGCTGTACCCACAGCCCGAGCAGGATTACCGGGAAAATGACCAAAAGCAGGATGTAAAGGGGTAGGATATCTAGGAAGGTCGGCTGAAATTCGAGTAGAAGGGCCTTGACGATGGCAACGTGCGGCTCCTCGAGAAAGTCGGCAACTCGCATTTCGTCGTTATACATCGGATTGTTGAAAGTCGTTGCCGTATACGAAACTTCAGCAATGAAGATCATGAACAGGAAGATATGGGCGACGTAAAGCTGCCACGCTCGCCGCAAAATCTGCGCCGTTGCATAGAATGCGCCTTGCGAATGGAGCGTGCGACCGTAGACAAAGGCGGCGGTATACCCTGAGACGAAGATGAAGACTTCCGCCGCATCATAGAACTGGAATGCCTGCAGCGTGAAATAGCTGAAGACGTTCTCTGGAACGTGATCGATAAAGATGAAGATCAGAGCGAGGCCGCGAAAAAAGTCGAGGCGGAGATCGCGCTGCAGTGAAGGCACGGCTGAGCCTCGAACCTTTGACCGACGATGGGCATCGCGGCGAGGTACTGTAACAAAAGCCACGCTGGTCGTCGACCAAGGAGATTGCGTCTGTCGGGGGGCGGCGCGAGCGTGATCGGGTTACGTGGCGGCACACGCAACTCTCTCACGGCGGGTGTTCGTCGGTCCACGCCACTAGATGCACCCGCAACTGCTAGCGACTAATTGGCGGCAGATCGCCGCCTTCGTGGGAAGTTTAGGACGCGCCCAAAATTTCTCTTGCGGTGCAGTCGCGCGGCTGATACATTTTGAATTACATGGTTACATGGTAGGCAAGAACTTTTACCTGCCCTCCCGAAAGAGCCGGCTTCGCCGGCTCTTTCACCTTGGTCTCAGGCGAGATCTGAACTCAGGACGAAACGCGCCTCGGTTTTCCGACGTATCTCGTCGAGCGACACACCCGGAGCCTTCTTAGTCAGAGTCATCCCGGCCCGATCAATCGTGAAGATGCCGAGGTCGGTGATCACCATGTCGACCACGCCTTTGCCTGTCAGAGGCAAAGTGCAGCTCCGAAGCAATTTTGGCTCATTGCGGGCGGTATGCTCCATCACAACGATCACACGCTTGACGCCGGCGACGAGGTCCATAGCCCCGCCCATGCCCTTTACCACCCGACCGGGGATCATCCAATTTGCAAGATCACCATTCTCGGCCACCTGCATTGCTCCGAGGATCGAAACATCGATATGCCCTCCGCGGATCATCCCGAAAGATTGCGCACTGTCGAAATAGCTAGTCGTCGGCAGCTGAGTAATCGTCTGTTTGCCAGCATTGATTAGGTCCGGGTCTTCTTCGCCCTCGAACGGGAACGGACCCATGCCCAGCATGCCGTTCTCACTTTGCAGCTGAACAGTGATGCCGGGGGAGATAAAATTCGACACCAAAGTGGGGATACCAATGCCGAGATTGACATAGAAACCATCCTTCAGTTCTGCCGCAGCACGGCGCGCCATCTCATCTCGCGACCACGACAATGCGCTCCTCCTCTAACTCAATTGCCACGCTTGCGCACCGTGCGTTGTTCGATGCGCTTTTCAAAGGATGTCGCATGGATTATCCGGTCGACGAAGATGCCCGGTGTGTGAATGTGATCGGGGTCGATAGCGCCGGATTCGACTAAATGTTCCACCTCCGCGACGGCTACCCGCCCGGCGGTTGCCATCACCGGGTTGAAATTGCGCGCCGTCTTGCGGTAGAGAAGATTACCTTCGCGATCGGCCTTCCAGGCATGGATAATAGCGAGATCGGCGACGAGACTGCGTTCCATAAGGTAGCTTTCACTGTCGAACTCGCGGATTTCCTTACCTTCTGCGACCAATGTCCCGATACCGGCTTTGGTGAAAAACGCCGGTATTCCGGCGCCGCCGGCTCGGATTCGTTCCGCGAGGGTCCCTTGCGGATTGAACTCAATCTCGAGTTCTCCCTTAAGATAAAGGTCCGCGAAAAGCTGGTTCTCTCCGACATAGGATGAGATCATTTTCCGAATTTGCCGGCTTTCGAGCAGCAATCCGAGCCCTGCACCGTCTATCCCGGCATTGTTTGAGATCATGGTCAGCCCGGTCACTCTGGAGTCTCTAATCGCTGCGATTAGTAGCTCTGGTATACCGCAAAGCCCGAACCCCCCCGACATTATCGTCATGCCGTCCCGGAGAAGGCCGGCGAGCGCAGCATTAGCATCGGGGTAGACTTTATTCATTGAGGCCTCCTCCGTCGCCCGAGGGGGACGAGCATACTCTCACTCCGAGAAGCTCCGCTACCTTGTCGCGGCTAAACCGGAGCGCTGGAGGCAAGCTTCGGCTATGTCGACGAAGCCGACGGACTGTCGCATCGTGACACCCCACGACAAGCTTGAAATTACCATTGTATCATTATATAATAATCACCATTGCGGCGAACCAGTTGCATCGAGGATGCGTAAGGCGATCTTATCGTACTAGTCATCTGCGCGGGTAGCGAATTGATCCATTTACAACTCGAGCGGGACGCCTCATGATACTTCCTGCAGACTTAGAAGGGATAACGAAATTGCAAACCGATTATGGATTGTATGGTGCACCTGCGAATTGCGATGGCCAGCGGCGAGCATTTGGCTCGAATAGCGAGCCTGTCGAGCCGCTAAGTGGCAATTTCGAATTATTGCTATTGTGATACTTTTGCTTGACAAATTGCGACTCCTTATATAGCAATAGGACGGGGCCAGCGTCCCGTTGCACAGCCGGCAGGTAGCCGGTGCCGTGGTTTGAGCATCAACTAGTCGAGCAGGCTTCCGGATTTTCGATTGTCCGATATGTCACCCGCACATTGCCAACGGGTCTACACGCGGGACGATTTGCACCCACGTTTTTTGCGGACCGGATCGCCCGTGCGGAGGTTAGCGACAGAGGCTACCTACCAGATTCGACCGTTGGTCTGCATCGCGAGGGCAACGGCCTTCATGCGTCCGTTGGGCAGATGTATGACGGGCCAACTGCTCCGCGCCGCTAATTGGAGGGGCAGCGACCCTGTGCCGAACAATGCCGCCCGATTGCGGCAGAACGCCGCGGAGTTGGTCCTTTGGGCGCGACTGAGGGCAGGCGCGAAACTGTACCTCGTCGCAATCGAGTAGGTTAACTCATATTTTCATTGGGATTTTCCCGGATTTAATATATGATGCGCGGCAATGATTTGTTTGCCACAATATGTTGTTGGTTATCGCGAGGGAAGATGGATCAGCAAAGGCCGCTTCGTGGCAATTGCCGTACGCTGCCGAGCCGCAAATATCCGCACTCTCGCCACAAAGTGACGCTATTCACACTGCGGCACAGAGCCGGCGGTGTACGATTGGGATTAACCGGGCACCACAAGCAGTGTGCCTTAGGCAGGCAGCTTGCGAGCACGGGAAATATCGGAGGCGGGCATCGTGCCTGCTCGCGTTTACCCTTAGGCCTAAGGGTAAACGCGGTTACAACAAATTTGGAAATTCAGGCGAAACGTGTCTTGTCGCCCGCCGTTCTCTCCTACGTAAAAGGGTAGATGCACCGGGGCGGGCAAGTTGAGGTGAGAAATGAAATTCGACGACGGGATCTTCGGGCTCTATTCGAGGTTGTACGAGAACCGACGAGAGGTCGAACTCTCGCTCGAGGAATACCTCGGCAAGTGCTCCGACGATCCGTCCTACTATGCCGGGGCGGCCGAGCGGATGCTGCGCGCGATCGGCGAGCCGGTGATGGTCGATACGAGCCAGGAGCCGCGGCTTGGCCGTATCTTCATGAACCGCACGATCAAGGTTTATCCCGAGTTCTCGGACTTCTACGGCATGGAGGAGACGATCGAGCGAATCGTTGGCTTCTTCCGGCATGCCGCACAGGGGCTCGAAGAGCGCAAGCAGATCATCTATTTGCTGGGCCCGGTCGGCGGGGGCAAATCCTCACTCGCCGAGCGTTTGAAGCAGCTGATGGAGAAGGAGCCGGTCTACATTCTGAAGGCCGGTAACGAGATCAGCCCCGTCTTCGAGAGCCCTCTGGGTCTGTTCGACCCGGTGACGCTCGGCCCTGAGCTGGAGAAGCATTATGGGATCCCGATACGTCGTCTCACCGGCACGATCTCGCCTTGGGCGGTCAAGCGGCTGGAGGAGTTCGGCGGTGACATCACCAAGTTCACGGTCGTACGCCTGCAGCCTTCACGGCTGAAGCAGATCTGCATCGCCAAGACGGAACCGGGAGACGAGAACAATCAGGACGTGTCGAGCCTCGTCGGCAAGGTCGACATCCGCAAACTCGAGTTTTTCAGCCAGAACGATCCCGACGCCTATTCTTATTCCGGCGGTCTGAACCGCACGACGCAGGGGCTCATGGAATTCGTCGAGATGTTCAAGGCGCCGATCAAGATGCTGCACCCGCTACTGACGGCGACGCAGGAAGGCAACTATGTCGGTTCCGAGAACATAGGCGGCATCCCCTACCAGGGCATCGTTCTTGCCCATTCGAACGAGGCCGAATGGCAGTCCTTCAAGAACAATCGGAACAACGAGGCGTTTATCGACCGCATTTCGGTGATCAAAGTACCCTATTGCCTGCGTTCGACCGAAGAGCGGAAGATTTACGAAAAGCTGCTCGCCAACAGCGAGTTGGCAAACGCGCCATGCGCACCGTCAACCCTCGACATTCTTTCGCGTTTTAGCACGCTTTCGCGGCTGAAGCCGCACGAGAATTCGAATTTGTTCTCCAAGATGCGCGTGTATGACGGCGAAAGCCTGAAGGACACCGATCCGCGCGCAAAATCGGTCCAGGAATACCGGGACGCGGCGGGTGTTGACGAGGGGATGGACGGCATCTCGACGCGCTTCGCCTTCAAGGTTTTGTCGAGCACCTTTAACTTTGACACGCAGGAGGTCGCGGCCGATCCTGTCCATCTCATGTATGTGCTCGAGCAGGCCATCTGGCGCGAGCAGTTCCCTGACGAGGCCGAGAAAAAGTACCTCAACTTTATTAAGGCCGAGCTCGCGCCGCGCTACGCCGAATTCATCGGGCACGAGATCCAGAAAGCCTACCTCGAATCATATTCCGATTATGGCCAGAACCTGTTCGACCGCTACGTGGCCTACGCTGATGCGTGGATCGAGGATTCCGACTACAAGGATCCCGACACCGGGCAGCTGATGAACCGCGAGTTATTGAACCAGGAGCTCTCCAAGATCGAAAAGCCCGCCGGCATCGCGAACCCGAAAGATTTTCGCAACGAGGTTGTCAAATTCGCGCTGCGGGCGCGTGCCAACAACGCAGGAAACAACCCGTCCTGGACCTCCTACGAGAAATTGCGCGAGGTGATCGAGCGCCGCATGTTCTCACAGGTAGAGGATCTGTTGCCGGTCATCAGCTTCGGTTCAAAGAAGGATTCGGAAACCGAAAGAAAGCACGCCGATTTTCTCGAGCGCATGGTATCGCGGGGGTATACCGAGCGGCAAGTGCGCCGCCTCGTCGAGTGGTATATGCGGGTGAACAAGGCCGGATAGGCGAGCGAGCCGCCCGTCCGGTCTGGAGGACAACCGATGAATATCGTCGACCGGCGACCCAACCCCAAGGGCAAGAGTCTGAGCAATCGGCAGCGCTTTCTCGTTCGCGCCCGCGCGGAGGTCAAATCGGCGGTCCAAGAAGCGCTGCGCAAGCGCAAGGTTGCCGATGTCGGTCAGGGCGAGAAGGTCGCGATTCCGACCCGCGGGATCACCGAGCCGATCTTTCACCACAGTCGGCGCACCGGCCGCAGTGAGCATGTCGTTCCCGGCAACAAGGAGTATCTCAGGGGTGACGAAATTCCGCGACCGAACAGCGGCGAAGGGCGGAGCGGTTCGCAGGGCAGCCCCGACGGGTCCGGCGAAGACGCGTTCGAGTTCACACTGTCGAAGGAAGAGTTCCTCGACATGTTCTTTGAGGATTTGGAGCTCCCTGATCTCGTAAAGAAGAGCCTCAAAGAGACGTTCGCGGTCGACCTGCAGCGCGCCGGCTACACCGTCACCGGTAGCCCTGCCAATCTAAGCGTGCGGCGCACAATGCGCAATAGTATGGCCCGGCGTATCTCACTGAGGCGGCCCAAGCAATGGGAGCTCGAAGCGATCCGCGAAGCGATCGAGAACGCCCGCACCCGTGGGGCTGAGGACGAGGCGGACAGGCTCGTCCGCGAACTCGAACGACTCCAGCACCGTAGCAAGATAATTCCCTATATCGACCCGCTCGATGTCCGCTACAACCGTTTCGAGCGTGTACCTCGTCCGAACACCGAAGCGGTGATGTTCTGTCTGATGGACGTATCGGGGTCAATGACTGAAGCGATGAAGGACCTCGCCAAGCGATTCTTCATGCTGCTGCATATCTTCCTAATCCGGCGCTACCGGCACGTCGATATCGTCTTCATCCGCCACACGAGTACCGCGGAGGAGGTCGACGAGGAGACTTTCTTCTACAGTCGCGAGACTGGCGGCACGGTTGTCTCGACCGCACTCGAGAAGATGCTTGAGGTCGCGCGGGCTCGGTACTTCACCGATCGCTGGAACATTTACGCGGCTCAAGCCTCCGACGGCGACAATTATGGAGCCGACAGCGGTCGTTGCGTGGCCCTGCTTGGGGGCGAGGTCCTCCCACTATGTCAATATTTTGCGTATGTTGAGGTCGGCGATGGCATGGGAGGTAGTCTGACGGGATTGTCGCGTGACAGCGATCTATGGCGAGCCTACAGCGAGGTCGCGCCTGCGCACCCGCACTTCGCGATGCGCCGGGTGGGTGACCCGTCTCAAATCTTCTCAGTGTTCCACGAACTGTTTGCAAAGGGGGGAGTCCGTGCCTGACACACGTTTGGCCGAGGCGGTACGCCTCGAGGCCTCGGCCCCGCTCTACGTCGGTCCAAACTGGGATTTCACGGCGCTGCGCCAAGTTTACGACGCAGTCGAACGGATCGCCTTGGACGAACTCGGCCTGGATGTCTATCCCGTCCAGATCGAGGTGATCACCTCTGAGCAGATGCTTGACGCCTACGCTTCGGTCGGCTTGCCACTGATGTACCGCCATTGGAGTTTTGGTAAGCGCTTTGCATTTCATGAGACGCTCTACCGCCGAGGGTTACAGGGACTTGCTTACGAAATCGTCATCAACTCCAACCCCTGCATTTGTTACATCATGGAAGAAAATTCGATGACGATGCAGACGCTCGTCATTGCCCATGCTGCATTCGGCCACAATCATTTTTTTAAGAACAACTATCTGTTTCGGCAGTGGACCGATGCGAACGGGATTCTAGATTATTTGAGTTTTGCGCGCGACTACGTCGCCAAATGCGAAGAGCGACACGGCGTCGAGGCGGTCGAACGGATTTTGGACGCAGCGCACGCTTTAAAAGATCACGGGGTCAACCGATACGCCCATCGCAGCAAGCCGAACCTGGCGGAGGAAGAGCGCCGAGCCGAGGAACGGCGAGCCCACTCTGAGGCAAGCTACAACGACTTGTGGCGGACGGTGCCGGGCCCCGAAAAGGACAGGGAAGATCCCGACACGGCTGAGGCGCGGCTGCAGGAGATGAAGCGGGAACTCGGCTTACCTGAGGAGAACCTGCTGTATCTGATCGAGAAAAAGGCTCCACGTCTTGAGGATTGGCAACGCGAGTTGGTTCGTATCGTCCGGTTGATTGCCCAATATTTTTACCCGCAGAAACAGCTGCAACTAATGAACGAAGGATGTGCGACCTTTGTCCATTACGAAATCATGCGACGGCTGCAAGATAAGGGTATGATTACGGAAGGCTCGATGTTGGAGTTTCTGCATTCGCATTCGAGTGTGGTCTTTCAGCCGGATTTCGACGACCCTCGCTTTAGTGGGTTCAACCCTTACGCGCTCGGCTTTGCGATGATGAGCGATATCCATCGCATCTGCGAGGACCCCACCGATGAGGATCGGGAGTGGTTCCCTGACATCGCCGGGGCGGGAGACGGCTATGGAGTGTTGCGTCACGCCTGGGCGAACTACCGCGACGAGAGCTTTGTGCTGCAGTATTTGAGCCCGGCGCTCATCCGCCGCTTCCGCCTGTTCCAGGTCTCGGACGATAGCACCAAGCCGGCTCTCCGGGTCGAGGCCATTCATGACGATGTCGGCTATCGTAAGATCCGCAGCGCCTTATCGCGGCAATATGACTTGTCTCGTCGTGAGCCCGACATTCAGGTCGTCGACGTCGATCTTAGAGGAGACCGCTGCCTAGTCCTTGCGCACTACGTGCATGACGGCGTCTTGCTTGAGGAGAAAAGTGGCCGCGCCGTGTTGCGTCATGCGGCATTGCTGTGGGGGTATTCCGTCAAGCTGCTGGAGATCGACGCTGCGTCCGAGAAGATGCTCAAGACCTACGAGGTAGCACCACCCGACTGATCGCGAACGCCGCAGCGTACCGGCCGGAGGTTGTGTTCACGAGTTTTGCCGGCTCCGCCAGATGATCGTCCTCGGCATTGAAACCAGCTGCGACGAGACCGCCGCGGCAATTGTTGCCGCGACCCCTCAGGGTCCGAGGATAATGTCCAATCAGCTTCGGGCGCAGTTCGTCGAACATGCGCCTTTTGGTGGTGTTGTACCTGAGATTGCCGCGCGGGCGCATCTCGATCATCTCGATACTGTGATCGACCGCGCGCTCGCCGAAGCCAATATCACGCTGGCCGAGATCGACGGAGTAGCCGCTGCCACCGGCCCCGGTCTTATCGGCGGTCTGATTGTCGGCGCGATGATGGCGAAGGGGATCGCTTGGGGCGCCGGCAAGCCGTTCATCGCGGTCAACCACCTCGAAGGTCACGCGCTGACCGCTCGTCTCACCGATGATGCTGTAGACTTCCCCTATCTTCTACTACTCGTCTCCGGCGGGCACTGCCAGCTCCTGGTCTGCGCCGGCATCGGCCTCTATAAGCGCTTAGGCACGACGCTCGACGACGCGGCCGGAGAAGCGTTCGACAAGACCGCAAAGCTGATCGGGCTCGGCTATCCCGGCGGTCCCGCGATCGAACAGGCATCTAACAAGGGTGACGCCTGCCGATTTGTTTTGCCCCGGCCACTCAAGGGCAGGCCCGGTTGTGACTTCTCGTTCTCCGGATTGAAGACGGCGGTGCGCCAGTTGATTGCGGACGGCGGTCTCGATTCTGGGGATACCGCCGATCTAGCCGCAGCGGTGCAACTCGCCATCTGCGATGCGTTGATCGATAGAACGACGAATGCCGTCGACTGGTTTCGCTGTCACCATCCAGACGGGACCGCCCTAGTTGCAGCGGGGGGCGTCGCGGCCAATGAACAACTGAGGAGACGCCTTGCCGCGGTCGCACAGGGTGCAGGCTTGCGCTTTGTCGTGCCACCACCGTCATTGTGCACTGACAACGCGGCAATGATCGCCTGGGTGGGGATTGAGCGGCTCCTTCTCGGTCTTGTCGACGATCTCGATGCGGCCCCCCATCCACGCTGGCCGCTCGACGCCGACGCGCCGCGACAGCGGCGAGCGGAGATCATAAAGGGGTGTAAATGAGGGCGGGCGAGTGAAGCGGTTGGCGATCGTCGGGGGCGGTGCCTGGGGAACTGCGCTCGCCGTCGTCGCCCGGCGCGCCGGCTCGAACGTTGTGCTGTGGGCGCGTGACGATGATGTCGTCGCCGCGATTAACGACCGGCACGAAAACCCGCTCTTCCTCCCCGGTATAGCGCTCGACCCAACAATTGTCGCGACGAGGGACATCGATGTGGCGATGGCGGGTGCTGAAGCGGCGCTGCTCGTCGTGCCAGCTCAATTCCTCCGCGGCGTGATCGGCGCGTTTCAGCCCAGTCTACTTGAAGGACTGCCGGTGCTGCACTGCGCTAAGGGAATCGAAGCCGGCTCTCTCAAGACAATGTCAGAGGTCTCGGCTGAACTCCTACCCAATTCGCCTTTCGCCGTGCTGTCGGGACCGACTTTCGCTGCCGAGGTTGCTCGCGGACTACCGACGGCTGTCACGATTGCCAGCCATGACGGGCCGCTGGCGCGCGCCTTCATGGCGGCGCTGGGAAGTAGTAGGTTCCGACCCTATTTGTCGAGCGATCCGACTGGCGTCGAAATCGGCGGCGCCGTGAAAAATGTGCTGGCGATCGCGTGCGGGACCGTCCAAGGTCGCGCATTAGGTGAGAATGCCCGCGCCTCCCTGATCACTCGCGGTCTCGCCGAGATGATTCGCCTGGGGCTTGCCAAGGGAGGCCGCACCGAGACCTTTGGAGGTCTCTCCGGCATCGGCGATCTCGTGCTGACCTGCAGCGCAACCCAGTCGCGCAACTACGCCCTCGGAGTTGCGCTCGGGCGCGGTCAGAATCTCGACGCCGCGCTTGCCGGTCGGCGCTCCGTTGTCGAAGGCGTGGCAACCGCCACAGCGGTTGCGGGATTGGCGAACCGGATTGGAATCGAGATGCCCATCAGTGAAGCCGTGGAGGCGGTGCTGCGCCGTGGCGCGTCGATCGACGCGATGATCGACGGCTTGCTACGCCGTCCTTATCGGAGTGAGTAACCTACAGCGCCGTGAGCTTGGCCCAAGAGGAGGAAAAGGCGTTTGCGGAGGGGCAGAAAGCCAATATCATTAGGCCAGCAAGCAGCGTCATCCCTCGGGCCGAGATGAGTGAGAACGGAAAGCGCGACGAGGATGGGCCGAGTACGGGTGTCGTCGTCAAGGCAAAGCCGAAGACGAAGAAACCATCGATGTACAAGGTGCTGATGTTAAACGACGACTACACGCCAATGGAATTCGTCGTCCACATTCTCGAGCGGTTCTTTAACAAGAACCGACAGGAGGCGACCCGCATCATGTTGCACGTGCATCGCCGGGGGGTGGGGGTGTGCGGCGTGTATACGTATGAGGTGGCCGAGACGAAGGTGACCCAAGTTATGGATTTCGCCCGACAGCACCAACACCCTCTGCAGTGCACGCTGGAAAAGGACTAGTCCCTGAGCTATCACCGCCAGGGTGGCAAGGAAGGATAGGCGGGCGTGTTGTCACGCAATCTCGAAAAGTCGCTGCATCGGGCTCTCGCTTATGCCAACGAGCGTCGGCACGAATATGCCACGCTCGAACATTTACTGCTCGCGCTTACTGAAGATCAGGACGCGGTGGCCGTGTTGCGCGCCTGCGGCGTCGACCTCGAGCGGCTGCGCCGCGAGATCCTGAACTACGTTGATAATGAACTCGGCAACCTCGTAGCCGTCCACGGTGACGACGCAAAGCCGACAGCAAGCTTTCAGCGCGTATTGCAGCGCGCAGCGATTCACGTTCAATCTTCCGGTCGAGAGGAAGTGACCGGCGCAAACGTTCTCGTTGCCATGTTCGCGGAGCGCGAAAGCCACGCTGTATATTATCTGCAAGAACAGGACATGACCCGGTTCGACGCGGTGAATTACATATCTCATGGTATCGCGAAAGCGCCAGGGCGTTCGGAAACCCGGCGCGTACAAGGGACCGATGAGGATGAGCGCGTCGAAAAGTCGCAGAAGCGCAATCATGACGCGCTTGATACCTATTGCGTCAACCTAAACAAGAAGGCAAAGGGCGGCAGGATCGATCCGCTGATCGGCCGCGAGGCGGAGGTCGAACGCACAATCCAGATCTTGTGCCGGCGGGCGAAGAACAACCCGCTCTATGTCGGCGAGCCTGGTGTTGGCAAGACGGCGATCGCCGAGGGTTTGGCTCGACGCATTGTCCAGCGTGAAGTGCCCGAAGTACTGCTCAATTCGACGATCTACGCGCTCGATATGGGCGCGCTCCTCGCGGGCACTCGTTATCGCGGTGATTTTGAAGAGCGGCTCAAGGCGGTGTTGTCGGAGCTCGAGGCCCAACCCGGTGCCATCCTGTTTATTGACGAGATCCACACGGTGATCGGCGCAGGCGCGACAAGCGGCGGGGCGATGGATGCCTCGAACCTGTTGAAACCGGCGCTTTCCGGCGGGATTATCCGCTGTATCGGCTCGACCACCTACAAGGAATATCGCAACTATTTCGAGAAGGATCGAGCGCTGGTCCGGCGTTTCCAGAAGATCGACGTTAACGAGCCTACGGTCGAGGATTCCGTCAAGATCCTGCGGGGCCTAAAACCCTATTACGAGAGGCATCACAAGGTTCGCTACACGGCCGATGCATTGCGCGCCGCGGTCGAGTTGTCGCATCGCTACATCGGCGACCGCAAGCTGCCGGACAAGGCGATCGACGTTATCGATGAGACTGGGGCGGCCCAAATGCTCGTGCCCGAGAGCCGCCGTCGCAAAACCATCACCGCGAGAGAGGTCGAGGCCTGCATCGCGACGATGGCGCGGATCCCGCCAAAGAGCGTCTCGCGCGACGATCGCGAGGTGCTGAAGAACTTGGACCGGGATCTAAAGACGATGGTGTTTGGCCAGGACGCCGCGATCGAGGCCTTGGTCTCGGCGATCAAGCTTGCGCGCGCCGGTCTGCGCGATCCCGAAAAGCCGATTGGCTCCTATCTGTTCTCCGGTCCGACCGGGGTCGGCAAGACCGAGGTGGCGCGCCAGCTCGCGCGGACGATGGGCATCGAGATCACTCGCTTCGACATGTCGGAATACATGGAGCGGCACACGGTCTCGCGCCTGATCGGCGCGCCGCCGGGCTATGTCGGGTTCGACCAGGGCGGGCTATTGACCGACGCGATCGACCAACACCCGCACAGTGTGCTGCTGCTCGACGAGATCGAGAAGGCCCATCCCGACCTCTTCAACATCCTGTTGCAGGTCATGGATTACGGGAAGCTGACCGACCACAACGGCAAGATCGTCGATTTCCGCAACGTCATCCTGATCATGACCACCAATGCCGGCGCTACAGAGCTCGCCAAGCAGGCGATCGGCTTTGGCAGCGGTATCCGCACCGGCCATGACGAGGAAGCGATCAACCGGCTGTTCACGCCGGAATTCCGCAACCGGCTCGACGCAAAGATCTCGTTTGCTCCGCTATCGCCGGAGACGATCGGGCGGGTAGTCGACAAGTTCGTGCTCCAGCTCGAAGAGCAGCTGGCCGATCGCAGCGTCATTATCGAACTCGATGCGAGCGCGCGCACTTGGCTCGCGGAGAAGGGCTACGACCCACTGTTTGGCGCTCGTCCGCTGGCCCGCGTTATTCAGGAGCATATCAAAAAGCCGCTCGCTGATGAGCTGTTGTTCGGACGGCTCGCGAAGGGTGGCATCGTCCGAGTTGCCAAGAAGCCGGATACGGATACGCTCGCCTTCTCTTTCGAGGAGCGCCCGGTTGCGCCGGTGCCACGGGAGCCCGAGCTGGTTGAGTAAGCAAGCCGGCTTGCCACCATCTCGGGTTTACGGGGGCATTTCCTCACGGCGGAACGGAGAGAACTCGGAGAGCCCTTCCATTTTGTGAGCAACCATATCGCGTTCGCGTGTCAGAAACTGCGCGACCGCACGGCGGAAGGCGGGGTCAGGAATCCAATGGGCACTGTAGGTCGGCGTAGGCAGATAGCCGCGCTGGATCTTGTGCGGCCCCTGCGCGCCCGCCTCGACGCGCTTTAGCCCGTGCGTGATCGCGAATTCGATCGCCTGGTAGTAGCAGCATTCGAAGTGAAGGAACTTATAGTCGCCATAACTGCCCCAATTGCGACCGTAGATCGTGTCCTCGCCGAGCAGGTTGAAAGCCCCGGCGACGTAGTTCACGCCGTGTCGTGCCAAGACCAGTACGATTTTCTCGGGCATCCGCTCGCCGATCAGCGCGAAGAAGCGCCGGTTGAGATAGGCTGAGCCCCATTTGCGGTCCGAAGTCGCGAGATAGAATTCGTAAAATGCGTCCCAATGGCGAGGCTTCAGATCCGACCCGGTCAGGACCTCGATCCCGAGACCCGGGGCCAGCGCCTCACGACGCTCTTTCTTCACTGCCTTCCGCTTGCGAGAGTTCAGTGCCGCGAGAAAGTCCTCGAAGTCGCGATAGCCGTCATTTGCCCAATGAAACTGCTGACCGAGCCGTTGCAGAAATCCTGCCTCGGCCAATGCGTCCATATCCGCTCGTTCGGGAAAATTGACGTGCACAGACGAAATGCGCTGCTGCTTGGCTAGCTCGATCATCGCAGCAATTAGGTGCACCCGAGTCTCCGGAAGGGCGGACGCACGCAGCATCAGCCGCGGCCCGGGGATCGGAGTGAACGGGGCGGCCGAGAGCAACTTTGGGTAGTACCGACCTCCAGCGCGTTCGTAGGCGTCCGCCCAGCTGTGATCGAAGATGTATTCTCCGTAGGAGTGGCTTTTTGCATAAAGGGGCACCACGCCGGCGACCGTCCCACCCGGGTCAGTGAGCGCAAGATGCTGCGGCCTCCAGCCCGTGCGCAACGTCGTCGAACCGCTGTCCTCAAGCGCGCTCAAAAAGGCGTGGGATACGCTCGGATTGCCGTCGCCCGCACAGGCATCCCAAGCGGCGGCCGGTATTTCGGCAATCGCTGCATGGACTTTTACAGAAATTGTTCCGCTGGTGTCGTTCATCGCCTGCTCAGAGGTATGAAAGTGGGCGTATTAATCGTGTAGTTCATTGCGATTGCCCGTCTCACATGTCTAAGCTTTCTCGTTCCTAATCTTCATCATTCTCCAAGATAAGGGTTGCGCGGCCGCTGTCCAGCACATCGAGAAACCGCCTCATTCGCCGTCTATCAACCCTTACTGGGCCTGGGACGAGGCACGCGCGTGACAGGTCTCCCTTGGATCATGTCCTTGCTACGGCTGCTCGTGCCGTCCTCAGCTCTGGGTGGACCCTGGCGACGCTTGGGTCGGCTTCACCGCGGAGCGGGTAATGATCCTCGACGGACG
>Ga0182040_10000725_pt1 | contig 15029 bp, 14 predicted proteins | sample flu12Cox44000176_FD_125973 | JGI IMG/M metagenome (GOLD analysis project Ga0182040, IMG submission 125973) | Lab enrichment of tropical soil microbial communities from Luquillo Experimental Forest, Puerto Rico - flux8day.12C.oxic.44.000.176 | ecosystem: Environmental > Terrestrial > Soil >... | reverse complement strand
CCCTCGACGTGACGGCCGCTCGGCGCAGCGCCGAGGCTCCCGGGGAGACCGAGTACTACCTCAAACGCCTGCTGCGAGACTTCCGACTGGCGGGTGTCGACAAGGACGAGGCGACGCGCAAGCGGATTCAAGCGCTGCGTGACGAGCTGACCGAGATTGGCCAGGCGTTCGATCGCAACATTCGCGGCGACCTCCGCACGGTGAAGACCGACGCGCGCGAGCTCGAAGGGCTGCCCCGCGACTACATCGCGCGGCATGCGCCGGACGGGAAAGGGCAGATCACGCTGACCATTGACTATCCCGATTCACTGCCCGTCTTTTCGTACGCTCGGAGCGAAGACCTCCGGAAGCGGATGTTCATGGAATACAACAACCGCGCGTACCCGCAGAACATCGACGTGCTCAACCGGATGATTGCGCGGCGCTCAGAGCTCGCACGGCTCGTCGGCTTCGACACATGGGCGAGCTACATCACCGCGGACAAGATGGTCGGGAGCGCGCAGAACGCGTCGCAGTTCATCGATCGCATCGTCGCCGCATCGGGCCCCAAGGCCGAGCGCGAGTACGCAGCGGTGCTCAAGCGGAAGCAGCAGGACGTGCCGGGCGCGACGGTGGTGAACGCCTGGGAGCGAGCGTACTACGCCGAGCTCGTTCGCAAGTCCGCGTATGACTTCGGTTCGGAGTCGGTCCGGCCGTACTTCCCGTTCGATCGCGTGAAGCAGGGGCTGCTGGACGTCACCAGCCAACTGTTCGGCGTGACCTACCGCCGGCTGGACACTGTCGCGTCGGCGGCTGCCGCCGCTGCCCCACCCCAGGGCAGTGAACGTGCCCTCGTCCCGGTGTGGGACCCGTCGGTCGAAGCGTACGAAATGTCCGAAAACGGCGCGCTCATCGGCCGCTTCTATCTCGACATGCACCCGCGCCCGAACAAGTACAACCACGCCGCAGAATTCGGCATCCGTTCCGGCGTCACGGGCCGTCAGATCCCGGAGGCCGCGCTCATCTGCAACCTCCCTGGCGGGCAGACCGGCGACCCCGGGCTCATGACACATGACGACGTCGTCACGTTCTTTCATGAGTTCGGACATCTGGTGCACGCGCTCGTGAGCGGACGGCATCAATGGATTGGCATCAGCGGGATCTCGACGGAGCAGGACTTCGTGGAGGCGCCTTCGCAGATGCTTGAAGAATGGACGTGGGACCCGACGACGCTCGCGACCTTTGCGAAGCACTACGAGACCAACCAGCCGATTCCCGAGCCGCTGGTGCGTCAGATGCGGCGCGCGAACGAGTTCGGCAAAGCGCTCACCGTCAGGCAACAAATGGTCTACGCTCGACTCTCTCTGTCGATTTACGATCGGGATCCCAAGAGCGTCGACACGACGGCGCTCGTCAAGGAGTTCACCAACAAGTACACGCCGTACCCGTACGTCGAAGGGACACACTTTCAGACGTCGTTCGGTCATCTGGACGGCTATTCCGCCGTCTATTACACCTACATGTGGTCGCTCGTCATCGCCAAAGACCTCTTCAGCCAGTTCGATCGCGCCAATCTCCTCGCGCCCGACACGGCGCGGCGGTACCGTGACACCGTGCTCTCGCCCGGCGGCGCGAAGCCGGCGGCGACGCTGGTTCACGACTTTCTCGGACGCGCGTTCGACTTCAAAGCGTGGGACCGGTGGCTCAACAGCGACGAGTGACCCGCTGTCCCGACCCGGATCGTGCCTCGCTTCAAGCTGACGATTGAATACGCCGGCACCCGTTACAGCGGCTGGCAGATTCAGAAGAACGCGCGCACGATCCAGGGCGAGATTGACCGCGCGGTTCGCTCCGTCACGGGTCGGAAGGACTTCGAGTTGTCCGGATCCGGGCGAACGGATGCCGGCGTTCACGCGGCCGCGCAGGTGGCGCATCTGGACGTCAGCACGCCGCTCCCGCCTCACGCGCTGTGCTCCCGCCTCAACGAGGCCTTGCCGGCCGATATCAACATCCTCTCGGCAGTGATCGTCCCCCATCGGTTCCACGCGAGACACGACGCTATCGCACGGCGCTACGTGTACCAGATCTCGCGGCGGCGGACCGCCTTCCACAAGACGTCGGTCTGGTGGGTGAAGGATGCGCTCGACATCGAAGGCATGCGCCGTGTGGCCGGGGCGCTCGTGGGGCTGCGCGACTTTCGGTCGTTCGCGGAGTCCGACCTGCGGGAAGAGCCGGAGGAACGGGGCAGGACCAGGTCCACACACGTGCTCGTGGAACGCGTGGACGTGATCGAAGACGGCGACCTGATTCTCATCGTCGTGGAGGGCTCACATTTTCTGTGGAAGATGGTCCGGCGAATTGTCGGCGTGCTGGTCGAAGCTGGACGCGGCCGATTGGGAGTCGATGAGGTGTCGCAATGGCTCACGGGCCCGTCAGGCGTTCCGGCGCAACTGACCGCGCCGCCCTCCGGGCTCTTTTTGGCGCGCGTCTATTACGCGGACGAGCCGAGGGAATCTGAGGTCCGCGCCATGACGCCGCTTGGGGCGAATAACAAATTTCAGACCTGACATGACACGATAGGACATAGTTTCCATCGGCCTGATCCAGCCAACCTCACGGAATCAACGAAGTAACATACTGATAAATAGGGCGCTCTGTGCCTAATCCACGATCACGGCGGTCATCAACTTTTAGACAGCACTAGAAAGCTGGCGCGGCGCGCAGGCCGAGCGCCAGGCGGAGGACCTCGTCGTAGCTCGCCGTTCCGGCTTCGACACGATTCGCTTTCAAGAACGAATCGTACACGCGCCACCCCACGCGTGAAACGCGCGGGCTGACGTGACGTGCGAGCCGGTCGCGGATGGCGCGCAAGTCGTCACGCGGCCCGGCTCTCAAGCGTGCGGCGAGCGCCGCACGCTCGCCGACCGGCAGCGCGGTGAGCGCCTCTCCGTACATGAACAGCCAGCCGCTGTACTGGTGAGCAGGCGAACCGCGCAGGCACGTGAACCACCCGGACGCGTTCGCTTCCCCTTCGTCGGCAAGCCCGGCAAGATGGGCCCATTCGTGGGCGATCACGAACGGTCGCTCGAACGGCAGGAGATCGCTGGCGACGAGGGTCTCGAGAAAAAAGGGGTCGGTCATCCCGGCTACCCCCGCGCGCTGAAAATACCAGTCGAGGGCCGACTGCTTGGGGCGGCCCGCGACGACTCGACGCGCCGCGCCAAGATCGCGCGTCACGCGATCGAACGCGCCGGCCAATGCAGGGTCGATAGCGCCGCTCGTCAGCCAGCCTTCTGCATGAGCAGCTGGGTACAGCGCATTCAACCGGTCGACGGAGGCGGCGGCGAGCCGGGCGGCCCCGGCGTCGGTCACCGCAGATTGGTCGAACGGCAGGCGCTCCGTCAGGCGCTCCCGCTGGTAGTTGAGGCCCCACACGACAAGGAAGACCAGATACAACCGTGCGGCCCAGCTGAGAGCGCGGAACGTGATCCGTCCAACGGACCGCCACCCCGAGGCGCGCGCGAAATCGCTCACGCCGAATACCAGGAACGCCGCAACGAGGCTCACGCTTCCCGCGTCGAACAACGAGAAGGGAGCGGCGTTCGAGGCGAAGGTGAGAACCGGTTGAGCGAACGCGTAGAGCCCCGTCGAATAGCACTGCTCAACGACAGCGTGCGGGAGGGGGACGGTTGCGCCGACTCCCGCGAGAACAATCGTGGCAATCCTCGACTTCACCGATCTTCGGGACGCGGGCCCTCGGCTGTCACGCGGTCAGCCCTCATCACCGATTGGTCGGAGGAGGTTCGGCTGGGGAAGAGCTCTTCTCTTGCGAGGGAGGCATCCGGGGCTCGTCAGAACTGCCGAAGAGGCTATTGAGGAAGAACGCTGCGCCCAGGATGACGACAAATCCGCCGACGCCGACGCCGGACGAGGGATTCCCGCCCGCCACGCCGATGAGCAGCATCAAGCCGAAGCCCACGCCAATCAATGTGATGCCCGCGCTTCGGTAGCGCCCTGGCGATCGGCGGCGGCCGAGGTGGTCCCAGTCCTGGTCGTGGTGGAGGTCCCGGACGCGATCGTAACGATTCATCGCTCGTTCGAAGCCATTCGGATCCTTCTCGGGAGGCGGAACGAGGCCGCGCTCGATCATCGCAATGCGCTCGCGCACCTCCAGCTCGCGAACGCGGGCGTAAGAGACGGAGCGGACGATGGCGTAAGCAAAGGCACCGAGGATGGCGCAGATCGGAAGGATGAACGGCCAGGCATAATCCATAATCTCAGGCTCATTAGACTGGCAGCGTCATCAAATTGTTTCACGGCAGCGCGTTCGAAGCGGCGGTTCCGGCACGACCCCAGGCGGCGCTGAAACAATTTCAGCGCCTGCATGCTCTAATACATCGGTCGATGGACCCTGACAACCGCGCTCCAGGGGCCGCTTCTCCCTGGACCGCGGCCGATGAGCGGGCGCTCGTCGAGCGCTGCCGGTCGGGCGACGAGGGGGCGTTTCAGGAGCTCGTCGACCGTTACAAGGGGTTGGTGTTCGCCTTGGTGGCGCGGACGGTTCAGGATCGTTCGCAGGCCGAAGATCTGTCGCAGGATGTGTTTCTCCGAGTGCACCGCGGGCTCCCGTATTTTCGCGGCGAAGCCCGGCTCTCCACCTGGATCTACCGCATCGTCGCGAACGTGTGCGCGCAGACCCTGGGGCGGGCGAAACCGGCGCAGCTCCTTGACGATCCGCGGCTGCGCGGTGTCGTTGGTGACGATGTCCCACGGTCGGGGGTGGTGCTGTCGGCCAGAGATCGGCAGTTCAGCGATCTCGAGCTGCGTGATCGGCTGGAGAAGGCCATCGCTCGGCTTCCAGCGAACTATCGGCTGCTCGTCGCGGCGCACTATCTGGAGGGCGTGCAGTACGAGGACCTGGCCGAGGCGCTCGAGCTGCCGCTCGGGACGGTGAAGACGCAACTGCACCGGGCGAAGCAGCAGCTTCGGCGGCTGCTCGAAACGGACCTCAAGTAGCACGACGAGGCACAACTCTTCGCTTATGTTTTGCGACGAAGCGCTGGACGCGGTCGAGGCGGTGGCGGCGGGTGACCGGACTCCCGACGGGCGGCTGGCGGCTCACTATGCGAGCTGCCCGAACTGTGCGACGGCGCTCGCGAGCGCGCGCGAGCTCGAGCGGCTGCTGCGGCAGCGACCCATGCCGGTGCCGCCGGCGCAGTTCACGGCGCGAACGCTGTCGCGGATCCGTCGCGCGCGGTGGCGGAGCGAGCAGTGGCTCGACGCCGGCTTCAACGTGGCTGTCGCGGTGATCGTGCTTGCTGTGGTCGCCGGCGCTTGGACGGCGATCAATCGCAGTGGCCTCGCCTCGGTCAGTCGCGAGGCGATGGACGTCTTCGGCCGCGGGGCAGTGACGTTTGCGCGGCGCATCGCGCCGTCGATCCCCGTCTATGCGGGGGCCACGGCCCTTCTTGCCACAGCGCTCGGCGTCTGGTGGTGGGCCGAGCGGGGCGAGCGGGGGCACGGCACCTTGTAGGTCCTTGGGCCCTGGTGCGTGGTTCTTGGTCCGTCCTTGGTCCTTGGTCCTTGGTCCCACGTCCTTGGTCCTTGCCGCCGTGTTAAATTGTCAATCAGTGACAGGCGAAAGTGGCGGAACTGGCAGACGCGCCGGACTTAGGATCCGGTAGCCGAAAGGCTATGGGGGTTCGAGTCCCCCCTTTCGCACCACGTGGCTCGTCGGTTGGTACTCGTAGCTCGCGGCTCGTAGCTCGGTACCCGTGGCTCGTGGCTCATTGGTGGTTGGTCGTGGCTTGTTGCTTGTGGCGCGTTGCTGGCAGCCGCCACCTTCTTAAATGAAAACAGAATTCGTCGACGTGAACGAGACGCGCAAGCGGATGCGCGTCGAGATCCCCAGGGCGGTCGTCGACGGCGAAATCGACCGCATCGCCCGTGACTACGCGAAAAAAGCGCGCGTGCCGGGATTCCGTCCGGGCAAGGCGCCCGCGGGCGTGATCAAGCAGCGGTTCAAGGACCAGATCCTCCATGACGTGCTGCACGATCTGGTGCCGCGCGCCGTCGACGATGCCCTGCGCGAGCGGGGCGTCGAGGCAGTGGACACGCCCGACGTTCGGGATATCAACATCGAGGCCGGCCAGGCGCTGACGTTCACCGCCTTGTTCGACACCTTGCCTCCTTTCGAGGTGGGCGATCTCTCGACGATTTCGCTGCGCCGTTCGAAGGTGGCCGTGGACGATGACGCGGTTGCCGGAGCGTTGCAGCGCCTGCGCGATCGGGCGGCCAGGTTCGAACCCGTTGAAGGACGGGGCGTAGAGCACGGCGACACGGTGACGGTCGATCTCACCCGCCGGGACGGGAGCGATGCCGCCGCCAAAAGCGAGGAACACCCGAACGTGTCGATCGAGCTCGGCGCGAAGGCCAACCCGCCCGGCTTCGACGGGCAGCTCCTGGGCCTGGACGCTGGCGGGACCAAAGCGTTCACGATTCACTACCCAGAGGACTACCCGATCGGGGAGCTCGCCAAGACCGACGTCTCGTATACAGTGGTGGTCAAGGCGATCAAGCGGCGGGTCCTGCCGCAGCTCGACGACGAGTTTGCCAAGGATCTCGGGGAGTTCGAGACCCTGGACGGGTTGCGCGCGCGCGTGCGCGAGGACCTCGAGCATGAAGCGCGCCTGGCCGCCGAACGGGAGCTGCGCAGCGAGATGATGAAAGCGCTCGCCACGCGACTGCCCTTCGCCGTTCCGGAGTCGCTCATCGAGCGCGAGATGGATCGGCGGGTCGAAGACTTCGCGCGCCGGCTCACCGGTCAGGGCGTCGATCCGCGGCAGGCCGGTATCGATTGGCGGGCCTTTCGCGACAGCCAACGTGACGCCGCCCGCGACGCCATCGGGGCCGCGCTCGTTCTCGACGAGATCGCCCGCGGGCAACAGCTGACCGTCTCTGAGGACGAGGTCGAGCGAGAGGTAGGACGTTACGCCGAGCGCGCGGGCCGGACGCCGGCGGCGGTGCGCGCCGCGCTCGAGAAAGAAGGCGATCTATCACGCATGATCGAGGGATTACGGCGGGAGAAGTCCGTTGACTTCGTGATGTCGCGTGTTACAATCACAAACGAGTAAACTCGCAGGGCATCGTACGCAGGACATCGTAGAAGGCCCCCGCCACATTCCCTCGCAAGACAAAAGATAGACAAAAGGCAGCACGATCTAGGACTATGCGACAGCACACGCCGGACCCGCGCATGCAACTCGTGCCTATGGTGGTCGAGCAGACGAACCGTGGGGAGCGCGCCTACGACATCTTCTCTCGTCTGCTCAAGGACAGCATCATCTTCATCGGCACGCCGATCGACGACGCCGTGGCGAACCTGGCTATTGCTCAGTTGTTGTTCCTGGAAGCCGAAGACCCGGACAAGGACATCATGCTGTACATCAACAGCCCGGGTGGTTCGATTACTGCAGGCATGGCCATTTACGACACCATGCAGTTCATCAAGCCTGATGTCCAGACGACCTGCATCGGACAGGCGGCGTCGATGGCTGCGGTCTTGCTGGCAGCGGGGGCGAAGGGAAAGCGTTTCTCCCTGCCGAATTCCAGAATTGTGATCCACCAGCCGCTCATGTCTGGGCTGGCTGGTCAAGCGACCGATATTGATATTGCGGCCCGCGAAATCCTGCGGATGCGCGAGCGCATCAATGACATCCTGGTGCACCATACAGGCCAGCCCATGAAGCGCATCCAGGACGATACCGAGCGGGACTACATCATGTCGGCCGACCAGGGGAAGGAATACGGTATTATTGATGATGTCATTCGCAAACGCGCGTAAACAGGGAGTTTTCAGCCCTCGATGGTGAAAAAGGCCGGGGAAGCCGAAGTCCTGCGGTGCTCGTTCTGCAACAAAGATCAGAACGACGTCCGCAAGCTGATTGCCGGACCGACTGTCTTCATCTGCGACGAATGCGTCGAGGTCTGCAACGACATCATCGCGGATGACAACCGGTTCGAGAACCGTGGCACGCGCTCGTCGCTGCCCACGCCGCAGGAAATCAAGAAGTTCCTGGACGAATATGTGATCGGCCAGGAGCGGACGAAGAAGAAGCTGGCCGTCGCGGTCTACAACCACTACAAGCGCATTGAAATCCAGAAGCAGCCGCGCAGCCGCAACGACATCGAGCTGACGAAGAGCAACATCCTGCTTATCGGACCGACCGGCACGGGAAAGACGCTGCTCGCGCAAACGCTCGCCAAGCTCCTGTCGGTCCCCTTCACGATCGTCGACGCGACCACGCTGACCGAAGCCGGGTACGTAGGCGAGGACGTCGAGAACATCATCCTCAAGCTCCTCCAGGCGGCGGGCGGCGACATCGAGAAGTGCCAGCAGGGCATCATCTACATCGACGAAGTCGACAAGATCTGCCGCAAGGACGAGAACCCCTCCATTACGCGTGATGTGTCGGGCGAAGGCGTTCAGCAGGCGCTGTTGAAAATCCTTGAAGGCACGGTCGCCAACGTTCCGCCCCAGGGTGGCCGCAAGCATCCACACCAGGAATTCTTCCAGGTCGATACGAGCAACATCCTGTTCATTTGCGGCGGCGCATTCGTGGGGCTGGACAAGCAGATCGAGCGGCGCGTCGGGAAGAAGACGCTCGGGTTCAAGGCGGACGTCAAGTCCGTGCGCGGGCGCGATATCGGCGCCACGCTCGAACAGCTCGAGCCGTCCGATCTTATCAAGTACGGCCTCATCCCTGAATTCGTCGGCCGGCTGCCTGTCGTGGGGACCTTGCACGAGTTGGACAAAGCGGCGCTCATCCAGATCCTGACCCAGCCGCGCAACGCGATCACGCGGCAGTACCAGAAGCTGTTCGAGTACGAGAACGTGAAGCTGCGTTTCACGGACGACTCGCTCGACGCGATCGCCGAATCCGCGCTCGAGCGGAAAATCGGCGCGCGCGGACTGCGAATGATCATCGAGGACCTGATGCTCGACCTGATGTATCAGGTGCCCAACCAGAAAAAAGTCCGCGAGGTCATGATTACCCGTGACATTGTCATGGCCAAAGACAAGACGATCACGCTCATTGAGAAGGCCGGTTGAGCTATGTCATGGCTTAGGGCTCATGGCTGGCGGCCGACGGTGCAGCCATTAGCGATTCCCCATTAGCCAAATCCGCGTATGGAGAACCCCCAGTTGGAAGTTTACGAAACCCTGCCGATCGTTCCGCTCCGCGACGTTGTGGTCTTTCCGCACATGATGATGCCGTTTGTCATCGGGCGTCCCTCGTCAACTCGGGCGCTCGAGCACGCGCTGCTCAAGGACAAGCGCATTTTCCTCGCGGCCCAGCACGACGCCTCGATTGACGACCCGCGTCCGGAAGACATTTTCACAATGGGCTCGGTCGCCAACGTTGTCCAGAGCCTGAAGCTCCCCGACGGCAATATCAAGGTGCTGGTCGAAGGGGTCGACCGCGCGCGGGCCGTCGAGTGGAAGGAAGACAAGGGTTTCTACCGCGTCGTCGTCAAGGTGCTGGCCAAGCAGCGGGAAACCGGCGCCGACGCCGAGCAGACCATGAGCCGCGTCGTCTCGTTGTTCGAGCAGTACGTCAAGCTGTCGAACAACCTGCACTACGACGCGATGATTGCCGCGGTGCGCGTCGAGGATCCGGGCAAGCTGGCCGACACGATCGCCGCCCACCTGCTCGTCGGTGTCGATGAGAAGCAGAACCTGCTGGAGATTATCTCGCCCGTCGAACGCCTGAACCGTATCGCCGGCATCCTCGAGATCGAAGTGGACAAGCTCCAGGTGGACCGCCGCATCCAGTCTCGCGTCAAGAAGCAGATGGAGAAGGCGCAGAAGGAGTACTACCTCAACGAGAAGATGAAGGCGATTCAAAAGGAGCTGGGTCGCAAGGACGAGAAGGGCAACGAAGTCGACGATCTGAAGAAGAAGATCGAAGCCTCGAAGATGCCGAAAGAGGTTGAGGAGAAGGCGATTCAGGAGCTGAAGCGGCTCGAGGCGATGCCGCCGATGTCGGCCGAGGCGACGGTCTCCCGCAATTATCTCGATTGGCTCATCGCCGTCCCCTGGCACAAAAAGAGCCGCGAGTCGCGCGACCTGAAGCGCGCCGAGGAGATCCTCAACGAAGATCACTACGGACTGGAGAAGATCAAAGAGCGGATCCTCGAGTTCCTCGCGGTCCGGGCGCTCGTCAAGAAGCCGAGGGCGACGATCCTCACGTTCTCAGGGCCGCCCGGAGTCGGCAAGACCTCGCTCGCCAAGTCCATCGCCCGCGCCATGAACCGGCAGTTCGTCCGCCTGTCGCTCGGCGGCGTGCGCGACGAAGCCGAAGTCCGCGGCCACCGCCGCACGTACATCGGCGCGTTCCCCGGCCAGATCATCCAGATGATGAAGAAGGCGGGGACGTTGAACCCGGTGTTCCTGCTGGATGAGGTCGACAAGATGTCGATGGACTTCCGCGGGGACCCGTCGGCCGCGCTCCTCGAGGTGCTCGACCCGGAGCAGAACAGCACGTTCCTGGACCACTACCTGGACGTCGAGTACGACTTGTCGAACGTGATGTTCATCTGCACGGCGAACGTGCTCCATACGATCCCGCAGGCACTGCGCGATCGCATGGAGGTCATGCAGCTTGCCGGCTACACGGAGCTCGAGAAGATCGAGATCGCCAAGAAATTCCTGTGCCCCAAAGCCCTTGAAGGCACCGGCCTCAGCAAGAACAACGTCAGCTTCACCGACGAAGCGATTCAGGTCATCATCAACCGCTACACGCGCGAGGCGGGCGTGCGCAACCTGGAGCGCGAGCTCACATCGATCTGCCGCAAGATCGCGCGCAAGGTCGTCGTGGAAGGCACCAGCTTCAACGAAGAAGTGACGGCCGAGAAGGTGACGCACCACCTCGGCGTGCCGCGCTTCCGCAACACGATGGCCGAGGAGTCGGACGAGATCGGCATCGCGACGGGTCTCGCCTGGACGGAAGTCGGCGGCGAGATGCTCATCACCGAAGCGACGCTCATGCCGGCAAAGGACACCTGACGCTCACCGGCAAGCTCGGCGACGTCATGCAGGAGTCGGCGCAGGCCGCCATGAGCTACGTGCGGGCCAAGGCCGAGGAGTTCGGCATCCCCAAGGAGTTCAACCGCAAGAACGACATGCATGTGCACGTGCCCGAGGGTGCGATTCCGAAGGACGGCCCGTCAGCCGGCATCACGCTCGCAACGGCGCTCGTCTCCGCGTTGACGCGCGTCCCCGTCCGAAAGGACGTTGCGATGACGGGCGAAATCACGCTCCGCGGCAAAGTGCTGCCGATTGGCGGCGTGAAGGAGAAAGTCCTCGCCGCGCATCGCGCCGGCGTCAAGAACATCGTTCTGCCGAGGGACAACGAGAAGGATCTGGCGGACATCCCGAAGAACGTGCTGGATACGTTGAACATCTACATGGTCCAGACGATGGACGAGGTCCTGAAGATCGCGCTGACCGAGCCGCTCACGAGCCGCCTTCCGACCGCGGAAGCGACAGAGCCCGTGGACATCAGCGACGACACGATTACCCACTGAATCATTTCGGGCAGGACATGCGCGATCCCGCCGCCGGCACGCCGGAGGCGGGAGCCAGGCCGGCGCGGCTGACGACGTGGCCTCGTGAACATTGACGCCGCCTTCGTGCGGAGCGCCGCGGGCGCGGGCGATCTCCCCCAAGACTCGCTGGGCGTGATTGCGCTGGTCGGCCGATCGAACGTTGGCAAGTCGAGCCTGATCAATGCGCTGGTCCGGCGGCGTCTGGCGCGCACGAGCGGCGCGCCGGGCAAGACGCGGCTGGGAAACCTGTACCGCGTCGTCCGGGGGCAAGCGCCGCCGTTCTATCTGGTGGATCTCCCCGGCTATGGCTTCGCAAAGCGGAACCGACGGGAAGGGCCTCGGGATTTCGACGACATCGCCCGCGCGGTCTTCGCGCGATCTCCGGCAGCGTTGCTGCTGGTGGACGCCCGGCATCCCGGGCTCGAGAGCGACGCCAAGGCGTGGGTCTGGCTGTCGCAGGCGGCGTCGGCGACCGGGGTGGTCGCGACCAAAATCGACAAGCTGTCGCGCGCGGAACGGCAACGCGCGATGAAGACGTACGAGGCCGTGTTTGAACATCCCGTGCTGCCGTTCTCGGCCGACACGGGCGAAGGACTGGATGACCTGTGGAAACTGATCGATCGACTCCTGAACAACAACAACCTGCGGGCGGGCAGCAAGCGCCGGTGACCGGCGCCAGACCCAATGGCGCCGCCGGCCCGCCCGCGGCGCCGCCCCCCGAGAAGCTCGAGCTCTCGACGCTGAAGGACATGAGCGTCGGGGCGCTCACCAAGGTCGCGAAAGGGCTCGATGTGCCCGGCGCGACGGGCATGCGCAAGCAGGAGCTCATCTTCGAGATCCTGAAGGCGCGGGCCGAGAAGAGCGGGCTGATCTTCTCGGAGGGGGTCCTCGAGGTGCTGCCGGACGGCTTCGGGTTTCTGCGGGCGCCCGACTACAACTACTTGCCCGGCCCCGATGACATCTACGTGTCGCCGTCGCAGATTCGCAAGTTCGATCTGCACACAGGCGACACGGTGTCGGGCCAGATCAGGCCGCCCAAGGACGGGGAGCGCTACTTCGCCCTCATCAAGGTCGAAGCGGTGAACTTCGAGCCGCCTGAGCGGGCGCGCGAAAAAGTCTTCTTCGAAAACCTGACGCCGTTGTACCCGCAGGCGCGCATCGGGCTCGAAACCGATGGGGAGAACCTGTCGGCGCGTGTGCTCGATCTGATGGTGCCGATCGGGAAGGGGCAGCGCGGGTTGATCGTTGCCCCGCCACGGACCGGCAAGACGATGCTGCTGCAGAACATCGCGAACAGCATCACGAGGAACCACCCGGAGGTGTACCTCATCGTGCTGCTCATCGACGAGCGGCCCGAAGAGGTCACCGACATGCAGCGCTCGGTGCGTGGCGAGGTCATTTCCTCGACGTTCGACGAGCCCGCGCAGCGGCACGTGCAGGTGGCCGAGATGGTCATCGAGAAGGCGAAGCGGTTGGTCGAGCACAAGAAGGACGTCGTGATCCTGCTCGACTCGATCACGCGCCTCGCACGCGCGTACAACACGATCGTGCCGCCGTCGGGCAAGGTGCTGTCGGGCGGCGTGGACAGCAACGCCCTTCAGCGGCCGAAGCGGTTCTTCGGGGCAGCGAGGAACATCGAAGAAGGCGGGTCGCTGACCATCATCTCGACGGCGCTCATCGACACCGGGTCCCGCATGGACGAAGTGATCTTCGAGGAGTTCAAGGGGACCGGCAACCTCGAGATCCATCTCGATCGGAAGCTGACCGATCGCCGCGTGTTCCCGTCGATTGACATTCAGAAGAGCGGCACGCGCAAGGAGGAGCTGCTCATCGCGCGGGAAGACCTCAATCGCGTGTGGGTCCTGCGGAAGGTGTTGACGCCGCTGTCGCCGGTTGAGGCGATGGAGCTGCTGCTGTCGAGGATGGCGAAGACGAAGACGAACTCCGACTTCCTGGCCTCGATGTCGAACGGGGGAAAGGGCTAAGATTAGTCCTTGGACCTCGGGCTGAGTCCTTGGTCCTCGTTACGCGAGGCGCGTCATGTACCGCCGCATTCTGGTCGCGGTCGAGCACTCGGCAGCCGACCGGACCATCATCGAGCATGTCGCGAAGCTGGCGGAGATGACTGGGGCAGAGCTGTTGCTCGTGCACGTGGCGGATGGCTGGGCGGCACGCAACTTCGATCAGCTCCAGTTGCGCGAATCCGAGGAGATGAAGGACGACCGCGCGTATCTCGAATCTCTGAAGCGCGAGCTGACCGAGGCTGGACGCTCGGTCGAGATCCAATTGGCGATGGGGGATCCGGCGTCGGAGCTGGTGAAGATCGCGAACAGCGGAAGCGTCGATCTCATCGCCATGTCGACCCACGGGCACCGTTACCTCGCCGACCTGGTGCACGGAACGACGGCCGATCGCGTGCGGCATCTGGTCAACGTGCCGGTGCTGCTGCTCAGGGCGCGGACGTAAAGCCTCATCGCGACTCGGACCTCACGTGAGCGCCCTGCCCTTCAGCCGCTCCAGGACCCGCAGGGGAGAGCGTTCGGGCTCGCGCATCGCATCCACCGGCAACAGGAACGTCTGCTCCAACTGATATTGACCGGCCATCGCCGCGTGGCTCACCTGGTCGGTGAACGCCAGCCACGTCGTTCCCGCAGGAAAGTCCATCCTCGTTTGCGGCGTCGTCTTCTGAAAGTCTTCGTCTGCCTTCATCGCATCGTGTAGTTGAAGCATCAACGCGTCGTACGGCGTGCGCGGTGTCTTTGTGATTCGAGCTAGCGCCAGCAGGCGGCTCGTTCCGGGCCACGGCAGCCGCAGGTTCGCCGCGAAACGGCGGGCGACCGGCTCGAACTCGCCACCGATCCTCCAGGTTCGAGCCCGTTGGTCTGGATTGACGTTCGTGAAGAGCCGCAGGATACGGCGGCCGCCGGACGGGGTCGCCGGGAAGCTGTCGACGTGAAGACGTGTATCGTCTTTGCGCCAGGAGGTCACGCGCCCCGCGATTTCGGCCGGACGGAAGCTGGCGCGCGCCAGCGCGAGCCGTCCCCTATACGAGGGCAAGAGGGTGCCAGCTAAAGCGGCAGCGGCGGTGCTGAAACGCCGCAGCAGGCCCAGGAGCCGGTCGGCCTGGATGCCACCCAGCGTCGTTCCGCTCAACCTGCCGGTGGCGGGGTTGAAGCTCGCGTTCTTGGAGCCGGCCAGGATCTCAGGGGCGAAAAGCGGCGTCTCATCGGGCGTCGCCTGAAACCTCAGCTCGGGGAGGAACAGAACGCGGCCGGACTCGAGGGCGTGTTCGTCTTCCTGTGGCTCGGGGCGTCGTGCCTCGTCCCACGACTCAATAAGTATTTCGTAAAGAGACATCAAATGACGTCCTGGCGGTAAATACCGCCCGGTACGGTTCCGTATGCCAGTTGTAGTATCAGTCCGACACTATCACTCCGGGG
>Ga0182040_10000722_pt1 | contig 15040 bp, 19 predicted proteins | sample flu12Cox44000176_FD_125973 | JGI IMG/M metagenome (GOLD analysis project Ga0182040, IMG submission 125973) | Lab enrichment of tropical soil microbial communities from Luquillo Experimental Forest, Puerto Rico - flux8day.12C.oxic.44.000.176 | ecosystem: Environmental > Terrestrial > Soil >... | reverse complement strand
GGCCCCGGGAGCCACCGCACCAGAAACTTCCACATCGAGAAAGGACTCCACTTCCGCCCGATTCCCATGATTCACCGCAGCGCTTGGCCCCGGGTCGAGACCGTCGATGATGATGTTGAGCGTACCAACCGGTAATCCGAAGAGCGAACGGTAGTTTGCGACCACGTTCGGATAGACGTTCGAGGCGCCAATAATGCCGATGGTGACACCAGTCCCGTTGATGCCGGCCGCGTACAAGGGATTCAGATCGTACTGGACCGCAAAATCAGCAGGCGCCAGAGCTAGCAGCGGAGGTGAATTCTGAATCGTCCATTCCGCGTGGACGACGTGGGATTTGCGATCGTACGAAGCTTGGCCAAGAATCTTGACCTGAGGTGTTGGGCGGAAGTCATGGAGCGGCGTGATCCCGGCAACCACGGAGGCGAGGGCAGCGGGAATTTGCGGGTCGCGGTGGTTGGCGTAGTGCGCTTCGCCGTTGACGATGTAGCTGTGAATTTCTGTGCCGAAGGCTTCGCGGAGTTGTCCGGCACTTCCGGAAAACTCGATCACCATCTTCCCTTTTCGAGCACCGGCAACAGAGAAACCGTGCTTTTCGAGCCAACCCGCGACGGCCGCAATCTCTGAATCGCGGGCTCCATAGAATTCGCCGAATTGTTTGGGCGTGAGCCACTTGTGATAGCTGGGGCTGCCCCGCCTATGCACATCCTCGAGGAACTGTCGCAGCGCGGCCTCGCGCTCCGGAGAACGCTGAAACAACAACAGCATCCGCTGAACCGGTAAGGAATCGGGAACGGCACCCTGATCGTAGCGCGCCTGCGCCAGCGCGTGCACGTTTCCCTCCAATGTGACACGAACGCGCTCATCGATTGCCTGCGTGATGCGGGAGGGCTCGAAGGTCTGCGCCGAAGCCAAGCTGCCGGAAAAGGCACCAAGCACAAGCAGCAAACCCATCAGCCGGCAGCCAAAAAGCAATCTTGGCGCGATGGCTGGACCGGGAGACGTGCGGTGAAGGGTTCGGTTCATAGGTTGGACGTTCTGCCTTTAGAATGTAGGTTTTATGACGCCTCCCAAACCGCACAACTCTGCCTTTCTATACTAATACTCTGGCCCTCCCGGCTATGGGGCACAGACCGCAATCAGTCAACACCGCATTTTGAGACCTTGCGGGAACGTAATGTGATTCCCAGGGACCACCTATCAGCCCGCCGCTTGGCGATGTTACTCTGCAAGTGATTGCCCTCCAAGCGATTGCGCTCAGGAATGTTCCAAGAAAGCTATGGGCCGGGGAGGTCCAATCTCTCGACTGTGGGATGCATTGCAGCTTTCCAGGGGCGAAGGGCCACCTGACGGCCTGACGTCCCTTGCATCCCAATCGAGCGCCGCATCGTCTAAGCCTGTAAAGCCCTGCCGTAGGGTGCACGTCGGTTTGATGGGGGGGCGGGAAGATGCGAAATTTTTTCTTCTTGCAAACCTTTATCCAAGACCTCAAGTATGCGGTCCGCAGCCTGTCTAAGAATCCCGGTTTTGTCTCCGTTGTGGTTGCCTCGCTGGCGCTGGGCATCGGTGCAAACAGCACCATCTTTAGCGTGATGAACGCGCTGCTGTACCGGCCATTGCCGTATCGCGGCGCCGACCGGATGGTGGCCATTTGGGAAACGCCGCTGGGCCATCCCGATCAGTGGCAGCCTCCGCCGATCGCCGAAGTGCTCGATTGGCAAAAGCGGAGTGAAGTCTTCGAAGACATCGCGTTAACGAGCGGCACGGAATCCTCCATTCTTGTGGGTACGGGCGGACCCGAAGCGGTTCGCATTCAGGACGTCACAGCGAGTTTTTTCGATCTGCTGAACGCAAAACCTATCCTCGGCCGAACCTTTGTTCCCGACGAACAGCAGGAACTCACGCAGGCAATAGTCATTAGTGATTCGTTTTGGAAGCGGCATTTCAACGGCGACGCTGGGGCGCTTGGGAAAAGTTTCACGAATCACAACACCGGAATTGTCTCCACAGTCGTCGGGATCATGCCTCCAGGTTTTGCTCCGTTTTACGGCGAACCCATTGACTTGTGGCAGCCGATCAATCCAGGGAACGCGAGGTATGCGGCGCGGCAGGATCACTGGCTCATGCCTGTGGCGCGGCTCAAGCCCGGCGTGACCCTGGCACGGGCTCAGGCGGAAATGGACGTGATCGCTCGTCAGCTCGAGCAGGCCTACCCCGCGACGAACAAAGGTATCGGCAAAAAGGTGCAACCTCTGCACGAGGCCCTTTTCGGCTGGGCCCGGCAGCCGTTGTATCCGCTGCTCGGCGCTGTGTCTTTTGTTTTGCTAATTGCGTGTGCAAATGTGGCGAACCTTTTGCAGTCCCGGACGGAAACACGGCGAAGCGAATATGCTGTGCGAGCTTCCCTGGGGGCCGACCGCCGACGACTGATGCAGCAACTCTTTGCGGAGAGTGGCCTGCTAGCGCTGCTCGGTGGAGTCCTTGGCATCACTCTGGCCCACTGGGGCATTCAGATTTTCCGTGCGCTGGTGGGCGAATTTCCGGGCGCCGACAGCATTCCGATTGATGCGCGTGTGCTACTTTTCACCCTGGCGATTTCTCTTTTAACGGCATTCCTTTTTGGGCTTATACCTGCACTCGAAGCATCGCATCCCACTCTCAACAATGCCCTGCGGGAGGGGGGGCGGCGAACCGTTGCCGGGTCGCGCGGAACCACGCGACACGCTCTCGCCATCAGCGAGGTGGCGCTGGCGATGGTGCTGCTCATCGGCGCGGGTCTGTTGATCAACTCCATCTTGCGCATGCAGCGCGTGAATCCCGGATTCGACTCGAGCAACCTTTTGACCGTGAGCATTCAATTGCCGGAAGGCGGCCAATACATGCATCGTGTGCCCGGCGGGGATATGGAACAGGCCATGCCGGCGGTGAACGCATTTTACAAACAACTGCTGGAAAAGGTTGCTGCGCTGCCTGGGGTCGAATCCGTTGGTTCCATCACCGGTCTTCCCACGCGGTTCTCCGAGGGCTACACCTTCTCGATCCTGGGACACCCCGAACCGCCGCCGGACCAAAGGCCGCGTGCTGGCTACAACGAAGTCACTCCGGGCTTTTTCCGCACGTTCAAGATTCCGCTGAAAAAAGGGCGCTATCTTGATGAACACGATACTGAGGCGGCGCCTTGGGCGATTGTGGTGAACGAAACGTTTGCACATCGCTTCTTTCCGAACGAGGACCCGCTTGGGCAGCAGATTCTGCTGCGTTACGACCCGTATCCGGTAAACGAGCGGCGCCCACGGCAAATTGTCGGGATCGTCGGCGACGTCAGGCATTGGGGCCTGGGCCAGCCAGCGCCGCCGTTCATGTATGCGTCGCACTGGCAGCAGGGTGCGGTGTATCCAGGTGGAGCGATTGTCGCGCACTTATGGCAAACGCTAGCGATACGAACGGCTCCCGGCGCCCGCCGCCTGGGAGATTTGGCAGCTTCGGTGAAAAGGATTGTGTCGGAACTCGATCCCGACCAGCCAGTTGGCGAAGCGATAATGATGGATCAGGTCCTCGCGCGGTCCATGGGCGACTATCACTCGTATTCGGAACTCTTGGGAATCTTCGCGGGCATCGCCGTGCTGCTGGCGGTGACGGGCATCTACGGCGTGATGTCTTATTTTGTGAACGAACGCATGCGTGAGTTTGGGATCCGCGTTGCCTTGGGCGCGCAATCAGCTGACGTTTTAAGCATGGTTGCAAAGACCGGCTTGCGGCTCGCGCTAATCGGAGTCGGCGTAGGCGCTCTCTTGGCACTAGGGGTCACGCGCGTAATCGCGGCAGTACTGTACGACGTCAAGCCCTGGGATCCGGTGACCTATGCCGAAGTCGGAGCCGCGCTAACGGCGGTGGCTCTGTTGGCTTGCTTTGTACCGGCTTGGCGCGCAACCAAAGTCGATCCCATCACTACACTGCGCTACGAATAACTCATCGGGTTGCCGAAGCCAAACGTCCCAGCGTTGAGATGCCACCAGCTATTCATACGGAGCGACTCACCGAGCGCTTCGGCAGCATTACCGCTGTCGACGGCGCGTGAACACCGCCTTGGGTGACGATCAGCCCCGAAACCAGCATCTATTCGCGGAATGGGAAGGATTTCAACAGCGATACCCACACCCAGCCGAAGCGTTCCCCGATCTTCCAGCCAACAAAGCGATCGATGGTGAAGTCGTGGCTCTCGGCAACTCGGAATTTAAGGACGGTCCTTGTCGTCGTACTCTTCCGGCACATCGTCTTGCGCCACTTCGTGCGTGCGCACTTCGCCTTGGTCCGGGTCCGGAGCGTTTTCCACTCCGCTCACTATCCCCGCTTCGAACGTTTGTCCCTCTTCCAGCAATTCCTCCGGGCTTTCAGAGTCGGCGCTCTCCACCACGGAAACGCCGCCAAAATCCCCGCCGCCCTCTCCAGCGGCCGCCGCGCGCGCGTCGCGCTTCAACTGCACGGTCTCTACGCTCTGGCTGCCCAGCATGACCTGGGGCTGGCCGGCGGGTCTGCCCCTCCCCGGCGGCTTGCGAGCGGCTCTCCGCTTTGGCGCCCGCATCTTCGCGCGCAACTTGGCTTTGGCTGTGGCTGTGGCTTTTTTCGCGGCCCGCTTTGCTCTCTTTTGCTTCGCTTTCTTCACCATGTCTCTACCCTCCGCGGCCGCAAGTCTACCACCAGCCGCGCGCTGCAGTCATGCGAACACAAGCGGACAGCGCGTGCCATTCAAGAGGTGCCAAACGGGATTCGCGCGCGCAAACGGATCTGGCATGGAATCGCTGGGATGTGCAACGTTAGCACAGGGAAAATTTCAGTTCCTCTTCGCGCTTCGCGCCGGATTCAACCGCGCCACGGTAACCGGCAGTTCGAATCGCTGCGGCCCCGCGATCCTGATCGAAACGAAGCAGTTGAAATCGCTCTTTGCAGTTCAGGATTAAAACATTAGGATCTGCGGCGATATCGCGGCTGCGCCAACGACCCGCTTTCTGCTGTGCGCAAGCAAAGGCTTCGAGAGATCATCGGGAACAAGAGGACAGCCACTACCAACCTGGGAAGCAAAGAGGCGCATGGATCAAGTATCGGGTCGACGCGGCACGCAAGCGTCGAGCCCGGCGCGACAGCGGTCGCAACTCAGGCGAGGGCCGGGGAGAAGTCGGTGAGAGACAGGAAGGTGGAGTCGACTTTCTCGACGAGCTTGCCATTGGCTTCGGATTTGTCGCGGGCCGCCTGCCATTCGGGGTCATTGCGAAAAGCATCCCAATTGGCGGTGGCGGCTTCGCGGCTGGGGTGCGCGAGAATGTAGAAGAGAGTCCTGCCCTTGAGCGGTTCGTCGATGGGAGTCCAGTAGGCCACGTTGTGGATGCCATGCTTCTCGAAAAGCCGCACAGTGTGTTCGCGGAAGCGGCGTAACAGGTCGTCCAGCTTGCCTTCGTAGGTGTGGTACACCCGGAGCTCGTAAACCATGGATGAAGTTCGGCCAGAGCCAACTTTGTCTTGGGAATTGTCGAGAGATGAAGGCCAACTGGCCGCCGGGAGCAGGGCCGCAGCGGGTAGCAATTGAAGCAAGTCGCGTCTTTTCATGACCCGGCATTGTAGCAGACCTAGTGCACAACGATGAAAAGCGGAGCAGTGCGATGTAGCCGCTGCGAGGCTAGCTGAGTGCCCGGCGGAGGTCTATCAACGTTCTTCACATGCCTACCAATGGCTGCCCGATGCCGACTATCCTCCACGACGAAACCATCGTGGTCACGCATTGCGGACGAACCTGCCTGGGCTGCAAGAAAATCAACTTCAATACGGTCTTCGCCGGTTAAGCCGTCGGCATCAAACAAGTCCACGACGACACTTGGCTGGCGAACTTTTTGGATTATGACCTTGGATAATTCGATCTCGAGACTAGGCAACCGCTCGAAAACCCGTTCGGTCCAAAAGTGTTACCCATGTCTTAGCCACGTTGCGTAACCCATGTCTCCGGGCCGGACCCAAAACATGTGGCACGCCCTGAGCGACGATTTCAGAACCTTGGCATTTCGCGACCCGGGAGAGACCATTTTCAGCACTTCACTCGAGATAGTTGACAAGGTGCCCGTTCTGGGAGAACTCGTTCTTCATGGACGGTTTTCGTATCGCGCACGTCATGCGGCAACAATTTGGCTAAACGCCAATATCCGAAAGAGTTAGTGAATTCTGAAGGGCGAGCGTGCAGCTATGCCGCGAAGAGCCGGAACCCTGCAGCAGTGAAATCGGGGTCGAAGGCGAACGCGGTAGCCAGATGGTGCTGCCTCATTACGAGAAAGCTGATGTGATCCACTAGACTGACGTGGCGCTTTCTCGACCCTTCCACCTCGCGAATACCGGAGGCGTGCAGGTCCTCATCCACCCACTCGATGACGAAACTTGTCGCGTCCTTAGCGAGCTTAATAGCCGCAGCGAGACCGAGACGGGCCTGAAGCAGTGCCATAGACTCGACCAGCACATAGTTGTGGGTTAGCAACTCTTCGCTGGCCTCCAGAATCGCTCGCAGGCGCCGCACCGCGACGAGATGATTGGGGTCGGCTGCATCCGCCCAGGCGTAGATTGCCGACGTATCTAGGAAGATCATTTGTCAAACGCCGTTGTCAAAGCTTTGTCGTGCCTTTCTGAAATCGGAGATAGTCTGCCCTGCTTCGACCGACCAGCACCCACGGACAAAAACTGACTCACACGGGTCGCCTTTAGGCGCTTGGGTCCACCGTCCAAGGCCTGCACAACCATTTCGCGAACAAGGGAGGAAATGGAGCGTTCCTGCTGGAACGCCTCCTGCCTCAGCCTTCGATATGTGTCTTCATCAAACTGCACCAATGCACGCCTCATGTATACATGATATCATGATGGCTGCAAAATCGAAACAGGATTCAACCTCTCTCTCCGGTTGCAGGCACCGTAAGTGCGAAACCCACAAAAGGGCAGTCTTGGAAGTCGTTGAGAAGAAGCCCAAAATAAGTGGCGCGCCCGGTGAGACTCGAACTCACGACCCCTAGCTCCGGAGGCTAGTGCTCTAATCCAACTGAGCTACGGGCGCACCTAGACTAACCAACTCATTATACAGGCTTACGAGCGTTTTCCTCCTTTTGATTTTCTTTTTCCTGAGCCTCAACTGTGAATGAACTGTGCATTACGGCCTTGGCGCCGGCCTCGATTTTCTTGGCCGCATCGCGGATGTCGTCCTCGGAAACGATGCTGTACCGCGAGAATATCGAGTCTGATTTGTGACCGCTGATTGTGCGCGCCGTCTTTTGCGGGATTCCCCTACGGACCATATTCCGCACGGCCGAGCGGCGAAAGTCATGGAGCAGCAATCCCGGCAACCCCGCTGCCTTCACCAGTGGATCCCACGTCTTGCGCATATCGCGGACAGGCTCGCCATTCTTGCGCGTGAACAGAAACAAAGGCGTCCTAGACTCCGGGCCGCGGCCGTGGCGTAACCCCGACGATACGGGCCGCAATGAGCGGAAAGACCATCGCACGCCAGAGCGCAAGCGGGAAAAGTCCACGGTCCTATAGAGCGAATCCACGTCGGAAGACTTATGGATGGTCGGAATTGCGGCCAGGCCAGCGCTCGTCAATTCTCTTAAGGATTTGCTGTGCGTTAGTGATGGCGTCCGCGATGGCGCACTCGCGCGCCGGGCATGACTTGACACTTTTCGTGCTGCCAGGATCGTTGCGGCAAAAAGGATTGCGTATTTCCGCTGCTCATCCATGCGTCCTCCAGCGGAAACGGGGCCAGCAGGATAACACATCCTGACGACGTAAGAATCTGCGGCCAAATTTCTTAGTGGAAGAGTTGCCAGACGGCGCCCATGAGGAAAATCAGAATCGCAGCAATCAAGATAGCCTGTCCGGCGACTCGCCATTTATTCGCGCGATGCATCTCACCTCCGCGCGGATCGCAAAGCCTCGCACGATCAAGCAGTCCCGAAGATGAACGCAGTTCTTCGCGGGTCATGGGAGACTTGTACTACAACTGCTGTAACCTGACCGCTGGCACCGCCGAACCATTGAGGCATGCACAGCGCCCACGTAACTTGCCAGGAACGGGTTGGGGGCCGCTCAGGGACAGCCAGGGACAGCGGTCCCGAAAGGGTGCGCGGGCCGTCCCCAACCCGCTAATGTTCTTTAATAGAATCACAGCCAGCCATCGAAGTGGAAACGCCTAGGGCTTCCTATTGCGATGGCGGGCATTAGGCGCGTGGATCGGCCCATTCTTGTAAGCACAACGCATGGCTTCGTCGGCCGTGATAGCACCCTCTCGATAGCTCTCATGGAGGTTAGCCACTTGATCCAACTTAGCCAACTGGAACTTGATCGACGCCTTCATGAGCCCCAAGTTGTCCGCGTTGGTATTCTCTAGCAGCAGTCGAACTTTCCCTAGCACCTGTTTCATAGGTTTGCCCCTACCAGGGGCAGATTGTCGTTCAAAGTCAGCCATCGAACGTTGCAGCGTAGGACATTACCACCACTGGAATTATCAGGTATTTGCGCGTAATCAAGCTGTGGAAATTCCCGCGGGAGGCACCCTCCTTTTTCAAGCCATTTCCAGATCCAAACGCGCGAAGAAGAGCCGGGTTTGGGTCCCCCGCGGTCCCGGCGGCTACGCAAAAGTTCCGGCGAATTTAGTACCGTCAAAAAATACCGGACTCTCTCTTGCGTTCATACCGCCTAGCTTCCGCCGCACATCCCCGGCCGCCCAGGTTACCGATACGAAGCATCTCTTTCTTCCAAAGCGGACCGTGCGTCATATCGTCTCGAGCAGCCGCATGGCACATCTCATGAAGTAACGTTTTGCACTTCTCAGCCGGGGCTAAGCCTATTTGAATGAAAATCTCCCGAGTGTCGGCACAAGTGCTCCCCTGCTCTACGTGTTGGCCGGCGGGCAACTCCGAAAGGTGAACTTCGTCAACGGTCCATTCACGAAGCTCTCCTTTCCAGAATCGTTGGTTGTAGCGGTCAAAGAGTCTTTGTATGTTCATGGGTTAATTCCTTCGGGCTTTCCTGCGTCTGCGCCGCATAATTAGCATCTACCGAGGCGCTGACAACGCCCAAGGTCTTGCGTCACCGCTATCTGTGACGACGCTCACATTGAGAATCAGTTCGGCGTTAGAGATGGCGTCCGAAATGGCGCCCGCGCGGGCCGCTGTTTGTTTTGACAGTGTCGACATACCCACCCAGAGGCACAGACTAATATTTGCTGATTAAGAGGGTGGAGGCGGTTCGCTCCAGAGGGGCCAGCGCTGGACCAGCCCCGAGAGCTGCGCAGGCCGACCGCCTCCTAAATTGCGTCGTGGCTTTGCCTGCTTGCCAGCCTCACGCGCATGTCAACCGCGTCCCTTCCAAACCTGCTCAGAAACGTGAAGGGACCGTATGCCAATCACGAAGTCATCGCAAATGCATTGCTGCTCTGGAGTGAGGCTGCGCCGCAGACTGTGAATCAACTGTGAGTGACTGGCCCTCGAGGGTCTGTGAAGTCCGGTGTAGTCCGGTGAGCTAAGTGGCGTGTTTCTGGAATAGGCCCTTTGTTTGCAATGCGCCGGAATCTGTTCCGGAGGCTAGTGCTCTAATCCAACTGAGCTACGGGCGCCCAAGCAAAATTCTATCACTTCTCTCTGCCCAAAGTTGTGCCCGTTTTGTGCCCAGCGCTGCCCGATCCCCATGGAGAAATCAGAAACTCAGCACAACTGACCACAAGCTGTAAGTTAGGTTATTGAAAGCAAGACGAAGGTTTGGCGCCCGAAACCAGCGCGCTATCCCGCTCCAGCTGCATGCGCGCGGTCAGATTCTCCACATCTCTTGGAACAAACGGAAACTCGACCTAGATCTTCCATCCCGCCTCATTCACCGCACGCATTCCTTCGCGCGCCTTACTTTGGCAAGCAGTTTATCCGATGGCGCGGGAACGTATACTCTTCGCAAGCTTTTCAATTTCCTCGGCTTTCTTGAGCATGGGCACAGAAAGTACTTGAATGGAGTCGGTTTTTTCCACCTCAGCTTTCAATTCGCTGGCCAAGTGAAACAGCCGCTCAACGCTTTTCTTGATGTCCTTCTGATTGGCCTCCAGCACAGCTTTGGAGTCGATCTTGGGTTCGTCGGTGTCTTCGTCCTTCTGCAGAGGTTTTGGAGAGGACTGAGCTCCGCCTCCGGCTTGCGCATGCATGGAAGAGTCCACGAAGCCCATGGGCAGGCCCGAAGCTAGAAGTATGGTAAGAAATTTTCGTCTTGATTCCATCATCCAAACTCCCTTATGCCTATTACGCAACGTTCTGGCAAACGCATGAACGGCTGCCCTTCTCCGGGCCTCTTCCAATGTTATACTCCCCCTCTCATAGAAATCATGCTTAGTTCTATCACTCATTGGGTGGACTTGACCATTCCCAATGCCTTTCGACTTCTGGGCATCCTGGCCATTGCGCTGGTGCTGAACCGCATGCTTCGCGCAATGAGCAGATTGATCATCAAGCCCGCCACCGGACAGACTCGCCAGTCACAACTGCGCGAGCAACAGACACGCAGGCTGTCGGGCATGGTCTATCGCGCCGGGAGCAAGGTGGTCTGGGCCATCGCCGTTTTAACAGCCCTGAGCGAGTTTCACATCGATATTCTGCCAGCGGTAACCTTTGCCGGTCTTGCCAGCCTGGCGTTGGGCTTTGGCGCACAGACTCTCGTTCGCGACGTGGTTGCCGGGCTTTACATTTTTCTAGAAGACCAGTATGTCGTGGGCGACACCGTTCAAATTTCGGAGTACAGCGGACGCGTTGAACATCTCACGCTGCGGCGGACGGTCCTTCGCGATACTCGCGGAGCGCTCGTGACTATCGCCAACGGCGAGATTCGCACCGTAAGCAATCTCAGCCGCGATTGGTCGCAAGCATTCGTGGATGTTTCGCTGGCTCCCGAAACGCCCGTCGAGAAAACACTAAGAGCTTTGGAAACGGCGGCGGCGGCGTTGCGGGCGGATCCGTCGTGGTCACAGGCTCTGGTCGATGGGCCTCGGATCCTTGGTGTTCAAGACTTTGACCGAACCGCTTCCACGATTCGGCTGCAAGTGCGAACGGCGCCCACGCGCCAGGACGAAGTGGCCCGGGAATTGCGGCGCCGTATTCAAGGCGAGCTTCTCAAGCAAGGGATACCCGTTTCGGGCGTCCAGCGCATCGAACTTACCGGCGTTTCTCGTCCCCTGCAGGAAGCCGGGCGATCGGATACCGCGAGTTAGCCCAGGAGGATTCGCCAATGGCCCAGATTACGTACGACGAAGTGAACCTCATGCTGCGGCTGTACGATTTACGCCGCGAACCGCGTTTGCGCCAAGCGCGGGCCTGGTTCACCGATAACTTCCATCCTACCTCTCCGGAAGACATGATCGAGAAGTACCCTCAAGGCGGTGAAGAAAATACCTACATCCGTATGGTGATTAGTTATTGGGAAATGGTAGCGAGCATCGTGAATCGCGGCATGATTAACGATGAACTCTTTTTTGAGAGCAATGGAGAAATCTGGGTCGTGTGGGACCGCATGCGCACGATCGTTCCCACTTGGCGCGCTGCTTTTAAGAATCCGCACCTGTTCCAAAACATTGAAGAAACCTGCAAGCGGCTGGAAGCCTGGAGAGAGAAGCGAGCCCCAGGATCTACAGTGGCCATGCGCCAGATGCTGGGCCAGTCGAAAGCGAAGACAAAGGTGATTTAGACTCGACCGCTTACACGTCACCTGCCGGCACTTCTCGAAATGACCCGTTTTCGTGCGTGCCATTCCTGCACATCCGCGAAGGACTTTGTCATCGACCTCTCCGCTTCCTCGGCGCCCCAGCGAGAGGCATGGCTCGGCCTGGTGTGAAAATCCCAGCTTCAAACGACTCCGTTGAAACACCCACTCGCTCGGGGGGCAGGCACGGCGATGCCCGCACAAAAAAACCTGACATTCCTTTGGATTGCAAGGATTGCGCCTTGCCCTAAAATCGCGTTACGGAGATTCAGAATACAGCGTGGAGCAAACCGCGGAACCTGCTTTACTCTGAAATGGGAGACGGATGGTTCACAGTGCGGTGCCGACTGTCGTGCCGGCAGCAGCAAAAACCGTGGGCATCTCTTCCCGAGCGAAGGAGAGAAAGCACTTCACCACGGCAGGATCGAACTGGGTGCCGCTCGACTCGGAAAGCCGGCGCATGGCCTCTTCGAATGGCAGGCCTTTGCGGTACGGACGCGAGGAGACCATGGCGTCAAAGGCGTCCGTCACGGAAACAATGCGCGAGGCGATAGGAATCTCGGTCTCTTTCAGACCCGCAGGGTAACCTTTGCCGTTGAAAAACTCGTGGTGGTGAAGAATATCAAGCGCGGCCAGCTCAAATCCGGGAAGCATGCGCAGGACGGCCCAGCCATATTCGGGGTGCTTCTTCATCAATGCATATTCTTCATCGTCGAGGCGCCCCGGCTTGCGAAGAATGGAATCCGGTATGCCGACCTTGCCAATGTCGTGGAGAAGCGCCGCAACTTCGAGATTCTGAAGTGCAGCTTCCTCGAGGCCGAGCTCCTGGCCGACGCGCATACCCCATTCCGCCAGACGTGTGCTATGAACTCCGGTGTTGAGATCTTTCAGGTCAAGGAGTTGATTGAATGCGCAGATCACGGAGCTGCGCAGCGCCGCAGCTTGCTCTTCCAGTTGCTTGATGCGGAGGGACTCCGGCGCCGCAACAAGCGAGGACGTTCCCGTCGGCGCCGGAATTTGACCCTTCTGCATGAGCAATTTACAGGCAAAGCAACGAGCACGAGCTTGAAGTCGTAGCTGAGTTGGAGCCGTTCACCCACGCGGAAACGGCTTGATAGACGTTGAGGCGGCCGTGATTCAGATCCGGCGTGAGGGCTTGTGCGTTCGCCAGGGCGCTCGCAACTTGCGATTGGCTAAAACCTGACTGCTTAGCGCTGAGGAGCAGTGCAACCGTGCCGGCCACCAGCGGCGAACTGAAAGAGGTGCCCGATTCGCTGGCATATGTCCCACTGGGATAAGTGCTGATCACGTTTTCTCCGGGAGCGGCCATAAAGACGTCTGCGTAACCATAATTGGAGAACGAGGAGCGGGCGTCCCAGTCGGTCGTTGAAGCAATGCCGACAACGTCGCCGTTCATGGCTGCGGGATAGACACGTGCGCTGGTGTTCTCGTTACCAGCCGCGGCCACAAGCACAACGCCAGCTTTATTGGCGTAGGAGACGGCCTGCTGCAAACTGGGCGACGAAGAGCTGAGGTCGAAGCTCATGTTCACCACGTTGGCGTGATTCTGGACCGCGTAATAAAGAGCTGCCACGATGTTTGAGAGATAGCCAGTCCCATTCGCGGAGAACGCCTTGAGCGGGAGGATTTTGGCGTTCGGTGCAACGAGGTGGACTAGTCCGGAAGTCATCGTGCCGTGCCCGAAGGCAACATAAGGCGAGCCGTCCAGAACGGCCGCAGTGGATTGATCGAGGACGGCAGCCGTGGATTGCTGGACATATCCGGGCTGCTGATTCTCACTCTGACCCTGGCTTGGGCCCGTCTGCGTCCCCGTCACGTCGAGCCACTCGGATGCTCCTGGCTGGTTTCGCGTGAAGTCGTAGCCTTTGAGAAGCACGGGAAACAAAACGGGGTGACTTGGGTCAACGCCGGTATCGATGAGAGCCACGATACCCGTACCGCTGATCCCGAAACCATTTTGCGCGTCCTGAAGGCGGATGATCTGCGCTGCAGGCTGCGCCGCATAGCCGTGCCATGCTACGGTCCCGTAGTAATTGACCGGCGCCCTGTCCGACAAACCCGAAGGGATGCTGGGCAGGGCCGCCGAGGGCATCGCTAGGAGGTTGTCCGGCTCCACGCTGATGATTCCCAGCAGCGATTCGACGAGGTTCAGCGTGCCGTTAACTATATTTACGAGGAGATTGCCGGTGGAAGTCACCAAAAAGGTCTTGCCAATTTGGCCGTCCAGCGATCCCTGAACCTGACATCCGAGAAGATTGCAGAGATTCAGGACGGAGGATAAGCCGCCCGTGGTTTGCACAATGTACCGGTTCTGGGCAGCTGCAGGCTTCGAGCAAGCCAGCATCAGGACGATCATCGCAAAAAGAACGGTGGTCCTGCGTTTCATAGGTTGCGACCCTGAAAGGGCCTCCCATAAGTGAATTCCTCAGGTATCGGTCGGAGGCTTGCCCCGCTAGTGTCTCGGGACCATCCTTCCGTTCCAATAGTACGACTAGGCTTTCCTTCCCACCCGAGTTAGCCATTGGGCTGAGGTACGTTCGTACCGGGGCCGCACCGCGGGGCTAAATGGACGGACGTTGGAATCATTTGTCATCCTGCGACAGACGGCCGAGCGCATCGCGCAGCGAAATCATAATCGGCTCGCCACGCTCACTCGCAAAGGTTATTTGCAGGTCGCCGCTGTTTTTGATGTCGCAGGTAAATTCTCCATGCTGATTGCTCACGGCATGCACCACGTGACCACGCAGATTGGACAGCGTAATGTTCACGTCTTTGCCGGCAATCCCGGGGTTGCTCAAATCCAGGAGCTGACCAGTGACCTGTAGATCGTTGCCGCCGGGTTTGGCTTCAATTTGCAAGTCAATTTGAAACGGATCGGCGCGATAGAGCATTTGTCTTGAATCCGTAGCCGCCGACCGGGCTCCTTCGACAACGGGCTGTAAAAGGCTGTCGAAGAGGACCGAGATCCGGCTTCTAGATTCCTTTCTTTGGCCCTTCGGACTACCCGCCAGAAAGGCGGCTTTGACGATCCGCAGGGTACCGGCAGGCGGCTGGTAGTTGTGTTCCGCCAACGCCGACTTTCGCACGCGCTGCCACATGAAAACGGTTTCCCGGCAGCGCTTGCACCCTTCTTTCAGGTGGTTCTCCATTTCTTCCCGGTCCCTGGGAGAAACCGCCTCATTCACGAAATTGATCCATTCCTCGGTCGTAAAATGCTTCATCGTTTCCCCCCTTTACCTTTCCAGATTCCGGCCACTCCCCGGTAGCT
>Ga0182040_10000718_pt1 | contig 15063 bp, 12 predicted proteins | sample flu12Cox44000176_FD_125973 | JGI IMG/M metagenome (GOLD analysis project Ga0182040, IMG submission 125973) | Lab enrichment of tropical soil microbial communities from Luquillo Experimental Forest, Puerto Rico - flux8day.12C.oxic.44.000.176 | ecosystem: Environmental > Terrestrial > Soil >... | reverse complement strand
TCGGGGATTTCGGGAACCGGAGCCAGACCTCTCTCCAACGCGCGGATGTAGAGGCCGGTGCCGCCGACGAGAATCGGCAGCCGGCCTGCTCTCGTTGCCGCTCCCACCTCGTCGAGCGCCAGCGCCCGCCAATCGGCAACAGAGCCGCGCTCAGCAGCATCGAGAAAGCCATAAAGCCGATGCGGAGCCCGCTCCTCTGCGGTCGCGTCGGGCCTCGCGGTCAAGACACGGAGATCGCGATAGATCTGCCGGCTGTCGGCATTTATGACGGTTCCGTCGAAGACGTCCGCCAGCTCCAGCGCGAGTACCGATTTGCCGCTTGCGGTCGGACCAGCGATGACGAGCACGGGTGGCGTGGGGGACCCGGTTGCCCGAACCGGCTTGTGGCGATGGAGTTGTCGGGAGTAGGACGCGTCCCCGTGGAGATGGTTCTCACACTGATCGCCGGGGTCCGCGACCGATCGCGCCTGCCGCGCATCGCCCCGAGGGTCGCGGCGACCTTGGGGATCGGGTCCGAACCGAATTGGCTCGCCCGTGGTGAGGCCTGTGATCTCACCCTCAACACGACCAGCCCCAAGCGCGCCGAGGAGACGGCGCGTGCCGTGATCGATGGTGCCAGCATCGATGTACTCGTTCAGCCCGTGGCAGGGCGGCGCAAGCAGCTGCTTATCGCCGACCTGGAGTCGACCATCATCGAGAACGAGATGCTCGACGAGCTCGCCGAGCGCCTCGGGCTTCGCGCACGGGTTGCCGAAATCACCCGCCGCGCGATGAATGGTGAGCTCGACTTCGTCACCGCGCTCGAAGCTCGCGTCTCGTTGCTCAAGGGAATGAAGATTCAGGTGCTCAAGGAGGCGGCTGCACGGATTCGGCTGACCCCAGGTGCGGGTGCGCTGGTTGCGACGATGCGGCGCGCGGGTGCTGCGACGGCGCTCGTATCGGGCGGGTTCACGATCTTTGCCGAACCGGTCGCGGCGGCACTCGGCTTCGACCGCGTCGTCGCCAACCGGCTCGACCTTGGACACGGACGGATTACCGGCACGGTGCAGGCGCCGATCGTGACCCGCGATACCAAACGCGAAACGCTCTTGGCTCTCACGGCCGAGCTCGGGATTACCCCGGCGGAAACAATCGCCGTCGGCGACGGTGCCAACGACCTGCCGATGCTTGCTACCGCTGGCATTGGGATTGCCTTTCACCCCAAGCCCATGGTGGCCGATAATGCGCGCTGGCATCTCGACCACGCCGATCTGACCGGGTTGCTGTACGCCCAAGGATATCGTAAAGACGAGATCGTCGATGGCGTCGTAGGAGAGGCCTAGCCCTGATCAAGCCGCAGGGCGACAAAGCGAAGATCGCCTTGACGCTCAACCAGCAGGAGGATCGATTTCCGTCCGGATTTCTTTGCTTCGTCGATCCTGCTACTGATCTCGCCGGGGTTCCTCACCTCCTCCTGCGCAGCTTCCATGATCATGTCCCCGGGTCGCACCCCTTTAGCGGCAGCCGGGCTGTCCTTGGCGACCTCAACCACGACCACGCCCTTCGAATCGTCGGCGAGAGAGTACTTCTCCTTCAGCTCCGGCGTGACGCTGGATAATGTCAGGCCGAGCATCTTGATGATTCCGGCCTGATCTTTGCCGCCTGTTTTGGGCGGCTCATGGGTACTCGCTTGCTGCTGGTCGCTCTCCTCGAGTCGGCCGATCTTGACTTGAACGGTGGTCTCCCCGTGTTTACGCCAGACCATGACCGGCACAGTCTTGTCGACCGGTGTCTCGGCTACAAGACGGGGTAGGCGTTTCATATCGCCCACGGGTCTGCCATCAAAACTCACCACGACGTCGCCGGCCTGAATGCCGGCGACCTGGGCGGGCCCGTTTTCGCTGACGCTCGCGATCAACGCGCCGTGCGCTTTATCGAGCCCTAAGCTCTCGGCGATCTCGTCGGTGACCGCCTGGATGCGCACCCCGAGCCACCCCCGGTGCACGGTGTGATCGCTCTCGCTCTCCAGCTCCGCGACGACGCCCTTGGCTATAGAGGACGGGATCGCGAAGCCGATCCCGATCGAGCCGCCGGAGGGTGAGAAGATCGCCGTGTTGATCCCGATGACCCGGCCGTCCATGTCGAACATCGGCCCGCCGGAATTGCCGCGATTGATTGAGGCATCGGTCTGCAGGAAGTCGTCATAGGGACCCGAATTGATGTCGCGTTGGCGCGCCGATAGAATGCCGGCGGTGACGCTACCGCCCAAGCCGAACGGGTTGCCAATCGCCAGCACCCAGTCGCCGACGCGGGCCGCGTCACTGTCGCCCCAGATCACCGCCGCCAGCGGCTTGTCGGTCTTGACCTTCAACACAGCGATATCCGTCTTTGTGTCGCGCCCGACGAGTTCGGCTTTCAGATTGGTATCGTCATGCAGGATGACGGTGATCTCGTCAGCATCGGCGATTACGTGGTTGTTGGTCACGACATAGCCCGCTGGATCAATGATAAACCCTGAGCCGAGCGAGGTGGCCTTGCGCGGCTGGGCCTCCGGACGGCCGCTCTTGGGCATGCCGCGATCGAAAAAGTCGCGGAAGAACTCTTCGAACGGAGAGCCCGGCGGAAATTGCGGGATCTCGGGGCCGGCATGCTCGCGGCCGCGATCGGACTTCATCGTCTGCGTCGTTGAGATGTTGACCACCGAAGGAAGAAGTTTCTCGGCGAGATCGGCAAAGCTGTCGGGCGCGGGCCGAGCGGCCGCCGGCCAGGCTATAAAGGCCGGCGGAGCCGCGACGATCAGCAGAGCCATAAACCCGGCGCCGGCGCCGTGACGGGCCAGGCTCGAGAGACGGGACGACACCTAAATCAACTCCTCGTGTTAAAGGCAGATCGCTTCTTTTCGACCGATCAACTCGAAGCCAGTTAAGATTTGACCAAGATTACGGGAGAAGCGCGCCATCGGCAATCGTCGTGGCATCGATATCCGGGTCGCGGTGTGGTCAGCGACGCACCAGCCAGACAAGGGCAACGCCGACGCAGGCAGCGGCAAGCCCCGCCAACCGCAGCGCTTGCGGCGGAACCAAGAGAGCGCGCGCTGCCGCCCGCTTCATACCTTCCGGGAACAATGCGTAGAGGGCGCCCTCGATCACGAGGACGAGGGCCAGCGCCGTCCACAGATCCCTCATCGGCCGGAGCGCGACCGGCGGGCCATTATTCCGATCCGGCCCTCGCTGCCGGCAGCGCCTCCTTGCCAATCGCTCCGCCAGATTTCTCGAAGAAGCGGAAGAAGCCGCTGTCTGGGTTGAGAACGAAGGAGGTGTTGCGTCCGTTGAGCGCGTCGCGATAGGCCTGCATCGAGCGATAGAAAGCGAAGAATTCCTTGTCCTGCCCGAAGGCATCGGCGTAGATACGGATACTCTCGGCATCGCCGTTGCCGCGCACCCGCTGGGCGTCCCGCTGCGCCTCGGCGAGGATGACCGTGCGTTCACGGTCGGCGTTGGCGTGCACGGTTTGCGCCGCCTCGGAGCCCTCGCCGCGGTACTGTGCCGCCTGCTGCTGGCGCTCCGACACCATACGGGCATAGATCGCTTGGCTGTTTTCTTCGGGCAGGTCGGCGCGGCGGATCCGGACGTCGACGACATCGATCCCAAAGGACTTTCCCTGATCGCTCACCTCGTCGCGAATTTGCATCATGATCGCCGAGCGTTGATGTGAGAGCAGAGCGGACAAGGTCACATTGCCCAAGACACGCCGCAAGCTGCCGTTGACCATCGCACTTAGCCGGGCGCGCACCGCGACCTCGCTATTGACGGTCTGATAGAACAGCAACGGATCGGTGATGCGGTAGCGCGTGTAGGTGTCGACGACGAGACGCTTCTGATCCGACACGATGACCTCTTCGGGCGGCGGCTCGAAATCGAGAAGGCGATTGTCGTAGCGCTTTACGTCCTCCAGGAAAGGCCGCTTTACCCAAAGGCCTGGATCACGGATGACCCGCCGGGGCTGACCGAACTGCAGCACTAGCGCCTGCTCGGTCTGGTCGACGATGAACAGCGCATTCGTCAAGACGACGCCGACCACGACGAGCGCCACGGCGATGACGAGGAGAAGCCGCCGGTCCACCGTCAACTCCTCATTGCCGGCCGCGCAAAGGAGGCACTGGAGGCACTGCCGACGGCGGGATCGACGATTGCCCGGTGCCGGTCACCGGCGCGGAAGCCCCAGCAGTGGCCCCCTGGGCCGGCACGCCCGCGGTACCGCCGGCGCCAGTGAGTGCAGGCAGCGGCAGATAGGGAAGCACGCCGCTCTGGCCCTGGGCGGACTTGTCGATGATCACCTTATTGCTGTTCTTGAGCACCTCCTCCATGGTTTCGAGGTAGAGCCGCTGGAGGGTGACGTCCTGCGCTGCATTGAAGGCGCGATAGACGGAGATGAACCGATCGGCGTCGCCCTGGGCACGGGCGATGATCTCTTGGCGGTAGGCTTCGGCCTCCTGCTTGACCGCGGCTGCGGCGCCGCGCGCCTTAGGCACGACGTCATTGCGATAGGCCTCGGCCTCGTTGCGCAGCCGCTCGCGATCGGCGAGCGCGCGCTGCACGTCCCGGAAAGCGTCGATGACCGGACCCGGCGGATCGACCTTCAGCAGTTGCAGTTGGGTAACCTCGATCCCGGCGCGATAGGCGTCGAGGATCCCTTGTAAGAGGCCATGCGTGTCGGTCTCGATCTTGCCCCGCCCCTCGGCCAGCGCCTGGGCGATCGGCGTCTCGCCGATCACCTCACGCATCGCGCTCTCGGCCGCGGATTTGACCGTCGCATCCGGTGCCCGGATGTTGAAGAGATAGGCCTTAGCGTCCTTGATCACCCAGAAGACGGTAAAGTTGATGTCGACGATGTTCTCGTCGCCGGTCAGCATCAAGGCCTCTTCCGGCACTTGACGGGTCGCCCCGCGGATCGCCGGACCTTCGGCGTTGCGGTAGCCGATCTCGGTCCGGTTGACCCGGGTGACGCTCGGCTTGAGCACCCACTCGATCGGGCTTGGCAAGTGGTAATTGAGGCCCGGCTCGGTCGTCCGATTGTAGGCGCCGAAGCGCAGCACGACCCCGACCTCGTCGGGGTTGACGGTATAAATGCCGCTCGCCACCCAGAGGACGACCACGCCGATCGCGACGATCCCGATCCAGCGGCGGCCACTGAAGCCGCCCGGCGGCAGCACGCGTCGGAAGCGATCCTGACCGCGGCGCAGCAGCTCCTCGAAATCCGGCGGCTGAGGACCGCGGCCGCGTGGGCTCGGCCCACCGCCGTTGCCGCGGTTGCCCCCGCCCCATGGGCCGCCGCCGCGCGGACCGCTGCCCCATGGGCCACCGCCCTGACTTTGCCAGAACATCGATCCCGAACCTTTCCACGGCCTTGCTCTTGGGCCGCGCTTGCGATGGGTGCGGCGTCTGAGACTTCGGCACGCTAGAGGCGCAACCCGATAGAGGGCGCGCGCGCGGGTGTTGTCAAGTCGGGCCGCCCGCCCCAAATCCCGCATATCCGGCGGCACTGATGGCCTTGTCGCGCTCGATCACATGATCTGACGTACAAACAGGACCAACGGCATATTCGGCAGCCACTCTGGCCCAACCGGCGCTTGGCACCAAGCGCCAAGATCGAAGTCCCTCTGACCCGCCGGGCGGGAGAACGACATGGCCGCCGTTACCGAACGACAAATCCTCGAGGCATTGGGGCGTGTGGTCGATCCCGATAAGCGCGCCGACATCGTTTCGCTCGGCATGGTGTCGGGCGTCGTCGTCCGCAACGGCAATGTAGCCTTCGCGATCGAGGTCGAACCCGAACGCGGCCAACGGCTGGAGCCGCTGCGCAAGGCAGCCGAAAAAGCAGTAGAGGCGCTCCCGGATGTGCTGTCGGTTACGGCGGTGCTGACCGCGCAGACAGTGGCGCACGGCCGCACCGCGCCGCACCCGGCGGCGGGCGGACGAACTCAGCGCGGCGCGGTTGCCGGCGTGAACGCGATCGTCGCGGTTGCCTCCGGCAAGGGCGGCGTCGGCAAATCGACGGTCGCTGCCAACCTGGCATTGGGGCTCAAGGCGAACGGGCTCGCCGTCGGCGTGCTCGACGCCGACATCTATGGCCCGTCGATGCCGCGCATGCTCGGGATCACCGGCCGCCGGCCCCAGTCGCGGGACGGCAAAGTGCTCGTACCACTTGAGAATTACGGGCTGCGCGTCATGTCGATGGGGTTTCTCGTCCCCGAGGACACGCCGATGATCTGGCGGGGACCGATGGTGATGAGCGCCCTTCAGCAGATGCTGCGCGAGGTCGAGTGGGGCGAGCTCGACATCATGGTTGTCGACATGCCGCCGGGGACCGGCGACGCCCAGCTGACGATGGCCCAGCAGGTCCCGCTGGCCGGGGCAGTCATCGTCTCGACCCCGCAGGACATCGCGCTCTTAGACGCCCGCAAGGGACTCAACATGTTTACGAAGGTCGACGTGCCGGTGCTCGGCATCGTCGAGAACATGAGCTATTTCCTGTGCCCCCATTGTGGCGGCCGCAGCGAGATCTTTTCGCATGGCGGCGCCCGCCACGAGGCCGAGCGGCTCGGCACCGAGTTTTTGGGCGAGGTGCCGCTCGACCTCAGGATCCGCGAGACCTCCGACAGCGGAAGGCCGATCACCGTCGTCGAGCCCGACAACCCGCACGCGCTCGTCTTCCGCCGCATCGCCGCCAGGATCTGGGAGAAGGTCGCCGGCGCCGACGCCCAGCGCCGTCCACCGCCGCGCATCGTCATCGAATAGGCGGTGCCGGGCCTTCTCCACTCCCGTTCGACCAACCGGTCGACCAACCGGTCGACGAGCCCGTCCATCGTTCCTAGCTATATGGGCGACCACCGCCGCACGCAGCCGAGCAGCCGGATCTCCCTGAGAGCAGGGAGAGAAATCGATTCCGCGCCCGGAACCGCTGATAAAATCGGCCATAAGGCGTTCCATATCAAACATATAGTCGTCCGGCGCAGTTCCGGACAGCAGGGAGGCAATTGGTGGTCCTGAGGGAGGCAGCAGGGAGACTTTGTGCGGGCATAACGCATCGCTCGCAGGGCATCGGTCAATGGTTGTCGAGACATAGCAATTAATACATTGATAAAATGATACGCTCCTGTCACAAATGCAACCTTTGGCGCGAAAATCGCACGAAGACACGCCGATGACCCGGGGGGAGACCGATGGGATCAGCGCTAGATGCCGCGCGGGCCCAGTGGGGCGAGTTCGACATCGTGGCCGTTGGCATGCCGCCGGGACGAGAAATGTACAGCTGACGATGGCGCACTAGCTACCGCACGCCGGGGCGGTCTGGACCCTAGGTATATCGCGCTTTTAGAGGCTCTGGCCGTCGCCAACGCACGATCAGGAACAATCACCCGGGTGGGCGGCCGAGCAGCGCCATCAGCTCGCGCCACTCGCGCCGCGAAAGCCCGCTCGTTTCGGGCGCGACCGTCTCGCCGGAAAGCAGGCGACGGATAACGGCGAGCCCGGTCGCCGAGATCAGCGCCGCATTCATCCGGTATTCGAGGAAGGCCGCGTAGGTCATCGGGACCCACCGCGCAAGCGTGCCGAGCATTGCCTCGGCATAGGCGCGAATCTCGTATTGCGCGTGGGGGTCGGCACGCAACGACAGAAAATGCATCAGGTTGTGCAGATCGGTCTTCCAATACCATTGGGTATAGAACCCCAGCGTCAGGTTCAGGCGGGCCAGCTCACGCGCCAGCCCGGGGCTTGCGGGGTCGATCGGCGCGCCCGAGCCGTCCTCGTTCAATAAGTCGATGTAGCCTTTGTAGGCACGCTCGGCGTCCTTGCTCAACAGATCGAGAACCCGCTGCGCCGCCGCACCCTCGAGCACCTGTTCACGTCCCTGGCGGTTCGTCGTTGCCTGAGACGCCAAGTGCTCGGGTGCCGGAATATAAAAGTCGTTGTCGAGGATCGAGTACCGGGCCGAGTATTCGTTGACATTCGCCGTGCGGTGCCGAATCCACTGTCGGGCGACGAAAATCGGCAGTTTCACGTGATATTTGATTTCGCACATCTCGAAGGGCGTCGTATGGCGATGCCGCATCAGATAATTGATGAGCCCTTGGTCCTCGCTGGTTCTTCGGGTGCCGCGGCCGTAGGAAACCCGTGCCGCCTGCACGATCGCTTCGTCGTTGCCCATATAGTCGACGACCCGGATGAAGCCGTGATCGAGCACCGGCAGCGGCTCGTACAACATCTCTTCCAATGCCGGCACGGTCGCGCGCCGGGTCGGCCGGGTCTCGCCGCGCTGGCCCACGATGTCGTCCTCCTGTTCCGACCTGAGGCGCATTGCTCCTCCTTGCTCGAGCGCGGCACGTCTCGGGATTGTGTCGAACGGCCCGCCGCCCTATATCTGCATTGTCGGGCAACCGACTATGGCGATAAACGGCTTGCGAAATAAGCGTTGCGGACCCGGGGGCAGTACCCGGCGCCTCCACCAATTCCTCGCCGGCCTCGGAGCCGGTGATTCGCGGGGGGCGAACTAGGCTCGACGCGCGTGGTAAAGGCAAGATTCGTCGCCCGGTATGATTCCGCCGTTATCGGGTCATAATCTAGCTGCGAACGACAACTTCGCAACAGAGGCACTCGCGGCCTAACCCTTCGCGGGGTAAAAGCCTAGAGTAACTCGCGGTTCGAGGGGCACCGGGCAACAGAAGCCCCTCACTTGCTTTGCGGGATCCACCCTTGCCAGCGTGTGTGAGCCGCCGGGAATGGTCCAGGACCTTTTCGACTACCCCCAAATGGTCGAGACTGCCTTGCGCGGGGTGGTGCGGGAAGCGCTCGCGCGCGCGGCCCAAGACGGGTTACGGGGCACGCACCACTTTTACGTGAGTTTTCGCACCGATGTCCCCGGGGTCGCCCTACCGGACTATTTGCTGGATAAGTATCCGGAAGAGATGACGATCGTTCTCCAGCATCAGTTCTGGGGGCTCCAAGTCGGAGACCAAGAATTCAGTGTCACCTTGAGCTTTCAAAATCGGCCGGAGCAGCTGATCATCCCCTTTGCGGCAGTGACGAGCTTCGCCGACCCTTCGGTCAAGTTCGGACTTCAGTTCGAAGTCCCGGCTGTGAAGCCGCGAAACACAGCGGCGCTGGCCGTCAACGTTTCCGCCGAAGAGACGCCAAAGCCGCCGCGGCAAGCCGCGGAGATCGTGACGCTCGACAAGTTCCGCAAGAAATAGGCTTGAGGAGGCTGCGGAGCCGAAAGTGGGCAGAGGCCAAAGGCTGATTGATATAATCTCAAATTAATGCTATTTTTCTTACAATACCCCTTTCGCACCGGAGCGCATCTCGATGCATCGTCGGATTCTCCGCCTTCATCAGCGAGCAGTCGACCCGATCGGCACAGTTGTACCGCTGTCTTTCGTTCGCTAGATCGTCGCCAATCGAGGATTTCTGCGGCGAAGGAGGGTCCGTCGCTGATAGTTTCCTGCAAAAACAGCAAAACTAGCGGGATTCTTTGGAGGACCGGAGGCAGGACGATCTGTATATGAGCCTACAGCGTTCCGGAAGTGTGGACCCAAATTGCTTCGTCGCTTCTCGGCTCGCAATGACACGGCGCCTGTTGCAACCTTTAGGAAAAGTTTGCTGCTGATTTGCTGCAGGTGCAGCAGTCACTGATCGCCAACGCAACTGTTTGTTGCGGGATGCCGGGTAGCCGGCTTGACGCGAGCGTCGAAACAACGATGTTGCAACGAGATCGCAGACCGGAGTGACGCATGAGCGACACCGCCTATCACGAGCTTTTCCCGTTGGGCGCGGATGATGCGCCCTACCGCAAGCTCACCGGCGATTACGTGTCGCTCGGCACGTTTGAGGGTAGGCGCATTGTCAAAGTAGCCTCCGAGGCGCTGACGCTTCTCGCCCGCCAGGCTTTCATCGATTCCGCCCACTTTCTTCGCACTGGCCACCTCGCCCAGCTGCGTGCGATACTCGATGATCCGGACGCCTCGGCCAACGACAAATTCGTCGCATTCGACCTGCTGAAGAATGCCAATATCGCCGGCGGCGGTGTGCTGCCGATGTGCCAGGACACCGGCACGGCGATCGTCATGGGCAAAAAGGGCCAGCAAATCTGGACCGATGGCGACGACGCCGCGGCGCTTTCGGCCGGCATCCGGCGCACCTTTACCGAGACCAATCTGCGTTACAGCCAGCTCGCCCCGCTGTCGATGTACGAGGAGGTCAACACCGGCGACAACCTTCCGGCGCAGATCGACCTGTTCGCCGAACCCGGCGAGGCCTACGAATTTCTCTTCATCGCAAAGGGCGGCGGCTCCGCCAACAAGAGTTTTCTTTATCAAGAGACCAGGGCGGTGCTGAACCCGCAAGCGCTGTTGAAGTTCCTCGACGAGAAAATCCGTACCCTCGGCACGGCCGCTTGCCCGCCGTACCACCTCGCCATAGTGATCGGCGGCACCTCGGCCGAAATGAATTTGAAGACGGTCAAACTCGCGAGCTGCCGCTATCTCGATACGTTGCCCCGTGAGGGCAACTGCTACGGCCAGGCCTATCGGGACCGGGACTTCGAAGAGGAAGTACTCGAGCTCACCCGCCGGCTCGGCATCGGCGCGCAGTTCGGCGGAAAGTATTTCTGCCATGACGTGCGGGTGATCCGGCTGCCGCGACACGGCGCCAGCCTGCCGATCGGGATTGGCGTCTCCTGCTCGGCCGACCGCCAGATCCTCGGCAAGATCACGGCCGCGGGTGTGTTTCTCGAACAGCTCGAGGCGAACCCCGCCCGCTTCCTTCCGGAGATCGACGAAGCGACGCTCGGCGGCGAGGTCGTGCCAATCGACCTGACCCGACCGATGGACGAAATCCGCCGTATTCTTTCGCGATACCCGATCAAGACCCGCCTCAGCCTCACCGGTCCGCTGATCGTCGCGCGCGATATCGCCCATGCAAAACTCAAGGAGCGGCTCGAACGCGGGGACGGGTTGCCGGATTATGTGAAGGACCACCCGATTTACTATGCCGGGCCGGCGAAGACCCCGGCGGGATATACATCCGGCTCTTTCGGACCCACCACTGCCGGCCGCATGGACAGCTATGTTGATGCCTTTATGACGGCGGGCGGCAGCTTCGTGACGCTCGCCAAGGGCAACCGGGGGGCCGAGGTCCGCGTGGCTTGCGGCAAGCACGGAGGTTTCTATCTCGGCTCGATTGGCGGGCCAGCTGCGCGGCTCGCCCAAGACTGCATCCGCAAGGTCGAGATCGTCGAGTATCCCGAACTCGGGATGGAGGCAATCTGGCGTATCGAGGTGGAAGATTTCCCGGCCTTCATCGTCATCGACGACAAGGGAAACGATTTTTTTGGCGCACCCGGTTGAAGGCGCGAAAGGACGCCGAGATGTGGCCATCCACATTCCCCACCGAACAGAGTGGGGCAGCCTGATTGACGCGGGGAGGCGAGCTCGACGCGCTCACGCGCGGGGATAAAGGGGCCTGGGAGGCGTTTGTGCGGCGCTACGCCGGCCTCGTCGCCGCGGCCGTGCGTGGTGTGGCGCGCGAGACGGCGGAGATAGAGGATCTGGCGCAGGAGGTCTTCGTCCGTCTGTGCAAGGATGATTTCCGCCTCCTGCGCAGCTACGACCCCGCTCGGGCGGGTTTGTCCACTTGGATCACGATCGTCGCCCGCAGTACCGCCCGCGACGCCATGCGGCGGCACCGGCCGGCTCTGACACCGATCGACGCCGTGCCCGAAAGCCGGCTCGCCGTCGACCCGGTGGAACCCAAACAAAAGCTCAAGCTGCCGGAAGCGCTGCTGTCACCGCGTCAGCGAGAGATTCTCGCGATGTTATATGATCGCGAGATGGACGTTTCAGAAATCGGGAAGGCGCTAGGCATCGACCCGCAGACCGTGCGCAGCGCGCACCACAAGGCGATGGTCAAGTTGCGCGCTCATTTCAAGGCCAAGGAGAAATGACCACCTCCCGACAAGTCGCGACTTCTTCACTACATCCAAGGGGAGAAACCCCAAGGTTGCGGGGATGGCAGCGATGCCGTCTACGTAAAAGAACGAGGAGAACGTTGCAATGAGCCGTACGGACGAGGAACGGGAAAATTTGCCGGACTGGTCTTCCGATCGTGCCCTCTGGCGCCGGAGTTGTCTGACCGAGGCTACGCAGGACGAGTTTCAGCGCCTTCTAGATCTGGCCGCTTTTGCCGACGGACTTCTCGAGCCGGACGAACGTGATCGGGTCGCTGCGCTTCTTGCCGGCGATCCGGTGGCAGCTAAGGACGTCGCGGCAGCGCAGACGCTTGGTAGCGGCACCGACGAACTGCCGGGAAGGCTCGAACGCATCGTCGCCCGCGCCTGCTCGATTCCCCTGGACGAGACCGAAAGACGGGTCGTCACTTTTGCTCCATCAACGTGGCGCCGGCGTATCCTGCCTGGCGTGGCTCAGTGGGCGAGCCTCGCCGCGGCGATTGCGATGGCAAGCTGGCTGGGCTTTGCCATGGGGAGCGACGCGTCGCGCACATTGATCGGGCCCGTTCCCTTGAGTGATGCCAGTTTTCTGCCCGAGCTGTTTGATCCCGGAAGCGGTTTTCTGCGCGACCTCGGTGAGGGGCTGCGGACGTGACGTTCGCCTCAGCGGCGGCGCGCGGCGCTACGCGCCACCCTCTGCTATGGATAGCGTTAACGCTATCGCTGGTGCTTAACTTATGCTTTGTCGCCGGAGCCTTGTGGATCCGCATTCAAGGTCCTGGGCTGCCGGCGAGCCCGGCAGAGCGGCTTCAGCGGGTAGGGGCGGAGCTCGCGCTCGATCCACAGCAGAGACAGGCCTTCGAGCGCTACTCCGAGATCGTGCGCACGCACATGCAGCAGATGCGAGAGACCGTAGAACCGCTGATGAGTGCCGCTTGGTCCGAACTCGCCAAACCGGACGCAGATCAGTCGACGGCGGCCCGCCTGTTTGATGAAGCGGGGCAAGCGCGCCGCAGCTTGCAGCGCGAGCTGCTCACCCCGACCCTGGCGTTCTTGGCAACCTTGTCTCCTGAACAGCGAGGCAAGTTCGTCAAGCTCTTTCACCAGCGGCCAAAGGCCGGGGGACAACCGCTCCAGAGCGGGCCACATTGAACGAGCCGACTTCGCGATCGGCCCTCAGCTATACTTCGACCGACCGTAACCGCTTTGCTTGGGATGCCCACTATGGCAGACGATCAATTCGCCGGTTTCGACCGCCGCGATCTTCTGCGAATGGCTGCGAGCAGCGTCGCATTGCTCGCGGTCGCCGCGTTACCGTTGGCTGCTTTCGCACAGGCGGCCGGTGGTACGCCGCTAAAGATTGCTATGGTCGGTTCCGGGAAGGAAGGCGGCGCTCTCGGCGCGTCATTCGTAAAGGCCGGCCACCCAGTGATGTTTTCGTCGCGCCATCCCGAGCAGCTGAAGGATCTCGTCGACGGCCTCGGCCCGCTCGCTAAAGCTGGCACTGTCGAGCAGGCGATCGCGTTTGACGATGTCGTAGCGATCGTCGTCCCGTACACTGCGATGGAGCAAATCGGCAAAGATTACGGGGCAGCTCTCGCCAAGAAGGCGCTAGTACTCGACGTGAGCAACCCGATCGCCCGGCGCGACGGTGAGGAGTTCGTAAAGTCGGTTGAGCAGCAGGGGGGTGCCGGTCTTGCCACGGCGAGGCTGTTACCCGGTGCACATATCGTTCGGGCGTTTAATGCGATCAACTATATGAAGCTGTCCGAGGACGCCCATCGCCCGGGCGAGCTGGTTGGGGTGCCGATCGCTGGTGACGATCAGAACGCCCTTGCGATTGCCTCGAACCTCATTCGGGAAATCGGCTTCGAGCCTGTCGTTGTCGGCGGGCTCTCAATGGGCAAATATCTCGTTCCGGGAACGCCGCTCGGCGGCGAGCATACCTCGGCAGAGATCAGACAGATCGCCGCCGGCCTACACTGAGCCGCGCTTGACCGATCCCGACCGTACGCCGGCGCAGCGTCGGGGTATGTCAGATCGGGTCTACCGTGTTCTCGGCCGTTTGATCGAAGTGCGGCCGGAGGAAGCGCCGGTCGTCGGCTGGTGCTGGCTCTATATCTTCTCGGTTCTGTCTTCCTATTACATCATGAGGCCGATCCGCGACCAGGCGGGCGTCGCCGGAGGCCTCAGCAATCTACAATGGCTGTTCACCGGCACTCTCGCCAGCATGCTGGTGCTGAACATCCCATTCGCCTATCTCGTCAAGAAACTGCCGCGCAGCCGCTTTATTCCGATCACCTACCGCTTCTTTGCTGCTAATATTGTTCTGTTCGCGATACTGCTCCATTGGTCTGATGCAGAGCAGACGATTTGGGTTGGCCGCATTTTTTTCATCTGGGCTTCCGTCTTCAATCTGTTTGTGGTGTCGGTGTTCTGGCAGATGAACGTAGATCTGTTCAGTCCCGAGCAGGGCAAGCGTTTGTTCGCCGTAATTGCCGCGGGGGCGACGATCGGCGCGATCGTCGGTTCGAGCTTGACCGCATCATTGGCGCGCTACGTGTCGCCAATCTTTCTGTTACTCGGAGCAGCGATTCTGCTCGAAATCGCTGTATTCAGCGTCGGCCGCCTGTCGCGGCTGTCGCCGACTTTGCATCGGCAGCCGACCGCCGGCACCGAGGAGACGCCGATTGGCGGGAGTGTGTTCGCAGGGATTACCCATGCCTTCCGCTCACCGTATCTTGCAAATGTCAGCCTTTTTCTGTTGCTGTTCGCGATTACTTCGACCTTTCTGTATTTTCAGCAATTGGGAATCGTCAGCCGTAGCTTTAGTGACCGCGGGGCACAAACGGCGTTTTTTGCGACCGTCGATCTTCTGGTCAATGTGTTGACCCTCGTCGTCCAGCTGTTTGTGACCGGGCGCATCGTGTTGCTGCTTGGTGTTGCCCTTACCCTCGGAGCGTTGCCGGCGCTCACCATCATCGGATTTGGCGCACTCGCCTTGTTGCCGACGATTGCTGCAGTGGCGGTGTTCCAGGTACTGCGGCGTGCCGCCGATTACGCGATTGCGCGGCCGACCCGCGAGGT
>Ga0182040_10000715_pt1 | contig 15074 bp, 8 predicted proteins | sample flu12Cox44000176_FD_125973 | JGI IMG/M metagenome (GOLD analysis project Ga0182040, IMG submission 125973) | Lab enrichment of tropical soil microbial communities from Luquillo Experimental Forest, Puerto Rico - flux8day.12C.oxic.44.000.176 | ecosystem: Environmental > Terrestrial > Soil >... | reverse complement strand
GGCGACGCGGCGACCGGCTGCGCGTTGTCTTGCGCCGGCGCCAGCGGCGGCGGGGCTTGCTGGTCCTTCAGTTCGACGGGCGGCTCTTCGCGCGAAACAAGCTTTTCATCCTGCCCGCGATCGGCGACCCGGTCGTAGATTAGCTTGTTCGGCGTCTTGACGGTGGTCGCAGGCACAATCTTGCTCGGCGCTGTGTCGGCCTTGATCACCGGCGGCGGCTGGCTTGATCCTGACGATCCAAACAGGGCGCGATACCCAAAGGCGCCGGCGGTACCGATGACGGCGAGCGCAAACACCGCGGCCATCGCCAGAATGCCCAGGCGCCGACGTGGCGGCGGCAAATCATCGTAGAGATCCTCCTGCTCGCCGGGCGGCTGATGCTCATCATAGGCATCCGCCTCATAGCCTTGCTCGGCTGAGCCTGGTGCCTCTTCCTCGGTTTGATAGAGATCGAGCGCGGTGGCGTAAGGCGCCGCCGCTGCATATGGCCTGAGCGGAGTCTCTGCAGGCGCAGTTGGCGCGGCCTGATACTGGCTCGGTACGAAATTCGGGGCAGGCGTCGGCGCTTGTGGCGCGGCGGCGCGGCGCGCATTTTCCCGGCCGTATTCGCCAAACGGGTCAGTTTGTCCGATCAAGCGCGCAAGCTCGGCGAGCGGATCGCTACCTGAGGTAGCGGACGCGCCGCGCGCCGACGCTTCATCGGTTCGACTGGGTCTTTGAATTTGGTCGTCCGCCATTCGGTCCCCGTTTTTGATCGCACCCTCAATCGCGATACAAGGTTGTCCACCGAACGAGAATTACCGCATTTCCTCAGGCGCTTCGACCCCGAGCAGTTTGAGCCCCGAGGCCAGAACCGTAATGATCCCTTGCACCAAAGCAAGCCGCGCCGCCGTCATTTTTGAATCATTCTGGATAATGAAGCGTAAATGAGGCAAGTCCTTTCCGCGGGTCCAATGAACGTGAAATTCACTAGCTAAATCATATAGATAGAATGCAACCCGATGCGGTTCGTGCGCCGTCGCCGCAGCCTCGATCAGGCGCGGATAAAGTGCAATCCGCCGCAGGATGGACAGTTCGCCGGAGTCGGTGAGGCGGTCGAGCGGCGCCTTCTTAAGCCACTGCACGCGTTCTCCCGGATCCGCCGGCAGGTCCGGGATTTCCGCCCGGGCATTGCGGAATACTGACTGCCCGCGAGCGTGGCCGTATTGCACATAGAATACCGGGTTCTCACGCGTCGCCTCGATCACCTTCGCGAGATCGAAATCAAGCACTGCATCATTCTTGCGGTAGAGCATGTCGAAGCGCACAGCGTCGCGCCCCACTTCGTCCACCACTTCGCGCAGGGTGACGAACTCGCCAGCGCGCTTTGACATCTTCACCGGCTCGCCGGCGCGCAGCAGGCGGACCAATTGGATCAGTTTCACATCGAGCACAGCCTTGCCGCCGCTCACCGCCTTCACGGCCGCGTGCATGCGTTTGATGTAGCCGCCGTGGTCGGCGCCCCACACGTCGATCAGGTTCAAGAAGCCGCGGTCGAACTTCGATTTGTGATAGGCGATGTCTGAAGCGAAATAGGTGTAGCTGCCATCCGACTTCTTTAGCGGCCGGTCGACGTCGTCGCCGAAATCGGTGGAGCGGAAGAGCGTCTGCTCGCGGTCTTCCCAATCCTCGAGGTTGCCCCCCTTGGGCGGCGGCAGACGGCCTTCATAGACCTCGCCGCCCTTGCGCAGGTTTTCGATGGTGGCGGCGACTTGATCGCCGTCTTCGATCAACGAGCGCTCCGAATAGAACACATCGTGGCGCACGTTCAACGCGGTGAGATCGCTGCGGATCGCGTTCATCATCATCGCAATGGCTTTGGCCCGCACAACCGGAAGCCATTCGGATTCTGGCTTTTTGCTCAGCGTCGCGCCATGCTCGCTTTTGAGCGCGGCGCCGACCGGCTTCAGGTAATCGCCGGGGTAAAGTCCCTCCGGGATCTCACCGATGTTCTCGCCGAGCGCTTCGCGGTAACGCAGAAAGGCCGAGCGCGCCAGGACGTCGACCTGCGCGCCCGCATCGTTGATGTAGTACTCACGCGTCACGTCGTAGCCGGTAAAGGTGAGCAGATTGGCAAGCGCGTCGCCGAACACCGCGCCGCGTCCGTGTCCGACATGCATCGGGCCAGTTGGATTGGCAGAAACGAATTCGACGTTGACCTTCTGGCTCCGCCCGATATCGCTGCGTCCGTAGTTGAGGCCACTTTCCAACACGACCCGTAGTTCCTCCCCCCAAACGTGCGGCTTGAGCCTCAAATTAATGAAGCCGGGGCCTGCGACATCGACCCTGTCGACTATCTCAGCGTTTCGCAACGCATTGGCTGTTGCTTCCGCTATTTCCTTCGGTTTCTTGCCGACACCCTTGGCCGTCACCATTGCTGCGTTGGTAGCCCAATCACCGTGCGTTGGATCGCGCGGCGGCTCCACGACCACGCGTGACAGATCGGTGCCGGGCGGCAACGATGCTGCAGTAGAGTCGATTACGCACTCGTGCACTCTTTCGTATAGATTCGTGATTTTACTCTGGGGCGCCATTGCGGCTGCGAGTAAAGGAATTATTGTCATTAGTCAAAATGACGTTCACTTAGCTTTCTAGACAATCAGCGCGCCGCTATCGACCGAAAGGATCTGGCCGGTGGTGATGACCGACTCGTCCGACGCAAGATAAACCGCCATGCGGTGGCCGGCTGAGGCCGCCGCCGCCTGTGATGAATGCAACCTTGCCGGCTAATCGCGCCATGGTTCGATGATATTTTCCCCCTACCTTAACAGGCGAGCGCTAGCGCAACTCAGGCGTGGTTTTGAAATATTTGGCGTGCTCGATAAGCGCATAGCGGTCGGTCATGCCAGCGATGTAGTCGGCGATGCGGCGGGCGCAAATGCTCTCGCCGGCGCGGTCGAAGCCCTCCGCCCATTCCGCCGGTAGGTCGTCAGGCGTCACAGTGTAGTGCGCAAACAGGTCGCTTAGCACGCCCTCGGCTTCGCCCATCACCTGCTCGATGCGCACGTGATGGTACATGCGCGTATAAAGGAAGCCCTTGATTGCGGCGTCGGCTCCTTCCATCGCCGGCGAAAACGCCACCACCGGTCCGCCGGCCTGGCGCACTTCCGTCGTCGAGCTCGGCCCCAGGGCGGCAAAGCGTCGACCGGTCTCGGCGATGACATCCTCGATCATGCGGGTGATCAGCCGGCGCACCGTTTCGTGCGCACGTCGCGCGTGCTCTAGGCTGGGATGCGCCTTGTCGATCTCGCGCACGATGTCGCCGATTAGATCGACCACAGCGATGTCCTCGAGCGTGAAAAAATCGGCGCGCAAGCCGTCGTCGATGTCATGCGCGTCATAGGCGATGTCGTCGGACAGCGCCGCCACTTGCGCCTCGGCGCCGGCAAAGGACCACAGCTCGAGATCCTGTATCTGCGCATAAGCCAAGATCGCGGCCGGCACGCCGCGCTGAGCATGGCGCCCAACCGGCGCGCCGGCGCAGTCGGTGAGCGGGCCATTGTGCTTGACCAACCCTTCCAGCGTCTCCCAGGTCAGATTGAGCCCGTCAAAGAGGGCATAGCGGCGCTCGAGATCGGTGACGATGCGCAGCGCCTGCGCGTTGTGGTCAAAGCCGCCGAAGCGCGCGAGCGCCTTGTCGAGCGAGCGTTCGCCGGCATGGCCGAACGGCGGATGGCCAAGATCGTGCGCTAGCGCCAGCGCCTCGGCGAGGTCCTCGTCGAGCCCGAGCGCGCGGGCAAGCGAGCGGGCAATCTGCGCCACCTCCAGCGTATGGGTCAGCCGCGAGCGGTAATGATCGCCCTCGTGGTAGACAAACACTTGCGTCTTGTGTGCCAACCGCCGGAATGCGGTGGAATGGATGATGCGGTCGCAGTCGCGCCGGAACGCGTTGCGCGTCGGGCTTGCCGGCTCGACGTAACGGCGGCCCCGGCTTTGTGCCGGATTGGCGGCATAAACGGCTCGTGCGCGCCCGGTTTCGATCGCCATCGGCAGATTGACCTTGTGGACGTGCGCACTTAACTATTCGGCAGGGCGCATGCCAATACCATAGCGGCGGAAGGAATGACGATGGACGCCAGCGTCACAGTCAGCGAACGGGCCGCCAAGCGGATCGGCGAGATTCTGAAAGCCGAGCCACCGGGCACTATGCTGCGTGTCTCCATCGAAGGCGGCGGCTGCTCAGGCTTCCAGTACAAGTTCGACATGGAACGCGCGAGGGCTGACGACGACCTCGCCATCACCCGGGATGGCGCTACCGTGGTGATCGATCCGGTCTCGATGAATTATATGGCCGGTGCCGAGATCGATTTCGTTGACGACCTCATCGGCGCTTCGTTCAAGGTAAAGAACCCACAAGCCACCGCCTCCTGCGGCTGCGGCACCAGCTTCGCGCTGTAACCCCTACTCCGCCGCGATGGCCGGCGGAGCTTCCTGCACCTCGACAAGCTGCGGCTCGAGCCGGCGCCTGAGCATCCGGTCGAAGCGGTCGAGGTAGAGGTAGATCACTGGCGTGATGTAAAGCGTGAGCAACTGACTGAGCAGAAGACCGCCGACCACCGCGACGCCGAGCGGCTGGCGCAGCTCGGCGCCCGCGCCCGTGCCGAGCGCGATCGGCAGCGTGCCGAAGATTGCCGCGAAGGTTGTCATCATGATCGGCCGAAAGCGCAGCATGGCGGCTTCGCGGATCGCGGCCTCCGCCGAAAGGCCGACGCGGCGGCGTTCGATGGCGAAGTCAATCATCATGATTGCGTTCTTCTTCACGATGCCGACAAGCATAACGATGCCGATCATCGCGATCACCGACAGATCCATGCGGAACAGCATCAGGGTCAGGATCGCGCCGATGCCGGCGGACGGCAGACCCGAGATGATGGTAATCGGATGGATGAAGCTCTCATACAAAATACCAAGCACCACGTAGGCGGCGAAGATCGCCGCCAGGATTAGTATACCCTGGCCGCGCAATGAATCCTGGAACACCTGCGCCGTGCCTTGGAAGCCTGTGGTGATCGTCACCGGCAACCGTTGTTCACGCTCAAGGTTCTGGATCGCGTCAACCGCTTGCCCGAGCGAGAAGCCCGGCGCTAGGTTGAACGAGATGGTCACCGCCGGCTGTTGGCCTTGGTGATTGACCTGCAGCGGCCCAACCGTGGGCTCGAAATTTGTGACTGCCGACAGTGGAACGACGGTGCCGTTGGTGGTTTTCAGATAAATTCGCGCGAGGTCGTCGGGGCCCGCTTGAAACTCAGGCTGCGCCTCAAGGATGACCTGGTAGGTGTTAACCGGCGAGTAAATCGTCGCCACTTGCCGCGCGCCGAAGGCGTTGTAGAGCTCCTGTCGCACCTGATCGACGGTTAGCCCATAAACAGCGGATTTCTCCCGGTCGACCTGAATCGTGACTTGCGGGTTCTTGATGTAAAGGTCGGTGGTGACGTCAAGCAACCCAGGAATTTGCGCGATTTTTTCGCGCAGTTCCGGCGCCAGCCGATACAGTGTAGCAGTGTCGTTCGATTGCAGCGTGTACTGATACTGGCTTTTGTCGAGCTTGCCACCGAGGTTGATGTTCTGGATGGGCTGGAAAAAGATCCGAATGCCGGGAACAATATTGGCGTTCTTGCGCAAGCGCGCGGTAATTGTCGCCAGACTGTCGCGCTCTTTGCGCGGCTTGAGCGCCACCAGCATGCGCCCGCTGTTGCCGACGGTGTTCGGGCCGCCGGCTCCGACGGTTGAATTGACGTAAGCCACCGCTGGGTCCTTCCGCACGATGTCGGCGACCCGCCGCTGGAGTACGCTTAGCGCCGGGAAGGAAATGTCGGTGGAGCCCTCAGTGATGCCGACGACGTAGCCGGTATCCTCGGTTGGGAAAAATCCTTTCGGCACCACTACATAAAGCCACAGCGTGCCGCCGATGGTCAGCAGCGTGAGCGCCAGCATGATCGATTTGGCTCTGAGCACGAGATCGAGCGTCCATTCGTAAGCGCGCAGCATCAGTTCGAACAGGCGCTCAAAATTGCGCAGCAAGATATTTTGTTTCTCGCCGTGATAGCCCTTGAGAACGCGCGCGCACAACATCGGCGTCAGCGTCAGCGAGACGAAGCCGGAGACGACGATCGCCACGGATATTGACACCGCAAATTCGCGGAACACGCGCCCGACCATACCGCCCATCAGCAGCACCGGGATAAACACTGCAATCAGCGAGAAAGTGATCGATATGATCGTGAAGCCGATCTCGCGTGAGCCTTTCAGCGCCGCCTCGAACGGCCGCATGCCGCCTTCGACGTGGCGGACGATGTTCTCCAGCATGACGATGGCGTCGTCGACCACGAAGCCTACCGACAGCGTCAGCGCCAGCAGTGTCATGTTGTTAATCGAAAAACCGAACGCGTACATCGCCGCGCAAGTGCCGATCAGGGACACCGGAACCGCCAGCGCCGGAATAATGGTGGCCGAAACTTTGCGCAGGAACAGGAAAATTACCAAAATAACAAGTGCGATCGCGATCGCCAACGTTTCCTGCACATCGGTGACCGCAGCACGGATTGAGATGGAGCGGTCGAACAGTGGCTGCATCTGAACGGAGGGCGGCACTTGGACCCGCAAGTTCGGCAGAATATCGCGCACCATGTCGACGACCTGCACGGTGTTGGCGTCGGGCTGGCGCTGGATCGCCAGCACAATGGCGCGGGCATCGTTGAACCAGGTAGCGATCTTGTCGTTCTCGACGCTGTCGATCACCCGCGCGATCTGGTTGAGCTTGACCGGCGCGCCCTTGCGATAGGCTACGACGACGTCACGATAGTCAGCCGCATGTTCGATCGCGCTGGTCGCCGTCAGCGTCACGCTTTGCTTCAGTCCGGTCAGCGTACCCACAGGCGTCGAGGAATTGGCCTTGGCAACGACGTTGCGCACGTCGTCGAGCGAGATATTGCGCGCCGCTGCCTCGGTCGGATTGACCTGGACGCGCACGGCAAATTTCTGCGCGCCATAAACCAGCACTTGGGCGATGCCGGGCAGCTGCGAAATCTGCGGCGCCAGCACGGTTTCCGCATAATCGTCCACGGTCGACAGCGGGACCGTGTCGGAGCGCAAGCTCACATAGAGCACCGGGAAGTCGCCCGGATTAACCTTGCGGAAGATCGGCGGCGTCGTCATTTCGACCGGCAACAGACGCGCCGCGGTGGCGAGCGCCGTCTGTACATCGAGCGCTGCGCCGTCGATGTTACGGCCAAGGTCGAACTGGATCGTGATCTGCGTAATGCCGAGCGACGACGATGAATTCATCGACGAAATGCCGGAGATCGTAGAAAGCTGCCGCTCGATCGGCGAGGCCACCGACGCCGCCATGGTCTCCGGGCTCGCTCCCGGCAACTGCGCAATGATCTGGATTGTCGGGAAATCCACCGCCGGCAGCGCCGCAACCGGCAACAGTCGATAAGCGAACACGCCGAAAACGATCAGCGACGCCGTCATCAACGTCGTCAGCACCGGGCGTCGGATGCAGGTTTCCGAGATATTCATAGCTCAGCTGCCCGCGACCTTGGGCTGGCGCGGGTTGACGCGCGTGCCGTTAGACAGCAGCAATTGACCGTCGGTCACGACGGTTTCGCCTCCGTTGAGCCCTTTGCCGATCACCGATTGGCTGCCGACCGTGCGCTCGACCGTCACAGGCTGCACATTGGCGACGTTGTCGTTGATCACGAAGACGAAGTTGCCGGTCTGACTGACTTGGACGGCATTCGAGGGTACCACCACCGCGTCCTCGACCCGCAAGGTCAGTTCAACGGTCACCAAGGTACCTGGCCAGAGCACCTCGCTTTCATTCGGCATGGTGGCGCGAATGGTCGCCATTCCGGTCGCCGGATCCACGGTGTTCTCAATCATCGTCACTTGTCCGCTGGCGCGCTTCCGCTCGCCCGGAATAATGGCTTCAATGGTGGCGGATTCCGCGGCCAGAGCCTGGCGGATTTCTGGCAAGACCTTCTGTGGCACCGTGAAGGTGACGTAGACCGGCGCCATCTGATTGATCGTTGCCATCGGCGTGGCGTCGGCCTGGCGCACGAAATTGCCGACTTTGACCGCCGCCGCACTGATGCGCCCATTGATCGGCGCGGTGACATTGCAATAGCTCAACTGGACCTTGAGGTTCTGGAGCACACCTTCATCGGCTTTGATTGCCGCGCGGTACATGTCGGACTGCGTCTTGGCATTGTCGAGATTGACCACTGGCGTCGCGTTCTTGGCGACAAGGTCTGTGAAGCGCGCTACGTCGCGTTCGGCGCCGGCGAGCTGCGCTTTATCGCGCGCAACTATGCCCTCGGTCTGCGCAATTTGTGCCTGGATGGTGCGTCCGTCGAGCGTGAACAGCGGATCGCCCTTCTTGACCTCGGCGCCGTCGCGAAAATGCACGGCGGTGATCGCGGTGTCGACCCGCGTCTTGATAGCGACGCTGGCGATCGGCGTTACATTGCCCAGCGAGTCAATGCGCACCGGGGTTGGCTTCCGCTCGGCTGTCGCAACTTCAACGGGAACGGTGTTGGCCTCGTCTTGGGAACGGGCGGCAACCCCGTTGCCCGCCCATTGGGCGCGCGCCAACAATACAACGCCGATCAGGGCGATTGCTGCCACCCCAAATAGCCACTTTCGTTGCTTCATCGGCGATTATCCGGCCTGGTTTTCAAGACAGGTGCCCTGCCCAGGCTCCTCGATCCATGGGAACGACGGCGTTTGCACTACTATCGGGCCGGGTCTTTCTACCATAGAAACGGGAATGGGTGCATATCCCTGCGCCTGCTGGTAAACACCCAAGACCCTGGTTTTCTTTAGTTCTTAGCCGGCACCTTGCGTATGCGCATCGCAACATGGAACATCAATTCGATCCGCCAGCGGCTGGACCACTTGCAGGCTTGGCTGAAGGAACGCGAGCCCGACATCGTCTGCCTGCAGGAAATCAAATGCGTCGACGACGCCTTCCCGCGCGAGAACTTCGAGAGACTCGGCTACAACGTGGCGGTGCACGGGCAGAAGACTTTCAACGGCGTCGCCCTGCTTTCCAAACTGCCGTTCGACGAGGTTGCGCCTGGATTGATCGGCGACAAGGAGGACGTGCAGGCGCGCTTCCTTGAGGCGCTGGTGTCGACCAAGACCGGCGTCTTGCGGGTGGTGAGCCTCTATCTGCCTAATGGCAATCCACCGGCCTCTGAAAAATACTTTTATAAACTCAAATGGATGGACAGGCTTATTGCTTTTTCACTTGAACGGCTGAAGTTGGAAGAGCCGATGCTGTTGGCCGGAGACTACAACGTCATCCCAGCAGCCGTCGATGCCCGCAATCCAGCAGCCTGGGTCAATGACGCGTTGTTCTTGCCGCAGACGCGGGAGAAATTCCGCGCGCTAATTAATTTGGGCCTCACCGACGCTTTGCGGGCGGTGAGCGAGTCCGATGACCTGTTTACGTTCTGGGATTATCAGGCCGGCGCCTTTCAAAAGAACAACGGCATCCGCATCGACCATCTGCTGCTGTCGCCGCAAGCAACCGACAGTCTGGTCGACGCCGGCATCGACCGCCATGTGCGCGGATGGGACAAGCCGTCGGACCACGCTCCCGTTTATGTCGATCTGTCGATCGAAAGCCGGTAGTGCACCTATTCCCGACGCGTCTGCAGCCACCGCTTCAAATACATTGCCGCCATGGCCTTCTCGTCTTCAGTCGCCTGCTGGAAGGCGCTGTCGTAAAGCCGGTTGATCCAAGCCTGGTCGCTGGCGGCACCGTCTTTGGCGTTGTCCTTAGCGAGCGTAAGCCACATCAGCCCGCGCGCCGCCTGCCGCGGCACGTGGTCGCCGGCAAACAGCATGGCCCCCAGCATTGCCTGCGACTGGCACAGACCTTTCTGCGCGGAGAGCCCAAACCAACGGGCCGCTTGGCGGGGGTCATGCGGGGCGCCGACGCCATCTAGATAGAGACGTGCGAGATAATACTGGGCCTCGGGATCGCCGAAATACGAGGCCGCATAGCCGAACATTTCGCGTGCCCGGTCGGGATCACGCTTGACCGCCGTATTCGGGATGCCTTCGAGATAGTAATGGCCCAGCGCCACGAACGCATTTGCCACAAAGCGCGCCTGCGGTTCGTCCGGATTGTCCTCGGCGTGGCCGTTGGCAATCTGCCGGAAATATTCAAAGGCCTTAAGGTCGTCGTGGGTAACGCCATCGCCTTCGGCATACATGCGGCCGAGCTTCCATTGCGCCACGGCATGTCCGTTCTCGGCGGCATATTCAAGCGAGACCACTGCCTTTTGTTTTTCGCCGAGCTTGAGCCACTGGGCACCGGAACGGAACGCCTCAGTGGCGTTGGCGGGGGCCGAGGCTCGCGGAACGTTCGGCACATCGACCGGCGGCCGCAGCGGTGCGTCATCGGAGTGCTCCGGCGCCTTGACCAGCGGCGCGAGCGGGGCAGATACAGGAGCGGACAGGGCGTCCTCACTCTTAGTGCCGTCGAACGCCATTGCAGGCGCCGCCATTAGGCCGGAGCCGACCACCACCATGCGCAACAGGGCTTTAGCTGTCCGCATAGCACGCTTTCTCGCCCGCCCCGCCCGGATGGGTAACCGCGCCATTGACGGCTGGTCCCACCTGCTGAGTGTATTTCCACAAATAGCCCGAGCCGTATTCGCTCTCGCGCCGCTTCCACTGCGTCATGCGCTTGGAAAGCTCGTCGGCGGAAAGCTTCACGTTCAGGCTACCCTTGTCGGCATCGATCTCGATGATGTCGCCATCGCGGATCAGGCCGATTGGCCCGCCGACCGCCGCTTCCGGTCCGACATGACCGACGCAGAAGCCGCGGGTGGCACCCGAGAAGCGCCCGTCGGTGATCAGCGCGACCTTGGTGCCCATGCCCTGGCCGTAGAGGGCTGCGGTGGTGGACAACATCTCGCGCATGCCGGGGCCGCCTTTCGGGCCCTCGTAGCGGATCACCAGCACGTCACCTTCTTTGTACTTGCGGTTCTTGACGGCGTCGAAGCAGGCCTCCTCATTGTCGAAGCAGCGCGCCGGACCTGAGAACTGCGGACTGCCGGTCATACCGGCGACCTTAACGATGGCGCCTTCTGGAGCAAGGTTACCTCTCAGCCCGACAACACCGCCGGTCTTCAGCAGAGGCTTATCGGCCGGACGCACGACGTCCTGATCCGGATTCCATTTCACGGTTTTGAGGTTCTCGGCGATGGTGCGCCCGGTGACGGTGAGGCAGTCGCCGTGCATGTAACCGTGATCGAGCAAGGTCTTCATCAAAAGCGGCACGCCGCCAGCTTCAAACATATCCTTGGCGACATAACGACCGCCTGGCTTCAAATCAGCGATATAGGGCGTCTTTTTGAAAATCTCGGCGACGTCGAAGAGCGTGAACTTGATGCCGCATTCATGCGCGATCGCCGGCAGGTGCAGCGCCGCATTGGTCGAGCCACCGGTTGCAGCCACCACAGCCGCGGCGTTCTCCAGCGCTTTGCGAGTGACGATATCGCGCGGGCGGATGTTCTTGACAATCAGATCCATGATCATCTCGCCGGCAAGCATGCAGAACTTGTCCCGAATCTCGTAAGGGGCTGGGGCCCCGGCCGAATAGGGCAGCGCAAGCCCGATCGCCTCCGACACAGTCGCCATGGTGTTGGCAGTGAACTGCGCGCCACAGGCGCCCGCTGACGGACAGGCGTTCTCTTCGAGCGTCTGCAAGTCCTCGTCGGACATCTCGCCGACCGAGTGCTTGCCGACGGCTTCGTAGACGTCTTGCACGGTGACTTCTCTGCCCTTGAACGTGCCAGGCAGAATTGATCCACCGTAGATGTAGATTGAAGGCACGTTGAGCCGGCACATCGCCATCATCATGCCGGGCTGCGACTTGTCGCAGCCCGCAACGCCGATGAGAGCGTCGTAGGCATGGCCGCGCACGGTGAGTTCGACTGAATCTGCGATCACCTCGCGCGAGGGCAGCGAGGCCTTCATACCTGCATGGCCCATGGCAATGCCGTCGGTAACGGTGATCGTGCAGAATTCGCGCGGCGTTCCACCGACCGCTGCAACTCCCTTCTTGACCGCCTGCGCCTGGCGCATCAGCGCGATATTGCAGGGGGCGGCCTCGTTCCAGCAGGTGGCGACGCCAACGAACGGCTGGTGGATCTGTTCCCGCGACAGACCCATCGCGTAATAAAAGGCCCGATGTGGCGCGCGATCCGGTCCTTCGGTGGCATGCCGGCTCGGCAGTTTCGCCTTCAAATTGGGTTTGGCGTCCATAACCTTGTCGTGCCCGCTGACCGCCGTCGCAAAATCCCAGCGGACCTACTTCCGAGGGCTGCTGGCCGGCAAAAAAGCTCGAAGCCTGCGCCTTTACCCTGCGTGCCTTATGTCGCGAACGGGTATGGCCAAATAGCGGCATCACTGAATCATTGCGGCCCAAGATTTAAATGGTAATGAATGTGTTGCCCGCAGGTCACATATCCCGGTCCGGGCCGCTGCAAATTTTGCTGCGTGTCGCTTTCGAGACTTTGGTCTGCTGTTCTATTTCGCGATGCCGCAGAGCGCCTATTGAGCCCGCCGGAAGCTACAGCGCCTCGACCTGCACCACGCCCGGCACCGCCTTAATCGCGCTGGCGATCTGCGGCGAGACCTTGAACCGGCCCGGCAGCTTGATCTCGACCTCGGTGCCCTGCTCTAGCAGCAGCACCATGCTCACTTCGCCATCGCGGTTGGTCGCTCCCGCACGCGGGACCGTTTCCAACCGCTTGGCAACGCCTTCAAGCGGCGCGGCGCTGCGCAGGAACACGCGCAGGCCCGTGTTGAGGTTGGCAGCGGCGGCATGGAGCGGCTCGACCGATTGTATGCGCGCGCGCACCTCGTCGCCCTGCACTTCGGCAGACAGGAACAGCAGCACGGCGGTGCCCGGCTCGAGCAAGTGGCGATGTTCGGCGAGCCCCTCCGAGAAGATCACCGCCTCATAGGCTCCGGTCGGATCGGACAGTCCGATGATACCCATCTTGCTGCCGGTGCGGGTGCGTCGCTCCTGGCGAGAGACAACTGTACCAGCAACACGCCCGGCGGTAGTCCCGGCCTTCACCGCACGCGCGAAATCGGCCCAAGGCTGCACGCGCAGCTTCTTGAGCGCGGATGCGTAATCATCGAGTGGATGCCCGGAGAGGAAGAAACCGATCGCCTCGTATTCGCGGCGCAGCCGCTCGGCCGGCAACCACGGTTCTCTCCGCGGGAGCGCGATCGGCTCGCGATGGCCGCTGCTGCCGAACAACTCATCCTGGCCGATCCTCGCCGCATCATGCGCGCGCTGCGCGCGAGCCAGGATGGCATCAACTGCGGGGAAGACGCATGCGCGGTTAATCTCGAATTCATCGAAGGCGCCGGCCGCGGCCAAGCTCTCCAGCACGCGCTTGTTGACGGCGCGCGGATTGATGCGGTCGGCGAAGTCCGCGAGATCGACGAATTTGCGGCTGCCACGCGCCGCAATAATGGCTTCCACGGCCTGCTTGCCGACACCTTTGAGCGCCGCTAGCGCGTAGATGATCGTGTTGCCGTCGACCTCGAAATCGACGCCGGAGCGGTTGACCGAGGGCGGCTCGACCTTGATGCCGATCCGCTCTGCCTCGGCGCGAAATTCGGCGAGCTTGTCGGTATTGCCCATGTCGAGCGTCATCGAGGCGGCAAGGAACTCGACCGGATAATTCGCCTTCATGTACGCGGTCTGGTAGGCGACCAGCGCATAGGCCGCGGCGTGGCTCTTGTTGAAGCCGTATTCGGCGAAACGTTCGAGCAGATCGAAGATGGCGTCGGCTTGGTAGCGGTCGATGCTGTTCTTAATCGCGCCTTTGACAAAGATCGCGCGCTGCGCCTGCATTTCCTGCCTGATCTTCTTGCCCATCGCACGGCGCAGCAGGTCGGCCTGGCCGAGCGTGTAGCCGGCGAGGATCTGTGCGGCCTGCATCACCTGTTCCTGATAGACAATGACGCCGAAGGTTTCCTTCAGCACGGTTTCAAGCTTGGGATGGATGTAGTCCGGCTGCTCAGCGCCGTGCTTACGCGCGCAATAGGTCGGGATATTTGCCATCGGCCCGGGCCGGTAGAGCGCGACTAGCGCGATGATGTCCTCGAAACGGTCAGGCCGCACATCGAGCAGCGCCCGCCGCATGCCCGAACTTTCCAGTTGGAACACGCCGACCGCTTCTGCGCGCGCTAGCAGATCGTAGGTCATCTTGTCGTCGAGCGGCAGATTGGTGAGATCGATGTCGATGCCGCGCCGCTTGACGAGCACCACCGCCCGTTCCAACACAGTCAGCGTCTTCAGGCCGAGGAAGTCGAATTTAACCAGCCCCGCCTGCTCCACCCATTTCATGTTGAACTGGGTGACGGGTATGTCGGATTTCGGATCGCGATAGAGTGGCACCAGTTCGGACAGTGGTCTGTCGCCGATCACGATGCCGGCGGCATGGGTCGAGGCGTGGCGAGTGAGACCTTCCAGCTTCTGCGCAATGTCGAAGGCGCGTTCGACCACCGGATTGCTGTCGCGCTCGGCCTGCAGCTTGGGCTCGCCTTCGATGGCCGTTTTCAGTGAGATCGGCGCCGCCGGATTCTGAGGCACTAGCTTGCAGAGCTTGTCGACCTGCCCATAGGGCATCTGCAGCACGCGGCCGACGTCGCGTAACACGCCGCGCGCCTGAAGCGTGCCGAAGGTGATGATCTGCGCCACCTGGTCGCGGCCGTAGCGCTGCTGCACGTAGCGGATCACTTCGTCGCGGCGGTCCTGGCAGAAATCGATGTCAAAATCGGGCATCGATACGCGCTCGGGATTGAGAAAGCGCTCGAACAGCAGCCCGAAACGGATCGGTTCGAGATCGGTAATGGTGAGCGCGTAGGCCACGAGCGAGCCGGCGCCCGAACCGCGGCCAGGGCCAACGGGGATTCCCTTCGATTTGGCGTGCTGTATAAAATCCGAAACGATGAGGAAGTAGCCCGGATATTTCATACGCGTGATAACGTCG
>Ga0182040_10000711_pt1 | contig 15130 bp, 8 predicted proteins | sample flu12Cox44000176_FD_125973 | JGI IMG/M metagenome (GOLD analysis project Ga0182040, IMG submission 125973) | Lab enrichment of tropical soil microbial communities from Luquillo Experimental Forest, Puerto Rico - flux8day.12C.oxic.44.000.176 | ecosystem: Environmental > Terrestrial > Soil >... | reverse complement strand
GGGAACGCCATGAGCTCGAGGAATATCCGCGCATCCAGCTTTTGTTTTCGCTTCCCTTCGATTGCCGCAACGCCCAGGTCTTTCCTTGCTTTGATGCTCGCTTGCTCTTGCCTGCCGCTGGGGGTAGGTTTCCCCGCGGTTGCTGCCACGCCTCCCGCCGCCAAAGAAAAGAAGCAAAAACCGGATGCCGCGCTCAAAGGCCTGCCGATTACCGAGCTCAGTCCCGACGAGGCCATCCTGCATGCGCTCGACCGGCTTGCCTATGGTCCGCGGCCCGGGGACGTCGAGCGCGTCCGCCAAATGGGCTTGGCCAAATGGATTGAGCAGCAGCTTAATCCCAATTCGATCGACGACAAGGCGGCGGAAGCGCGGCTGGAAGATTATCGGACGCTGCGAATGTCCACGGCTAAGTTGATTGCGGAATATCCTCAGCCGAAACCGGCGGTCGTCCAAGCGGAAAGACAGGCGAGAGAAAGAGCGCAAGAAGAGCAGCGTCGCGCCGATGCCGCCGCCGTTTCAGAAAAAGAGACGCAAGGCCCGCAAACGCAGGACGGGCAGGGTTCCTCGCCTACGGGCGGATCCCTTACGCAATCCGCAGCGGAGGATCCCAACGCGCCTGCTCCCATGAAGGAACCAGCCATGGAGCCAGACCAGGCGGCGAAAGGAGCGCGTCGGCGCGAAGCGTTCGGCGGAGGCGACCCGAACAACGTGCCGCGTGCCGTCGCGGACGACAGCAAGCGGCCGGCGCGCATCGTTGCCGAACTTGCCATGGCCAAGGTGACGCGGGCGATTTACAGCGAGCGGCAGCTTCAACAAGTGATGGACGATTTCTGGTTCAACCACTTCAACGTGTTTGCCGGAAAAGGCGAGGACCGCTATTACCTCACTTCCTATGAACGCGACGTCATCCAGCCGCATGCGCTCGGGAAATTCAAGGATCTCGTCACGGACACGGCAAAGAGTCCGGCGATGCTTTTTTACCTGGACAATTATCTCAGTGCTGATCCGCGCGCGGCCGAGCGGCAGGCGATGGAGCGCGCAATGCGCCAGCAAGGGCGCTACGGCAGATTCGGCAGACGCTGGCCGCCGCGCCCTCCCGCAAATCCGCAACGAGGCGCGAAAAAGAATGAGCGGGGGCTCAACGAAAATTACGGCCGCGAGCTGATGGAGCTGCATACGCTGGGCGTCGACGGCGGCTACACGCAGAAAGACGTCACCGAGGTGGCGCGCAGTTTCACCGGGTGGACCATCGACAAGCCTCGCGTGTACGCCGACTTCAAATTTGACGACCGCTTGCACGATCCCGATCCGAAAATCGTGCTGGGAAAGAAAATTCACGCGGGCAGCATGAAAGACGGCGAGCAGGTGATTGATCTGCTGGTGCATCATCCGAGCACCGCGAAATTCATTTCGACCAAACTGGCGCGCCGCTTCGTTTCCGACAATCCGCCGCCAGCGCTCGTGAATCGCATGGCAGAAACGTTTCAGTCGAGCGGTGGCGACGTCCGGGCGGTGATGAAGACCATGATCTGGTCGCCGGAATTTTGGTCGCGCGAAGCGTACCGCGCGAAAATCAAGACACCGTTCGAGCTGGTGGTTTCCGCCGCGCGCGCGCTCGGCGCCGACGTGGACGCGCCGCTCCCGCTGGTGCAGTGGGTGGGCCGCATCGGCGAGCCGCTGTATCAATGCCAGCCGCCGACAGGCTATTCCGACAAAGCAGAAACGTGGGTCAACACTGGCGCGCTGCTCAATCGGCTGAATTTTTCGCTGACCCTTTCGGGAAACAAAATGCGCGGCGCACGCAGTGATGTGGCATCGCTCCTGGGCGTCGATTCGTCCTCCGAACCGAAGACCGCGCTCGATCGCGCGGTGCAGGTTTTTCTCGGCGGACAAGCTGCGCCGGCGACGGTCGAGACGCTTGAGAAGCAATTGGACAGTCCACAAGTGCTGCAAGCGAAGCTGGACGATCCGCACAAGCAAGTGGATCTCGGCGTGATCGCGGGTTTAGTGCTGGGCGCGCCGGAATTTCAGCGCCGCTGAGGTTTGCATGTGCCGGCATCTTGGCCATCCCTGCGGCGCCGAAGCGCGGCGCTACATAAAAACCTTTGCTTTGGAGCACCAGCGACTGGGACATGCGAGGCTGCCATGAGCTATTGCTGTTGTGAAGGTGTGCGTGGGGTGAAATTTTCGCGGCGGTATTTCCTGAAGCAAGGCGGCCTGGCCATGGTGGGCCTGAGCGCCATGCCCGCGTTTCTCCAGCGCGCGGTGGCCGCAACGCCCATGCCCAATAAAAAGCAGTTTGTCGTGCTCTTTCAGCGCGGCGCGGCCGATGGATTGAACATGGTCGTGCCTTTTGGCGAATCGAACTATTACCGCATGCGCCCGACGATCGCGATACCGCAGCCGAAACGCGGCGCGACCGACGCCGCGATCGAGCTCGACGGCTTTTTCGGCTTGCATCCGAGCCTTGCTCCGCTCGAGCCGCTCTTTCACCGGAATCAACTGGCCATCGTGCACGCCGCAGGCTCGCCCGATCCCACGCGCTCACATTTTGACGCGCAGGACTTCATGGAATCCGGCACGCCAGGATTGAAATCCACCGAGGACGGTTGGCTGAACCGCGCGCTCGAAGCGGCTCCGGAAGAAAGTGCTTCGCCATTCCGCGCCGTCGCGATGGGACCGAATCTTCCACGCACATTGCAAGGTGGGGCGCCGGCCATCGCGCTGCCGGATCTCAAGCAATTCAAAGTGATGGCGCAGTCGCCGGGAACCGGCGCGATGGTCGAAGGCGGCTTCGAAGCCATGTACGCGCAAACCGTCGACAAAGCGCTGCAAGGCACGGGCACGGAAACGTTTGAAGCCATCGATTTGCTGCGCAAAGCCGATCCCGCGAAATATCAGCCGGAAAACGGCGCGCAATATCCCACGAGCCGCCTCGGGCAAAACCTCGAGCAAATCGGCCAGCTTCTCAAAGCCGACATCGGCTTGGAAGTTTTGTTTGTCGATTGCGGTGGCTGGGACAATCACGTCAACGAAGGCGGCGTGCAGGGGCAGCTCTCGAATCTCCTGCGCGATCTCGGCCAGGGCCTCGCGGCGTTTCATCAGGACCTGGGGGAGCGCATGCAAAAAATTGTTTTCGTCACCATGAGCGAGTTCGGCCGCACCGCCCGCGAAAACGGCAATCGCGGCACCGACCACGGCCACGCGAACTGCATGTTCATCATGGGCGGAGACGTTTCTGGCGGGCAAGTCTACGGCAAATGGCCCGGACTGAACGATCATCAGCTCAACGAAGGCCGCGACCTTGCGCTCACCACCGATTTTCGTTCGGTGCTCGGCGAAATTCTCACCAAGCACATCGGCGTTGCCGACCTCAAGCTAGTCTTTCCCGGCTTCGACAACAACCCGCGCAAATTCCCGGGAGTGATCAAGTCTTAGCGTAGAAAAATCAGGACCCACCGACGCTAGCGAGGGAAGCTTCGAATGTCGCGCCACCCTTCGGGGGGCGCGTGTAGGCAGACCATCGGTCGGCAATATGCGTCGAGCGAGTCGGTTGTCCCAGGCAAAAGACGCCCGCTCACTCTGCTGTTTTCAGTTCCCTCAGCCAGATGTTGCGATAGCGCACGGGATGGTTATGGTCCTGGAGCGCCAGGGGCAGTTTGTCGGGCCCTGGTTTGTAAGGCGGACGCGCGTGGTGCGCGGTGGGGCCGGTTAGCTCGACGTTGTCCTGCGCCAGCACGCCGTTGTGGAAAACCGTCACGCGGGCGGGGCGCGTCAACTTGCCTGACGGGTCAAAGCGCGGGCCGTGAAAAACGATGTCGTAACTTTGCCACTCGCCCGGGGGACGCGAGGCGTTGACCTGCGGCGGATACTGGCCATAGACCGCGGAAGCCTGACCGTCGGCGTAGGTTTTGTTTTGATACGAATCCAGCACCTGAATTTCATAGAGCCCGTGCAGGAAAACGCCGCTGTTTCCGCGATCCTGGTCTTCTCCTTTGGCCGGAGAGGGCTCGGCAAATTCCACGTGCAACTGGCAATCGCCGAAGGCCTCGCGCGTGTGGATGTAGCCGGTCTTGAGCGCGACCTCGAAATAACCGTTCTCCACCTTCCACTTGGCCGGGCCGCCGTCGGTGGCCGCCCATTTGGAAAGATCCTTGCCGTCAAAGAGCACCACAGCATCGGAAGGCGGACGCCCCGGCGAATCCTGCGTGCTCGCCGTACCCGGATCGACAACCGGCGGCACCGGCCGGTCCGGATCGTGAATTTTCCATCGGGTATCCACCTGCGGGTAACAAGTCGCGGGAACGGTGGCCAGTACGAACGTGCAAACAAAAAACCATCGCGGTTTTCTCATCGCAATACCTCTCGCTTGAAGCGCCGGCATTTTACCGCAGACAGAAAAAATGCGGTATCCGGTAAACTGCTGTATGCATTTCTCGAGTCCGGCGGCTTGTCGCCATTTTCGGTAGTAAACCCACGTTAACCCGGCGAAAGCGCGCGCAAGACGCTCCAAGGACGAAAACGGACCGGTCATGGACCGGCTACGAACCGGCCACGATCGTTTTCTTCTTGAATCCTTGACTTCTGAACCGCCGACTGTCAACTCGCCGCTAGGCGGCCGAGCCCTTGATGCGCATGCCGTAGAACGACTTGTAGACGAAGAAGAGCGCGACCACAAAAAACGCCGTCGCGAGGAGGTGCGCGAGTGCGCCGCCCTGGCTGACGGTCAGGCTGACGGCGAGCTCCACGGCAAGCAAACCGAAGAGCGTGGTGAATTTGATGATCGGGTTCAGCGCCACCGAAGAAGTATCTTTGAACGGATCCCCAACCGTGTCGCCGATCACCGTGGCGTCGTGCAGCGGCGTGCCTTTTTGTTTCAGCTCGACTTCGACGATCTTCTTGGCGTTGTCCCAGGCGCCGCCGGCGTTGGCCATAAAAATCGCTTGATACAAGCCGAACGTGGCGATGGAAATGAGATAGCCGATGAAAAAGAAGGGCTCAACGAAAGCAAACGCGAGCGTGGCGAAAAACACGGCGATGAAAATGTTTAGCATGCCCTTTTGCGCGTAGCGGGTGCAGATTTCGACGACCTTCTTGCTGTCAGTGATGCTGGCTTTTTCCACGCCTTCGAGCTTGATGTTGGCCTTGATGAATTCGACGGCGCGATAGGCGCCGGTGGTGACCGCCTGGGTGCTCGCGCCGGTGAACCAGTAAATCACCGCGCCGCCGGTGATGAGCCCGAGAACGAACGGCGCATAAAGCAGCGAGAGTTTGTCCACGTTGCCCTTGAGGCCGTTGGTGAGCGCCATGATGATGGAGAAAATCATTGTGGTCGCGCCGACGACGGCGGTGCCGATCAAGACCGGCTTCGCGGTCGCCTTGAAGGTGTTGCCCGCGCCGTCGTTCGCTTCGAGCATGTGCTTGGCGCGCTCGAAATTCACGTCCATGTTGAAGTCCTTCTTGAGTTCCTGCTTGATGCCGGGAAGCTGCTCGATGAGCGAAAGCTCGAAGACCGACTGCGCGTTGTCGGTCACCGGGCCGTAAGAGTCCACCGCGATCGTCACCGGCCCCATGCCGAGAAAGCCGAAGGCTACCAGCCCGAACGCGAAGACCGGTTCGGCGACCATCAGGTTGTGCAGTCCCTGCTGCGAAAACAAATAGCCGATGGACATCAGCAACACCATCGAGAGGCCCAGGTAGAAGCCGGAATAATTTCCCGCCACAAAGCCGGACAAAATTCCGAGCGACGGCCCGCCCTCTTGCGCCGAAGTGACGATTTCCTTTGTATGGCGCGAATCCACGGAAGTGAAAACCTTTACCAATTCCGGAATGATCGCGCCTGCGAGCGTGCCGCAGGAGATGATCGTCGCCAGCTTCCACCATTGCGTGTCATCGCCGCCAAGGCTCGGAATAACTTTCCAAGAAACCAGGTACGTCAGACCGATGGACACAAGCGAAGTGATCCACACCAGCGAAGTCAGCGGGGCCTCGAAATTCATGTCCTCGGCCTTGCCGTATTTCGCTTTGGCGATGAAACCGTTGATGAAGTATGCGAGCGCGCTGGCAACCAGCATGATAATGCGCATCACAAAGATCCAAACCAGCAATTGCACCTGCACGGTCGGGTCTTTCACCGCGAGCAAGATAAAGGTGATGAGCGCAACGCCAGTCACGCCGTAAGTTTCAAATCCATCAGCCGTAGGCCCCACCGAATCACCGGCATTATCCCCGGTGCAATCGGCGATGACGCCGGGATTACGCGCGTCGTCTTCCTTGATTTTGAAGACAATTTTCATCAGGTCGGAGCCGATATCTGCAATTTTGGTGAAGATGCCGCCGGCAATGCGCAGCGCGGCGGCGCCGAGAGATTCGCCGATCGCAAATCCAATAAAACACGGCCCCGCGTAGTCTCCGGGAATAAAAAGAAGGATGACCAACATCATTAATAACTCGACGGAGATGAGCATCATGCCGACGCTCATGCCGGCTTCGAGGGGGATGTGGTTGATGGGATAAGGCTTGCCGCGAAGACCGGCGAAGGCCGCCCGGGAGTTCGCAAAAGTGTTCACGCGAATCCCAAACCACGCCACGCTGTAGCTGCCGGCCATGCCCACGAGGCTAAAAAACAAAATGATGGGCACGGCGATGGACCTGGGCTTGTCAGGAATGGGGTGGAGCACGCCAAAATACAAAACGATCACGACGGCGATGAACGCCCAAAGGAGCAAAAGAAATTTGCCCTGCGTCTGGAGATAGGTTTTGCAAGTTTCGTAAATGAGCTCGGAAATGTCGCGCATGGATTTGTGCACGGGGAGATTCTTCAGGCGCGTGTAAATTACCAAGCCAAAGGCAAGACCGAGCAAGCAGAAGAGGATGCCGAAGAGAAGGAGCGTGTGGCCGTCGATGCCGAGGAAGCTGACCTGGGAAAGATCGGGCAGTTTTAAATTGGCTTCGCCGCCGGCTTCGTCGGCGCGCGCGGAGGCGGCAGCGAGAAGGGTGAATGCGGCTGGGGCGGCAAACCTCGAGAATCGATGCAAGCCCGCGAAATAGGGAGAAGTGCGGGAGGGCGGAAGCACGGCGGCCAAGCTGCTGCGCTCCAAACGACGTGGTCGCAGAATTTTGCGACACTCAGCAAGACCGTTGGACCAGGCATTTGTTAGCCAGGTACGCATTCAGAATCCTCCATTTAGTCGCAAGAATTTGCGGAGCCAATCGAATCTCGGAAAAGTCTTCGGAATGGCGCTTTCCGCACACTTACTCGGCCAAGCGCTTTCGAGCGCAGGCCGCGAATCGAGTTTTGTCTCATTCCACCGGCAAGAGGCCGCCGCGCGCCGGTCCGAGTTACCCCTCGATACCGCCGGCGAGGCGCCTGCAAGACTGGGCGCCAGGGCAAGCACGAGTCGCAGTTTTATAACATTTTGGAGAAAACCGGTCAAACCGCTTCACCGCGCAGCAGTGCCGCTTCATGGTCCTTGGATTGATGTCGCGTCCCTCCCGCTTCCCTGAGGAGAGGGACATCATGAGCAGCTTTGCCGAGCGAGAGCCGGTCCCCCTCGATACCGCCGCCCACAAGACGGGGCGCCAGGGCAAGCACAAATCGCAGTTTATAACACCTTGAGAATGCGTAAAAAGCCGAGTCTCACCGAAACGCACAGGCTCGCGCATGGTTGCCCAGGATGCGGGCTTAGCCCTACAGAGCCGGTACCCGAATCGAATGCCCAGTGTCAGCCTTCGGAGCGAAGAAACTACCCTAAACGCATTCAGGAACTCTCCTTGGTCATCAACGAGGACGTTTTTGCCAAGCCAGTGGCTGATGGTAAGATGCGAGGTTCATCGCCGACCGACCAGCCTGGTTAGACGAGGCTCATGACAACCAAAGCGACGACCGAAGCGGCCGAGAACATCGCGACGCGAAATGTTGCTGCGAGTACAGCAGCGTCATGGGCACTTGCACCACGATTGAAAGCTCGGCGAGGTCGACGCCATTCGCCGAAGCCGCCTTGGGAAATCACGCACCGGGGGTTGCGGCAAACTGATCGTTGCCGAGAGCCTCTTGACCATGGAAGGCGATATCGCTCCGGCCACAAAGATCCTTGCGCTGGCGGAACGCTGCGGGGCGGGCGTTAATTCTGGACGAGGCCCACGCGACCGGGGTACAGGGACCTACGGGCCGCGGGATGGCAGTTTCGGGACGGAGTCGCGCAACATCTTGCGCTGCGGTCGACACTTGCGGGAAAGCTCTCGCGACCGCCAGCGCGTTTGTTTGCGGAACAGCCATGAATGAAGGAGCATCTTATCATTCACGTCGGGCCGTTTAGCTTCACCACCACCATACCGCCGTATAGATTAGAGCAAATCGGCACGGGTTTGCGGCTCGCGCAGAGAATGAGCCGTGAGCGGCACGCGCTGTCTGCCAAGGCACAGCGGCTCTCGAGCGGCTTGCTCCCGCGAGGATGGCACACCCCTCGAAGCGCCGCGCAAATTGTGCCGCTGATCACCGGAGAAAGCGATCAAGCAGCCGCGTACCTGCGAACCCAGGGATTTGCCGTGTGGGCCGTACGTCCGCCGACGGTATCGCAAGGAACCGCGCGCCCGCGGTTTTCCTTGACGAGCGGAATCTCCGATGATGAACTGGTGCGCCTGGAGAGCCCCTTGAATAGCTGGCGCGAACCGGAGAGTTGGTCCGCAGCGGTGGCCTACGCTTGAGACATCATTTTTTCATCACCGGAACCGATGCGGGTGTTGGCAAAACCGTTCTTTCCGCGCTTCTCTGCGCGGCGTTGGACGCAGTTTACTGGAAGCCCATCCAAACCGGCACGCTCGAAGGCTCGGATCGCGTGACCGTCATGCGCCTGGCGGGGATCGGCACGGACCGCACGCTTGACGAGATTTACAAATTCGTTCCGCCGGTATCCCCGGATCTGGCCGCGCGCTGGGCTGGCGTGGAAATCGACATTGGCAAGGTCAACATGCCTACCAGCCTGATGAATGATTGGCTGGTGGTCGAAGGGGCGGGCGGCGTGCTGGTGCCCGTCAATCAAAAGCAATTCATGCTGGACCTGATGGTGAAATTCAAATTGCCGGTAATTGTGGCGGCGCGGAGCGGCTTGGGAACCGTGAATCACACACTGCTTACACTTGCCGCGCTGCATGCAGCGGAGCTTCCGGTGCACGGCGTGGTGCTGATCGGCGACCAGAATCGCGAAAACCGCGAAACCATCGAGCGCTTCGGCCACGTGCGCGTGATCGGAGAGATTCCCAAATTGCCAAACCTGCACCGCACCGCACTGATGCAGGTGTTCATGAATCATTTTGACCGCGCTGCCTTTGCGCAATGACCTCGCGCCATGAATCCGGCGCTCTGCATCTGGCATCCTCTCAGTCATTCCGCGCTGGATCTTCCGCCGGTGCATGTCGAGAAACCGCAAGGCGCTTATCCCTACGTAAAAGCCGGGCGAAAAATCGCGGATACCGTTTCCTCGTGCTGGGGAACCTGCGTCAGTGTGCGCATCCGCGCATCTCGGCGGCGATCGCGCAGCAGCGAGAAACTGAACCATGCACGAGCTGCGTCACGCGTACGGCACAATCGTGGAAGCCACGGAGAGGCTGTTCTGTGGATGACAAATGGTTTGCTAAAGTCTGACTGCGGTGGAGCGCAGCGTGCTGCCCCCTTGAAGAGAAACTTTCTCAGATGAGGAGAGCTTTTGCCATCCATTTTGAATCAGTGGAAGCAGAAAATCGTCGCGTTTGCGGGCGGCCTGGGTGCGCCCGGACTCTTCCTGATCTCCTTTTTGGATTCCTCCGTGCTGACGTTTCCGGTCGTCAACGATCTCTTGTTGATCGAATTGTCCATTCATCACCCGGCCAAAATGCCTCTCTATGCGGGGATGGCCATGCTGGGGTCGGTCTTGGGCTGTGTGTTGTTGTTCTATATCGCGGAGAAGGGCGGGGAAGCGCTTTTCCACAAACACGCGGGTGACCGCGCTCCGGCCATCCGCAATTGGGTGGTAAAGAACGGATTCGGCGGCATGCTGATCGCAGCGCTCCTGCCGCCACCTACGCCTTTCAAGGTTTTTGTCGTGGCTGCGGGGGTTTTTGAGGTGCCGCTGGCAAGCTTTGCCTCGGCGATCGCGCTGGCGCGACTCGTTCGCTACTTCGGAATCGGTTACCTGGCGATTCGCTACGGCAGGGAAGCCATGCCTTATCTGGTCCACCACAAGTCAACGGTGACCGCGTTTTTGATTCTAGTTGCCCTGGTGAGCTATCTCCTTTCGCGGGTAATACTTAGGCACCGACCATCGTCTGAAGCCGCTGCGCGCAAGCAGAATTCTCAGTGATACAACCGTGGCCCACTTCAGGCCGACGCCCCCGTCTCGCTCGAGCGCTCCACGACCGAAATCTAGACGAACATCAGTCGAGTCATTTATTTACACCAACTTTTGCCTCTCAAGATGTCCAGCAGATCGATAGAAACTGCTCGGGCGATTTTCGAGAGAAACCGCAACGGCGCTAAGCGGAGCTCATGCCATCAGAAGGCGCGGGAGCTGGGGACCCAGGCCAGCTCCTCGGAGAGGATTTTGCCAGAAGGGTCGGTGTCGATGAGCGCTTGGACGCGCAAGCTTGGGCCCGAGTCTCGCGAATAGGGGAAAGCGCGGAGGATGACGTGAAAGCCCCCCGAGGTCTGCTCCACCGCAGCTTTGGGGAACCGCGCGACGTCGAGAAAGCGCTGTGCGACCGTGGAACTCCTGGCTGCGTTCAGCACCGGGGACGGTCCGGGCTTGTAGGAGGTGACGGCGGAACTGGGATCGAATTCGGAGCCGGGGCCGACAGGAACCTCGACGTCGTGAAGGGCACGTTCGGTCTCAACGATACCATGCCAACGAAACGGGGAGCTGGATTCGGCGAAGGCCGCCACCTTGTGGGGCAACTCGCCGCGGTAGATGCGGGATTGGAGAGCGGCGATGGCGTCGCCGTGAAAAACGGAGCGGACCAAGAGATAAAAGATGAGCGCGGCGAGCGCGAGCGAAGCGCCGAGCCTGCCGCGAGGACCTTTGCGACGCGCGCCGATTTCTTCGGTGACGAGACCGCTGAGGAGCGGGAGGAGGATTCCCGCGAGGAGGATTCCCAAGACCCAGAGGTCGAGCGGCGCAAGCCAGTCCATCACAACGCGGCGGGGGGAGAGAGGCCAAAGGAGTTCGACACCGTCGGTTTGGCAAGTATCGAGGACAAGATGACAGAGGGATGTGACAAGCGCGGCTGAGAAGATGGCTGGGTGCGGGATTTTGGTTTCGGGGCCTTTGGGTTTGAGGAGGGAAAACGGCAGCGTGGCGAGAAGAGCGAACGCCAGGGCCGCGAGGACCGAATGAAAATAAGTGCGATGGAAGGCGAGGTAGGCGGAAGGGCCCAAGTAGCTGCTAAGAAGGTCTACGTCGGCAACCACGCCGGCCAGGACGATCGCGATTGTGGCGCTACGGGAGGTGCGAGGGAAGGCAGCGCGCTGAATAGAATACGAGGCCAGGGCGTGGGTGAGCGGGTCCATACGGGAGAAGTTATCTCACAAAAGCAGTCGCTAAGTCGTAGGTTTTAGGTGCGCAATTCAAACCGTCTTGGTGGGGGGCAAGCAACCGCGGAGTCGCTGCAAGGTTCGATTTCGTTGCCCAATGGGGCGCAGCGGTCCCTCGCTGCGCTCGGTATAAAACGGCGCCCTTACACGGGGGAATTGGGGACGCGCTAAAGGGCGCACCTGCGCGAACAGAATCTTACTCCGGCTTGCGGGGGACGAGCAGCTTGAGGGCGCGGGGGACGATGCGAAATTCGACGGGGAGGCGCGCGAGGTGCTCGCCGTCGATTTGCGCGTAGACGGGATTTCGATCGAGCGGTTCGCAGAGGATGGAGTCGGATTTGAAGAATTCGACGCCCTTGGTGCCGCGAAGCTGGTTGAGCCAGAGCGAAGGCAAGTAGCTGAGATAGCGGAGACCGCTCTGCGTCGAGAGTGTCAGGATTTCAAACCGGTCTTGGAAGAGATCGGCTTCGGTGGTGATCTTGAACGGGCCGCCGTAATTTTGCGTGCGGCCGACGATAACCAGCGAAGCGTTGGTTTTGTGGTCGCCGCTGATGACACGGAAGTGCCGGAATCGGTAGCGAAAGACTTCGCGGAAGCCTGCCCACCAATACGCGAGAATCCCGACGCTGGATTTCAGGCCAAGATTGATGGAGTAGACGATTGCGCCGTCAGGACCGGCCCCGGCGACACTCAGAAAATATCTTTTCTTTTCAGGCTGCTCGAGCGGAGTTGCGAGGCCGAGCGCGATTTCCTTGATCGCGCCGTGAGCGAGCCTCTCGGCAGCTTTGGGAATGTCCCACGGAAGATCGAGTTCCTTGGCGAGGATATTGGCGGTGCCGCCTGGAAGTAGCGCGAGCGGAACGCGATGGCTGTTTTGATGGGTGGCGAGGCCGTTGACGATTTCGTTGAGCGTGCCGTCGCCGCCGCAGGCGATCACGAGGCCGCGATTCTCGGCCGCGGCGCGAGCTGCAATTTCGGTGGCATGGCCGGGGCCGGTCGTTTCGGCGAGGTCAGCGTCGATGCCGCGCGTGGCAAAGATGTGGCGCGCTTGATCGAGCAAACGGCGACGCGCGCTACCACCGTTCCCGGCGTTGGGGTTGTGGATCAGCAGGGCGTTTTGGAGTTCGGCGGTCATTTGCTCTGATTCGGTGCGTTCCACTTAGCCTCATTCCTTTCATTCTATATAATGTGGGGCGAATTCGCGCAGGCGTTCTTGAGCATCGTACGGAAGTGGGATTCCTCGGCCGCAAAAGGCGCAGCCCCGGAATGGCGGGTAGCAAAAGTCGAATTTCTGGCCATGCATTTCGGGCGAATCTCGCGAAGAGCAAAAGCAGATTCCTCGCTACGCTTGGAATGATAAACGAGAAATCGCGCAAAACAGATTTATCGCTGCCCGCGAAATGACGAACGAGCGAACGCGTGAAGAGGCGAGCAACAAGAGTGCGGCGGCAAGCCGCCACACTCCAAGGCGCCCGCGGCGTCAGCGGATGTGTAAGGCGTGGCGCCGAAGGGGAATTTCTCACCTGCACCGCGGGTTCGAAATGACCGGCGCGTAGGGTTACGGAGGTCTTGTGGCGAAAGCGGCACCGGCCACCATCAAGAAAGAGATTGCAGAGCTGCGCGAAAAGCTGCGCTACCACGAATACCGGTATTACGTGCTGGATGAGCCGGAGATTTCCGACGCCGCATACGACCGAATGATGGAGCGGCTGAAGAAGATCGAAGCGGCGCATCCGGAGCTGGTGACTCCGGATTCGCCCACGGTGCGCGTGGGTGGCGTACCGCGTGACGGTTTTCAGACCGTACGTCACGCGCGCCCGATGCTGAGCCTGGACAACGCGTTTTCCTACGACGCGCTGCGTGAGTGGGACCGGCGCGTGAGAGAGGGAAGCGGCAAGGAAAAAATCGAATACATTGCGGAGCATAAGTTCGACGGGCTGAGCATCTCGCTGCAATACGAGGATGGCGTGCTGGTGCGCGCGGTAACGCGCGGAGACGGGAACACGGGCGAGGAGGTGACCCCGAACGCTAAGACGATCCGTTCGATTCCGTTGCGTGTGGATGCGTCCGCGTTGAAAAAGGCGAAGCTGCGAACGGATTTCGAGGTGCGCGGGGAAGTGATGATGACGCGCAAGGCGTTCGAAGCGCTGAACCGGCAGCAGGAGCGGATTGGCGGGAAGATCTTCGTGAACCCGCGGAACTCTGCAGCGGGGGCGGTGCGCGTCCTCGATCCCACGATCACGGCGTCGCGAAAGCTGGATTTTTTCGCCTACTACCTGCTTGTGGATGGGAATGTGCCGTTCGCCAAGCATTCGGAGTCCCTCGCGGCTCTCAAGCAATTGCGGTTCCGCGCTTCGGATGATTGGAAGTTGTGCAACGGCATTCAGGAAGTGATTGCGTATTGCGAGATCTGGGACGCGAAGCGCGATAAATTGCCGTACGAGATCGACGGCGTGGTGATCAAGGTAAACGCCACGGCCATACAAAACGAACTGGGCTACACGGCGAAGGCGCCACGATGGGCCATTGCGTTCAAATATCCAGCGCGGCAGGAGACGACCGTAGTGAAGGACATTCTCGTGAGTGTAGGGCGCACGGGGGTGCTGACGCCGGTGGCGATCCTGGAGCCGGTGCAAGTGGGAGGCGTCACTGTCAGCCGTTCCACGCTCCACAACATGGATGAAATCGAGCGGCTGGGCGTGCAGATTGGCGACACGGTGCTGATCGAGCGGGCGGGCGAAGTGATTCCGCACGTGTTGAAAGTGCTGAAGCCTGGAAAAAACCGGAAGCCGTTTCACATGCCGAAGCATTGCCCGGAATGCGGGAGCGCAATTCATCACGTGGAAGGGGAAGTGGCGTACCGCTGCGTGAACGCGGCGTGCCCGGCGAAGAGGAAAGAGTCGATCCTGCATTACGCTGGGCGGCACGCGATGGACATTGACGGGCTCGGGGAGAAGATTGTAGACCAGTTCGTGGACAAAGGGTTGGTGAAGGATGTGGCGGATTTGTACGCACTGAAAGAAGAGGAGGTCGCGGAGCTTGAGCGCATGGCAGAAAAGTCCGCGCAGAATTTGCTGGAGGAGATTGAAGCCAGCAAGAAGAATTCGCTGGCGCGGCTGATTTATGCGCTGGGGATTCAGTTTGTGGGCGAGCGAACGGGGCAACTACTGGCGGAACATTTTTCGTCGCTGGAGGAATTGGCGGCGGCGAAAGAGGAGGAACTCGAACAAGTACCGGAAGTGGGTCCGAAGGTGGCGGCAAGCATTGTGGAGTTCTTCTCGGAGCCGTCGAACCGCCAACTCATCAAGAAACTGGCCAATGCGGGAGTGCGGCCCACGACAGAAAGACGCGAGGTCAAGAGCGATAAGTTGGCAGGGAAGACGTTTGTGTTTACGGGAACGCTGGTGAACCGCACGCGGGAGGAAGCGGGAGCGATTGTACAACAGCACGGCGGAAAAGTGAGCGGCGCGGTGAGCAACAAGACGAACTACGTGGTGGTGGGAACGGATCCAGGTTCGAAATATGACAAGGCGAAAGAGTTGGGAGTGACGATACTCGACGAGAGCG
>Ga0182040_10000708_pt1 | contig 15147 bp, 15 predicted proteins | sample flu12Cox44000176_FD_125973 | JGI IMG/M metagenome (GOLD analysis project Ga0182040, IMG submission 125973) | Lab enrichment of tropical soil microbial communities from Luquillo Experimental Forest, Puerto Rico - flux8day.12C.oxic.44.000.176 | ecosystem: Environmental > Terrestrial > Soil >... | reverse complement strand
CCGGCACCTCGATCCCCTCGGCCTGAAAGACGACCGAGCCGTCCGGATTGCGGATCTCGCTGGTCGCGGTCCGGAACTGAACCGTCGCGTAAGGGTCCTGACCTTCCGTCGTAAGATGGCGTGTAATGCGCATGGTGTCCCCCAATGGGCGCACCCCTCGGTCTTACGCGAGAAAGTACGCCTCACCCTGCGCTGCGCGTTCGCCGCAGCGTCAAAAGAATCCAATCACACTCTTTTCAATGCGGAGCGCTTATCAGGAGAAGCCGTTCTGCTTCTCCCAGTCTCGTGCGGCCTCCCTCGTGGTGCGCCGACCCACCTGGACGAGATGACTACCTGGAAATTGGAGCTGACGCTCTTTCTCGCGCCGCTCAAGATTGTTGGTGATCCCACCGTCAACGACCTTCCGGCCGACTTTGACGTGATATTTGTAGGTATCGCGTGTTTTGCTCATGTGCCGGGCAACTCTCAGGGCTCATCACGAGCGCGAAGCCTAGACGCCCGTTCGCAGATATCAAGCATTTTGTGGATGAAGGCCTGCCTTCTACAATATCTTGTTCCCAGGTCCAGAAAAATGAGCCACGGCGACGGACCCGATCTGGTCCTTAGGCCGGCTCGAACGCCGTCACGGCGTCTGCCAGCCGGCGAATCGGCACTCCGAGTGGGCGCCAATCCTCCGGCCGGCAGGTGAGAAGCAGGATCTGGACCTTCTTTGCGGCTTCGCCCAATGCCTCCTGCATGCGTGCGAAGCGACCGGGATCGGCATAGACCAGAGCGTCATCGAGAATGACTACTGCCGGATAGCCTTTCTCCCGCAAATAGACCGCGAAGGCGAGGCGCACAAGGATCGAGAGCTGTTCCCGCGTACCGACGCTCAAAGCCGAGTAGGGCTCGCTTCTGCCATTTCGGGCAATCTCAGCTATCTCCAGGCTCTCCTCCTGCAGAGTGACGTCGACCCCGGGAAAAAGGATCTCGAGGAACGGCCGGATGCATTGCCGAACCGGATCGAGAAACGCCCTCTTGGCGTCACGTTCGGCAGCCTCGAGGGTCTCAACGACCAGCCTCCAAGCGTTCGCCTCGGCCTGCACGCGGTCGCGCCGCGAGAGGGCGCGCCTCTGCTCCTCCCTCACCTCCTCGAGCTCCTCGCGAATTCGTCCCTTATCTAGCCCGGTGAGCCTGTTTTCCAGGGCGATTTCCCGATCCTTTAGGTCGCGGTGTACCCTTTCGATGTTCTCCAAATCCCTCCGAGCTTGCGCGTGTCGCTCCTCGACCTCTTCCGGGTTGGCAGCTTGTAGCTCCTCCTCCGCCCAGGCCTTGGCGTCGGTGGCCGTCGCAAGCGCGTCCCGGGCACTTCTGAGCGCCGCAGCTAAGTCCACGTCGGCAGCTTCAGTGCGGGCAGACTCCAAGTCTTGCTTCGCTGTAGTCGAATTCCGCTCCGCGTTCTCGAAATTCGCACGCGCGACAGCGAGATCTGTGAAGTGCTGCTGGCGATTTCGCTCGGCTTCGGCCGCCACCGTGAGCGCCGTGGCTTCGGCCTGCTTGGCGGCCTCCAAAGCGCGCCGCTCGGTTCCTGGCTCCGCGAGATCGGCCGGGGCTGTGGACAGGTCAATCTCTAGGTCGAGAGATGCGCGCTCCTCGCATTTGACTTTGCAGGCCGACAACAAAGCCGCTTCCCCGTGCGGGGCATAAACTCTGATTAAACGGTCTGCGGTGCAAATAACGTCTTCGGCCTTCTCGCGCACCTCAAATTGAGCCCGTGCCTCCGCGACATTCGCGACCTCGGCAGAAGTCAGCGCCGCGGCGAGGGCGACTTTGGCTTCCCGTAGCCGCTCGCGACGCTCAGCCAATACCTTTCCGCCGGGTTGGACTTCAAGGGCACCAAAGCCTTCCAGTGTGAAGTGCGCCGGTGCCGTGACCTCGACCGCTTCCGCACTCGGCAAGGTCGTGCCGTCTCGCATGACGGCTTGACGATCCGAGGGGAAGAAACGGAGCCGCGTGGCGGCAGCCGCAATCGCAGCCCCCGCTTCGCGGATTGCGCTGTCCTGTCCCTCAATTTCTTCGAGCAACGGTCGATCGATCCGGACCGCTCCGAGCCGCCCTGCAGCAACTGCGCGCTCGGTGGTAAGTTTGCCGATCTCCGTGATGCGACGATTGAGTTCGTCGATCTCTTCATCAAGCGCCGCGCGTCGCGCGCGGGCCTCGGCAAGCTTAACCCGTGTCTCTACTGTATTCGTCGCTGAAGCAGCATTGTCGGCTCTCGCCCTCGCCTCATTGTAGCTTCGATCGATTTCGTCAGCTCTTCCTTCAAGCTCGCTCAGCGCGTTCTGCGCAGCAGTTAAATCCGTTGCTCGCGTTTCAGACGCATCGATAAGCCCCCGGCGCCGGGCCCAACGCTCGCTGGCATTACACAATTCAGCCTCAGCCAGAGAGACCGCATTCCGTGCCACGTCATCCCCATGACGCAACTCGTCAATTCTCTTCGCCTCCGCTTCCAGCTCGGTGAGGATCTTGCGCGCCTCGTTGACACGACCCTCAGCCTCGATCTGTGCCAAGTCGGCTTGCACGCGGACGAGCTCATCAATCTCCGAATCGTACTCGATGCGTTCGCGGTTCAATTGCTCTGCGCGCCGCGTCGCCGCCTCAGCCTCGGCGATCGCGTTGGCTAGTTCGCCGTGGGCCTTGGGCCTACCAGTAGCGGTTAAGAGCTCGTCGCGTTTGGCCATTGCCGCGCGCAAAAGACGGCGACCGCGGTCTCCGCCGAGGACGTCACCGACTTCCCTTTCAAAAGAAGCCCGCAACGTCAGCCGCCCGGTTTCGCCGAAAGCGAGTCGCTCTAGCGAGCGCCCTTGTTCCAACCAAAACAGCCCGAGAATACCCCGATCGTCGGGTTTGGATTCGCCTCTTGCCGCCCGGAACGTCAGTAGTTCAGCCAGCTTCTCTTCGGCGTGTTCCGCGTCAAAGTTGCCGTTGGGGGTTTCGAACCGAACTGAGGGGCTTGAGCCGAAGATCTTATGCAAAATGTAGGCTTCGCCGTTGATTTCGAAGTCCAGACGGATTTCAGGCCGTACCCGAGAGCCGAACGGCTGCATTCTCGCCAGTCCGGCGCCGCCGAGCTTGTGTCGCTCGAATAGGCCTGCGCGTATAGCGTCGAGCAATGTGCTTTTCCCATCCTCGTTATCACCCGCGATGATGGTAAGCCCGTCGCCAATACCGCCGATAACCAGCGGCGACTCGAGCTTTCGGAAGTTGCGAATCTGGATTTGGCGGAATAGCATGGCCTCACCTGCGATCTCGATGGTGGAGCCCATACAAAACCTCGAGCGCGCGTCGCGCCGTCGGTGCATCCGGCCCCCCGAGCTTCTCGCGGAGCCGGTTCATCCCAACCCGGATGAAACCGGCGGTATCGATGCTGTCGAGGTCATCGTCGGTCGGCACGGGCGACAGACCGATGTCGTCGTCCTCCAGATAACAGACCCGCGCACGCAGGTCGCCGCGCACGTCGTCCAGGGCGATCTTGGTGGCGAAATCGATCGTGCCGCGATATTGGAGCCGCAGGACCAAGCGTTCCAGTTCTTGATCGGATTCTCCGATCGCTCGTCGGATATCGTCGCGAATCTCGTCGGCGCCGCCGCGGCTCAGATCGATCGCTCGTTCCATCCAGAGGTAGCGTCCCACCGCGATAGCCTCGACCGCGGGCATTGCACCCGGGCCGTCGATCGTCACTTCAAGCACGTGCCCCGGTTCGTTCCGCCGAAACCGATCGGGTTCAGGTGTCCCCGAATACCCGCTCCGTACCGAGACCTTTAGTCGCCCGTGCCAATCCCCCAATGCCAGATAATCGAGCCCTGCCCGTTCGGCGCGATCTCGCGCGATCGGGTTGTGGGCTTCGCTGCCCTCCGGCAGCAGCTCCTGCACCGACCCATGTGCGAGCCCGACGCGGATCAATCTCTCTCCGGTAGCGGCGGTGTCGAACCATTGCGTCAGATCGGTCGTCTCGCTGCGCCGGCGCAGTGGGGCAGGCAATAAGACGGCCTTGGCGGCGATTGGGATCGGGCTCGGCTCGCCGGCGATCACAACATTTCGCGGTAACGAGAAACTGCATAGCCGTGCCCACACCGACTCCGCCGTAGCCGGATCGTGGTTGCCCGGCAGCAACACCCACATTCCATCAAAGGGCTCCAGGGCGACCTTGAAGCTCCGCAGAACATCCTCGCCGACAGCAGGACCGTCGAAGCAGTCGCCGGCGACGAGGACGGCGTCGACACGACGATCGCGGGCGAGCGAGGCGGTTCGCTTCAGCGTCTCGAAACGGGCGTCGCGCAGCTTCGACGCGACGTCGGGAGGAAACTGCCGGAAGGTCTTGCCGATTTGAAGGTCGGCGGTATGGAGAAATCGAATGCTCATGATTGAAAACCGTACGACCGAGGACTTACCGAACTGCCAAGACGCGCCGCTTCGACTGCAATTTCGCTGCGACGACACGACCTCGGAACCATTTAGCCTCCGTTGGGTTTTGCTATTGGCGGAACCGCCATGGTAGGTATGTCGCAGATGTAAGTGGCCGTTCAAATGTCGTCAAGGAAAATATGTCGAGTTCGCCATGACCCCAGTGACCACTCCCTCCGGGGTTTTCAAGGACCGCCTCAAAGCGGCCCGGGACCTGCGGAAATGGAGCCAGAGCGAACTGGCCGGACGGGCCGGCTTGCCGCCGAGTTCGATCGCCCATTTCGAGGCCGGCTCGCGGAAGCCGTCGTTCGACACTTTGCGCAGGCTGGCGACCGCGATCGAGGTCACCACCGATTACCTGTTGGGCAGGGTCGATGACCCAGGGCTCGCCGAAGCCGGCGACCCGCTTTACCGAGATGTCGGCAGGCTGACCGGGGAAGACCGCGAACTCGCCAAGGACTTCCTCAAAATGCTAGCCGACCGAAGCGAGGCGAAGCGCAAATGACGAAAGGCTCAAGCCGAGCGTTCCGTCTTCGAATGGCCAAGCAAAAGGCCGAGGCTCTGTTGCGTCACGAAGGAATCACGACCTTCCCGGTAGACCCGTTTGCGATCGCGGCCAGTCAGGACATTACGGTCAAGCCGAAGCCGGATACGGCCGAGGGCGTCTCCGGCATGCTGCTCCGTCACGGTGACGCATTCGGCATTCTTTATGCGACCCACATCCCCAGCGAAGGATTTCAGAGGTTCAGCGTCGGCCACGAGCTCGGGCATTATTTCTTAGATGGCCACATCGACCATCTTCTGCCCAAGAGGGGGGTTCACACTTCCCGTGCCGGATTCGTGGTAGCTGACCCCTACGAGCTCGAAGCCGACCATTTTGCGGTTGGGCTCTTGATGCCCGCTGAGCCGTTTCGCTCGGCGCTCAGAACCTACGCGCCCGGTGTGTCAGCCGTGGAGGCGCTCTCCCGCTTATGCCGCACCTCACTTCCCGCAACCGCGATTCGGTACGCCGAGTTTACTGAGGACGCCATCGCCGTCGTGGTAAGCACCGGGGCGACAATCGATTATTGCGTTCTCTCGGAAACCATGAGGTCGTTGCCTCAGCTCGCTTGGCTGCGTAACGGGGTGCCTGTGCCCAAGGACACAGGCACGGGTCAGTTTAACGCCTCGCCCGATCGCGTCGCGGCCGCAGATCGCTGTGAAGTTGAAATCGACATAATGAATTGGCTCGGTGGGACACGTTCGGTGCCTGCTATCGAGCAAGTGATCGGTCTCGGCCGATACGGCAAGACGTTGACGGTTCTTACCTGTCCTTCAATTCGCGGCGGGGCTTCCGACGAGGAGGAGGATTGCGAAGGGGACCTAATGGAGCGTTGGACGCCGCGATTTCGCTGAGCGTCAAGGCGCACAGGGGCCGAAATCTATTCTAGGCTACATGTGCTGCCGCCATATTCCCCCCGGCGGACCAACCTATTAGTTAACCAAATATAGCGTCATTACCGCTGCTCGTCCAACAACATATAGATAGCTTGGCTTGGGAGTGCGCCCCCCTACCGCCGAATGTCGGCGATGCCATATAGTTGCCCTCTCGGCAAACCGCTCGGGGTAGGGATGGAGCGATGACGCTCGGCACGCGATTGCTGACCTGGCTGCGAGGCGAGTATGTCGGCACCGATAGTCTCGGCAACCGCTACTATCGCGAAAAGGGCTCCAGGCCGTTGCGGCGCGGCGGCGGGCGGGCCAGCCGCGAAAAGCGCTGGGTCATGTATAACGGCGAGCCGGAAGGATCTAAGGTGCCTTCCGAATGGCACGCCTGGCTGCACCACACGGTCGACGAGATCCCGCGAGCGGACCGTGCGCGCTATCCGTGGGAGAAAGAGCACCAGCCGAACATGACCGGGACACCTTTTGCCTATCATCCGCCGGGCTCGATCCTGCGCGGCGGCCGCCGTGCCCGCGCGACTGGCGATTACGAGCCGTGGACACCCGAATAGGGGCGGAAAGGCGGGGATGACCGGGAACGTGATCGAGACGGTGATGGGCGGGGTCGTGCTGGTCGTCGCCGCGCTGTTTTTGTTCTTCGCCTACTCCACGAGCCAGGTAAGGGCGGTGCAGGGTTATCCGGTGACCGCGCAATTCGACAGCGTCACCGGCATCCGCGACGGCAGCGATGTGCGCATCGCCGGCGTCAAGGTCGGCTCGATAGTCTCGGAGACGCTCGACCCCAAGACCTTTCTCGCCGATGTGCGGATGAGCATCGATCCCTCCTACAAATTGCCTGACGACACGGTGGCCAAGATCGTCTCCTCAGGCCTCTTGGGCGATAAGTTCATCGCGCTCGAACCCGGCGGCTCCGAGCAGGCGATCCCGCCGGGCGGCCGTATCAAAATTACCCAGTCCTCGGTCAGCCTCGAAGACCTGATCGGTCAGATGATGTTTTCGCCGACCGGCGGGCAGAAAAAGCCGGATGGGGGCGAAACGCCTCCCAAATAACGATGGCGGTGTCGAGTATGTCTGCGGAATTTCCGGTGTGGCGCACGCCCGAGGGTGAGCCGGTCTCCTGCGTCGAGAAAATCAAGGTGCTGAACGAGAACCTCGCCGAGCTGCGCGAGTTGGCGCAGGAGGCGCTCGAGGACGCGGTGCTGATGGGGTGCGACGAGCGGCAGGTGCGCGAGGTCCTCGCCGGGATCGTCGCCGGGATCGTCAACCCGTATCGGAAATGAGATACGTTGTTTCCGCTCCCTCAGCCCTGTGCGAAATTCGTTGATCCCGGTGAACAAATTCGTTGATCCTCAAAGTATCGAATTTACGTCCTAAGTGGCTGAAACAGCTATATCTTTCTTCGGAAATTTCGGCTGTTCCCCGGCGAAATCGCAAAATTCGTTGTTTTTCGCGTCATCTTCTGACGCTGCTGCCGGCGATAGCGATGCCGAGCTTGGCGGTCGCCGAGACGATTTCGGAGCCGGTGGCGCTACTTCAAGGGCTCGACAAGATCACCGCGCGGGTCTCCAAATTCGAAGCGCCCGTCGGGACTCCCGTGCGGTTTGGCACCTTGTCGATTCGCGTGCGCGACTGCGAAAAGAACCCGCCTGAGGATCCGCCGGAGAGTGCTGCGTTTCTCGAGATCGACGAACTCCGCCCAGGCGAGGTGAACTTGCGTGTATTCAGCGGGTGGATGTTCGCCTCAAGCCCGGCACTTTCGGCGCTTGAGCATCCGGTCTACGACGTAAACGTGCTCGATTGCAGGACGGAGAGCGGGTCCCCGCCGTCGCAATCGGGCAAGGTCGAGGAGAAGACCGCGCGATAGGAGAGGGCCTCGGCGAGCAGCCGACGATAATGCCTGCGGCTGATCTCGACCGCGCCGAAACGCGCCAGATGCGGCGTGAGGAACTGAGTATCGAGCAGCCGGAAGCCTCCGAGGCGCAGCCGGGCAACCAGGTGAACGAGCGCGATCTTGCTCGCGTCGTTCTCGGCGCTGAACATGCTCTCGCCGAAAAACGCGGCACCGAGCGAGACGCCGTACAACCCGCCCACCAGCTTGCCGTCCCGCCAACACTCGACGCTGTGCGCAGCACCCCGGGCGAAGAGCCCTGCATATAGCCGCACGATCTCGTCGTTGATCCAGGTGTTCGGCCGCTTTTCGCTCGCTTGCGCGCAGCTGCGGATGACGTCTTCGAAGGCGCTGTCGCAACGGATCTCGAAAATCCGTTGGCGCACCACGCGGCGCAGCCGGCGCGCGACGTGGAACGCGTCGAGCGGGAGAATGCCGCGGCGGCGCGGATCCACCCAGAACAGTTCGGGGTCGTCGGCCGATTCGGCCATCGGGAAGACCCCGGCGGCATAGGCGCGGACGAGAATTTCGGGGGTCAGCCGCAGCAAGCTGCTCCCCGGTCAAGCCGGACGCCCGACGAACCGCTCGAGCCAGTGAACGTCATAATCGCCGTCGATGAATTCGCCGGCGGTGACGAGCCGCTGATGCAGCGGAATAGTCGTCTCGATACCACCAATCACGTATTCCTCAAGCGCGCGGCGCAGCCGCATCAGGCATGCGTTGCGGCTCTTGCCGTGAACCACGAGCTTCGAGATCAGGCTGTCGTAGTAGGGCGGCACCTCGTAGCCATGATAGAGCGCGCTGTCGACGCGCACGCCAAGCCCGCCCGGCGCATGATATTCAGTCACCCGACCGGGCGACGGCGCGAAGGTGTCGGGACTTTCGGCGTTGATGCGGCATTCGATCGCGTGGCCGCACAGTTTGATGTCCGATTGGCGATGGCCGAGCGGGGCGCCTGCTGCGACACGCAGCTGCTCGCGGACGATGTCGAGGCCGCTGACCATCTCAGTGACCGGGTGCTCGACCTGCAGGCGCGTGTTCATCTCGATAAAGAAGAACTCCCCATCCTGATAGAGAAATTCGAGGGTCCCCACGCCTTTGTAGCCGAGCTCGCGCAACGCCTCGACGGCGCGCTCGCCGAGCCGGTTGCGCTGCTCCCGGTTGAGCGCGGGGGAGGGCGACTCTTCAAGCACCTTCTGATGCGAGCGCTGCAGCGAGCAATCGCGCTCGCCGAGGTGAACAATTCCGCCCTGGCCGTCTCCGAGGATCTGGATCTCGATGTGGCGCGGCCGCTCGAGGTGGCGTTCGAGGTAGACCTCGCCGCAGCCGAAAAACGACGCCGCCTCGTTTTGCGCAAGCGGCAGCATGTGGGCGAGTTCGCCACGGTCATGAGCGACCTTCATGCCGCGGCCCCCACCGCCTGCAGCAGCCTTGATCAGGATTGGATAGCCGATCGCAAACGCTGCGGCTTCGGCTGTCGCCAGATCGCGCACACCGCCCGGCGAACCGGGAACCGTCGGGATCCCGAGCCGGCGGACGGCATCCTTGGCCGCTACCTTATTGCCCATCAGCCGGATATGCTCGGGCGATGGCCCGATGAAGGTGAAGCCGTGCTCCTCGACCGTTGCGGCGAAATCGGCGTCTTCGGCGAGAAATCCGAGCCCAGGGTGGATCGCGTCGGCGCCGGTGATCGCCGCAGCAGACAGAATCGCGGCCACATTCAAATAACTGTCGCGGGCCGGAGGCGGGCCGATGCAGACGCTCTCATCGGCGAGCCGGACGTGCATCGCGGCGGCATCGGCGGTCGAATGGACCGCGACCGTCTTGATCCCCATTTCGCGGCAGGCGCGGTGAATCCGGAGCGCGATTTCCCCGCGATTGGCGATCAGAACCTTGTCAAACATTGCAACCTTTCTGCCCGGTCCCCCCGAACGGAGGCAGATAATGCAGCATTACTCGATTAGCATCAGGACGGCACCAAATTCGACCGGCTGCGCGTCCGCGACCAGGATCTGCGCGACTCGGCCCGGTCGGTGGGCGCGAATCTGGTTCATGACCTTCATTGCCTCGATGATCAAGAGTGGCTGGCCCTCGACGATGATGTCGCCGAGCCGCACAAAAGGCGGGGCTCCTGGTTGCGGTGCGAGATAGGCGGTACCGACGATCGGTGCCCTCACCGCGCCCGGGTGTTCAATTGACCCGGCGGCGGCCGAAGGCGCGGGAGAGCCACCAAGCGGGGCAGGCCATGCCACCACCCGGGCAACCCGGACGCGACGGTCCCCGACCGCGTATTCGATTTCGGTCAAGCCGGTCTCGGTCAACAACGCGGCCAGCGCGCGGATCAGCTCGGTGTCGGGAAAAGGCGGGGCGCGCCCGCCAATCTTCATCGAGCCGCCTCGTCCGATTCGCCTTCGATCAGGCTGGCGACCGCGTCAAGCGCGAGCTCGTAACCTTGCGCCCCCAACCCGCAGATCACGCCATTTGCCGCAAGGCTGACATAAGAGTGATGGCGAAAGCTTTCGCGCCGGAAGATGTTCGAGAGGTGCACCTCGATGACCGGCAGCTCGGCGGCGGAGAGCGCGTCGAACAGCGCGACAGAAGTATGCGTCAGCGCCCCCGCGTTCAGGATGATCCCGTCCGCCGATTCGCGCGCCTCCTGGATCCAGTCGACGAGCTGCCCCTCATGATTGGTCTGCCGAAAGTCGATCTCGAGGCCGAGCGCGGCGGCCCGCGCGGTGCAGCGCTCCTCGATATCGCCGAGCGTGTCGCGGCCGTATATCGACGGGTCGCGCACCCCGAGCAGGTTCAGATTGGGGCCGTTCAGAATGGAGACGATAGGCAAGCAAGGCCTCCGCTAGTAATCGCGCACTTATACCATGCGCCAAGGGCGGGCGGAGCTGGCAGCGCATCAGTTTGAGCTGCACGGATCGGCGTCGGCTCCCGGCAAAGTCCGAAGGCCGACCCCCCAGTGACACCCACGGAGCCGCAAGCTGCCACCAGCGGCAACAAAAAGTTGAGCAAGCGATCGACCATCGGCTGCATCTGCAGCAAATCTACAGCAAAATATCGCCTTCAAGTTGAAATCCCCGTCAGATCCGACGCCCGCGGATCCCCTTTTCCGGACGGTCGCCCCGCCGGGTTGGTGAAAGCTCGACAACCTACGTACCTTTACTTCGTCCAGCTGCCTTCCATCCCCGGAGCCGCCATCGGAAGGGGGTATGCAATATAAATCAGGCAATTTCATGATCTCGATTATCGCAATGTAAAGCGAGCGCCGCGGAGCGGCTTCAGGCGACCAGCCCCGCCTTGCGGAAGCCCTCGATCAAACGCTCGTGGTCTTCAGGGCGCAATTCTCCGATTTCGCTCGGCGGCAGCGGCGACATCCGGTGACGAAAATCTTCGCCAAACCGCCCCAGCGCCTCGGCCATCACGGCGCGTGCCTCGGCGATCTGCCCCATTTGCCCGAAAGCGGCCATCAGCGGCCTGTAGGTCGAGCGGAAGCTCGGAGATGAATGGCGTAACTGACGCGCGATCGCGATCGCCGCTTCGTAATCCTCCGCCCAGTAATACGCGTGAGCCATAGAATTTTGCCAACTCGACATCACCGGATCGAACGGGCTGAGCCGCATTGCGGTCCGCAATGGCTCAATCGCCTCGCGCGGCCGGCCTCCCCAGCCGCGTGCAAAGCCTTGCGCGCCAAATGCCTGGGCGGAATTGGAATTGATGCTGACGGCAAGGTCCGCCTCGAAGCTGCTTTCGGCGTGCCGCCCAGACACCACCAACGCCCTCGCCAGCGCAGCATGCGCGGTCGCATCCGTCGGGTCGATCGCGACGGCGTGTCGCGCGTAATCGAGTGCTCGCGGAACGTTTTCCGGTCGCAGATCAGGCCGGAAGTGCACACCCTCCACGAGATAGGTCTGGGCGAGTAGGGCATGGGCCGGGGCAAATCGCGGGTCGAGCTCGATCGCGCGCCGGAAGAAACTCCGGGCTTTCTCGAATTCCCACGCCTCGGCGTTGGCAAAATGCCACATTCCGCGATGGTAGCATTCCCAGGCGTCGAGGCTCTCAGGGGGCTTGCGCGCGGCGCGTTCGCGCTCGCTGCGGTCGAGTGCCGGTTGGATCGCCGCCGAGACGCTCGCGGTGATCTCGTCCTGTACAGCGAAGATGTCGGCCAGGTCGCGATCGTAGCGCTCGGCCCAGAGATGCCCGCCAGTGGCGGCTTCGACCAGCTGTGCCGTCACCCGCACCAGGTTGCCTGCCTTGCGCACGCTGCCCTCGAGCACGTAGCGCACGCCGAGCTCCCGCCCGATATCTCTGGCCGCAACCGTTTTCCCCTTGTAAGTGAAGGTCGAATTGCGGGCGATGACGAACAATGACCGCGATTTTGACAGCGCGGTGATGATGTCCTCGGCGATCCCGTCGGCAAAAAACTCCTGCTCCGCGTCGCCGCTCATATTGGTGAACGCCAAGACCGCGATCGACGGTTTGTCGGGCAGCGGCAGCGACGGCCGGGAAGCGACGCCGCCGCCTACCCGGTAGACCCGCACCGCTCGGGTGATGTTCTTGAGCTGCTGCTCGCCCAAATCCTCGAAGGCAAGATCGAGTTTGCCGACGGCATCCTCCTGTACACGCGCAGAGACGCAGATCCCGCCGGGCTCGGCCAAGCCTTCGAGCCGGGCTGCGACGTTGACGCCATCGCCAAAGATGTCGCCGTCCTCGACGACGATGTCGCCGACATTGATCCCGACACGCCACTCTACGCGCCGCTCGGCCGGAACCGCGTCGTTGCGCTCGGTCATGCCCGCCTGCACCTCGATCGCGCAGCGCAGCGCGTCGACGACGCTTGAGAACTCGACGAGAAGGCCGTCTCCGCTGGTCTTTACGATCCGGCCGCGGTTCTCGGCGATCTTAGGATCAACCAAATCCGCGCGGATCCCCTTGAGCCGCGCGAGTGTACCCTCCTCGTCGGCGCCAATCAGGCGCGAGTAGCCGGCCACGTCCGCCGCGAGGACGGCGGCGAGCCGGCGCTCCGCTCGGGCTTGTTGCATGGCGCGCTCCCTTCGCGCCTATGATCCTACACCCGCCTGCCGCCCTACGCATCGGTCGCGATCTCTCGGCGAGGTTTGCCTATCCGCGGCGGCCAATACCGCCACCGGCTCGGCGGTAGCTGGCGGACGCGATCCGTCAAGTTACGGGGACCTCTGATCCCCGCCCCGCTCATGCGGTTGTCCAACATCCTCACACCGGGTTCGATCCCAACCCTGCAAGCGCCACACTCGCCCCTCACGCGAACCCCGGTGAGAGAGGTCGAGGCACGCCCCGCCCCCCGTCACTGAAGCTCGGCCAAGCCCATCGCCTCGCCGAACCGCCGGCTCGCCTCGAAGGTGTCGCCGTATTTCCGGTGGGCGGCCGAGATGTGCGCACTCGCCAGCAACAGGCGATCGCGATCCTGGCATTGGTTTTTGACGTAATCCTCCAACAGGCACTGCGGGATCTCCTGGTTGTGCGGGTCGTTGCCGAACCGCGTCGCCATCAGCGCCAGACGCTGCACCAGCACAGCGCGATCTTCGCCGCTGTCGAGATAGGCCTTGGTCCAGGCCACCGAAGCGGGCGGATCGAGCGCCGTGAGCGCTGCTTCGAGACGCTCGATAATCTGGCTCCCGTGCATCCGGCCCGCACCGCTCGGCGGGTTGATCGGGTTCGATTTGAACCAGCCGCTGTGTCTTTGGTTCCATGCCGCCTGATTGACCATCGATCCCGCCACGTAGAGCAATTTGAGGCGCTGCGGGTGCTCGAAATTGTCGTAGAACCAGCCGAGCGTGTTGCAATACTCGTAGGTGTGCTGCGGCATCGAGAAGTTGTTTGCGCCCTCGGTCTCCAGCACGACCTGTGCGCCCGCCAACTGGATCGCGTCGACGATCCGGCGCGGCGATTTCCCCGCTAACAGCAACGCGCTGATCTTTTCGATGTAAGCGGGCTCGTATTGCCGAATTAGGGCGTCGACCAGCTCTTTGGTCTCGCCCTCGGTCAGGGTGCCGGTATTCGGCAACAGCGCCCGCTCGCGTTCGGCTGTGCCGCCTTGCGGGACAGCGTGAACCTCTTTGCCTTCGATGAAGATCGTGACGACGTTGCACGCCATTTCATAGACCGAATGCCAGCGCGGCCCGACCGCCATGTCGAGCGCGCCGGCGTAGATGACGTCGTGAGCGTTGTCCCAGCCGACGGCATTACCGATCTCGACCACCGAGCGGGCTCGGTAGGCCTTGTGTCCCGTTGTGTAGGAGCGGTTGTACAGCATGCGGTCCTGGATATCGATCATGCCGGCAAAGACCAATTGCGCCAGGACTTCCTTGCGATGCTCGGTATCCTCCATCAGGCCAAGGAACGTGCGGTAGGCATCTATGACTTGGCCGCGCTCGACTAGGGTCAGCCAGTTGTTCAGACGCTCGTTCAGCGGACCCGATTCTCTGAGCGGCTCCTGATCGGGCCAATAGACGACCGGCGCCGGCGGGGTTGTATTCGGCATCTTATAGCCGCGTGTCGCATAGTGACCCGGGGCCTTCAGGATCTTCTGGTTCCAGATGTCGAGCCCGGACGGGATGTACCAGATTGTTTGCGCCAGGGGCAGACCGGCGAGCCGCTCTGGCAGCATCTTCTGCAGATTGATCGCCGCCCGCGAGCTTAAGAGGCAATGATCATTGTTGACGAAGTTCGGGAAACCGTCATCAATGCGCTGATGGTATGGCACATGCGTGTAAGGCGCATGAATGCGCACCGCTTTAGCCATGATCTCCGGCAACGGCCGGCCGCGGCGCAGCAGTTCGTAGTACACGCGGCTACCGCCTTCCTGGTCGCGAGCCAGCAGCCGTTCTTCGAGTTCGTCATACAGCTGAGCCGCCTCTTGGCGGCCATTTTCGCGCGGCGCGGCTTGTGTTGTCATAGTTTCTTCACCCCTCGGGTCGCGGTCGTCATCGAACTTCACTAACTTAGTCGGGAGCAGCCGCCAGCGGCAACCGCGTTGCCCGCATGCGAGGAATGACTGTCGATGCACCCTGATATCTTCCACAAGGATTTCACGCCCACCCCTTATTGGTGGGAAGCTTACAGGCCGACGGCCGGGGACCTCGCCGACGTGCCGCGCGCGGCGCGCGTGGCGATCGTCGGCGGCGGGTATGCCGGGTTATCGGCGGGGCTCGAGCTCGCCAAGCACGGCATCGATGCCGTCGTCCTGGAGGCTAATGGGCTCGGCTTTGGAGCCAGCACCAGAAATGGCGGTGCGGTCAGCGGCGGCGTCAATGTCGGAAAGAGTTTCACCGGCAAGATCATCGAGGTCGATGGCGAAAGGGTCCAGCGGATCCTGTCCGATGCTAGTG
>Ga0182040_10000705_pt1 | contig 15175 bp, 13 predicted proteins | sample flu12Cox44000176_FD_125973 | JGI IMG/M metagenome (GOLD analysis project Ga0182040, IMG submission 125973) | Lab enrichment of tropical soil microbial communities from Luquillo Experimental Forest, Puerto Rico - flux8day.12C.oxic.44.000.176 | ecosystem: Environmental > Terrestrial > Soil >... | reverse complement strand
CCAACAACTGGGACGAGGCGCATTAGCCCAGTTTTTAGCGCTTTTTGTACTTTTTCGCCTCAAAGCTTTTTCGCGCGCCTTTCGCCGCGCTCGCCCGGCCCGCCGCCTTCGCCGGCAATACGGCGATTGCCTCGATCTCGAACAGGCCGCCCGGCCGCGACAGCGCCGGCACTCCGATGGTAGTCGAGGCAGGCGGAGCTTGGGTATTGAGGTAGAGGTCGCGCACTTCGCGGAAGGCCGACATGTTGCCCTCGATGTTGACAAGGAAGTTGTTGATCTTGACCACGTCGCGCCAGCGCGCGCCTGCAGCCTTGAGGGCTAGCGTCATGTTCTCGAAAGCCTGAACGCACTGGGCGTGGAAGTCGCCCGGTTCGCCGACGAATTTGTTTTCGGTATCGACGCCAAGCTGACCAGCAAAATAGATGGTGCGGCCGGGCCCCATTGCCTCGACGAGGTAACTGTAGCCCGGAGGCTTGGCGAGCGTATTCGGATTGCTGAAACGCACCTTGGCAGCCATTAAATCCTCCCTACTTTTTTTCCAAGAGGCCCAAGCGGCCTCCCAGCCACTTCGTCGTGGGCGCTTGGATCAGAATCGTCATGAGGATGGCGATGAACGTCACCGAAGCGACAATCGGCGCTCCCGGCGCCTTCATGCCGAGCAAGAGCCCGGCGAGCGCGGCCGGAATGACGCCGGTCTCGCGCGTCCAGCACATGAACAGCATCTCATTGAAGCTCCATTGCGCCCGTTGGTCTGGCAACGCGCATAAGAACACGGTCACCGGGCGCGCCACCAGCATGAAGATGAGCACCACGATGAGACCACCGAGCCAATATTGACCCATGAGGTGGAAATCAACCTGTGAACCCAGCAACAGGAAAATGAACAGCCGCATGATGAAGGCGGTGGTCGCCACGAACTCGTTGAGCTTCCGCTGCTCGGCCTTTCCCATCTTGAAGCCGAAGGCATCTTTATTGCCGAGCACGATGCCGAAAACAAACACCGCCATGAAGCCGCTGGCCTGCAAGTTGTCGGCGGCAAAATAGGCGCCGATCACCGCCACCAAGGTGACGATCGGCGCGTATTCCTCGAGAAAGGCCCAGCGCTCGTGCGCGATCATCAGCGCGGCCAGATAGCCAAGCACGGTGCCGGCGACCAGTCCGATCACGGTTTGTTTAAGCAGGTCGAACAAAGATGACGTCAAGGAGAATTCACCGGTGCCCATGGCGACGCTCAGCACACCGACGGTGATGATTGCGCCGGTAGCATCGTTGAAGGCCGATTCGCTCATCACCGTTTGCGCCACGCGATCGCGGATTTCGACCTGCCGGAAGATCGGCACGAGCGTTGCAGGATCGGTCGAGGCGATGGCCGCGCCCAGCAGAAGCGCCACGATCCAAGGCACGCCGAGTACGACGTGCGCGGCGGCAGAAGTGACAGCTGCAGTGATAAGAACGCCGATCGTCGCCAGTACCACGATCGTGATCCAGACTTTCTTCAAGACCTCGAAACGCAGTGAAGCGCCGCCATCGAAGAGAATGTAGCTCGCACCGAACAGCAGGATGATTTGGTAGAGCGCGGAGTCGGCTTTGATGTCGATCAGGCCCAGCACCGACGGCCCGATCGCCATGCCGACGATCAGGAAGAGGGCTATATCGGGAACCGTGAGTTTCCGCGCGACGAACCCGGTGATGGTGCCGACGGTCAAGATAATGCCGCCGGATAGCAAAGTGTGTTTCGCAATCTCGATTGCGGGCGAGACTTCCACGGCTTCTCCCAAAATTGATCTTCTTATTGGCTTATTGGCGCAGATGCTGCCCGACAGCCACGGAAATGACAAGGTTAGCGGCCGCAGCGCTGCAACTTTCCCCTCGACCGAGGTGGTTCTGCTGCGCACCCCGCCGTGCCATTGACGCCCGGCGCCGGGCGACACGACAAGACCTTAGCGCTCAACTTTCGAGATAGCCGGCGACCGCTTCAGCCAGCGACAGCGACGCGGTCAATCCCGGCGACTCAATCCCGAACATCTGCACCAGTCCCGGCAGGCCATGTCGCGCCGGCGTGTCGATCAGGAAATCTCCTTGCGGCTCGTTCGGACCGCTGAGCTTGGGCCGGATGCCGGAGTAGTCCGGCGACAGGCTGCCGTGCGGCAGGCCCGGCCAGTAGGTGCGAATGCGTTCATAGAAGGCGGTAGCGCGCTTAGGATCGACGTCGTAATTCTCGCGTTCCACCCATTCGACGTCCGGACCGAAGCGCATGCGTCCGGCCATATCAAGCGTTACATGCACGCCGAGGCCGCCGACGATTGGCGTCGGATAGATTAGCCGCTTGAACGGCGTCTTGCCGGTGAAGGTGAAGTAATTGCCCTTGGCCAGCATGAGCCGTGGTACCCGAGCCTCCGGATAATCCGGTACGCTGCGCGCCACGGATTGCGCGCCCAAGCCGGCGCAATTGACAATCGCATCGAAGGCGAATTGTCCGGCCTCGCGGCCGCCGAACGATACCAGCCATTGCCTGTTCTTGCGCGTCGCGCCGGCAACCGGGGTGTTGAACGCGATCGCGCCGCCCCTGTCCTCGAGATCGCCGCGCAGTGCCAGCATGTAGGCGTGGCCGTCGATGATGCCGGTTTCGGCTGAATGCAGTGCGCCGACTCAGGACAATTCCGGCTCGAGCGCGCGTGCCGCGTTGCCACCGAGCATCTCGAGGCCCTCAACCTCGTTGATGCGGCCCTGCTTCTCGATGGTACGGATCTTCTCGAGCTCGGCATCGTTGGTCGCCACCACCAGCTTGCCGCACTTGCGATGCGGCACGCCGTGCGCGGCGCAGAATTCATACAGCATTCGCCGCCCGCGGACGCAGTGCCGCCCGCGCAGGGTGCCCGTGGCGTAGTACATGCCACCATGGATCACCTCGCTGTTGCGCGAGGAGATGCCTGTACCGATGTTTCCGGCGGCTTCCGCCACGATCACCTCGTGGCCCTTGCACGCGGCCCCCCGCGCCACCGCCAGCCCGACAACGCCTGCCCCAATCACCAGGACTTGCATAGGGCGTCCCAGCTCGCCTTTCGTCATTAACAACGTCATGGAACTGCCATTTATCTTGCGATTTCTCAAGAATCGCTCGAAAAGCCTCCAGACCTTCTTGACCGAGGTCCCCGCTTAGGCAAATTCAATTCGAATCTCCCGAACAAGGCGGAAAAGACGATGCGGAAAACGGTATTGAAAGTGGCGGCGGTCGCGCTTGGCGCCGTGTTGGCCGGACCGGCGCTAGCCGCGTCCTGCCAGAACACCGGCAGCTATGAGGCCTGGCTTGCGCAGTTCAAGAAGGACGCCGCCGCGCAGGGCATCTCGTCGAAGGTAATCGCCGACGCCTCACCGTCGCTGACCTTCGATCCTGTCATTATCCGGCGCGACCACGGCCAAGCCGTGTTCAATCAAACCTTTTTGCAATTCTCTGACCGCATGGTGGGCGGCGCGCGCATCCCGAATGGCCTAGCCAAGATAAAGCAGCACGCAGCACTGTTCGCAGAGGTCGAAAAGGAATACGGCGTGCCGGCGCCGGTGCTCACCGCGTTTTGGGGCTTGGAGAGCGACTTCGGCGCCAATTTCGGCAAATACAAGATCCTCAGTGCATTGGCGACACTTGCCTATGACTGCCGCCGCCCTGATTTCTTCCGCACGCAGTTGTTCGATGCGCTACGCATCATCGAGGGCGGCGATCAGCGCGTCGAGGACATGATCGGCGACTGGGCTGGCGAATTCGGCGGCATGCAGTTCACCGCGTCCGACTATCTGAAGAATGCTGTCGACTTCGATGGCGATGGCCGCCGCGACCTGATCAATAGCGTGCCTGACACCATCGCCTCCGCGGCCAAGTTCCTGGTCAGCCTCGGCTGGCGCCGCGGTGAGCCTTGGTTGCAGGAAGTGCACGTGCCGCAGAATCTCCCCTGGCAGGAAGCGGATGTGAACATCCAGCATCCGGTCTCGAAGTGGGCGGCCTGGGGCGTGAAGCCGGCTTACGGCTCCTTGCCGTCGGGCGACCTGCCCGCTTCGTTGATCCTACCGATGGGGCGACACGGTCCGGCGTTCCTCGCTTATCCGAACTTCAAGGCATTCCTCGGCTGGAATTCCGCGATGGTCTATTCGACGACGGTGGCCTATTTCGCCACTCGCCTGAATGGCGCGCCAAATGTCGACCACTCCGGAGCGACGGCCGTGGTGCCGCTCAGCACTGAACAGGTGATCAACCTGCAGAAGCTGCTGATCAAGCAAGGCTACGAAGGCGTCGGCGAACCTGACGGCAAGATCGGCAACGGCACCCGAAACGCGGTCAAGCAGGCGCAGTTGAAAGTCGGCTTGCCGGCGGACTCCTACCCAACCGGTGAGTTAATCGAGCGCCTAAACGCCGGCCCCAGCCGCGCAAGCCGCTAACACGGGAATTTTGCGACCAGTTTGAGCTGTCTGAGACCAGTTAGGGGCTGTCTGAACGGACGTTGGCTTGAAGTGAAAAAGGGCGCTCGTTCGGGCCGCCCTTCCGTCCTTCCGCGGTCACTCCGCCGCGATGCGCACTTCCGGCGCCGCCGCCTTGATGTCCGGCGTGACGTGGCTCTCGTATTTGGCGAAGTTCTTCTGAAACATGCCGACGAGATCGCGCGCGGTCTTGTCAAACTCGGCCTTGTTCTTCCAGGTCTTGAAAGGATTGAGCAGGTGCGGCTCGACGCCCTGCACCGAGGTCGGCACCGAGAAACCGAAATAAGGATCGGTGCGGAAATCTACGTTCCTCAACGCGCCGTCGAGTACAGCGGCGAGCAGCCGGCGCGTCGCCTTGATCGGCATGCGGCGACCTTCGCCGTACTTGCCGCCGGTCCAGCCCGAGTTCACCAGCCAGCAATCGACTTTGTAACGATTGATGTAGTCATGCAGTAGGTCGGCGTAGACCGAAGGGTGCCGCGGCAGGAACGGCGCGCCAAAGCAGGTCGAGAATACGGGCTGCACGCCGATCAGGCCCTTCTCGGTCCCCGCCACCTTGGCGGTGTAACCGGAGAGGAAATGATACATCGCCTGCGTCGGCGATAGTTTAGCGATCGGCGGCATCACGCCGTAAGCATCGGCGGTGAGGAAGATTACATTCCTCGGATGTCCGGCGCGGCCAGTGCGCGAGGCATTCGGGATGAATTCCATCGGATAGGCTGAGCGGGTGTTCTCCGTCTTCGAGCCGTCGTCGTAATCGGGAACCCGCGTGACCGGATCGAACACCACGTTCTCCAAGACGGCGCCGAAGCGGTTGGTGGCGTCCCAGATCATCGGCTCGGCTTCCTGCGCGAGCTTGATGCACTTGGCGTAGCAGCCGCCCTCGAAATTGAATATGCCGTCCGGACCCCAGCCGTGCTCGTCGTCGCCGATCAGCGTGCGGTGCGGATCAGCCGAGAGCGTAGTCTTCCCGGTGCCCGACAGGCCGAAAAACAGCGCCGAGTCGCCGTTCGGCCCGACATTGGCCGAGCAGTGCATCGGCACCACGTTCTCCGCCGGCAAATAGAAGTTGAGCGTGGTGAAAACCGACTTCTTCATTTCGCCGGCATAGGACGAGCCGCAGATGAGCACAATCTTGCGGGCGAAATCGATCGCCACCATCGTGTCCGAGCCCTCGCGCCCGCCGTGCCGCTTGGCATCCGGCTTGAACGACGGCAGATCGACAACGGTGAGTTCGGGAACGAACTTCTCGAGATCGGCGCGCTCGGGACGGATCAGCAATTGCCGAATGAACAGCGAGTGCCAAGCATATTCGGTGAAGACGCGGGTCTTGACCCGGTATTTCGGATCGGCGCCGCCATAGAGATCCTGCGCAAACAGTTTCTTACCCTTGGCGTGCTCGATGAAATCGGAAACCAGATTCTGGAAATTCTCCTGGCTCATCTTTCTGTTGCCGTCCCACCACACGGAATCGCGTGTGAGATCGTCGACAACCGTATGCTTGTCCTGGGGCGAACGGCCAGTATGGTGACCGGTCGCGGCGCAGAGCGCGCCGCCGGCGACGATCGTCGCCTCGTTGCCGCGGATGGCGTGCTCGTAGAGGCTGGGCTCGGTCAGATTCCAGTGTACCGCGGCCAGATTCTTGAAACCGAACTTGTCGGCGCCATGAGCACCGTTCCGCAAACCCGATTCTTGCACGCGACTTCCTCCCTACAGGCGGACCAAGGACCGCCAAGCATCGCAGGCCGCCCGGGGCCGGCGTGATTATAAAGTGTTAAGTATAGCCCCTCGTTCCGGGCTGCGCGACCCTAGTCACGAACACGCGCGATGCCAAGGTTAATTGAGATGCGGCGGCACCCGACGCTCAGCTGATGGCCCGAATGCCGGAATCGGCCGACGGAGCCTGCCCCCCGGAGTTTACCAAAGACGACATCGGTCAGGCGACGCGCGCCTGCTCCACCAATTGCTTGAGCACGCTGCGCAACGGCCCCGGCCCGGTGACGCGCTGCGGGAACGCAAGCCGCAGCGCCGTACCCCCTTGCTGCAATTCGATGCCGTCAGGATCGATCCCGACACAAGCCCATTTGCCGTCCGGCGCGCCCAGCAATTTGGTGGCGTAGAGCCGGCAGGCCTCGGCGTGATCGTCATTTATGTGGGCAATAGCGTCCGCCTCGCTCTCGATTAATGCCTGCGCGTCACCGATGTCCGTGAGCACGTCGACCGCGGCGAGGTCGGCGGCGCGCGCAAAACCGGCATTAAGATGCGCCGAAACGACAGCCATGCGCCAGAATGCGAAATCGCCGAAACCGGCATAGAGCTCCGATTTCGGATGGCGGGCGAGGAAGCGCCGCCGGATGCGTTCATCGTCACCGCTCTCGTGCTCGACGGGCGCAAACCTGCCCAGCACCGTGAGCCGCGGATGCGCCAGCGCGTCGCCTTTGCCATATTCAGCGAGCAGCAGCGAAGCGCGGCGATCGACCTCCAGATTCGCGGTGTGCGTCGCCAAGCGTGACACCAGAATCAGGGGCGCTCCATCAAAATCCGTCGCCACATTCACAAGCGAGCCAAAGGGATACCCGCCGTTGCGATCGATCGTCGCCAAAGTCCCGGAACGGGTCGCCCTTAGCAGCGATTTGGCGACCTCGCGTGGAGCAAAATCCGCCGGTGGCTGGGCATTCTCCGGGATACGGCCCGGCATGGCGCCAGGGAGCGGCGAATTACGGCTAGCCTCGCTCATGGTCCCGCTCCTGGCCAAGCCCGTCAGTTTTTATACGCACGACTCGCATGTAGACCATATTTGCCAGCCTGCCGATCTTGCGCCAAATGACCTTGAATTTGCAATCGAATCACATAGTTGTTGCAAAGAGGCCACATTTCAGACCGAGTTTCTGGGTTGAAAACGGCGCGGGAACGTCACGCCAAAGGGGCTTCATGCCGACAATCGCTCTCGTCGACGACGACCGCAATATCTTGACCTCGGTTTCGATGGCACTCGAAGCCGAAGGTTATCGTATCATGACCTACACCGACGGCGCTTCTGCGCTCGAAGGCTTTAAAACCTCGCCGCCCGACCTCGCCATCCTCGACATCAAGATGCCGCGCATGGACGGTATGGAAACGTTGCGCCGGCTGCGCCAGAAGAGCGACGTCCCGGTTATCTTCCTTACCTCCAAAGATGAGGAGATCGACGAGATGTTCGGCCTCAAAATGGGCGCCGACGACTTTATTCGCAAGCCGTTCTCGCAGCGGCTGTTGGTAGAGCGCGTGAAGGCGGTGTTGCGTCGCGCCACGCCGAAGGACGCGGCCGCTCCGAAGGAGACCGACGGCAAGGCCCTCGAGCGCGGCCAGCTGCGCATGGACCCTGAGCGTCATACCTGCACTTGGAAGAACGAGCCGGTCACCCTTACGGTCACCGAATTCCTCATCCTGCAGGCGCTTGCTCAGCGGCCGGGCGTGGTGAAGAGCCGCAACGCCCTGATGGACGCGGCTTACGACGATCAGGTCTACGTCGACGATCGCACCATAGACAGCCACATCAAGCGCCTGCGCAAGAAGTTCAAGATCGTCGACGAAGACTTTGAGATGATCGAAACCCTCTACGGCGTGGGTTATCGCTTCAAGGAATCATGACGCATATTTAATAATGCGGGCGGACTGCGGACTGACACAGCGTCGCGGCTTGCGGTAAAATCAAGGCACGATCAACCCGGCTGGATTGCACGACGTGCTCGACCGAACCCAGGAAATCCTGGCGCAAAAAGCCCTATCCGAGACGCCCGGTGCGGAGACTCCGCAAGTCGAGCGCAAGCGTTACGCGCTTCGCGGCCTGCTCCGCTCGGCCTGGCAGTTCTTCGTTTCGCAAAGCTTCTCCAGCCTCACCCGCCGTATCGTCTTCCTCAACCTCGCCGGCTTGGTCGTACTGGTCTCCGGCGTGCTCTACCTCTCGCAATTCCGCGCCGGCCTGATCGACGCGCGCGTGCAAAGCTTGCTGGTGCAGGGCGAGATCATCGCCGGCGCGATCGCCGCGTCGGCAACGGTGGAGACCGACTCAATCACCATCGATCCCGAGCGCCTGCTCGAACTGCAGGCAGGTCAAAGTTATGGGCCTTCAGACGAATTGCAATCCGGTACCGAATTTCCGATCAATCCTGAGCGCGTGGCGCCGGTGTTGCGCCGGCTGGTGTCACCAACCAAGACACGCGCGCGCATCTATGACCGCGACGGCGTGCTGATCCTTGACAGCCGCAATCTCTACGGCCGCGGCGACGTGCTGCGCTTCGACCTGCCGCCGCCGGATACTGAGCGCCCGGGTTTGATGGAGCGTACCTTCATCGCCATCCGCCGTTGGTTCGGGCGCGGCGACTTACCGCTCTATAAGGAACTCGGGCCGGAGAACGGAAAGGGCTACCAAGAGGTCCAGCGCGCTCTGGCGGGCACGCACGCGAGCATGGTGCGCATCAACGATCGCGGTGAGGTTATCGTTTCCGTGGCTGTACCAGTGCAGCGCTTTCGCGCAGTGCGCGGCGTGCTGATGCTGTCGACGCAGGGCGCCGACATCGACGATATGGTGGAGGCCGAGCGGCTTGCCATCGTCAAGGTGTTTCTGGTCGCGGCCGGCGTCATGGTGGTGCTGTCGATGTTGCTCGCCGGCACCATCGCCGGCCCCGTGCGTCGGCTCGCTGACGGCGCCGACCGCGTGCGCCGGCGTATCCACAGCCGCGTCGAAATCCCTGACTTCACCCGCCGCCGCGACGAGATCGGAGAACTCTCCGGCGCGTTGCGCGAGATGACCAATGCGCTCTACACACGCATCGAGGCGATCGAAAGTTTCGCTGCCGATGTCGCCCACGAGCTGAAGAATCCGCTCACCTCGCTTCGCTCCGCGGTGGAAACGCTGCCGATGGTGAAAAGCGAGGAGAGTCGCGCGCGCCTGTTTGCGGTCATTAAGCACGACATCAAACGACTCGACCGGTTGATCTCGGATATTTCCGACGCGAGCCGCCTCGACGCTGAGCTACAGCGCCAGGAAGCCACCACTGTCGACCTTGCCAAGCTGCTCGACGCGCTGGTGACTGCGGCGAACGAAATCCGTACCGACAATGTCGGTGTGACGCTCAGCTTCCAAGGCGGCGGTCCGGCAGCATTCAAGGTGCCTGGCCGCGATTCGCGACTCGGCCAAGTGATCAGCAATTTGCTTGACAACGCGCGCTCGTTCTCGCCGCCCTGCGGCAAGGTCCGTATCACCTGCCGCCGGCTCAAGAACGAGGTGGAGATCGCGGTAGACGACGATGGGCCCGGCATTCGGTCGGAAGCGCTGGATAAGATTTTCGAACGCTTCTACACCGACCGGCCGCACCAGGGCTTCGGGCAGAATTCCGGCCTCGGCCTGTCGATTTCCAAGCAGATCGTGGAAGCGCACGGCGGCCGCATCTGGGTCGAGAACCGTACCAGTGCCGGTCCGCAGCCTCGCGTGCAGGGCGCGCGCTTCATCGTGCGCCTACCGACAATGTGATGGCGGCCGACGCGGCAACCATCCATGCCTCCGCCGTGCTGCTCGGGCGGAAGGCGGCGCTGATCCGCGGCCCCGCCGGCTCCGGCAAATCGCGGCTCGTCTGGGATCTGCTTCTGGCGGCCACGCAGGGGGTCCTGCCCTTTGCCCGCTTGGTGGCCGATGACCGCGCCCATGTCGCAGCGTGCGCAGGGCGCGTGTTGGTGCGGCCAGCCGCAGAACTAGCCGGACTGATCGAAATCCGCGGCCTTGGTATTCGACGCCTGCCCTATGAGCCGCTGGCAGCAGTTGGTCTGGTGGTGGACCTGGCGGCCGAAGGCGCAACCCGTCTTCCACTCCCTGAGGCGGGAAATATCGTCCTCGAAGGTGTGTCCCTGCCCCGTTTGGTGGTGGCCTCGGGCCTTCCAGCCCTGCCCATGGTGGCTGCGTTTCTGGGATCGGCGGGTATGTCCGCAGCGGAGGTTAAAGAAAATTAACCATAGCCGCCCTAGGATCGCCGGCGCACGAACCCACCTTGCGAGAGCCCTGTGTCCCCGCCTTTTCGCAGTGCAGCACACCGCTTATATAGTGGCCAAGGCCCTTGCAACGGGCCCTCGGATGGGCCTCAATGCGGCCCCGTTCGTGCGGCGCAGCGTAGCGCCCGCGAGGAGTTCGGGATGATCGGCCTCGTACTTGTTACCCACGGGCGACTCGCCATCGAGTTCCGCTCAGCGCTGGAGCATGTTGTCGGTGCCCAACGCCAGATCGAAGCGGTCACCATCGGTCCCGACGACGACGTCGAACAATGTCGCAAGAACATTCTGGAAGCCGTCAAGCGCGTGGATAGCGGCAACGGCGTCGCCATCCTCACTGACATGTTCGGGGGCACGCCCTCCAACCTCGCCATCTCGGTCATGAGCCAGCCCAATGTGGAAGTGCTCGCCGGCATCAACCTCCCGATGCTGATTAAGCTCGCCAAGGTGCGCGAAACCTGTCCCCTGGAGCAGGCGGTGGCCGCTGCCCAGGAAGCCGGTCGCAAATACTGCACCATCGCCAGCCGGGTGCTCACTGGTAAATGACCGCTCCCCCAGCGGAGAGCAGTTCATCCGACGGTGTCGGCGCGGTCGTGCGAGATGTCGAGATCGTCAACAAGAAGGGACTGCACGCCCGCGCCTCCGCCAAGTTCGTGCAGTGCGCCGAGCAATTCGACGCCCAGATCACCGTCACCCGCGGTCACGAGACGGTCGGCGGTACTTCAATCATGGGTCTTATGATGCTGGCGGCAGGGCCCGGCACAACCGTCACCATCAGGGCCACGGGCAACGCGGCTGCGGCCGCGGTCGCGGCGCTCTCTTCGCTGGTTGCAAGCCGCTTCGGCGAAGAAGACTAGCCCGCGAATACCACATAAAGAAATCTTTATATATGCGTTGCAGCCCTGGCAACGGCCTGATATAGGCTCGGGCCGAAAACCAAGTCATTTCACGCGTGCTGCAAAGGACCCTCCATGACTGCGACCGCCAAGCCCAAGCCGAAAGCCGGTGACGGTGACTATGTCGTCAAGGACATCTCGCTCGCGGCCTGGGGGCGCAACGAGATCGCCATCGCCGAGACGGAAATGCCGGGCCTGATGGCGACGCGCGAGGAGTTCGGGCCACAGCAGCCGCTACGCGGCGCCCGTATCGCCGGTTCGCTCCACATGACGATCCAGACTGCGGTGCTGATCGAAACGCTCACGCACCTCGGCGCTGAGGTGCGCTGGGCTTCATGCAACATCTATTCGACGCAGGACCATGCCGCCGCCGCGATAGCACAGGCCGGCGTCCCGGTCTTCGCGGTTAAGGGCGAGAGCCTGAAAAACTATTGGGACTACACGCACCGCATCTTCGAATGGTCGGACGGCGGCTCGCCGAACATGATCCTCGACGACGGCGGCGACGCGACGCTACTCTTGCACCTCGGCATGCAGGGCGAGAGCAATCCGGGCGTGCTCGCGCATCCAGGCAACGAGGAAGAGGAAGTGCTGTTCGCCGCCATCAAAAAGCGGCTGAAGGAGCAGCCCGGCTGGTACTCGAAGACTGCGAAGAATATCCGCGGTGTCACCGAGGAGACCACGACTGGTGTGCACCGGCTCTATCAGATGGCCAAGGAAGGTCGCCTGTTGTTCCCGGCGATCAACGTCAACGACAGCGTCACTAAGTCGAAGTTCGACAACCTCTACGGCTGCCGCGAGTCGTTGGTCGACGGCATCCGCCGCGGCACTGACGTGATGATGGCCGGCAAAGTAGCGATGGTCTGCGGCTTCGGCGACGTCGGCAAGGGCTCGGCCGCTTCGCTGCGCCAGGCTGGCTGTCGTGTGATGGTATCCGAGATCGACCCGATTTGCGCGCTGCAGGCGGCGATGGAAGGCTACGAGGTGACCACCATGGAGGACGCGGCGCCGCGCGGCGACATCTTCGTTACCGCGACCGGCAATGTAGACGTGATCACCATCGAGCACATGCGCAAGATGAAGCACCGCGCCATCGTCTGCAACATAGGCCACTTCGACTCGGAGATCCAGATCGCCGCGCTGCGCAATCTGAAGTGGCACAATATCAAGCCGCAGGTCGACGAGGTCGAATTCCCGGACAGCAAGCGCATCATCCTGTTGTCGGAAGGCCGGCTGGTGAATCTCGGCAACGCGATGGGGCATCCGAGCTTCGTGATGTCGTCGTCGTTCACCAACCAGACGCTGGCGCAGATCGAATTGTGGACCAATCCCGCCAAGTACGAGAACAGGGTCTACACGCTACCAAAGCACCTCGACGAGAAGGTCGCACGTTTGCACCTCGACAAGATTGGTGTGAAGCTCACGAAGCTCACCGACAAGCAGGCGACCTACATCGGCGTGCCGCAGGAAGGTCCGTTCAAGAGCGATCACTACCGTTATTAATATCGGTTAGCGCTGTCCGGTCATGATGCGGATCGTGTAGCGCCGCGGCTTGCCGACGATGCCGAGGAAATCGCGGCGCAGCTCAATCTGCGTGGCGCGCAACTGTTGCAGCTGCGGAAAATTCTGCAAAACTGCGTGGTCGCAGCCGCTGTCTTCGGCAAAGCAAACGAACGCGGCGCCGCTCTGCGCTAGTTCGGGCATGCTTGGCTGCGGCATGGCGGTGAGCGCGCGCGGGCGGTCGGCAGCATAGGTCGCAACGCCATAGGAGAGATCGGCGTCGCCGCCGACAAAGCGCAACGGCTGGTCGCTCAAGCCACGCCATTCACGCTCGATTTCGGTTGCAAGCAATTCGGCTTGCGCTGACGTCGGATTGGCTCCGTTGCGCTGCGCGATGATGGCGATTACCGGCGAGGCGATCAGCATCACCAGCGGCAATGCGACCACCGCCGCCAAGACGCGGCAGGTATCGATGTCGCGCCACTTCACCGCCGGCGACGACAGCAGCAGTACCGGCAACAGCGACCAGGCCGGCATCGACCACAACGACGTAATCTCGGTGCCGCTCGCCAATCCGGCGATGGCCGGCAATAGCAAGGGTGCCCAGAACGCCCCGGCCGCCAACCGGCGTCTGGCTGTAGCCGGCCAGATAATGTCTGCGATGGTCGCCGCAGCCGGTCGCGCAACAGCCAGCACGATGATCACTGGCACTGCCACGTACCCGAACGACCCGATGAGATAGCCAATCGCGCTAACCACTGTCGCGGCAAGCGGCTTGCCGCCGTGGATGGCCACGGCGTAGCCGAACGGCGCGAAGTGGTTGTAGACCAGCCAGACGACATGCGGCGACAGCGCCAGCGCACCGGCGAGGATGGTCACGTAAGGCGCGGGCGACCGCATGTAATCGAGCCGGCGCCGATCGACCAAAGCCGCGACGATCAAACCGGCGATGAGAAAGACCGACCAGTATTTGCCGAGCATGCAGGCGGCGGCGCCAATACCGGCGAGCGCTGCATAAAGTGTGCTGCGCGTCCGGTACGAACGCAGAAACCAGAACGAGGTCGCCGCCCAAACCGGCATCAGAACGGTGTTTACGTTGTACTTCAGCGCATGGAAATTGAAGAACGGCACTAGCGTTAGGAGTGCGAGGCCGGCGAGGCGCTTCTCGACGTCGAGGTAATCCGCTGATCCCCGCCACACGATCCACAGGGTAAGCGCCGGCATCAGCATCGCTAGCAGGTAGTACGACCACTCGGCGACCGGCAGTAGGCTGAACCATGCCCGTACCAGCCAGGCGGCGAGTGGCGGATGCTTGAAATAGCCGAACGAGAGATCGCGCGACCATGCGACGAGCTCGGTCATATCGGGACTGAGGCCCTGACTCGACTTGGTGATGGTGCCGTAGAGCGCCCACAGCAATGTGTAGGCGGCGAGCGCCAGTAGCACGCTGCGCTCGCGCCGCGCCGGATCGATCAGGGCGGAGCGCAAGGCATTGATGGTCTGAAGCAGGCGCATTTAGCGGTTCTATCGCATGGGGTGGCAGGATCCGTCCACGCAGCAAGCTTGAAGCGACGCACCCCGAGTGTTATCTGCCGCGCGATGACGGCCGTTCCGATCAATAATATCCGCAACTTCTCCATCGTCGCGCATATCGACCATGGCAAGTCCACGCTGGCCGACCGGCTGATCCAGCTCACTGGTGGATTGGAGGCGCGCGAGATGAAGGAGCAGGTGCTCGATTCGATGGACATCGAGCGCGAGCGCGGGATCACCATCAAGGCGCAGACCGTGCGGCTCCAGTACAAGGCGCGCGACGGTCATGACTACATCCTCAACCTGATCGACACCCCCGGCCACGTCGACTTCGCCTACGAGGTCAACCGCTCACTCGCCGCCTGCGAGGGCTCGCTGCTCGTGGTGGACGCCAGCCAGGGCGTCGAGGCGCAGACGCTTGCCAACGTTTACCAAGCGATCGACGCCGGCCATGAGATTGTGACGGTGCTCAACAAGGTCGATCTGCCGGCCGCCAATCCGGCGGCGGTGAAGAAGCAGATCGAGGACGTGATCGGGCTCGACGCCTCGAACGCGATTGAGATTTCTGCCAAGACCGGGCGGAACGTGCCCGAGGTGCTCGAGGCGATCGTCACTCGCCTGCCGCCACCGAAGGGTGACCATCAAGCGCCGCTGAAGGCGCTGTTGGTCGATAGCTGGTACGACGTCTACCTCGGCGTCATCGTGCTGGTGCGCATTGTCGACGGCGTGTTGAAGAAAGGCCAACGCATCTTGATGAT
>Ga0182040_10000700_pt1 | contig 15215 bp, 13 predicted proteins | sample flu12Cox44000176_FD_125973 | JGI IMG/M metagenome (GOLD analysis project Ga0182040, IMG submission 125973) | Lab enrichment of tropical soil microbial communities from Luquillo Experimental Forest, Puerto Rico - flux8day.12C.oxic.44.000.176 | ecosystem: Environmental > Terrestrial > Soil >... | reverse complement strand
GCCGCGCGCGTGCGCTCTCATGCCAATGTCCTCGGGCGTTCGGTGCGCGTGAACATCGAAGCCGATAGCATCAACTCGGCCATCCTCGGGCCGGATGGCGCACCGGCGACAGAGCTGTTTGACCTTCTGGTGAAGGAAGTTCTCAAAGAAATGACCCTCAAGGCGGGGCAGAAATGCACGACGATCCGGCGGGTCTTTGCGCCAAGGCAAACCCTCAAAGCCTTCGGCGAAGCCGTTTCGTCCCGCCTGAGCTCCATGAAAGTGGGCAACCCCCGCAATCCCGAGGTGAAGGTCGGCCCGGTGGTGAACAAAGCGCAGCAATCCGCCTGTCTAGAAGGCCTCAAGAAGCTCGAATCGGAATGCTCGGTCGTATTTGGCGGCGACCCCCAGTTCCAGCCGGTCGACGCCGATAGGCAAAAGTCCGCGTTCGTGCAACCCACACTTCTCGCAAGCAACAACGGGCTCGCGTCGAAATATGTGCATGACGTCGAAGTATTCGGACCGGTAGCGACGCTGATCGCTTACGATAGCTCGAAAGATCTCATCCCCATGGTTCGTCGGGGGAACGGTTCGCTCGTGGCGTCCATCTTTTCCAACGATACCGCCTTTCTGCGGGAGGTTGTGCTCGGCGTCGGCGATCTTCACGGAAGAATGATGGCTGTGGATTCTTCGGTTGGCAGCCAGTACACGGGCCATGGCAATGTGGTTCCCAGTTGCCTGCATGGCGGGCCGGGGAGAGCGGGCGGGGGCGAGGAACTCGCCGGCTTGCGCGCGCTTTTGCTCTACCACCGCCGCTTTGTCGTGCAGGGCCCAGTCAACTGCATCAAGGACTTGTCGGAATTCTGTGCTGACGCAAATCTGCTCTATGCCTAGTGGAGCCCGACCATAGCAAGTGCTTTTCGCTTAAGGGGCATCGCGCCATGCCAAGAATCCCGACTACCGAAGACCGCCGCCTCGAAGAAGGACGCACGCACAAGAAGTATTGGAAGCGCTGGGGACCTTACCTCTCCGAGCGCCAGTGGGGCACGGTTCGCGAAGATTACAGCCGGGACGGCACCGCGTGGGAGTACTTCCCGCACGACCATGCGCGCGCGCGCGCGTATCGCTGGGGCGAAGACGGCATCGCTGGAATCAGCGACCGCCACCAGCTGATGTGTTTCTCTGTGGCGCTCTGGAACGGGCGCGATCCCATCCTCAAGGAACGCCTGTTTGGCCTCACCGGGAATCAGGGCAATCACGGCGAAGATGTGAAGGAGTGCTATTTCTATCTCGATTCGACTCCCACGCACAGCTACATGCGCATGCTGTACAAATATCCGCAAGCCGGGTTTCCCTACGAACAATTGGTCGAAGAAAACGCGCGGCGTGGCCGCGGCCAGCCGGAATTTGAATTGCTCGATACGGGGGTTTTTTCCGACGACCGCTATTTCGACGTCTTTGTCGAATATGCCAAAGCCGACGTGGAAGACATCCTCATTCGAATCGCAGCGTTCAATCGCGGCCCGGAAGCCACCACGCTTCATGTCCTACCACAATTCTGGTTTCGCAATACCTGGTCTTGGGGAAGAGATCTCCGCCGCCCGATCGCTCGAAGGGCTGCCAGCATTCCTGGCGCCGCTTCGGTCGAACTGGAGCACTGGCGGTATGGCAAGCGCTGGCTGCTCAGCGCCGGCAATCCCGACCTGCTCTTCACGGAAAATGAAACAAACTTCGCCCGGCTCTTCAACTGCCCGAATCGCAGCCCTTATGTCAAAGACGCGTTTCACGACTACCTCATTCACGGCAACAAAGCCGCGGTCAATCCCGATCCAGTGGGAACAAAAGTGGCCGCGCTCTATCCCCTGTATCTTGAGTCCGGCGCGTCCGCCACACTGAAGCTTCGCCTCACCGACATTGCGCCGCTCGCCGGCTTGGATGCGGATTCGCCGCGAAGCGGCATCATCACTTCACCCGCCCATGCCGAGCGCGCCGCGGGCGTTCCCGGCACGGACGATTTTGCCACTGGATTTGACGCGCTTTTCGCTGCGCGTCAAAAAGAAGCCGAGGAGTTTTACGAATCGCGTATCCCGAGAGCCCTGTCCGCCGACGCAAAAGCCGTCATGCGCCAGTCCTTCGCCGGCATGTTCTGGTCCAAGCAGTTTCTTCACTACGACGTTCGTACCTGGCTCGAAGGCGATCCTGCCGGGCCGACACCTCCCGACGAGCGCCGGCACGGCCGGAACAAAGATTGGACGCACCTTTACAACGAAGACATCATCTCCATGCCCGACAAGTGGGAGTATCCCTGGTACGCCGCCTGGGACCTGGCGTTCCATTGCCTTCCCATTGCCCTCGCAGATCCCGACTTCGCCAAGGAGCAGCTCATACTGCTCCTCCGCGAATGGTATATGCATCCCAACGGGCAATTGCCCGCCTACGAATGGGCTTTTGGCGACGTGAATCCTCCCGTGCACGCCTGGGCCGCCTGGCGCGTTTACAAGATCGAGCGTCGCGTCCGTGGCATCTCGGACCGCGCCTTTCTCGAAAGAATCTTTCACAAGCTGCTTCTCAATTTCACCTGGTGGGTCAACCGCAAGGATCCTGACGGCGCCAACATTTTCCAGGGCGGCTTCCTTGGCCTCGACAACATCGGTGTTTTCGACCGTTCTGCGCCTCTTCCCACCGGTGGACATCTCGAGCAATCCGACGGCACCAGCTGGATGGGCATGTACTGCCTGAATATGCTGGCCATCGCCCTGGAACTCGCGAAAGAAGACATGGCCTACGAAGACGTCGCGAGCAAATTCTTCGAGCACTTTGTTTACATCGCGCACGCCATGAACGATATCGGCATTGACGGCATGGCTTTGTGGGACAACGACGATGGCTTCTACTACGACGCCCTTCGCTTGCCCGACGGGAGCCAGCATTTCCTCAAGATCCGCTCGATGGTCGGGCTTATCCCGCTTTTCGCGGTGGAAACGCTCGAGCCGGAAATCGTGGATCGTCTGCCGGACTTCAAGCGCCGCATGCAATGGTTTGTCGACAATCATCCGGACATTCCCGAGCACATCGAAATGACCCAGCGGTCCGCGCGCGGCTTGCGGCGCATGCTGTCGCTCGTAAACCGCAAGCAACTGAGGCGCGTGCTCGCGCGCATGCTGGACGAAAACGAATTTCTTTCGCCCTATGGTGTGCGCGCCTTGTCCCGCTTCCATCAAGACCATGCCTACGAACTGCAGGTCAACGAAAATATCAGCCGTGTGCAATATGAACCTGCGGAGTCGGTCAGCGGTCTGTTCGGAGGCAATTCGAACTGGCGCGGCCCCATCTGGTTTCCCGTGAACTATCTCCTTGTTGAAGCATTGCAGAAGTTTCACCACTACTACGGCGAAGACTTCAAGGTCGAGTTCCCCTCGCAGTCCAACCGCGAATTCGACCTCTGGCAAGTCGCCTCGGAGATTTCACGCCGCCTGGTCCGCATCTTTTTGCGAGACCGCACCGGCCGCCGTCCCGTCGCCGGTGGAAGCGAAGTCTTCCAAAGCGATCCTCACTGGCGCGACCTGATTCTTTTTCACGAATATTTTCACGGCGACACCGGAGCGGGCCTGGGCGCCAGCCATCAAACCGGCTGGACCGGCCTGGTCGCAAAACTCCTCGAGCAAAGCGGAGAATAACGTGCCACCTTTGGAATTTCGCGAAGCCATTCCCGGCGACGAAACTGTGCTCTTTCCCATGATGAGGGAACTCGCGGGCCAAGAGCCCGGCGCCGTCCTATTCGACGAATCCGCGGCACGCTCGGCCTTTCGCCAATTCCTGTCGCTTCCCGCATTCGGCCGCATCTGGCTTATCTCGGACGGAGGGGCACTCAGCGGCTACGTCATCTTGACCATCGGGTTCAGCTTTGAATTTCGGGGTCACGACGCCTTTATCGACGAGTTGTACATCGTTCCGACTCACCGTCGTCGGGGCCTGGGCCGCGCGGCGATGGCCTTCGTCGAACAACAAGCCCGGGAAATGGGTGTCCACGCCATGCATCTCGAAGTCGACCGCGGTAACGATCCGGCGCTGGAACTTTACCGCCGCACCGGCTACCAAGATCACGACCGCTTATTGATGACCAAATGGCTGAACCGTGCTATCCAATGAGCCGCGAGGTGTGCTTATGAGCGAGAGATTCGAGGGCCGCGTCGTCCTGGTTGCTGGCGGCACCGGCGGCTTGGGCCGAGCGGCCAGCTCCGCCTTCCTCGACGAAGGCGCCGATGTTGCTGTTACCTATCGCAATCAGCCGGAATGGGAGGCGTTCCAGAACTCGGTGTCGGCAAACGCGGTCCGGCTCCAAGGTCACGAACTCGACGTTACCGATGAAGCGGCGGTGGCCCGCCTCATCGAGAAAATTCTTCTCAAGCACGGCCGCCTGGATGCAATGGTAAACGCCGTGGGAGGGTATGCGGGCGGCCTCAAATTGTGGGAAACGGAAACGAAGGTCTTCGAGCAGATGCTGAACTTGAATCTTCGCTCGGGGTATGCGTTGTCGCGCGCCGCGGTTCCCGCGATGTTGCGGCAAGGGCGCGGGGCCATCGTGAACGTCGCCGCCAAAGCGGCCTTCGACCACGCGGCAGGTGCCTCCGCCTACGCCGCATCCAAAGCCGCGGCGGTGGCGATGCTGGATGCTCTCGCCGCGGACGTAAAAGGTACCGGCGTGCGCGTGAACACCATTCTTCCCAGCATCATCGACACGGATGCCAACCGCAAGGCCATGCCAAGAGCGGACTTCTCGAAGTGGCCGAAACCACGGGACATCGCACGCGTCATCCTGTTCCTGTGCAGCGACGACGCCAAAGTCATTCATGGCGCCGCCATACCCGTCTATGGGGATAGTTGACTTGACAGGGGCCGGCCACCGGCACTCGTCTTTTCAAGACGGAACTTTTGTTGCCGCCTGGTAGAGTTCGATCAACACCTTGCCGCCATCCGGCGACGCCACCAAAAAAAAGTTAACGCGCGTGCCGTCCGCTCCTGGGCGCGTCGCGGGATAGACCGGCGCCATCTTGAATTTTTCTTTCAAGATTTCCGTGGCGCGGTCCACATTCGCGCACAGAAACTCCACCTGCTGCAAGCCCTCTCCAAATCTGGCAAGGTACTTGGCAATGGCGCCCGAGCCGCCTGGCTCGCGCGTGGTGAGAATGTCGAGAAGAATGTCAGGGGGAAATTGAAGCTCGAACTCCTCGGCGTCCTGATCCGGCGGAACTTCCGCGAGCCTGGGCGTGCCGTTGGCAATACGGATCCGGTTGAAGTTCTCGCGTTGTACCGCCACCCCCGCGGTAATCGTCGGTTTGGGCCCATGCAACAGGGCCGACAGTTCTTCGTCGGCCCACCATGCGGAAACAGCAATCCCCGCGGTCGCACGACCCAACCGATAGGCTTCGTCCGCCGCGGCCTGCCTAACGGACGGCACCGCGGACGAAAGCCCGGCGATCACCTCAGCTGGAAGACTGGACATGGCAGCGCTAGCAATTGTAGCGTGGGGGTCGGCGCAAATGAAGCGGTCCGGCCGGCCCGCGCCAATCGGGACGCAACGAAATGTGTTTGCGATTCATCTGAGGGGTATGCCAAAACCAGTTTTGCTCACGGTCGACGACGACCCGGAAGTCCTTCGCGCCATCGAGCGCGATTTGCGCAGCCGTTATGCGGACCGCTACCGCGTCATGCGCGCCAACTCCGGAAATGCCGCCATAACCACGCTGCGGGAACTAAAAGCCCGCAACAATCCCGTCGCCCTCCTTCTTGCCGACCAGCGCATGCCGCAAATGGACGGCGTCGGCTTTCTCTCCGAAGCCATGGAACTTCATCCGCTCGCCAAGCGCGCCCTGCTTACCGCCTACGCGGATACCAGCGCCGCTATCGATGCCATCAACGAAGCCCGCGTCCACTACTACTTCATGAAGCCCTGGGATCCCCCCGAAGAAAAGTTGTATCCCGCCCTGGACGACCTGCTTCACGACTGGACCTCGACGTATCGTCAGCCGTATGAGGGTATCCGCGTACTCGGCACGCGCTGGTCCAATCGCTCTTATGAACTGCGCGATTTCCTGGCGCGCAATCAAGTGCCCTATCAATGGATCGACGTGGAGCTGGTCGAGAGCGATCCGGAAGTGCGGGGCTTGGTCCATTCGCTTGGCCCTGAACTGCAATCCCTTCCGCTCCTGTTGTTTCCCGACGGGGTGCGGCTCGCCGAGCCCCCGCTTCCCGCCGTCGCCGACAAGATCGGCCTCCGCACCCGAGCGCAAGCCAATTTCTACGATCTCGCCATCGTAGGAGGCGGTCCGGCCGGACTTGCCGCCGCCGTCTACGGCGCCAGCGAAGGCTTGCGTACCGTGATGATCGAGCGCGAAGCGCCTGGCGGGCAAGCGGGGCTCAGCTCGCGCATCGAGAATTATCTCGGCTTTCCTTCCGGCCTTACCGGAAGCGATTTGGCCCGTCGCGCCGTGGCTCAAGCGAAGCGTTTTGGCGTGGAGATTCTTTCTCCGCAAGAAGCCATCGGGGTTCGCGCGGAAGGCCCGTATCGCTACTTGAAGCTGGCCGATGGCTCGGAGATCTCCTGCCATGTCCTGCTTCTCGCGATGGGCGTTCAGTGGCGCTCTCTCGACGTTCCCGGGATCGATCGCTTGCAAGGCGCCGGGGTTTACTATGGCGGCGGAACATCGGAAGCCATTTCCTGCAGAGGCGAAACCGTGTATGTCATCGGCGGAGCGAATTCTGCCGGCCAGGCGGCGATGCATTTCTCCAAGTTCGCCGACAAAGTGGTCATGCTGGTTCGCGGCGACTCCCTCGCTGCCACCATGTCCCACTACCTGATCGAGCAGATCGAAGAAACTCCCAAGATCGAGGTGTGGACGCAGTCGAGCGTTGTGGGCGTTCTAGGCGACGCGCACCTTACCGGCATTACCGTGAAGTGTTCCCCGAGCGGCGAAACCAAACAGTTGCCCGCCACGAGTCTTTTCATCTTCATCGGCGCCCTGCCTCGCACGGAATGGCTCGGCAACGTCGTCGCGCGCGACGACCGCGGCTTCATCCTTTCCGGCCCAGATCTTATCCGCGATGGCAAGAGGCCCGCGTCGTGGACCCTTGACCGCGATCCCGGGTTGCTTGAAACCAGTGTTCCTGGAATTTTCGTCGTCGGCGACGTGCGCCACGGTTCGGTCAAGCGGGTCGCTTCCGGCGTGGGCGAAGGCGCCGTCGTCGTGCAATTCATGCACCAGTATCTGGCCAAGGTGCAGTGAGTGGGAACGTGCGGACTCGGCGAAATGCGGGAAGCTGAGAAACGAGTTAGGGAAGCGGCAGGAAAATGCCGCCAGTAAAATTTTGTCTTTTTTCTGTTGCGAGACTTAGAACTCAGGACTTACAACGTTAATGAGTGCCTCAGCCGAGCAAGCCCGCATCGCAGCCCTGGTAGCCGAACTGCGCAAAGTCGCGGCCTTCGCCGATCAGCCGCAGGACGACCTGGAGTGGTTTGTCTCGCAGTGCCAGGAGCTTCGCACACCGGTCGGCGAAATCACGGCCAAGGAAGGATCCCCGGCTGACACCATGTTTGTCATCCTGGAAGGAGAATTGCGCGCTCGCCGCGAAAACGGGCCGGCCGACAGCCCCGTCTTTAGCGCGCGTGCCGGAGACGTTACCGGCGTCCTGCCGTTTTCCAGGATGAAGAACTACTCGGTGACCGTGCGCGCGGTGCTCGCCATGCGCACACTGGCCTTTCCCACCAGCAAATTTGCCGAGCTTTTTCAGCGCATGCCCGAGCTTTCCAAGCGCCTGGTGGGGTTGCTGACCGACCGCGTTCGAACCGTCACGCGCGACGAGCAGCAACGAGAAAAATTGGCCGCGCTCGGCAAACTGTCCGCCGGTCTCGCCCACGAATTGAACAATCCGTCCGCGGCCGCCCGGCGCTCTGCAGCCGCGCTCCACGATTGCCTCGAACGCCTCCGCTCCGCTAGCCACAACTCATTGCTGAGGGCCGAGGATTGTAGATCACTTGCCGTGCGCGAGGATGAAATTCGCGCTTCCTTGAAGCCCGCGGATTACCCCGATGAATTCGCTCGCGCCGATCGCCAGGACGCCGTCCAGGCGTGGCTTGAGGGACGCGGCGTCGGCGATGCCTGGAAGCTGGCCCCGCTTCTTGCCGATGCGAATCTTGCCGACGAGCATCTCGAAAAATTCGCAGGAGCGGCCAGCGCTGCGCTTGGACCGGAACTGCTCCGCTTTGCCACGCTGCTTGAAATGGAGCGCATCGCCTGCGAACTTGACAGTAGCACGGCGCGCATCTCCGGACTGATCAAGGCCATCAAGGAATATTCCTTCATGGACCAGGCGCCGCTCCAGGAAGTGGACATCAAGTCGAGCCTGGAAACCACATTGACCATCATGCATCACAAACTGAAGCGCGGCATCACCGTGACCCGCGACTATGCGCCGGACCTGCCAAAGGTGATGGCTTATGGCAGCGAACTGAATCAGGTCTGGACCAATCTGATCGACAATGCCGCCGACGCCATGGGCGATACCGGGAAGCTTCTCGTGCGCGCCGTCCGCGAAAATGAATACGTGCTGGTAGAAATCGCGGACAACGGCCCGGGCATTCCTCCCGAAGTGCAGTCCCGCATCTTCGAGCCGTTCTTCACCACCAAAGGGGTGGGCGAAGGCAGCGGGCTTGGCCTGGACGTGGTGCACCGCATCGTCCAGAAAATGCGCGGGCTCGTCACCGTCAAGTCTGCCCCGGGCGACACCCGTTTCCAGGTGCGCATCCCGATGCAAGCCGCGATGTGATTCACCGCATCAAAGGAGGCCGCGATGGCCGCTCGCTGTACCCACCTTGATCAGATTCGCAAGGTTAAACCGAAGACCAAGGGCTGCGAAGAGTGCCTCAAATTGGGAGACAATTGGGTCGAACTGCGCCTGTGCCTGACTTGCGGACATGTCGGCTGCTGCGACTCCTCGAAGAACAAGCATGCCACGAAGCATTTTCACGCGACCCAGCATCCCATCATCCGTACGCAACAGCCTGGCGAGAACTGGAGGTGGTGCTACGTCGACGAAGTTATGCTCGAAGGCGAGTGAGCCTCGGTTATTCTGGCAATCGACCGGAGGCTTTTTCGAGCTCTCCGCGATGGCGCGGCATTGTCCCGAGCGCAGCAAAGCTCACTCGGGCGTTGGCTTGGATACCTCTTCGCGCTTGCTCCTCGCCGGCACCAGCAAGGAAGCCAGCAGCGCGACCAGCAGCACTCCTCCCACCACGGCGAGCGAGGTATCCACGGGAACCCGCACCCACCTCTCGGCGATCATTTTCCCGCCGATAAAAACCAGCACCACCGCCAGTCCTTCATCCAAAAATCGCAGCCGGTCGATGATTCCTGCCAGCAGAAAATAGAGAGCGCGCAATCCGAGAATCGCCAGCACGTTCGACGTATACACGATGAAGGGATCCCGAGTGATTCCAAACACTGCGGGAATCGAGTCAATCGCCAGCGTCACGTCGGTGATTTCCACGACCAGCAGCACAACAAACAAAGGGGTAGCGAAGAGCCGTCCGGCGTCGCGCACAAAAAACTCTCCGCCATGGTACTCGCGTGTCACGCGCAAGTGCCGGCCGAGGAAACGAACAATCCTGCCTTTCTCCGGATGCACCTCGTCTTTCTTGAAAAACAAGCGAATGCCCGCGTAGACGAGGAATGCGCCGAGCGCATACAGCACCCAGGAAAAGTGTTCAATCAGCTCCGCCCCCACCCCGATCAGGATTCCGCGCATCACCAGCGCGCCCACCACACCCCATTCGAGCAAGCGGTGCTGAAAGCGGTCTTCCACGGCGAATGCGCGAAAGATCACCAGGAAAAGAAATAGATTGTCGACGCTCAAAGCCTTCTCGATCAGGTACCCGGTGAAGAACTCGAGGGCGGGCTGCTTTCCGCGCAGATAGAACACTCCCAGACCGAAGAGCACGGAAACGGAGACCCAGCAAACGCTCGCGATTGCCGCTTCGCGGAGTCCGACTTTATGCGCGTGCCGGTGAAAGACGCGCAGATCCAGCACGATCGCGGCGAGGATAACGGCGTTGAAGACGATCCACTCGAGTGGCGTGCCCATGACGGCAGGATTCCCGCGTCACGGATTGGAGCCGCTTGCTTCAGTGCTGTTCAAGTTCGACAGTTCCACGCGCGTGGTCTGCCCCGCTTCGACGGTTATGGGAACGTCCCAATGCGCGCGTATGTCGCCCGCCTCGGCCTCCAGGTTGAGCGAGGAAATCCAATAATCGCCGGGAGCCAGTCCGGAAACCGACCCGTGGCCTTCCAAATCCGTGTCCGCCTTGGCGGCCAGGAATTTGATTTGCGCCAGGTCCGGCGCGGTGTGCCCGACCTTCTTGCGCCGTTCGCTCAGCAGGGCCGCCCATTTCTTCTGCGGATTGACAACGTCGAGCTCCAGTTCGACTCCGGATACCGTCTCCGGATGCGCGCGAATGAATTTCATCAGCGCGCTTAGATATTCCTGCCGCAACTTTTCATACTTCTCGGGATGTTCGGTGCGATCCGCCTCGCGGTATTTCGGCCGGGGCAGTCCGCTCGTGACGCCGCCGCGGTTCGACCGCTGGTAGGCCTCGAGAAATTCCGGCACCTTGATGAGGTCATCCGGTGTGAGCAGTTTGTCGAGTTCCGGCGCGGTCAGGTCGAGCGTATCGTGGCCCTTGAGCCAGGCACGCAATTCGGGAGAGACCTTCAGGCCTTCGATGAACGCGTCCCGCGCCGGCGGCGGAACTCTTTCTTCCACGTCCTTGACGATCGCCGCGTAACTCTTGGTGAGAACATAAAAGGTGAACTGGCGCACCGGCTCCGGCCGTGCGGCCGTGGGTGTGATGCGCGCAACGAACTCCAGCGATCCGGTGGCAGTTTGCGCGGAAGCGCCGCGGGCGAACACAACGCTCGCCACGACAAGAAAGCAAGCAAGGTACGCTGTTTTTCCCATGCCGGAATCGTAGCAGATTGCCGCGGCACGAGGAAAAAGGAACTGCCGCGGCTTGCCTCGCCTGGCGAGCCGCCCGGGGAGTCGACCGGCCTCCCCGAGTCTGTGTTAGGCTGGCGCGGTTGTGTAACCGGCTCGTGAAGGCGGCGCGCTCGACGAGCCGTGTTCGCAAAGGGACAGGGATATGAAGAGGCTTGCGCTTGCTTTCATTCTTGCCAGTTCGCCGGTGTTCGCCGCGCCAGCGCTTCGATCGCGGGCAGCAAAGACGCCGCATGCAAAGCAAACGGGGAATGCGCCGGATGCGGCGCGATGGGAGCAAGAGGCGCGCGACGTAACGATCATGCGCGATGATTGGGGTATCGCGCACGTCTACGGAAAAACCGATGCCGACGCCGTCTTCGGCATGATTTACGCGCAGGCCGAGGACGACTTCAACCGCGTCGAGACCAATTACATCAACGCCCTGGGCCGTCTCGCGGAGGCGGAGGGCGAATCCCGGATTTATCGGGACCTGCGGATGAAACTCTTCATTGATCCCGAAACCGTCAAAAAAGACTACGCGGCGAGTCCGGAGTGGCTGAAAAAATTGATGAATGCCTGGGCCGACGGCCTGAATTACTACCTCGCGAAACATTCCGAGGTCCAACCGCGCGTGATCCGAAGATTCGAGCCTTGGATGGCTCTCACGTTTACCGAAGGCAGCATCGGAGGCGACATTGAGCGCGTGAATCTCAGCCAGCTCGAGGCCTTTTACGGCTACGTTCACGTGACGCAAAACCCTCCGGCGTTTGACGAGGATATCGAGGAGCCCGGCGGCTCGAACGGCATGGCCATCGCGCCCTCGAATACCGTGGATCATCACGCGCTGCTCCTCATCAATCCCCACACCTCGTTTTTCTTCCGTTCCGAATTGCAAATGGCCAGCGAAGACGGGCTGGACGCCTACGGAGCAGTGACCTGGGGCCAATTTTTCGTCTACCAAGGGTTCAACGATCGCGCCGGCTGGATGCATACCTCGAGCGGCGCGAGCCAGCTAAGCTTCTATCTGGAAACCGTCGACAAAAAGGGCGACCGCTTTTACTACAAGCACGGCAACCAAGAACTTCCGGTCGCGACAAACGAAATCACCGTACCGTACAAAACCGACAAAGGGATGGCCGAAAAAAAATTCACGGTATTCCGCACCGAGCATGGGCCGGTGATCGGCGAGAGCGAAGGCAAGTGGCTGACCATCCGGTTGATGAACGAGCCGGTCAAAGCGCTGACACAATCGTATTTGCGCACGAAGGCGAAGGACTACAAAGCGTTTCGCGAGAAGATGGAGCTCCATACAAATTCCTCAAACAACACCGTCTTCGCAGATGCCGACGGCGACATCGCCTACTTCCACGGCAACTTCATTCCCCGGCGCAATCCCAGCTTTGATTGGACCAAGCCGGTGGACGGCAGCAATCCCGAGACGGACTGGCACGGCCTCCTTTCCGTCGATGAAACTCCCCACCTCCTGAATCCCAAGAACGGCTGGCTCTACAACTCCAACAATTGGCCGTGGTCCGCGGCGGGACCATCCAGCCCGAAGAAAGAAGATTTCCCGCCTTACGTCGAAACCGGCGGAGAAACCGCGCGTGGACTGCACGCCATCCGCGTGCTCGAAGGCAAAAAGGATTTCACCGTCGACTCGCTCATCGCCGCGGCCTACGACCGCTATTTGACGTGGTTCGAGAAGCCCATCCCGGCGCTGATCAAGGCCTGGGAGGAAACGCCGAATGACCATCCTCGGAAAGCCAGGACCGCGGAACCGATCGCCGCGCTGCGCAACTGGGATTTGCGCTGGGGCGTAGCGTCCGTGCCTACTTCGCTTGCCGTCTTTTGGGGAGAAGTCCTCGAGCGCCGCGTTGGCCCGGACGCGCGCAAGGCCGGCATGTACCTTAGCGACTACGTTTGCACAAAGTTGCCGCCCGACGTTCTCCTTGAAGCGCTGGCCGAAGCTTCGGACAAGCTTTCCGGGGACTTCGGTACCTGGAAGACCCCTTGGGGTGACATCAACCGCTTTCAGCGCCTGACGGGGGACATCGTCCAGCCTTTCAGCGACTCCGCGCCGAGCATTCCCGTCGGCTTCACCTCGTCATTCTGGGGTTCACTGGCTGCCTTCAGCGCCCGCGCTTATCCTGGAACGAAGAAGTGGTATGGCACGAGCGGCAACAGCTTCGTGGCGGTCGTCGACTTTGGCAACAAAGTGCGCGCCAGAGCCGTGACTGCCGGGGGCGAGAGCGGCCATCCCGCTTCGCCGCATTTCAACGATGAGGCCGAGCGGTACAGCACGGGAAACTTGCGCGAAGTTTACTTTTATCGGTCCGAGCTCCAAGGCCACATCAAGCGCGAATACCATCCTGGCAGTTGAACGATAGAAATCGGGCCGGACCTAGGCGGCCCTGGCTTTGGACTTGAGGGACTTCGCAAGCTTTGCGATTTCCTCGGTTTCTTTGACGATGTGAAGAGAAAAGATGTCGGCGGTCGGAGTTTTCTCAACTTCGTTGCGCAAATCGGAGGTGAGTTGATAGAGGCGCGCGACGCCCAGACGGAATTCCTTTTCGTTTTCCAAAAGGCGGGCTCGCCTTGCGGCCGCGGCTTCGCCAGGATGGGACTCCATCTCGGCGGGGTTCGGCGTGTAACCGGGCTGGGGCTTAGGGGGAGGCGTGGGCGGATTTTGCGCGGCGAAGATGCCCCCGGGCAATCCGAGAGAGCTCGGCAGCAGGGCGGCGCTCAGGAAGAAATTTCGGCGGGTTTGGCGCATGGCAGCCTCCGGGCCGGCGTGGTCTTAACCTCGGGCGAAGAGCAAGAACAAAATCCCGGAGACGAGGCCCAACAGCAGCAGGCCGCCAAGGATGCGAAGGAATAAGGACGCTCGCGCGGCCGGGATGGGTCCGGGCGGGCGCTTGGGGGGAACGGGAGGGTCGAGAACACCGACGCCCGTAAGCTTTCGTGGCGGGCCACCGGAGTGGGCCGAAGAGGCTTCGGGCTCGAGTTCAAATTCGTATTCGGCGAATTCGTAGGGCATGGGACCAAGCCTACTCCCGCGGCGGAAACGTGTCCAGATAAGGCAAAAAGCCGGCTAAACTCGCCGCCACCGTAGGGGTGACTAGATCAGGCGGAAAACAACTTCGATCGTGACCCATGATGCGCGGGCGCGGCGGGCGGCGTCGTGCGCGGGAATGAATTTCCAAGCGCGTACGGATTCGACGGCGCGCTCGTCGAGCCCCAAGCCGACTCGCTGGACGATCTGGACTTGCCAAGCGCGTCCGTTCGCGCCAACCAGAACGCGCAACGCGACTCTTCCTTCGAGCTTGGCCTCGCGCGCTTGGTCGGTGTATTGCGGCTCGGGACAATACGCGCAAACGGGAAGCGTGACGCCGTTGCCGTAGCCGTCTTTGTAGGAATCGCCTTGGCCGGCACCTGATCCCTCGTCGTCTCCCATGCCGCCTTTCTTCCCCGCACCAAAACCGTGGTCTTTGCCGGGCCCTGCCGAATTCGTATCTTCTTGCATCCAGGGCAAGCCGAGATTCGTGACGAGAGGCGGCAGTGGAGAGGCGTTGGCATCAAACACGGATGCGGGCACGGGAAGCTCCGGAACCGGGTTTACCGTCAGACGCGGTGGCAGGAGCGGCCTGGAAGAGCCAGGCGCCAGATCGCCGTGTCTCGCGGGCCTGGCCTCGTTTTCACCTCCGCCGCTTTTAACTCCAACAAGCGGCTGGCCGAAAAGGCCTTGGCCCGGGACGGGAAAGAAAGTGGGTGGCCCGTGAAGCCGAGCCTGCGGCCCGGGATGGCCGGCTCGGGGTTGCTCGAAATGCACAAAGAGCATCCCTGAAATCAACAGCACGTGAGCGAGCAAGGAAATGGTTCGCGCCCCGTTCGCAACCGAAGCAGGCCGCGAAGGCAGGAGGTCGAGCGGCGCGCCATTGGCCGACGAAGGAAAAACGCGCCCGGAGGCAAACACTTGCCGGACATTCTCGCGAATGCGATGAAACCAGGAATCCCGCGCGGAAGACAGTAAGACGAAGGGCCGGAGAAATGGATCGCGCATGGCGAGGCCTCCACGGGCACCTCGGAATCAAGGCGGTTGCCGTTTGGAACCAGCCGCGAACGCGTGATGAGAAGACAACGCCAAGAGATTGGTTGCCTGAAGCTCGGGCCATTACGCAAAAGAACTCGCGCGGAGTTCGCACTAGCTC
>Ga0182040_10000696_pt1 | contig 15250 bp, 16 predicted proteins | sample flu12Cox44000176_FD_125973 | JGI IMG/M metagenome (GOLD analysis project Ga0182040, IMG submission 125973) | Lab enrichment of tropical soil microbial communities from Luquillo Experimental Forest, Puerto Rico - flux8day.12C.oxic.44.000.176 | ecosystem: Environmental > Terrestrial > Soil >... | reverse complement strand
GCTGCCCACCTGGAGTTGGAAGTTCTGAACTTCAGTACTGGACGTGCAATACAGTTGCAGATGAGGAGGCTTCCTTGAAACCCGGTGCGTTTACCGCTATGGTGTACGTCCCCGTGGGAAGCTCCGGAGCAACATATTCTCCCTGAACGTTGGTCGTCACCGTGCGAGTGGACCCCGTTCCATCGCTACGAATGATCACGGTGACACTGGGAACAACTGCGCCGGAGGGATCGGTGACTAAGCCACGAATTGTACCTGAGGTCTTCTGGGCATAGGTTGGCGCGAGAAGCGATGTCACCACGAATGCGCTGAGAATGACGCGTCCGCCCAAATCGGGAGTGAATCGGGAGTTGGTAACGATTTGAGCAGAAACGACGCGGACAGGGAACTTGTGTATAATGATGAACTTACCGCACGCACGTGGGCGCTTAACTCAGCGGTAGAGTGCCATCTTCACACGGTGGAAGTCATAGGTTCGAATCCTATAGCGCCCACCAAATCAATATTTTAGCGGCCCTGCCCTTCAATCTGGGCACAATTTGGGCACAGTTTATTGCAAGCGGCTCGAAATGCTCAACTGTGCTTCTCTCTTTGCTGACGTAGTCGATTGCACGTATCGGTCAGCGGTGACGCTCACATTGCTGTGTCTCATCAGGCTCTGAATCAGCTTCAGGTCAGCACCGTTCTCTTTCAGGAGAGTACCGAATGAATGGCGTAGAGTGTGCCAGCCGATTCGCTTCGTTATCCCAGCCCGAATAGCAGCAGGTTTGATGTGCTTTTCCAGTGCAGTGTTCGGCCAAAGCGGCTGTGTGCCCTTTTTCTTCGCAGAGGAAAACACGAAGTTCTCTGCTTGGTTGTATGCGCACTCAGCACGCCAGTTCATGAGGACTTCAGCAAGGTCTGATTCCAGCGGTACTGGCTTCTTGCTTGCTTCCGTCTTCATCTCCGTTTCGTGGGTACGCACCCAGCCTTGACGAAGCCGAATTTCTCCAGCCTCGAAGCAGCAATCCTGCCAGCGCAGGCCAGCCACTTCAGACACCCTGCAGCCTGTCACGCCTGCGGTGTAGACCATGGTGCGATAGATGCCTTCGAGTTCACTCAGTAACGCTCTGAGTTCATCAATGGTAAGCACCTCGGGCTCACAGCGGCGTTTCGCAGTCTGACGTACACATGCAATCGGGTTGCGGTCGAAGAACTCCCAGCGGATTGCGTGCGAATAAATCGCTGACATGATGTTGCGCAACTTGGCTCTGGTTCCATTCGCTAACGACTTCAAGGTGCCGAGCCAGCGTTCGACTTCGACCGAGTGAATCTCGTAGAGGTTGTAGCCTTGCCACTTGGGTGTAATCCACTTGCTGAGGTAGCCGTTGTAGACATCCTGAGCATATGGAGACTTGTTCGGCAGTTCGTTCTTGGTGTAATGGGTCACCAGTTCACCAAACTTGCGTGGCACTCTGGATTCCTGATTGATGGTTGAGCGCAGAAACGCGCAGGCTTTAAGGGCCAATGCTTTCGAAGGGAACTCCTTCACCGTGCCGATTATCTCCCGCTTGTGCACGTCGTTCTCTCTCCAGCGCAATGTCCAGACATCACCATGCTTGCGTGCTTCTCGCCTGATTGAACCTTGTTGATACCGTTCACGAGGTTTCAAAGAATCTCCTTCGTGAGCGGCTGGCCGGAGAATTTTACATCAAGCCATTTCTGAAGAGAACTCGCTCGGAATCTCCAGTACCTTCCTATGTGAATAGCAGGGATGTCGCCGCTGCGAGCCAACTTCTGTACGGTCTTCTGGTGCAGGCCGAGCAATTTGGCCACCTGCACATCGTCAAGCAAGGGTTCGAACGGATGTGTCCGCTGAGAAAAGATCGACTCGTTGCCGTCAAGCGACTCGCCGGCATCCCCTGACCCAGTGCCATGGAGGTTCTGCCATCGTCGACTACAACTCATGTTTTGCCGCTCTCCCTTCTGGCTGAATTGGGCCTTTACAGGCCAATAAAAAACATTCGTTTCATAATTGGCGAGGGAAGGAGCGCAGGGAGGCGCTGTCAATCTCCGGAGCGAAGCGGAGCCGGAGGGCGCGGAAGCGAGCACGGCGCGGTTTTGGGTTTAATTAAGCGCCGGGCAGAGCTGCACAAGCGGGATTGACAGGAGGAGCCGAGCGGAGCTGAAGACTTCGCTGTGAAACGAATGCGAGGAAGGACGACCAGCCGAAGGCTGAACCGCTGGAGCTGGGGCCCGGAGAATTTGGTTTTCTCTGAGCATGTTTGTTGGAAGGTAGGAAGCAGTAGGAGCTGGTCAGCGCCTTTGCTGGGAGGCGGAGTAAACGCGTGAGCAGGCCTTGCCGATGAAAGAGGCGAGTGCAACCCAGCCAAACCCGGGAACACAGCATCGGCGATTCAGAGGCGAGTGGGCATGCCTTCGAGTAGCAATCGGCAGAAAGGCTGGGGGGCACGTTGAAGCCGGGATGGAGACCGAGGAAGGGACGGCGTTTGAGTCCCTTCCTCGGCGCGAGCCGTGTGGTGAACTCCCTCGAAGGGCCGGGATGGCGGGCTTGGCAGACAGTGGACTCAAAATCCTACCCGATCTCATCGTTGTTATTGTAAGTTATTGTGTTTACAGAACCATTGACGTATTGGCAGCAGTAAGGTCAGCGTTTCTTTCCGGGGCGGATCCCAGAAACAGGTTTTTGGCGGCGTTCTGTATCGCGTCGTCATGGCTGACGATCAGGGATTTCACGAAACACTCGTTTGCTTGTTCGGAGCCAGTGAGACCCATCTTAGCTGTCAGACCAAGTCACGCATAGCCACGCCGTGGTTTTCATAAGCGACGGGTCGCGTCATCTGCATCCATCCCCGTACTTCGGTTGGTAAATAGCACTCACACGTGGAGCTATCCAAGTCTCTTTCCAGTGGCTACACTACAGCTGTTCCGACCACGTCGGCAGTTGGCGACAACATCCGCCGAAGTCCCAATGACCAGCGCCCAGTACAGATCAAGAACCTCAAAAACACGGCGGGCAGCCGCAGGGCGCCGGCCCGACCTGGCTGTTGTCCTGGCGGCCTCGTCCGAGACTCTCACCATTGACCAATATCAAAAGCTTTCCCAAGGGACCGACCGCACCGTCGGAAAAGGCACACCGAGTCTTGACTTTCCTTTACTCGGACTCTTTGGCGAGATCGGGAGCCTGCTAAGCGAGCTCAAGAAAAAGCAGCGCGACACTGTTTCCTACTATGGTTATGAGGAGTCGGTTGTCGAAGAGCTTGGCGACGTACTGTGGTACTTTTCAAATCTGGCAACTCGTGCCGGCATTGTACTTTCCGAAATGGCATTGCAGATTCAGGCAAATGCAGATGGCCGCCGACGGGATCGTCACAAGGGCGACCTTATGTTCGCTGCCCTCCAGCCCGCTTTGAAACCCACCGGACCCGGCGATCAGGAGGCCTTTGAGGCCACCCTCATGCGATTGGCTGGAGAAGCCGGAAAGCTGGTTGCCGATTTTTCTGCCGGGCGCATCAATCGCAATTCAGACTTGCTTTCAGCTCACATGTCATCAATCTTCCGGGCGCTCATCAACGCCGCGAATGAAGCCCATGTCAGCCTAGGTGAAGCGGCTCATCGCAACTTGAGGAAGACGTCCGATCGATGGCCGGAAAAACGCATTCATCCGGCACTGTTCGACGCAGACCATGACGCCGCCGAGCAAATACCGCGACGCATAAAAATGCAGATATTTGAGAGGAAGGTCAAGAACCGGACGTACGTGTTCTTGCGGTGCAACGGTATCAATATTGGCGATCGTCTTACAGACAACAAACTTGAAACGGATGACTATCGATTCCATGACGTGTTTCACGTGTCATACGCCGCAATTCTCGGATGGTCCCCCGTTATGCGCGCATTGTTCCGTGTTAAGCGGAAGAGCCGTCCTGAATTGGACGAGGCAGAAGATGGTGCACGTGCCATTCTCATCGAAGAGGGCATCTCCACATGGGTCTTCAATCACGCAACCAGGCTCAATTATTTCGAAAACCTGGAGAGCCTCGACTACGGTTTGCTCAAGGCTGTGCGCGAGCTCGTGTCAGGATATGAAGCTGAACGGTGCCCCCTCTGGTTGTGGGAGGAAGCAATTTTGCGGGGCTATCAAGTGTTTCGGCAGTTCCGGAAGTATCGCTCCGGCACTGTCATTGCTGACCTGACCAAACGAACCATAACTTTCGAGAAAATGAAAACATGAAACCAGTCGCCTTCGTTGACGCACTCGCTGCCGTCAGCCTTCAAGATGTTTTCAATCCCTACAGCGACCGATGCACATTGCACGATCGGGCGGATGCTCCTCAAAGACGGCGAGCCAACCTCCTCGCTGTTGTCGAGGCTGCCTTTGGCGATGGCGTCGACTCCGTCTGGATAGCACGCGACTTGGGATACAGAGGCGGCAGGCGAACCGGCCTTCCGCTCACCGATGAAGTTCACCTGCAGACGTTCAGCGAGATTTACGGCGGCCTGCCCCTATCGCGCGCCACCAAGGGTCCGCCCGTAGCCGAGCGCACGGCAGCCATTATCTGGAAAGTTCTAGCTGAAATTAATAAACCGGTCTTCCTGTGGAATATCTTTCCCTTGCATCCATTTGAGCCAGGCGATCCGCTGTCCAACCGCTGTCACACGCGGGCGGAGCGCGAAGTATTCAGAGAAATGCTTTTAACACTTCTCAAGATGTTGCGGCCGAAAAACGTGATTGCGATTGGCAGGGATGCACACCAGTCCCTCTGCGAGCTTTCAATCGACTGTCATGCAGTCAGACACCCGAGTTACGGCGGACAGGCGGAATTCATTCGCGGGATGCACGAACTGTATAAGCTTCCTCCGCAACTCCAGCACTAATTCTCTCCCCTCGATTATCGCTGTTGTAGGTGTCCCTGCATTCTGAAAGAAGCTGCGTTACGGCTTTGCGGATGCCACCCTTGGGGACGTCGATCACGGCATGCGTAGACACGACGGTCAGGGGGCCGATCGTCACACCTGCTTCGCTGCTTACGAACGCCATAAGGCGAGCGAGCCCGATCAGATTTCCCAGCAGCCGCTCGATGTAATAATGATTTCGGTAAACTGCTGTCAGCATCAATCGGTTCTTACGATCGAGCTTGAAGCTCAGAAAACTCAGGCATTGCCGGTTCATTACCGGTCCCGCATCCCGCTCCGGATCGTAGATCGGAATATCGAGTGTTGGATCTGAAATCGTCAGTTCGTAGATATTCCGAAATGTCTTGCCGCCGCCATGCACGTGCTGCTTCATTTTGGCAGTCATGTCACTTAGTGGATTGATGACATTGCCATCACTCTTGGTCCGCCGAGTCATGCGCTCGAAATACCTGCCCCAATCCCCCTGCTTCTTGATGTGCTCGTAGACGCTCTCGTACACCCCGTAGAACTTCGGGGCGCCATGGCGCCGATAAAGATCTTGCGGAAAAATCGTGTTCGCCACCGCCTGGATCGGCATGGCATCTCGTGAGCGCAGAAATTTGTCCACCAGTTCTATTACGCGGCGATCAGATGCCGATTCACTCAAAGGCTCTGCAACGTCAACGATAACGTTGTGCCCTTCGTGGTCCGCCTTGGCATTTACAGCGTTGGCGGCATTAAGCCACGCCGCTGCGCACGTTGGCGCCGGTGTTATGGGCAGATACATTTGTCAGGTCCTCTCTCATTTCTGCGAATCCATAGAGCCTCGCCGTCAGATAGTCTTCGCTGAGCCAGGCATAGCCGCCGATGCCCCACAACGATCCCCAGCTGTTTCTAATCAGAATTATTTTGCTGAGGCTATTCCTCCCGTGACCGACTGCTATGACGGCGTGCCGACGTTTGGGATCGGGTGCCTCCCTCGCCGCAATCAGACCCTCGGCATCCGGCCGGTAAAACGCATCCGATAAAGTCATTGTGAGGATTACGGGTGCTCCCTTGTCCAGAAGCTGAATCACTTCGACAAGAGATGAATGTCCCCGTGCACTCTGGCGCCGATAGAGCGGAGTCGGCTTCGTCGGCGGCTTCCATGAAGCCTTGTCGGTCGGCACTGTCGCGAGATACGGCCAGACGTGTTCCGGGGGCTGGCCATCTAATTTGATAGCGTCAAGCATTCCTGCAAACGTGGCTCCTTTATCCGGAGTTCCGCCGTCCCTCTTCAGCGCATGAAAGTACGCGAACTCGCACGAGAGCGGCTCCCAGCCCGGACGCTTTGCGGCATGCGCATCACTTGCGGCAAAAGCCATGCACGTCGGCCGAGCGCCCTGATCGCGAACAGGTCCAAATAGGGAGCGCAGGTCACAGTCGATCGCCGCTGCCATCAGGCGGCCTCCAGCCGAAGGCGCCTTTCGGCGTGAGACCATCCCTCGTCTTCCGGACCGCTGAAATCATAGTGAACACAAAAAGCACCCAGAGGCTCGCCATTCGGCATCCACGGCCGCAGCTCGGCGTCCGTGAGGTGGGGGAAGCAGAGCAGGTGGAAGCAATTCTGAATGAACGCTACACAAACACAAATTTGAAGCCAAGGAAACAAGATCTCAAGCGCTTTGTCGCGCTAGTAGAAAAGGATCCCAGCAAGGCGAGCCTATTCGACGAGTACTTTATATTCGAGCTCGCTACCGGCGGATGGGGGATGCCGAAGGAGGTATATCTCGACCAGCCATTCAAAGATACGGGTCTGAGCATCTACTACCAGTCGCTTGGAACTAACGCGAACTGCTTTTCACTCGCGCCGCGCTACCAGGATGGCGATATCGCAGTCGCGCGACTGGTGAAATTTGCGGATGCCGTTGGTGCAATATCGCGGTTGAAAATAACTGCTGCTTCCTGTATGTCAAATCCCGATTGGCCATCCCTCAGTTCGGTTGGCGGAGGACGGTGGAGTTCGTCGAGTATTGATGAGGACTACACAATTGACAGTCTCGAGCAATTTCTTGCTACTCCGTCAGTCACGAAATCAAGGCTTCTCTGGAACAGCATGGCTTCGCTGCCTACATATCCGAACCTACTACAGGCAACATATCGGAGGAACAGAACGTGGGGTTCTCGCACCGCGCCGTCTCAACTTGCCCACCACTTAAGGAACGCTGAGTGGATCCCCCAAACCGAGGGAGTATTCGTTCGCCCTGCCGAGGCTTGTCGGGTCCTGCTACCGGAAGGGTTTCCGTTCGACGCTGGGTGGCAATGGCTTGGAGAAATTCACTTCGGCGTGGCGGTGGAGAAGAAGTCCGAGGAACAGCGCCAGAAGCAGGTCGTTGCCAAAGAGCTTGGCTTCGCAGATAGCGAGACGCTAGAACGAGCTCGGCGCTTCGCTGCCTTAACGCCGGAAGAACAGGAAAGGATTTTAGCGGATCTGGAACGGAACTCTGTGACTGAGCTGCCTGAACATGAGTCCGCTAACCCGGACCGCCGCAGAAGACGAGTGGGAGAACATGCCCTCGATGCGCCAGAAAGGCGATCGGAAGAGCGCTCTCGATCTGTGTCAGTCGGACTGGATGCTGTCAAGCAAGAGGCAGGACAGTATTTGCGTGAGCAGTACACGAATGGCGATGGTGAGATGATCTGCCAAATTTGCGAGCGGCGCATGCCGTTTACACTGGATGACGATAGCCCGTATTTCGAACGGGTCGAGTTTCTACCGGGGCTCAAGAAACGTCACTACCAGAACTATCTGGCGCTCTGTCCGAATCACGCCGCCATGTTTCAGTACGCCAATGGGTCGGCAGACGTCTTGCAGTCACTCTTCACAAAATTGACCGGCAATAAACTGAAGGTGGTGCTCGCACGCAACGAATCTAAGATCTATTTCACCAAAACTCACGCTGCTGATCTGAACACCGTGGTTCAGGCGGATCGCACCGCTGGCGGGAAACAAGACGAGGAGTTGGAGCAGGCGGTCGTAACGAGTGACGATTGACGAGCGATTTCGACAGGACGTACATCTGTCTTGCCCCAGTGTCAATTTTATCGCCGTGAGTGTCGTGGCTATGCGTGGCTAGCGCGGCAGGTCGAGACAAATGGGCCACTTCAACCACCGCTCGAGATCCTGACTCTCGGGTCGTTGCTGGTTCTGCCCCTTCTAGTCGTGAGATGGCGACTACATAAGGCTCCCGAATCATCACCAACATTTAGGTTGGCACCGCAACTAAGAACATGTTTCTGAACCGTGGAAGATCGAAGAATGGTTGATTTCAACGCTATGTCTGCCGCTGAACCTTGATCTGAACACGGCCAATACCACGGCAAACAGCGCAAGGCTTGCGCGACTGGATTCCCGATCCGCCACAGGCTTCGCAGTCTTTGGCCAAAACCTCTCCGAAGATGCGCACGAATTCTCTTTCGCCTGCAATATCGTTTGGATCAACGCCGGAATTTAGCAGGTGTTGTCTCGCCGCAAGACCTGCATGTGTTCCCTCGCGGAGCGGCTCCGCCCGAACGATCTTGCCGAAGCGTAGCCTGTCTTCCACCTTGCGGATCTTCTCCATACGCTCCTTGGCGCGTCTGGCTTTCCAAGCCTTGAGCGCGGCGGCACGGCCTTTCTTAGTTTTTGCCGCCTCTTTTGCTGCCATGCTGCGCTTCTTGGTTTCTGCCGCTTTCCGACCCGCCGCCCTGAGCTTCTTTGTCTTGGCCGCTTTCTTCGCTGCCGCGCTGCGATCAACCATCACAACCTCCTAACGTCACTGATTTTGTTGCGAGGCTATGGCCCAAAAGGTACGACTACTGAATGAAAGTAGGGTAACAGAACCAATCTTAGCAACCCTCGATCGAGTTCATCTGGAGCCACCGAACTGCCGATCGACAGTTATTTTCGTAGAAATGCACCGGCAGTTGCCATAATTGAATGGGAGACGTGAATGAGTTGGGAGTTGGCGGTCAATGGAAAATCTGTTGGTGTTCAGATTGGAACCAACTTGGGCTTTTGCGAGATGGCACGTTACTGCGAGAAAAAGGGTGGCCCGGAGTGTCGGGCTTTCTTTATTGATGGCTTATCACGACGACCTCAGCAGCTTCGGAGGGAACTATTGGAGGTCCTTTCAAATAACAAAGTAAAGCCAGATATTGCCGCGTGCGTCCACGCACTCATTGACGGTCTAAAGAGACGCAGAGCGGCAGTGTCGGCAACCCAATAGGGGGTTGGCGACAGCAGTGTCGCCAATTTCTTTTGAGTTCCGCTTTTGCCTTTTCCGGATCGCGCACCAGCTCGCCAATTCTGACCCGCGCTAGTAGTTTGATCTCTGCCCACCAGTCTTGCGCTTCGTTGTCATCCGCTGCTTGCAATAGAGTCCCAGCGTCTTGGCTTTGTCGTGAAATCCGCAGAACCTCATCGTTAGCCTTGATGGGGCGCGACGGACCCCGGCCAGGCGGTAAGAGACGGTTAGACGCCGAGTCCGTGTTATGCTTCCGGTTTGCCTGACTGCCCATTTTGCTTTCTCCGGCGAACGGCTCTGGATTGATGCAGAGCACGCGGTGGCCGTCCCAGATGCGTACCCCGTAACTGAGGGCCACATCACTCGGCGAGAACGTCAAGCGCAAGTTGGGGGACTTCTACTCGACTGCGAGAAATCAATTGCCGTCAAACCTGCGTTAACAATGGCCCCTTTCTCGAATCAGCTCGTGTAGAAGGCGGCCACCCGAAACCATGACGGCCCTCCGGTCAGGAGAGAGCAGGCCGGAAGTTAATCGGGATCAGTCATGCAAAATGGCAACCTTGGCAGTTTGCAAGGTACTCTGTTCGGATTTCGTAATAAGGCCTGTTCCCTCAGGGCCTATTCCCTCTTGAAGAACCGAGGTCTTCGGACTACTCTGCTGATCTTCTTTTTCGCTTGCTCCCTGATCAAAAGGTCGTGTCGTTTCGCCTTTCTTCTTGACATTCTGAAATGGAGGACTTACTTTGTTTGCGATTTCGGCAAGAGGAGGACTGGGATCCGCTCGGATCCACAATCGAGTGGCCTTCCTCCCCGCCGATTTCCCTTAAAAATATAGCTAACGCGACCACCTGGTTACACAACGCGCAAACCCTCCAGCAATTCGTTTTCCAGTTGATGCAGCGAGAGAACATGCGACCGGTTCAGAAAAGTAAGACCAATGCGAACTATCCGCACCCGGTGACCTTCACTTTTTCCGGCCGCTCCGTGAATCGTATTAAGAAAGTTCTCAAGCGAAACTCAGCGGCGGGTGTGCCCGTACGGGAATGTTTGGGTGCTTGGTTGCGTCAGGTCGAGGGTCGTAATCCCCTTGGCGGGACCAAGAGCGATCAGAAACAGGCGGTGGATGCGATTCGGAACAAGGTAGACGCGACCTATAAGCTGGCCGCGGTTGCCCTGACCAAAGAACTCGGCGCTTTCTGCTCTTACTGCGGGACAACTCCACTTCCGGGCTTGTTGGAAGTCGAGCACTGGTCTGAAGCTGGAGCCGGCAAGAACTGCCGAGGAGATCGAGGCGCCTCTGAAGACTCCGATTCGGCAGACGCTTGTTGCAGTCGTAGCGCCGCTCAGACCACCTGGTATCAAGGGTGTTCCAGTTCATACATCGAATTTTCAGAGACCGCCTGTTGATTATGAGGAACGAGATCAGAAGAATCGAAGGGTTGGAACAATTGGTGAGGCTTTGGTCTATGCATACGAGCGCGCGGAACTCGCCAAGGCTGGTCGCCAGGATCTAGCGGATCGAGTAGAGATGGTATGCAAAACCATCGGCGACCAAGCTGGATTTGATATTCGCTCCTTCGACAGAAACAGATTTGAGGAGATGCACATCGAGGTGAAAACCACTTCAGGGCCAGCATCAACCGCGTTTTTTATGACTGCGGCAGAGCTGGAATATGCAAAGAGCTGCGCACTCCACTACGTCATCTATCGCGTGCACGAGTACGCGCCAGGTTCAACGGAGGTTCGGTTCTTTGTCATTGAGAACGCGCCAGACGAACTGGAATTCACACCAGCGTTATTTCGAGTCCGCCAACGCTTTTGAACGCGATTCAGGCAGACTAGACTAGAACCCATCTCATAAATGCCGTAGCACAATGAGGCAGCATGCTAGGTGAAGCATGCCCAGAAAGTTGTCGGCATAACGTTCGTAGCGGGTGGCCACGCGCCGGAAGTTCTGCAACCAGGCAAATAGCCGCTCTATCTTCCATCGGCGACGGTATCTTCGTAAGCGCCGCCTATCCTGAGTCTCCCGTTTTCGATTGGCACGGTGCGGAGCAATCAATTCGATGCCGTAGTACCTGAGCTCTGCATCAAGGCTGTCCGCGTCGTAAGCATTGTCGCCAATCAGGTTCTGCGGAGCGTCTGGAACTACCATCTGAAGCAGCGTCGAAACGGCTAGTCGCACCTCATGAGGCGAGGCACTCTCAACGCACACGGAAACGGGAAGTCCATGACGATCTGCGACAGCCATGATCTTCGTCCCCTTTCCTCGCTTAGTTTTACCGATTTTCGTGCCCCCTCTTTTCGCGGACGCGAAAGTCGCGTCGATGAAGGCTTCTGTTACGTCTATGTCACCTCTGCGTTGCAGGCGTGCCGCAAAAAGCTCCATGATCCGCTTCATAACGCCAGCCCGAACCCACTGCTGGAATCGACGATGGCAGGTCTGAAATGAGGGATAGCGATCCGGCAAGTCGGCCCAAGGGGCACCGGTTCGAAGCACCCAGAGGATACCATTCAGCACTGATCGACGGTCCTTCCAGGGGCGCCCACGCCGATGGATTCGGCTTTGCGGGTTCGGAATCAGAGGTTCGAGGATATTCCACTGCTCGTCAGTCAGGTCAAGATGCCGCATGAGTCGCTGATGCGCGAACCGGCACTCGCGACCTCGCTTGATCCGCTCGTCGCTTTTGGTTAGCGACGTATTCGTGGATACAAGCCCGTTTATCGGTCCCAATGTCCCAGAAGCGGACTTCGGGACAACTGCCGGAAGCCACATCTACGGGTAGGGCGTTATACGGACAAGTGAATCGCATCCGGATGGAGCTGCGGAAGAGGATCTGTTCGGCGGCAACTAGTTCTGCTACTGACGAGGCCCTCCTCCGAGCCCACGTATTCATCAATCGGAGAACCGCTCTCCCCGCCCTGAATGGATACTTACGGGATTGAGTGTCCCTGTTGCAGGTCCGGTCTCGCCCGAGACAAGCTCAGCTGCGTTACGGCCCTTGGCGCCCTCAACAAGAACAAGGTTGAAGTGAACGGTGACACCAGGGTAATTGGTCGTTAGCGTGCCGGTACAGTCTGAAGCTACGCTATACGTCCCAGTAACTGGCACGTCTGTGAGCTGGATCACGCCCGCTATGCTGCCGTTGACCGAGCCGCTGAAGGCTCCGTTTCCGTCTAAGGTGATCTTGCCCAGGATGGCGACAGGCCCGGCGGGCGGGAGGGTGACTGCAGTTCCGTTCACCGCGTATGCGTAGTCGCCCTTGAGAGAGGCGTCACTGCAGCCCTTGTCGTCGGCGACGGCGGGCAAGACAGTGAGGCCCATCAAGGCCGCCGCGATAGCCATCGTGATTAGAACCTTGGCTGGGAGTCCACAGATCGTCTTCGAGCTTAGCTGTTTCACGTCAATCTCCTTTTCAGGTTGGTGGGAATAGCCCGGTTTAGTTTGCCCCAGACCTTTTTCGATGGGCTGGGAGAGAAGTTGAGAAATTCCCAGCATCTTCCGCAGGTACACATCCCCTTCGTTGGTGATCCGCAGTTGGGGTTGACTCTCCCCTACTGTTCCTCTTCGATCGATACCGGCTCGATCACGGAACCTCACTTGGTGGACACTAAATGTCGCGAAAGAAGTGGCTGAAGAATTCTTCCGTGCCGCGATTTGAGGTGCCTGAGTCTCGGTTCGCTGACTATTTGGAGCAAAGCGTTCCGGTGTACCCGAGGCCAGGCCCATTCACCAAATCGGCTTCGCCGATAGCCGTGCCGTCGCCGGATACTCCCACAAATTTGCCAGCTGCCCAAAATTTAGTTAACAGATACGCGAAACTCGTCCCGCCGTCATCGGCGTGGCTTCCGACAATCGCGCTTTACAATGGACCCAAACGCAATCGAGTTAGCGGTTCAGGAAGTCTATGCGAGTGAGGCCTAATAGCAGTTAGCCACACTCACGCCGCTGAAGACAGTAACTCGCGAGCAGAGGATCCTAGCAACGGGATATACAGATGAGATGTAGTAGGTTGGGTGTGGTCGGAATGGGTGGAGAAGAGGCATCCAAGGCCGACAGGGCGAACAATACAAGTGAAACCCCAACGCTCTTACCCAGACTTGGCGATCTCAATGGATGACGAGAACGTAGGATTCCGTCAACATCGTCCGTCGGGTCGGGAGTGATGACGATCGTAGCTACAGCTATCACTACGAGCAGTGCAAGGAAGACCGAGAACCTTCGGCGAGCATCTCGCGACACTGTGTTGGCACGCTTCACTTTGACTTTCACCTTGCAGTGAAAAATCCCTCAGCTATGAAAGGTCAGAGTAGTGCGGGGATTATGCCCAAATCGGATGATTGTGTCAAGGCATATTTCACCCATATTTCACCCACATTTTCCCCCAAATCGCAGCAGTGCTGAAGACGGCGACCTAAGTCTTGACGAATCGAATGCAACCGGCGATTTGTGGTTCCGGGTTCAGGCTGCTGGGTCGATTGCCGGGTTATTGGAAAATCTGGTTACCATCTAGGGTAGCCGATTCTTGCTTAGGGAGCTTGCAGTTTGATGCAAAAGCTTTCCTGCGGTCACGAGAAGAATCCCTTCGGTGCGCCTCTGTGCGCGCATCTGCGGACTTGTCGCGAGCCGTGGCTCAAGTATGTCAAGTGGTTTATCGGATCGGGTGTCGTCTGTGTTGCATGCGCGGAAGAACGTGAAAAAGGAATCTCTACCGAGGCTGCATTCGTATGTGAAGAATGCTTCCAATATGCCACGACCGGGGTCGGAGACCCCGTAAGAACGGGTGGACGGCCCGAAATTCGGGCGCTCTCTGAGCCTTTCGACGACGTGGTTTGCGAGACTCCGATTCCAAATGACTGCAAGAAAATCATAGATATTGCCCCAATCAAGCATGACAGTCGAAGTACGTGGCTGCTGCTGGTGGAGGACGGTGGGCGCTGGCGTTTCGACGCGCAGAACGAAGCATCGGAGCTTGTTGCACGGGCAAAAGTACCCTCGGAGGTTGCTGGCGATTGGTTCGCTGGCCATACGCTGACGACACGCCTACATGCATCCCAGGATGGCGATTTCGCCGCAGTTCTGAACGACTACGGACGGCACGGTCAAGTGATCGACTTACGCTCTGGAAAGACAACCCTAAGGTTGGACGGCGGAGATTATCATCCCGAGACAGTCCCTTTCTCTTTTACCTTCGCTATCTGGCAAGGACAGTCGGTTGTCATCCATCGGACGGCATGGAACAGGTTGGATATCTCTGATGCTTCAACGGGAGGGCTTCTCAGCGACCGTGATCCAACGAGCTACCGAAGTGGCGAGCAAAGACGGCAGCACTACCTTGATTACTTCCACGGAGCGTTGTACCTGAGTCCTGATGGCGCTCATATTCTCGATGATGGTTGGTATGGCATCCGGTGGGCATACCGGTCGTTTGGAGTGTGGACCGTTGGCTCTCGGAATACATTTGGGAATCCGAGGATGGCCCGACAAAGAGAGAAGTATGCGCTCGAAGCTACTATTGGGACCATGGAATCGCATGGTTGGACGAAAGAACAGTCGCCATCGGTGGAATCGGAGATGACGATACTGAGATGGTCGATGGTGCACGTATTTTTGATATTACGTCGACCGGTGCCGCTGGCCCTAAGTGGCGTTCTGACTGGTCGTGGGCACGTGAAATTCGCTGGGCCGGCCGGCAAATTCTTTAGCGACAGCAAATACCTCTACTCCACAGGAAAGGACGGCCTGTCTAGGTGGGATCCAAAAGCTGGTGTCCGAACCGGTCACATCGAGAATTTCTTTCCGAGCCGTCACCACGCGGAGGCCGGCGAGTTGATCCAACTGTCTGACAGTGCTCTTTTGAGATGGGGTACAACAGAGAAACATAGCTACGTGCCCTCATGGGTAATCCGATAGACACGTTTCTGGCTGTATGACAAGTAACCCAATTACACTAATAACGACCTATTCACTGACGCGGCGTGCAACCTCATAGAATCCCGAGATAAACCCGGACGCGTGGTTACCCGCGAACGGGCGCAGTGTTTACGAACCCACTTTGACGGTTTGTCGGCAAACCGTCGAAGTGGTC
>Ga0182040_10000695_pt1 | contig 15259 bp, 14 predicted proteins | sample flu12Cox44000176_FD_125973 | JGI IMG/M metagenome (GOLD analysis project Ga0182040, IMG submission 125973) | Lab enrichment of tropical soil microbial communities from Luquillo Experimental Forest, Puerto Rico - flux8day.12C.oxic.44.000.176 | ecosystem: Environmental > Terrestrial > Soil >... | reverse complement strand
TAACTGGCATTCTCTAAACACCAATTCCACGCTTTGGCAACCCCTGGGTTCTGCTCCTCGGCCGCACTCCGCTGCCGCGGGAGCCTGCAAAAGAGAGGCCACCGCTGTGGCCACAGAGTCGGGATCGCCCGAGCAGGCCAATTTGTCTTTTCGGAGGGCACAAATCGCCGCAACCCATGAAACATTTTGGGGTTTCTTTCGTCTGTATAGGTGAGGAGAAGGTAAGCTGGAATGTGGCGGAGCAACCTAATGACGATGCCCATCACAAAACAACCGCCTATTTTGGAAGATCTGCGAAACCATTCCCAGGAGCAGGTTGCCGAATTGCGCCAGCTCTTGACCATCGGCGCTCCGACAAGACCCGATCCGCGTCGGCCCGGCTTTTATGAACTGGAAGGCCGCGACTACACGTATTACGTGTTCAAGTATCCATCGGGCGCAAAAGTGCTGCTCATTGCCGTTTGGGAACGTGATCCAGTAGCAGAAATGGTGGCATGCTCCTGTCCGGCAGCTTGATTTTCTTTTGATTCCTTGAGCGACCAGAAAAATGAGGGAGCGCCTCGGTTTCGACCGCGGCGCTTTTTTAGTCCTTGTCGAGATTTAAGGCGGCGGAGTTGATGCAATAACGCAAGCCTGTGGGCTCGGGACCGTCGTCAAACACGTGTCCAAGGTGGGCGTCGCAGCGGCTGCATTTCACTTCGATTCGCCGCATCCCGTGGCTGCGATCGGATTCCTCCTCGACGGCGTCCTCGCTGGCAGGGGCGTAGAAGCTGGGCCAGCCAGAGCCGGAATGATATTTTTTCTCCGATCGAAATAAAGGCTGCCCACAGCAGACGCACCTGTAGGTCCCGGGAGTTTCGGCATTCTCGTACTCGCCCGTAAAGGGAGGTTCCGTTCCCTTTTGCCTTGTCACGTAGTATTGATTCGGCGTGAGCTGCTTTTTCCAGGCTTGCTCGTCTTTGTGAATCTTCTCGGCCATGGCGACTTTCTTTAAGGGCTTATTCCATTCCATGTTAGCAGGCGACGGCCTCGAGGCGGAATCCTACAACAAAGTGGGCATCGTCGTGGTTGGCCCGGATCTTCTCACCTTTCTGGAGATCTTTTGAGAGACCTCTGTTGACACACGCAAAGATTTCTTCTATTTTTGGACTTGGCGATGAAACGCGCACACACAGTTCGGGCGCACCGGCACCATCATCATCACGGCCACACGCCGCGCGCCCTGAGGTGTGCATAGCAATCCGCTAAACAAAGCACTCTTCGGCCCGCCGGCGCAGCCAAGCCTGGCGGGTTTTGTGTTTTTGGGGGCCAGGAAATCCGGGAGGCAAAATGAACGTCGACTTTGAAAAAGGCAACGGCTTGGTACCAGCCATCATTCAGGACGAACAAAGCGGCGACGTCCTGATGCTGGGCTTCATGAATGCGGACTCGCTCGAGGAGACGCAGCGTTCCCGAGAAGTGGTGTTTTTCAGCCGCTCGCGAAACAGACTGTGGAAGAAAGGCGAATCGAGCGGGCACGTCCTGCGCGTCCGCGAGATTCGCGTGGATTGCGACGCGGATGCGTTGCTTGTGCGCGTCGAGGCGGTCGGGCCTGGCGTTTGTCACAAAGGCTATCGCAGCTGCTTCTTTCGCGCCATCGAACCGATGGGCGAAGTGAAAGTCATTGCGAAACGCACCTATTCCCCGGAAGAAGTCTACGGATCGGAGCAACCCTGATGAGCGTGTTGAAACTGGGTATACCGAAAGGCAGCCTGCAGGACGCGACACTCGATCTTTTTGCGCGCGCGGGCTGGAAAATCACGCTGAGTTCGCGAAGTTATGTGCCCTCCATCGACGATCCGGAAATCGAATGCCTGATGGTGCGCGCGCAGGAAATGGCGCGCTACGTCGAATCCGGTACGCTCGATGCCGGAATCACTGGGCACGATTGGGTTGTGGAGACGGAAGCGGATGTCGAGGAGCTTTCGGAGTTGGTTTACGCCAAACAACGGTTAGCACGTGTGCGCTGGGTACTCGCCGCGCCCGAAGATTCGCTGATTCGCGGGCCGCGCGACCTGGAAGGCAAAGTGATCGCCACGGAGGTCGTGCAAATCACTCAAAATTATCTGGCCAAGCATGGCGTAAAGGCTCGTGTGGAGTTTTCCTGGGGTGCTACGGAAGTGAAAGTGCCGCAACTCGCGGACGCCATCGTGGAAGTAACGGAAACGGGGTCGTCGCTGCGGGCCAATCGCCTTCGCATCGTGGATACCGTTCTCGAATCAGCAACAGTTTTCATCATGAACCGACCCGCCGCGGCAGACTGCTGGAAGCGTCAAAAAGCCGAAAGCCTGATCCTCATGCTGCAAGGCGCCATTGCCGCGGCAAGCAAGGTAGGCTTGCTACTCAACGTGCACCGCGACGACTTGACGAAAGTCTTAGGCGTGCTTCCGGCGCTCAAAAAGCCGACGATTTCCCCGTTGAGTGATCCGCAATGGGTGGCGGTCAATACCATCATCGAAGAAGCCGTGGTTCGACAGATTCTCCCAAAACTGAAAGCGGCCAAAGCCGAGGGGATTGTCGAATACCCCTTAAACAAGATCGTGCTGTGATGCAAATCCTGAAGCTTACACCTCAGACGGAAAAGCGGCTGCTGGCACAACGCGCGCAGGACCGCGCGGAAACCCACGCGATGGCTGCAAAGATCGTCGCCGACGTGCGCAAGAGCCGGGACGCCTCGCTTTTCGCTTATGCGAAGAGATTCGATCACACCGACTTGCGAAGAACCGGAGTCTGGATCACCGAGAAGGAAATCCGCGTCGCTCAAAAAGCAACCAGCGCGGAGTTTCGCAAGGCTATCGAGAAGGCTGCCGAAAGTGTTCGGAGAGTGGCGGAAAAACAGCTTCCGCGACCCTGGACCGTAGAGACTTCGCCTGGAGTGAAGATTCACCAGGTGGTCAGGCCCATCGAGGCAATCGGTTGTTACATCCCGGGCGGCCAGTTTTCGCTGGTTTCGACACTGCTGATGACCGTTGTCCCGGCGAGAGTTGCGGGCGTGCCGAATGTGGTCGCTGTTTGCCCCAGGCCGAATTCCAAGTTGCTCGCGGCAGCGGGGATGTTAGGCGTCGAGCGAATCGCACGCATCGGCGGGGCGCAGGCCATCGCCGCGCTGGCCTATGGAACGAAGAGTGTGCCTCGTGTGGACAAGATATTTGGGCCGGGGAACAAATACGTGACGGCCGCCAAGCAAATTGTCAGCAACGATTGCGCCATCGATTTGCCCGCCGGTCCCACCGAGGCAATTGTCTTCACTGAGCAAGGCAATGCCCGTTGGGTTGCAGCCGACCTGCTGGCCCAGGCGGAACACGCCAAAGACGCGGCAAGCTTCTTCATCACCACTTCGCCCAGCTTGGCTTGCGAAGTTCAGCGAGAGATCAAGAAGCAGCTTGCGGAACTACCTGGCAGCATGGCTCACTGCTCGACGCAAAGCTCAGGCGCAATCCTTATCGCGGAATCGGTTGATCAGGCTTGCGAATTCATCAACCGATTTGCCCCCGAACATCTGAGTCTCCCCGAGAATGCAGAGAACCTTCTTCAGAAGATTCGCTCCGCCGGAACCGCGTTTCTCGGACCCTGGGGAGCGCAACCGCTCGGCGATTACGCTACGGGAAGCAATCATATTCTTCCGACCGGCGGCTGGGCGCGCAGTCGCGGCGGACTTTCCTCGGTTGACTTTGTAAAATGCATCAGTGTGCAGACCATCACCCGCACGGGATTCCGCCATCTCGCCGAAGCCGTGGAAATTCTTGCGGAATCCGAAGGCCTGATGGCCCATCGCAACGCCGTGAGGATCCGCCGATGAAAGTTCAGTTACCCGTGCGCCAGGCCATCCTGAATCGCCGCACCTACGAAGCTCCTGCAGAAGGGCGGAGCGGCAAAGTGCGTTTGGACTTCAACGAGAACACTTCCGGCTGTTCGCCGGCGGTCCGGCGAGCCCTGGCGAAACTTACCGGCAAGCAACTGGCAATGTATCCCGAATATCGGAAACCCACCGAACGGCTTGCGCGTTATTTCCGCGTACAGCCTGAAGAGTTGTTGCTGACTAACGGGGGCGACGACGCCCTGCGCGTCTTTTTCGACACCTTCGTCGAACCAGACACAAGCATTTTGATCTGCGAGCCCACTTTTCCCATGTACCGCTACTGGGCGGAGATCGCCGGAGCCCGGGTTTGTGCGGCTCGATACGGAGGCAACATGGAATTCCCGTTGCAGGAGGTGCTTGCAGGGTTGCAGAGAAATCCGCGCGCCCTGTTCATCGCCAATCCGAATAATCCCACGGGTACGCTAATCGGCGAAAAGGAACTGCGGGGGATTCTCGAGGCGGCCACGCGAACGGTGGTGGTAATGGACGAAGCTTATTCGGAGTTCTCCGACTTCACTGCTCTGCCGTCGATTCATGAATATCCTCAACTGTTTATCGCGCGAACCTTCTCCAAGGTTGCCGGACTCGCGTCGCTGCGGCTTGGCGCGGTGATCGGGTGCGCGGAGTCATTGGCACTGGTACGCCGCGCGATGCCGCCCTATCCCGTCAACCTGGCGGCGCTGACTGCGGCAGAGGCGGCCGCGGGGGATCCTGGCAGGATGCGGAGATACGTCGCGGAGGTCAAGCGTCTGCGCGTATGGGTAGCCGATGCATTTTCTGGGCTTGGCGTCAAGACCTACCCGAGTGCGGGAAATTTCCTGTTGGCAGATTTTGGCCCTACTGGACCGGAACTGTTTCGCAAACTCGAGAGACAAGGAATTTTGCTCCGCGACCGGAGCAAGGACATGGGCAGCGGCTTCGTGCGTATAACCATGGGCACGTCGGCTGAAATGCAGCGGCTAGTTAAGATCATTCGCAAGGAATGGAAGCCAGTGGCGCGACACGGCGTCACTCCAAAAGTAAACTGAACATGGCTCGCGGAGCGACAATTCACCGCAGGACGAACGAAACGGACGTTCGCCTGAAACTCAATCTGGATGGGCGCGGAAAGGCGCGCATCTCGACGGGAATCCGCTTCTTCGATCATATGATGGACCTGGTCGCCCGACACGGAGCGTTTGACCTCGAACTGCAAGCGAGCGGCGATCTCGATGTGGACCAGCACCACACCGTGGAAGACGTGGGCATCACGCTTGGCGAGGCGGTCGCGAAAGCGCTGGGCGCAAAGCGTGGCATTCTGCGCGCCGGCTACTTCCTGATGCCTATGGACGAGACGCTTGCCGCCGCTGCCGTGGACCTAAGCGGCCGCCCTTATTGCGCGGTGGCCGCAAAGATCGCCGCAAGCCGCCTCGGCGACTTTCAAGTGGAGCTGCTGGAAGACTTCTTTCAAGGTTTTGCCCAGGCGGCAAGGGCCAACGTGCATCTGCGCGTGTTGTACGGCCGGTCTTCTCATCATCAAGTCGAAGCAATGTTCAAGGCTTTTGCACGCGCGCTGCGCTTTGCCGTCTCGAGGGACAAGCGCTTGCGAAAAGTCTTGCCCAGCACCAAGGGGCTGCTATGAAAGTCACCATCATCGACTATGGCGCGGGGAACGTACCTTCTGTCGAGCGCGCTCTCGACCGGCTCGGCGCGGAATCTGAACGAACCGGTTCGCCGGAGGACATTCGGAAGGCGCGGGTTCTACTACTGCCCGGCGTAGGACATTACTCCGCTCTGGTTCGCGCGCTCGATGAGCAAAACATGCGCGCGCCACTGCTCGACGCCATCGGACGCGGCGTGCCCTTTCTCGGTATCTGCCTGGGGCTGCAAGTGCTCTTCGAGTCGAGCGCGGAATCGCCGCAATTGCGCGGCTTGAACCTGTTGCCGGGGAAGGTGCGCGCCTTGCCTTCGAGCGTGAAATTGCCGCACATGGGATGGAACCAGATTGCCGCAAATCGCGAGTCGCGTTTGCTCGCGGGCATCGACTCCGGCGCTTACTTCTATTTTGCGCATTCCTACGCCGCGCCCGATTCGAATAGATCGACCGCCGCCACTTGTTTTCATGGAATCGCCTTTCCAGCCGTGGTGGAAAAGCAAAATATTTATGGCGTGCAATTCCATCCGGAGAAGAGCGGCGACGCTGGCTCCCGGCTGCTAGAAAACTTCCTGAGGCTGGCGGCATGAGTCTCGCTCATCGCATCATTCCGTGTTTGGATACCGAAGGCGCGCGCGTTGTAAAGGGCGTGAACTTTGTCGGGTTGCGTGATGCGGGCGACCCTGTGGCTCTTGCGGCGCGGTACAACCAGGAAGGTGCGGACGAGCTCGTGGTGCTCGATATCGCGGCTTCGCGCGACCGCCGTCCGACTTTCCTGGAAACCATTCGGCGTGTCGCGGCAGAGCTTTCCATTCCGCTCACGGCGGGCGGTGGCATTCGAAACCTCGAAGATGGGCGCGCCGTGGTGCGGGCCGGCGCAGACAAGGTTACGGTCAACACCGCCGCAGTCGTGCGCCCGGAATTGATCACCGAGCTTTCCCGCGAGTTCGGCGCGCAAGCTGTCGTTTTGGCGGTTGATGCAAAGCGTAATGGCAATCACTGGGACGTCATGGTTCGCGGCGCCCGGGAGTCCGCTTCCCGCGACGCTATGGAATGGGCGAAAGAGGCGGTCGCATTAGGGGCCGGTGAAATCCTACTGACTTCCGTGGACCGCGACGGAACGCAGCTTGGCTTCGACACCAAGCTGACCGCGGAAATCTCCAAAGCGGTGTCGGTTCCGGTGATCGCTTCGGGCGGCGCCAGGTCGCCCGAACACTTTGCTGAGATTTTCAAGGCCGGGGCGGCCGACGCGGCGTTGGCCGCTTCCATCTTTCACGATGGCTTGCAGTCCATTCGCGCACTGAAAGAGTTTCTTGCTGCGAATGGAATCGAGGTTCGCCAGCCGTGCTGATTCCCTGTATCGATCTCCAGGACGGGCAAGCCGTTCAACTGGTGCATGGCCGCCGACGCGAGCTAGCTGTCGGCGACGTGTTTGGCCTGCTCCATAAATTCAGGAGCTATCCTTGGCTTCACGTTATCGACTTAGACGCCGCCATGGGCAAAGGATCGAACGAGGAGCTGGCCCGCGCGCTGTGCACACAGGCAAGAACAAAATTTCGAATGAAAGTTCGCTTCGGCGGGGGAATTCGCACGGTTCCTCGCGCCAAGAAAATTGCCGGATGGGGAACGAGTCAGATTATCGTTGGAAGCGCCGTTTTCCGCGCTGGAAAAGTGAATCTGCGTTTTCTTCGCCAGCTCGCACGAACGGTCCATCGCAAGCGCATCGTCATCGCTTTGGACACACGGAAAGGACGAATTACCATCCACGGCTGGCGCCGGAGCATTGTTCTTCACACGGAAGAAGTGATGGCGCAACTCGAGCCTTATTGTGCGGGTTTCTTGTGTACGGACGTGGACCGCGAGGGCACCATGATGGGCGCAAACCTGAAGTGGTTTCGCACACTACGCGACGCGACCCATCACCCGATCATCGCGGCTGGGGGCATTAGAAGCAAATGCGAGATCCTAGCGCTCGATAAGATCGGCATGGATGCCGCCGTCGGCATGGCTTTGTACAAAAACTGCCTTGGTTGATTCTCTTGCGTAAGAAACCACAAGAACTGGGACCAAACGCCCTCAACGCAGATACGCGTCGGTGATGTACTGCTGCACCATGCGCTGCGTGTTGAAAAACGAGCCGTTGATGGCGATGGCGTGCTGCATCACTTCGAGGAACTTGTGGCGCTCGCCGTAGTACAGCGGCAGGATGATGCTCTCCAGCTTCGAATAAAGCGACTCCGCCTCAGCCTGATTGTCGGCCGGCGCGGCGCTTCCAGGGCCGCGGCGCGGCTCTCCAATGGACCAGCCGGTCACGCCTTCGATGTGGCCCTCGACCCACCAGCCATCCAAAATGCTCAGGCTAGGTACGCCATTGAGCGCCGCTTTCATGCCGCTTGTCCCCGAAGCTTCGAGAGGAAACTGCGGGGTGTTGAGCCAGAGGTCCACGCCGGAAGTCATTTTTCCACCGAGTTCGAGGTTGTAGTCATCCAGAAACACAATCGGGACGTTCTTCCGCAAAGCTTTTTTTGCTTTGTAGATGCGGCGAACGATGTCCTTGCCGCCCGCGTCATTGGGATGCGCCTTGCCCGCAAAAATAATCTGAAACTGGCCGGCATCTTTCGCGATCTGGCGCAGCCGATCGAGATCGGACAATATCAAGTCGGCGCGCTTGTACCCGGTGGCGCGGCGCGCGAAGCCCATCGTAAACACTTCCGAGTCCAAATGAAGACCGGTTTTTGTGCGAACCACTTCGAGCAATTCGTGCTTGGCGATGAGGTGGGCGGCCCACACGTCTTCGGCCGGCAACCCGAGGGCGCTTCGCAAACTGAAATTGTCCTCACGCCAAGATGGAATGTAGCGGTCGAAGAGCTGCCGATACGCGGGGCAAGTCCACGTGCCCGCATGGACGCCATTCGTGATCGCTTCGATGGGCACCTCGGGGAACATCTGGCGCGAGGTTTCGCCGTGCTGCTTGGCCACTCCGTTGACATACGTGCTCAGACTCAGCGCCAGTTGCGTCATGTTCACGGAAGCGCCGCGGCGGGCCGCGTCGAGCAGGCCTGAAACATTTTGTTCCGCTTGCAGAATTCGCTTTACCAGGTCGGCTGCCGTCGCATCGCTCAAGTCAAAAAAGTCGAGCTGCCCGGGAAACACCCGAGTCAAATACTCCATCGGAAAACGGTCGTGGCCGGCCGGAACGGGCGTGTGCGTGGTGAAAACACACTTGCCGCGGACTTTTTCGATGTCCTCGCCCCGAATGGAGGTGCGCCCCGCCTTCTGAGCCTCTTCTCCAAGCAATTCCAGCGAAAGCAGCGCGGCGTGGCCCTCGTTCATGTGGAATCGCGTCAGATCGCCATAGCCCAGCGCGCGCAGCATGCGCACGCCGCCAATCCCGAGCACGACTTCCTGGCAAAGCCGATAATAGGAATCTCCTCCGTACAGCGACCCGGTAAGATTCCGGTCGAAATCGCTATTCGAAGGCAAGTCGGCGTCCAGGAAATACACCGGCACCTCAAATCCGTGAACGCCCTTCACGGAGTATCGCCAGCATCGAAGTTCGAGGCGGCGATTTTCGATCGGCACGCTGGCGCGCGCCGGCTCCTCAGTCAGGAAGTCGTCGACGCGCCAGTCGACAGGCTCTTCGGTTTGTGAGCCGTCCTCCGCGAGGCGCTGCGTAAAGTAGCCTTTGCGGTAAAGCACGGACACCGCCACCATCGGCAAGTGTAGGTCGGCTGCGGCCCGGATGGTGTCACCTGCAAGCACGCCGAGCCCGCCGCTGTAGCTGGGCATGGCATTTTCCAGCGCAATCTCCATGGAAAAATAAGCGATGAATCGTTTTACCGAATTCGGCTGCGTCGACATCTCACTCAATTCTCCGCTAAGCACTGCAATGGCAGCATGGGGAAAAGTCAGGCTAGGTTAAACCACTTATTGTCGGAGAAACGGACCGGTCAAGCAAGCAAGTAGAAATCCCTTGTTGCCATGCATGTCTCGAGCGAATAGCCATTTCAGTGCATGAGATCTGCGACGCAGCTTGCAAGCCCCGCCGTGCTTCCTTGGGCCTTAATGCCCTTTGGTTGAGGCAAAATGCGCGCCGGGCGTTGGCCGGCTCATCAGCTCAACGAACTCCCTGTAAAACTTTTCCTTGTCCAGGTCCTGTTGGACTTCCACGAGCGATTCGCCCATGCCCGGCTGCTGGCCGGGAACCCATGCGTGAGTGTCGCCGTAGGACGCGCCGTGATCCACTTCAACATCGACATAGAGTTTCTGCCACCTGGTGATGATGCTCGGATCGAGCCAGGCCGCCGCGGCAAGCTCATCCCACAAGATGTTCGCCTCGGCGTATTTGGCGACGTATTGCGCTGCTGGCGTCCCGCTTTTGGCGATTTGCTCGATGAGCGCCTTCTCCATTTTGGTTTTGACAGAAATATCCACAGTCGTGAGGACGAAGCGTGGCCAGTGCGCGTGAAGCACGGCGTGAGAAGCTTCTGGGTCCATCCAAAAATTAAATTCGCGGCGGGGCGTCAATGCAAATTCCGGATTGTCGCTCACCGGATTAATGCTACCGGCCATGACGATCAATTCTTTCGTCAGCTCCGGAAAATGAGGATCCAGAGCAACGGCGAGAGCGAGATCAGTCATGGGGCCGGCCGCGTAAATGGTCACCTCGTGGGGGAATTGATGCACCATGCGGACCATGAAATGCGCCGCGTCCTCCCCAGAGGGCTTCGTGGCGGGAGCACCTTCGGGCAGCGGAGGGATTTCGTAAGGGCCGTGGACGGAGTGTCGCCGGGAAAAATTCCATGCGCCCTGGTATAGGACCTTGCCGTATAGCGTTTCCCACTTCGCGATGTATTCTTTGGAGCTAACCAGCGGGAATACCGCTCCGGGAACCACCGGGATGCCCGTGCGGCCGATAATTTCCATAAGCCGCAACGTGTGCTGCACTTCTTCATCCCGCCAGTCATCGCCGGTGAGAACGGTGATGCCAAGAACATCGGTCTCCGGAGAATTGACAATCGCAAGAATGGCCTGCATGTCGGTGCCGCCCGGACCGGCGGCATCCTGGTCAATAATGACCCTACGTTTTCCCTGAGCCTGCGAAACCAACTCGCAAACGGCGCACAATCCGGCAATGACCAACACTCGATAGAGCCCTTTCATCGACTCAATCCTTTCCATTCGGATCCAAATCGGAAATTACAAATGACGCCGGTTGCGCTTTCGGCCCGGCAAGTCCATTTGGCCGCAGACTCCGCGCGTTTGCAGGCGATTTCTGCGTGTGCTGACTTTGGCCATTCTCTTTCCTGTTTGAAGCGCAGCCGGGAAAAATACACCAGCACGTTTGATCGAGCAAGCGCGCCGCGAAACATCCGCTAGTTTTTCGAAGACTTGATGATCGCTTCCGCTTTTTGCTCTTCTCTGATCGCTTGTTGGGAACGGCCTGTGCGCTTATAAATCACGGCCATCCGCCGATGTGGTTCCGGATCAGCTGGCGACAGAGAAGCAGCTTCCTGAAGATAACCAAGCGCGTTCGAGTCTGCAGACATTTTCTCGCACTGCTTGGACAACTCCATTGTGACTTGATAGAGAAGAGCGTTCATACTTGAATCTTGCGTGTTGAGATGGTAGGCATGATGAAGTGCCTGATAGGCGGGAAGCAGGTCTCCAAGATTCCACAATACCGCTCCATACAAAGCGTTCAGGGAGAACAGATCGGGCCATCGCAGTAAAGCTGACTTCAAGGGCACACGGGCCTCTTCAAAACGCTTAAGCTGAAAATAAGTGAATGCCAGGTTGTACTGCATCTGCGGGGACTGCGGGACCAACTCCGCAGCTCTCTGGAGCGGTTTCAGCGCCATTTCCAGCCGAGCATGCTGGCCGTAGAGAATCCCCAAAGCCGTAAGCGTTTCCGCATCGTTTGGATCGTAGAGTTGTTCGCACGAGGGAACTTTATCGCTTGGGTCACGATCCAACTCCTGAGCACATTCCCATTTCAGCTGGCTTCGCTGATCGCTTTGCGCCTTTTTTTCCTCCGAGACCTGGAAGGCCTGCTTGGCTTCCTCCTGGCGACCTTGCTGGCGATACAACCTAGCCAGTTCGTATTCCGCGCGCGAGTCTCCGGGATTAAGCTCGATCGCCTTTTTGAGCCACTTTTCCGCCTCCGGGTGGGAGCCGAGCTTCAGATAGGCGAAACCAAGATAAAACGCCGTGTCAGGGAAGGGTGGTTGCGAACTGGCCTTGCTCAGCTTTCCCATCGCCCCTTGGTAGTTTTGTTCTTCGAGGTCTATTCTGCCGAGATAGTACAAGACGCTCGGCTGATCACCGACTGCGCGGCGCACGGTTTCAAATTCGTGCCGCGCTTCGGCGATTTTGTGTTGTTCGAAGAGGGCAACCCCCAAGGGAAATCGTGCCCGCATGACCAGCTCGGGGGCCATCGTCAATGCCACTCTGAATTCTCTTTCCGCCTCCTCGTATTTTTCCAGCTTTAGCGATTCGTATCCATTCCCGAGGTGCAGCTCCAGCGCGTCTCGGGTTTGTCCCTTCTCTGAGTTAGCGCGTGGGCTGCCGGTCTGCCAGCTGAGTAAGCGCCCCGGAAGAAGTAACAACAGCCAGAAGATTTTCCATCGCCGCGTACGCATGCTCGAAGATTGTGCTTCGGTGCGAAGTGCAATCCATTGCAAGGATACCACAGCTCTTTTCCGCTCTCTGGCAACAGCCAGAAGGACCAGAGGCTGACCTGAGGCTGACCTTGACGCGTCCTGACCGCGATGCTACAGTCTCCGTTCGACAAAGCGATTCCAGGAGCGTTTGTCTGAGTGGGTCTCGCGGGAAACCTCGTTCCGTCCAACTGAGCCGCCGTAAATTCTTACAATATTGCCAGGGAGCGTCTTTGACTTTCCTCCCATCGAGGACTGGGTTCCGCGCGCTCTATCCCTTTGCTCCGCAAGAGAAGACCGCGCTGCCTGATAAATTGCAACTTCATCCGCAATACCTTATGAAAAGAGGCCTCGAAGGCGTGTTGCGCAAGGTGCCTGCGGGCGTTGACGAATTCATCACAGAAAAATATCAAGATCGCGTTGCAGCCGTCTTCCTGGAGTGGAGCTCGCGCCTTAGGCAATCTCCTCAAGACGTGACGGTACTGGCCGAGAAGACGTCACCAAACTTGAGGGGCAATTCCCTCAGCGCAGTCGAATTGCGGGTCGTCAACGAGACTTCTCCGCTTAAAGTCTGGAATGCGCAATATCCGCAAGAGACCACTCTCGGTAAGGAAGCTTTTCTCGACGAGCTGCGCGCCTATCTCAGCGCTTTTTCAAAGATCTTTACTGCGGAATTTCAGATAACCCGTATTCAGTCAGGGCCCGATCTAGCACGAACCTCCGAGAAACCCACCTCCACGGAAACAACGATTCGTTTCGAATTGGTCGGCTCGGGCAATGGTTTTCATCGCGAACAACGCGTGGGTCATTGGGAACTCCAGTGGGAAATGAACTCTACTGGCGAATTGCGACTCCAGAAATTCCGGGCTGGGGACGAAGTTCGCAGTCGGGCGTCAGTTCCCGTCTTTGTTGATGTCACTTCGAAAGCCTTTGGTCGAAATCAGTCCTACGCCGCCCAATTGGTTCTCGGGTCGGACTATTGGAGGACGGTCTTGGATGGGGCGACCGGTATTGACATCTATGGACACAACGGAGTTTCCGCCGGGGATATTGACGGGGACGGGCTGGATGACTTGTACGTCTGTCAGCCTGCCGGACTTCCCAATCGGCTCTTCCGCAATCGCGGGGATAGCACATTTGAAGACATCACCGATGGGGCCGGCGTCGGCGTTCTGGAGAACACGGCCTGTGCCCTGTTTGCGGATATCGATAACGACGGCCGCCAGGACCTGATTGTCATTCGCACCACTGGCCCCCTGCTCTTCCTCAATCAGGGCGGTGGAAAATTCCGCTTGAAGCCCAACGCCTTCCAATTTGCCAATCCGCCGCAAGGTTCCTTCACTGGCGCCGCAATCGCCGACTATGACCGCGACGGATGGCTGGACATCTATTTTTGCCTCTACGCCTACTACCAGGGGAGCGATCAATACCGGTATCCCATGCCGTATTTCGACGCCGAGAATGGTCCGCCAAACTTCCTTATGCGAAATACTCGGGACGCGACATTTCGCGACGTCACGGAAGAGTCTGGGCTCAATCGAAACAACGCGCGCTTCAGTTTTTGCTGTGCCTGGGCTGACTACAATGGCGACCTATGGCCGGATCTCTATGTAGTGAATGATTTCGGCAGAAAGAACCTCTACCGCAACAACGGCGACGGCACCTTTAGCGATGTGGCCGGCGAGGCCGGCGTGGAGGATGTCGGCGCGGGAATGGGCGTGGCCTGGCTTGATTTCGACAACGATGGTCGCGAGGATCTGTACGTCGCCGACATGTGGACGGCGGCTGGTATTCGCGTTTCCATGCAAGACGGCTTTCAGAGAAACGCAAGCCCAGAGCAGCGTGCTCTCTACCGGAAGCACTCCATGGGCAATAGCCTCTTTCGAAATAGCGGCGTTTGGTACGAAGACGTGGGTGCCGGATCAGGGACGACCGTCGGCCGCTGGTCGTGGTCGTGCGACTCCTGGGATTTCAATCACGATGGTTATCCCGACCTGTACATCTCGAACGGAATGATTTCCGGAACATCCCGCGAAGATCTGAACAGTTTTTTCTGGCGGCAGGTGGTCGCCAACTCGCCGAACGAGCCGAGGCCAAGCCACGAGTATGAGCAAGCCTGGAACGCCATCAATGAATTGATTCGCTCCGACCACACCTGGAGCGGCTTCGAGCGAAACGTCTTCTACTTGAACAATCGCGATGGAACCTTTTCCGACGTTTCCGGCGTTGTTGGGCTCGATTGCATCGAAGACGGCCGCACCTTCGCGCTGGGCGATTTCGATCAGGACGGGCGGCTGGAAGTCGTGCTCAAGAATCGCAACAGCCCGCAATTACGATATTTCAAAAACGCGATAGCCGATTTGCCCCCTGCGATTTCCTTCCGACTCACTGGAAAAAAAAGCAATCGTGATGCTGTGGGAGCAAGGATCATGGTGGAGGCCTCCTCTGGCCGACAGTGTCGGACTTTACAGATTGGGTCGGGCTTCCTCGCTCAACATACCAAGGAACTGTTATTTGGCTTGGGCCCTGAAAAATCGGGGGTTCAGGCCACGATTCAATGGCCGAGTGGGTTGATCCAAAAACTCAACAATTTGCCGCTGAATCATCGGATCTGGGTCGAAGAAGGATCACCACCTTCGCGCATGGAACTCTTCCAGAAATTTTCGGCTCTCACTGCTAGCGAAATGAAGCCCGTGCTTGGCGCTAGAGAGCAATTGCCTGAAACCGTAGAAACATGGCTGCTCGTTCCGGCTCCCGCGCCTAATTTTTCGCGTGCCGGTCCCTCAAGGCGAGCTGAAACTCTTGCCGCCCGGCGAGGCAAGCCGGTACTGCTTTATTTCTGGTCCGATTCGTTGGCAAATTCCCGAGAGTACCTTGGCCAATTCGACCAAGTTCAGGAAAAGTGGGCGCGAGAGGGGCTGCAATTCCTTGCCATCCAGGTGAGCTCCGACGACCACGGCAAGGAAGGTGGTGCGAAGGATGTTTCCCGCGGCTATTCTTTCCCCATCTTAACGTCCTCGTCGGACGTTGTTGCCACCTACAACCTTCTGTATCGCCAACTGTTTGATC
>Ga0182040_10000691_pt1 | contig 15278 bp, 16 predicted proteins | sample flu12Cox44000176_FD_125973 | JGI IMG/M metagenome (GOLD analysis project Ga0182040, IMG submission 125973) | Lab enrichment of tropical soil microbial communities from Luquillo Experimental Forest, Puerto Rico - flux8day.12C.oxic.44.000.176 | ecosystem: Environmental > Terrestrial > Soil >... | reverse complement strand
TTAGTGCACCGCCGTTGAAAAGCTCGCTTCGCCCAGCAGGACCTGTGCCCAGGCGCAATAGACCTGCACCTTGACGATGTCCTTCACGTACGAGGGAACTTCGACCTCGCGCTTCTCAGCATTTCCGCCGAGCGTCCCCTTGATCTTGAAGGCGTCCAGCGTGTAGATGTTTCCCTTCGAATCCACCACGCGCCAGGTCGGAGCTGGGGTGTCGGGCACCTTGAAATCGTCCGAGACGCGCAGCATGCTTTTGCCGTTCTCGGTGCTATGCGTCACGGTGCCGGTATTGGCCTTGGGTCCCTGAAAAGGGCCGGATGTGTGCGATTCGAGTTTCGCGGCGAAGGCGCCCCCTGCGAGGACGGCGGCCAGCGCGCAGACAGACAGCAAGCGATTGAGTTGTTGCATTTCAGTTCTCCTTCAGTTTTGGTTTGTTTTTTTATGGCTCCGCGATCTGAACGGCATGCCCGTCCGGATCGCGTACGACTAACGACTTCCGGAACCCCGCCTCCGCATCCGGGAGTTCGACGACTCCGCTGGAGAGGAACGGTGCTCCGGCTTTTCGGAGAGCGTGCGCGGCTTGCGCCGTGTCGATCCCCGAGAATCTGGTTTGCCAGTGGACAAGGTCATTCGCCTTCTCCGCCGGCGGATACGGCCTTCCGTCGCGCGGCGCCAGGTATTCCAAGAACTCCACGCCCGGCCCGGAAGCCGCTCTCAACGATGTAATGTGCAGCCGAGCGCCGAACACGTTGTTCAGGTGCTCCTGTTCGACGCCGTAATTCTCGCTCTCCCCCACCACGGTCATGCCCATCAGCTCGCGATAGAAGTGGAGGCTCGTCTCCGTATCGGACACGACAATCGCGGTGTGATCGATGCCCAGAAACAACTGATCCCCGCCGCGATGCCACCTGGCATCGCCCTTGTCCGGTGGGAATGCCAGGATCTCCAGAAAGTGCCCGTCGGGATCGCGAAAATAGAACGCCTGGATCCCGCCCGCGTTTTTGTTCCAGTCCGGCAGCCGCTGCGGGCCGGAAGACGCATGGTGCACCTTGTTCTGCCGCAGCCAGGCATATGCCTTGTCCATGTCGCTGACGATGATGGCAATGTGCTGGAACCAGTGGTCATTGCCCCGCGAATCCACCGGCACGGGCCGGCCTTTGGGCGCCAGGTATTCCATGAGCTCGATCTTTTCGTTTCCCAGTTGCATGCGCGCAGCTCGAATTCGCAGTCCAAATACACCTTCCAAGTGTTCGTATCCCGCGCCGGACAGTTCGTATTCCGAGATCTTTTGAAAATTCAGAACGTTTGAATAAAAATCGACGGACCGATCCAGATCGGAGACCGTGATGGCAACGGAATCGACCACCGGCGCCGCGGCGAGCGCCGCGGCCAACACAACCGCAACCGTCAGGGAGCGGAGTAGGCGCTGCATCTCAGTTCATCCTCTCCGTCAGGTGATCGCCGACGCGCAGCGCATTAGCCATGATGGTCAAGGCCGGGTTGACCGCGCCGCACGACGGAAAGAAACTTCCATCCACGACGTACAGATTGTCCACCTCGTGAGCTTTGCAGTTGCGATCGAGCGCCGAGCGCTTCGAATCGTCGCCGAAACGGATGGTCCCGTTCTGGTGCGCCACGCCCGCCAGCGGAATCCGCTGCCCCACATACAGGCTGCGGCTGAAGAGGCCCTGGTGGCACTCGTGGCCGTGAACCGGGCAGGCCGTTTGTTGCTTCATCAGGTCCTTCAGCTTCGCGATCAGCTTCCTGTGGCCCTCTTCGTTGTTCGGCCGGTAGCTCAACGCGATTTCGCCATTGCGGTTGAGCGTGACTCGATTTTCGGGATCGGGCAGATCTTCCGAAGTCAGCCAGAAGTCCAGCGAATGGTTGGCCATCAGATCCAACGTGAACCCCGGCGCGATCGCCGGCGCGCCCGCGCTCAGGGTAATGCCGTCCAGCTTGCCGACAAACGAAATATGTCCCATCGGATATTGCCATTCCGGCGAGCCGAAGTAGAAATCGTTCACCGAAAGCGTCTTCTGAAACACGGTCGGATTCGGGCACTTCGACACCGCCATGAGGATCGAATTGACGTGGCCCATGTAGTGCCGGCCTACGACGTCCGAGCCGTTCGCCAGGCCGTTCTGATGTTTGTTGTTGGCAGAGCGCAACAGCAGCGCCGCCGAATTGATGGCGCCGCACGAAACCACCACGACATCCGAACAGAATTCCTGGACCGCGCCGTCCTTGCGGACGATCACCTTTTTCACTTCGCGGCCGGATGGATCCGTCTCCAGGCGCTCTACGTAGGCTTCAGTCAGAAGCGAGACATTCGGATGCTCCAGCGCAGGATCCACGCCCAACACCTGCGCGTCCGACTTGGCATACACCAAGCAAGGAAACCCGTCGCAGGTGTTGCACCGGATGCATTTGCTCGCGTGCGCATTCTTCTCGTTCAACATCACGCCCAGCGGCGTGTGGAACGGCTTCAGGCCCATGCGCACCAAGTCCTCGCTTAATTGCTGAATGCGCGATTCGTGACTCACCGCCGGAAACGGATACGGGCATTTCGACCACGGTTCGGTCGGATCTTCGCCGCGATTTCCGTGCACTTGATAGATATGCTCGGCCGCATTGTAGTATGGCTCCAGCTCGTCATAGGAAATCGGCCAGGCCGGAGAGAGACCGCCGTGGTGGCGGATCTCGCCGAAATCCTCCTTGCGCAGTCGGAACAATGCCGCGCCGTAAAACTTCGTGTTGCCGCCGACGTAGTAATTCGTGTGCGGGTGCAGCTCTTTCCCATCACGATCGCGCCAGACCTCTTTGGTGTTGTACTTGGCCTCGACGTTGACCGCCCGCGTGCTCCAGTTATCTTTCTCGCGTGGCACATAGTTGCCGCGCTCGAGGATCAGAATCTTCTTGCCTGTAGGCGCGAGCTTGCGAGCCAGGGTCCCGCCGCCGGCGCCCGTTCCAATGATGATGACGTCGTAGCGCATTAGTTCAGAGCTCCGTAATTGCATCGGAAGATGCAGCGTTGTTCGTTGTGGTGGTGCAGCTTGGCGCAGAACACCCGGTGCGCGCCCCGCCGCGAAACGTACACACGACCTGCCAAAAGCATGCCCAGAACCGGCGCCGTGAAGTAAACCCAGAGTGCCTGAAAATTGGCGGCCCAAACCGACGAACCCAGCGTCCGCGCAGGGTTCATGCTCATGCCGGAAAGCGGTGCTTCGATCGAGATGTACGTGGCTACCAGCGTTCCTGCAATCACTGGCGTCCACCGGGTCAGACGTTTGGAATTGGAGAACGTCAGCACCGTGGTGATCATTAGAAACGAGATGGCAAATTCCGCACCGAACGCGATCCACGGTCCGGATGGACCTGGCATCGTGGCCGCGTAGTTGACCGCGGGATGTCCGAGCGCCGCGCCCAGCACCAGACTCGCCGCACCGACGCCAGCAATACCGCCAGCGAACTGGGCCAGGATATAGAAAAATGCGTCCCGCGCTTCAATCTTGCCGAGCGAAAAGAAGGTCAGTGTCACGCTCGGATTCAGATGGGCCCCGGAACGTTTCCCCCAAGGTGAATGGAAGATCGCAATGGCCGTCAGGCCCATCGCGATTCCGGTCAGCACCCGCCGCAGCGTGTCATCCGGAAGATCAATTCGTACGGGGGAAGCCGGATGCTCCAGCAGCACAGTGAAGACGCAAGCCGAAAGCATGAAACAACCGAGCTCCCCGGCCTCCATGAGGTATTCCGGCCAATGTTGTTGGGAGGCTGCTACGGCGGGAGTTTCGCTCGTTGTCGTCAGCGTTTCCATGGCTGCTTGTCAACTCACTAATCCCAGGTGGGAAGCTGAATATTCCGGCGATCGCGGAAGAAATCAGGCGCGTGCAGCGTGGGCGGGGGTCATCGCTGCGAGTTCCGTCCGCAGGTATTCACGCCCTCGGCTCAGGCGCGACATGACCGTGCCGATCGGGATGGACAACGTGTCCTGGATTTCCTTGTACGAGAACTCCTGGACGTCCGCGAGCATCACGACTTCCGCATACCGCTGCGGCATCTTGCGGAGTGCGCCGAGGATCTCCTCATCCGTGAGGAACTCCGGGATTTCCGCCTTCGCCACCAGAGTGTTTTCCAGAATCTGCGGATCCTCGGCCAGCCACAGCCGGCTCCATTTTCGGCGTTGGTGGGAGACGACGTGAAACAGAATTTTGTAGAGCCACGCCCGGCAGTTGGTGCCGCGCTCGAACCGGTCGAATGACTTCCAGGCCTGCAGCAGGCACTCCTGGACCGCATCTTCGGCTTCCGCGCGGTTGCGCAATAAAGATGAGGCCATTCGGAATAGATCGTTGCTGTGGGGAAGGGCGAAAGTCTCGAAACTTTCTAGTGCTTCCGCCTGGTTGTCCAGCGTTTGCATGACCCTTATCGCGGGGTATGACGGAATCGCCCGGAGAAGGATGCACGAAATTTGACGGCGATGCCTGAAAGCACCCCGTGGATGCAGTAACCTCTTGTTTAATGGGTGACTTTCCGGAAATTCCGCTAGACCCGAGTAGCGCGGCTCTGGCTGTCTTCCGGGAGAACTACGGTTTCGTTCCCCGCCTGTTCCGGGCGCAAGGGAGTCTTCCGCGTCTTGTGGAAGCTGAAGCCGCCCTGGCGAATTCCATCCTTTATCACGACACGGCTTTTTCTCGAATTGAGAAGGAGTCCCGTGTGCTCGCGGAAGCCGCAGCCTGCGGCAATGCCTATTGCGCGGCACTCCAATGGCAAACGCTGCTTCTGCTCGGCGTGCCCCCGGAGCAGCTGACCCGCTTGACGAATGGCGATCCTCCCTCGACATCCGCGCCGACGATCGAGGAGTGCCTGGCGGGGGCTTGGGCCAACTTCACTTGCACTTTGGCGACGGGGCTAGGCGTGGCTCCCGATTTTGCGCCTCCGCCGCTGCCATCCCGTATACAGTCAACTGCAGTGACCCGCGAATTTTACACAAGTAACGTCAGCATCGACGCAGCCGCGTTCACATTTTTCCGAGAACAGTTCGGTTTTGTTCCCAACCTGTTTCGCGCCCAGGCAGCGCGCCCGGACGTGGTCGAAGCGGAGGCCGGAATGATCGCCTCGCTCCTTCTGCCCGAGGACGGGTTAACCCGGCGGCAAAAAGAACTGGTAATGCTGGTGGCGTGTGCTTGGGACCGGAATGAGTACGGCGTGGCGTTCTGGAGCGAGGTATTGCGGCGAGCTGGGATTCCGCACGAAACCTGCGACCAGATCGCAGCCGGCCACCTGGTCGGTCCGGACGAGCCTTTGTTGGACTTTGCTGCGAAACTCGCAGCCCGCGTCCCGGAATTTGGAGAGGCCGACATCCTCTCCCTTCGGGAGCACCGGTACACCGATTGCCAGATTCTCGAGGCTATCGCTGTGACGGCGCTGGCGAAGTTCATGAATACCTTACAGATAGGGCTCGGAGTAGCCCTCGATTTTCCACCCCGGCCCGTGGTCTGGCCGTCAGCTGAAAAAATTGCGGATCTTCCTGCGGAACAACCCCGTCCTACTGGCGAATGGGTTCCTGCCGACCCGGATCTGGAAACGCTGAATGCCGTCCGGAGCGGAAATGTCGATGCCTTTGAACAGCTCATCGAGCGCCACAGCCGTCGCGTGTACCGAACGCTGGTCGGGATTTTGGGGGATCCGGAGGATGCGCGTGATGCCATGCAGGATACCTTTTTGAAAGCCTTCCAGCATCTGGATAATTTTCAAGGCCGGTCGAAGTTTTCGACCTGGCTGGTCAGTATAGCCACCAACACTGGCCTTCAGCGGCTGCGCGAACGCAAACCGCTCGAAAGTTTGGACGAAGGCGCATCCGAGGCTGAGGAGACCTTCCGGCCGCGCCAGATTCGGGCCTGGACGGACGACCCGGAGCAATTGTACTCTCAAGCGGAACGGCGTCAGTTGATCGAGAGCAGCGTGATGAAGTTGCCGGCCAAGTATCGAGTCGCCGTGGTGCTGCGCGATCTGGAACTTCTCTCAACCGAAGACGCGGCCGCGGCGCTCGGGCTCGAAGTCCCCACGCTGAAGTCGCGCCTGCTCCGCGGGCGGTTGATGCTTCGAGAGGCCCTGGCGCCTCACTTCACAGGGCGGACTAGCGAGGTAGCCAATTGATTAGCTGCGCGGACTTCATGGCCGAAATAGGCAATTACCTGGAGGGAGACACAGCGACTGAGGTCCGCCTTCAGCTCGAGCAACATCTCGCGCACTGCTTGACCTGTCAGGTGGTCGTGGATTCTTCGCGGAAAACGATTCAGATCGTAACCGACAGCGGCTCCTTCGATCTGCCCGATCGCGTCCTGAAGCCCATCGCAAGCGAGATCATGAACAGAATTCGCAAGGAGCAGGGTCAGATATGAGTTACGTCCAAGAAGAGCCGTTGACTGAAACCAACTACCCGCCGTTCGCGGAGATCAAGAACACCTTCGGATTTATCCCGAACTTCTTTCGCGCGCAGTCGATGCGGACGGATCTGATCGAGTCCGAGCTGGGTCTTGTGGATACAATTCTGGTCAAGGACGGGGCGCTCACCCGCCAACAGAAGGAGTACATCTTCCTGGTGTGCTCGGCGCGAAATCTCAGCACGTACTGCGTCACCGCCCACTGCGAGATGGTCCGGATTCTGGGCATCGCCGGCCCGGAGCCCGAGCAGATCGCGGTAGACCACACCGCAACCCAGCTGCCTCTAGTGATGAAGGCCTTGCTCAACTTCGCGGCGAAATTAAACAGCCAGCCCACGAAGGTGTCCCGGGCCGATATCGACGCGTTGCGCACGTATGGCTACACCGACCAACAAATCATGGAGGCCGTAGTGGTTGTGGGTTTCGCCAAATTCGCCAACTACATCGCGTTCGGGTTGGGAACGCTACCCGACTTCGACAATTCCAAAATCCCGTTCGCAACGAGCCGGGTGGCCGCGTCATCTCTCCGGGAATAAACTGCCGTTGCGGCGGCATAACCTGGAGAGAGCGAATCATGCACGCATCCGTAGCCCAGCGACAGGAATACCTCATCACCGTTAACATCGCGTGGCTCTGCCAAGCTGAGGCGCTTCTTACCCGAATCAACGACGACGTCTATACGGCTTCGCCGAGCGGTCTGGCTCCGCACAGAGCCGGCGCTCACCTTCGGCATATCCTGGAATTCTACGAATGCTTTCTAGCCGGACTCGCCCGAGGACGCATCGATTACGATGCCCGCAAGAGGGATCTCTCGGTGGAGACGAGTCGGCAAACCGCTCAAGCACGGATTCGCGTACTCATCCACCGGCTGGAAACGGAATCCGCGTTGCGAATCGATTCATTGGTTTCGGTACGCATTGAGGATTCCGCCGGATCTCGAGTCCCCGAGCCGTTCCTGGTCTCATCTGTCGGCCGCGAGCTGCAGGTTTTGAGCAGTCACACCATCCATCACTTTGCCCTTATGGCGATGACGCTTCGGGCTCTCGGCGTGTCCATCGATCCTGATTTCGGCATGGCGCCGTCCACGCTTCGGTATCGGGCATCCCAAGCTGCAGCGGAGGCCGCCTGATGTGCACCCTCAGTTGGATTTATCAAGGCGCCGGCTATCACTTGTTCTGTAATCGGGACGAGAAGCATACTCGCCGCCCGGCGTCCAAACCCCAGCTGCTGACGCGCGGCGGCATGCGCTTTCTCGCGCCGATTGATGGCGATTTCGGCGGCAGCTGGATCGCCGTCAATGAGTCTGGTCTGTCGCTGGCGTTGTTGAATCGAGGACCGGGATCCCCGCCGCAACTCAGCCGGGGACTGCTTATCATGGATCTGATCGCCTCGCCAACGCTCGCGGATGTCACGGAGCGTTTCGCGGCGACCGATCTATCGGATTTCGCGCCGTTCGCCCTATTGGGCCTGGCGCCGGGCTTGCCCGCCGCCCTCTTCACCTGGGACGGACGCGATGCCGCCGTTGTTGCCGACGCCGACCCGTACATGCCTCTGGTCTCCTCTTCAGTCGATCCGGCGGGTTGCGAGTCCCGGCGGCGCGCCACGCTGGAACGCATCCGTGCCAACTCGCCGGATTTACGTCCAGGCGCTCTGCTGGCGTTTCACCGCTCTCACTCTCCGGCGCCAAGCGCGCACTCAGTCTGCATGCATCGCGACGATGCGCAGACCGTCAGTTTCACTTGGGTAACCGTCGATAGCGCCGAAGCGAACCTGTACTACGAGGCAGGCTCCCCCTGCCGGTCGCTGGCGGGCGAGAGTCTTTCTCTCCCGATTTGCCGTTTTCCCCAAACACAGTGCGCGTAGCTTCGGTGGTCGCCTTGACGGCCCTGCTGGCCGCGTGCGGGAATTCCGCTCGCAACACGCCCCAGCCAGGCTCGCTCGACAGCATCAAACAAATCATCCACAAGGTTCGGCAGGAGTCATTCCCACGCCTTTCTCGTGCCGACATTGCCGTCTACGATCTCCGAAGCAACTCCGACTACCTGCAGGCTCGGTTTACTGTCTCCAGCTTCTTTTCCAAAAAACTCCAATACCTCGTCTTCTTCAACCAGGAGGCGATCCGGCGGCAGGTGCCCGCCGACGGGCTGCGCGCCATCGTGGCTCACGAACTCGCCCACATCAGCTACTACGAAGACCAAAGCCGAATGGGTTTGTTGAGCCTCGCCGGCTTACTGGTGCCTTCCTTCACTACCCGCTTCGAACGAAAGGCGGACTTGGATGCGATTACTCTGGGCTACGGCCGAGGTCTGCAGACGTTTCGGACCTGGCTGTATCGCAATATTCCGCCGTCACGAGTTGCAGCCAAGAAACGCGACTACTATACCCCTGAGGAAATCGAAACGATATTGCGCGCCGAAATGAACCACCCCGGAATCATGAGCAAGTTTCAGCGCTGCGTTCCTCGAAGGCTGGTGGACATTAACGAGGAAGTCCGCGCCCCGTCGGCTGATTGCCGGAAATAGAATTCCTCAATCGCTAGCCGGATACGCGGCCGCCTCGTGCCGGTAACGCGACCAATTTTTCCAGACCGTGGTCAGTGGCGTGAGGTTCAGACCGCGTTTCCGGTTCTGGTCCGCAATGGCGAAGATGATCTCCCATTGCCGGAACAGCGTCCGATACGCATTCCACAGCGAATTGGCGGGGTCGTAGATGTTGGTAGCCTCCGACGAAACGCCATTTAGTTCGACGATCTGAAACCCTTTCCCTGCCCGCAATGACTCCTCCGAGGTATAGCGGAGATCGTAGCGCCCCACAAAGAACCCAGGGACCGTTCGGGAGATCCGATCGATGGTCTCCTCGAGTTTGGCCGAGTGCAGCCGGCGGCCATCGAGGAAGATGGCACCCTGGCAATGGTTGCCGGCTTCCACCAAGCGGATCGTTTCGCCCGCGGTGAGCGTCCGGCCTCGGTCCGCGGCGAACCGCTCCAGGTAAATTTCCGCCACGATCGAGGCCCTTGGGTCGCGTTGAATCAGTTCCTCGAGAGTGTGCCGGCCATCTCCCTGGATGAACGGGAACACTTTTTCTGTAATCGCAAAGATTCTGCCCTTCTCTTCATTCGGAAAACGGTAGTAGAAAATGCCGACCTCATAAGGGCCGGGAACGTATCGTTGGACGAGGAGGTCCCGTGGAAAACGCTTCACATATGCACGCGCCTCCTCTTCGGAGTGGATGACTTTGAACCCCGCTCCCCTCTGCCCCACATCCGGCTTGAAGACTAGCGGAAACCGCAGCGCATTTTCGGCCACCAGCCTTTCGACCGCTGCAAGCTGCTGCTCCGGCGAATGGAATGGCACTAAGTGAGTGTTGGCAACGAATTCCGGATGACACCGGCCAAGTTGCGCAAGAGTCTCGAACTTGGACTCTCCGATGAGCCCACCGGTATGCATCCCGGGATTCGCTAGCATCGGCAGGCCGAAGCCGCGGTACCGGATCGCCAGGGTCACGTACTTCAAAAACACTGGCACATAGAAGACGTGCATCGGCCAGAACTCCCATCGCACCATCTTCCTCAGCTTCGCAGCCGGCGCAGCAAACGAAATCCGCTTCAGCAGCTTTCGAAACGGCCACCCTATGATCGCCGCCAGAACCGCACACACGAGCAGTTTTGCGGCCTCGGAGCGGAACACTTGAAAGGCCGAGATGACCATCATTCCGATGTGGTACGAAAACCAAAAGAGCCCCGCGACCCACACCAGACAGGCCCCGGCGGTGACTGCCACGAAGCGGGCAGCCGGCACTTTCAGGAGGCCCGCGGCGAGGTAGGTCGGTAGGCGCGTTCCGGGAATCATCCGGCTGATCAGGATTGCGAGCGTTCCGTGGCTCTGAAACCACCCCTCGCTCTTTCCCAGGTCGATGTTCTTGCCCGCGAAGCGCCGGAACCAGGGCTTCTGCAAGACCGGCCGGCCGAGCTGGAGCGCCAGGAAATACAGCCCGAGGTCTCCAAACCAGATTCCCGCGAAGCTGCTCCCGGCCGCCCACGGGAGCGACACCATGCTGTTGACCACAAGGAGCGCAGCCCCAAGAACCGCCACATCTTCCAGTACGAAGGCGAGGCCGAAGATCAACAGGGCATGCGCCGCATCCGAGTGGAGCATCGTCATGCCCGTTTCGCTTGAGGGGAAAAGAATCCACCAACGAGCGGCAACTCGTGGCGATGCAGAAACAGAATTGCGGCGGAGCACACAAACACCGTCACCGCCAGGGCGAACAACTCCCCGTAATCATCGACGGCCGGCAAAGTAATCCCAAGCCGCGTAAGGTGACTGAAAATCGCTCCGCTGATGACGCCGAGCGAAAGGATCGCGCCATACGCGACTGTCGATGGAACGAGTAACAGAATTGCCGCAATGAGTTCAACCACGCCGGTGCCGATCCGCCCCCAGGGTTCCAGCCCCAGCGTGCTGAAGATATACACCGATTCCTTCGCGGCCGTGAATTTGAAGAACAACGTTTGTAGCAGAATCGCTGCTGCAATGCCCCGCAGCGACCAACTCAGAATCATCAATCCCTTTCCGTGTGCCATAAGCGATCCCTCCAGCTCTTCGCGCGCCTTTCTCGTCGAACCTATGCGTGTATGACGCCACGGGCACCGAATATTCCGCGGGCCTAGGAGGGCTCATTGTGCTTGCGCTTTGCCGAGATAGCGCGCCACGAGCTTGGGATCGGTTTTGGCCAGGTCCACGACGATCAGCCCATCCAGGACATCTGCGAATTGCGGATCGACGTTGAAGCCCAAGAGCTTCCCGCCCAGCCGAAGATACTGCCGCAACAACACCGGGACTCCGCCCTGGCCGGGATCGATGTCCGACACCACGGCGGACAGATCGTCCAGGTCCAATCCGGTGTTGCACTCCGGATTGTGCCGAAACGGATTGCGGGCTGCTACCAGGCTCTTGAATTCGGCCTGCAGCGCGTGGCGCTCCAGAAACGAGACGATCAGGCGACGTGACAGAGGCTGGTATTGATTGCTGATGCTGACTGGTCCGAATAAAACCCGATACCGTGGGTTCCGAGCCACATACTCACCGATGCCTTTCCAAAGGAGCAGAAGAGGCTGGAAGCCGCGTTGGTATTCGACGCGCACGAACGATCTCCCGAGTTCCAGCGCTGGCCCCATGCGGTCCAGAAATTCGCGACCGTATTGGAACAGGGTGGCCGTGTAGAGACGGCTTGTTCCATCGGTGGCGGCCAGCCGGTACGCGCCGACGACTTCCTGTTTCTTTTCGTTCCAGACAAAGAGGTGGAAATACTGGCTATCGAATTCGTCGAGGTCCACTGCCTGCCCAGTCCCTTCGCCGGCCGCACGAAACGCGATCTCGCGCAGCCTTCCGATTTCTTGCATGGTGGACGGGATCTCGGCCGCCCGGGCCAGGTAAGTAGAAAACTCCGCGTTTCCGGCGAGCCGGCGCGCGGGACCCAGCGCCGCGATTTCCTCAGCCATCCGCTCGCTGGGGACGGCATCAATGACCGGCATGCACATCCGATCACGGTGCTCGCGCATCGGCAAAGCTGTTCGGGGCTTGTAGGTGTTCCGCGAAGCCAACAAATACGTCCGCCAACGCAGGTATTCGATGCGCTCTTTCTCGGTAGGCAGTGACAGAACCTTTTCGGCGGAGATCGCATTCCCGATCCGCACCTCGACCGAGCGCCCACGCTTGTTGAGGAGTTCCCGCCCCAATAACAGGGTCGCAAGCCTCGGGTGCAAAAGACTTGCCGCTTGGAAGACCAAGCTATTGGAGACGCCAAGATAGATGGGGACTACGGAAACTTCGACACCACGCTGCTTCGCCCGGCGGAGGATGGCTCCGGTAGCCGGATTCCAAGTGGAGTCGCTAACGGACCACTTTCGCCAACAAAGACGGGAAACTTCCCCTGCTGGAAACACGACCAACAGCCCGCCGTCTACGAGTACTTTGATCGCTTTCCGAATGCTCGATGCGTTCGCCGGCGCGGCTGATTTCCCGTCCAACACATTCGCGGGGATTAGCAGGTCGCGAATCTCGGGAATGGTGGCAAGCAGGTGATTCGCCAGGATTCTCAGATCGTCACGTAGTGAGGAGAGCAACGTTGCCAGGACAGCTCCGTCGAGGAGGCCCGAGGGATGGTTGACGACCACCAGTACGGCCCCTTTTCGGGGAACGTGGTCCAGGTCCTTCTGTGAAATCCGGATCTCGATAGCCAGAGTCTGGAGCAGCCGCCCGATCAACGCGCGATTCGTGTGCGCTTGCCTCAGTTCCTCATAGATTGACGCGATTTGCCGAAGGCCCAAGACCCGCTCGGAGATGCGCGCAACACGCCGCGGTACCGACGGCGGGATGAGCCTGGAAACATAGGGATCGAGTAGTGCACAGTCCATCGATGTTGTACATGCCGGGAACGGCGCTTGTTATTCCGAGACTCGCTGGTGGGCCCACCTGGATGGTGCCTTGCTCGCGAAGTACTCCGTCGCGAGTAGCGTTGTCCTCTCGTTGAACGCCCGTATTTCTTGAGAGAATTGTCGCTGGAACGCATGGTCCGCGAAGAGAACCTTGCGTAGTCGCGGAATAATCGATCAACATGGCCAGAAATCGCTTGGAAGGCATTCGTGCATGCATTTTTGACGCTTACGGGACTCTGTTCGACTACAGATCGGCAGCTTCGCGCTGCCGGGATGTCCTTGGGGAGAACTTCGATCAGGTCAATGCGCTTTGGCGTGAAAAACAGCTTCAATATAGTTGGCTGAGAGCCATCCAGGGCCGGCACGTGGACTTCTGGCAGGTGACCGGCGAGGCTCTCGACTTCGCGTTGGACACGGCCGCAATCGCCGACAGCACCGTTCGCGACCGGCTGATGGCCATGTACCTCAAACTCGACGCTTTTCCTGAAGTACCAGACATGCTGAAGCGCCTGAATGTGGCTGGCCTCAAGACCGCTATCTTGTCCAATGGCTCTCCTGAAATGCTCGATGCGGCGGTTCGGAACGCGGGGATCGGCTCTCTCCTCGATGCAGTCCTATCCGTTGAAGCCGTCGGTGTGTACAAGCCTCACCCGAAGGTCTACCAGTACGCCATCGATCAGTTGGGAATTAAGGCTGGCGAAATTGCTTTTCAGTCTTCCAATGCCTGGGACGCACATGCTGCCTCGTTGTGCGGTATGCGTGTCATCTGGTGCAACCGTTATCGCCAGCGCACGGAACGCCTGCCAGGATTGCCGGATTTTGAGATCGCGTCTCTGGCAGAACTCCCGGATCTCGTAGGTGCCTGACTCTCGATTGGTCAACTCTTCGAGGCTTTTCGCTCGAGCAACTCTCGGTCATGCAGATCTGCGCAGAACTTCTCGCATGGTGAAAGGCCGATCTCGTGGTCGCAACACGTTACGGACGACCTGCAGCGCCGCGACATTTTCGGTGTCCACGTCGTCACTGAGATCAAGGCGGTTGCTCTGGGCGCCAACTGTCTTTATCCGGAGGTAAAGAGTGTCCTGGATATGAGCGGCCAGGATACAAAAGCGGTTTTGTTGAACGACCAGAGAGAGGTCACTGATTTCGAGATGAACGACAAATGCGCCGCAGGGACAGGGAAGTTCCTGGAGGTGATGGCGCGCGCGTTAGGACTCAGCCTGGATGAATTCAATACGGCCGCCTTCAACGCGCGCTCGAGCTCGGAAGAGCCCCTGAGCTTCGGGACTTTATCTATAGGCTGTTAGTTTAAACGGATCGACGGATCAGCATCGCGGACCGAATCGGAATAGGCCGTCGGGAGGCTGGCGAGTGAGGCTGTATAACATCATCCTGGCTGTTCAGATCATGACGGAGCGCGTGGAAAGCCCGGTGGCGCCACTCGGGTCCGGTGGGGCTTCCCCGGCGATTTGCGGGTTGCCGTTGCCGTCGAGGCAGCGCACGGCGAAGGTGTGCTTGCCTCGCTCCATGGGCCAGTCGTAGCGCCAGATCACCCAGGTCAGGCCGGATAGCGGAGTGCGCAGCTCGACGGGCGTCCAGGCACCATTGTCCACGCGGACCTCGACCTTCGAGATGCCGCGCGCGCCGGCGTAGGCGATGCCACCGACGGGGATGCGCATCTCGCGCGGGGGTTGCGCGATCATCATATTGCTGGCGACGGTATCGATGACAGAGGTTGCTTTCACACGCGCCTCACGGTCCCAGCCGCGCACCACCCAATAGCCGGGCTCCCAATGGTCGATGACTTCGATGGATTCGATCCATTTGGGCTGCTTCATGCCATAGTGGTCGGGGATGTAGATGCGCAGCGGGAAGCCATGTTCTTCCGGGAGCGGCAGACCATCCCACGCGTAAGTCAGCATGACGCGGGGGTCGGTGCGGATGGTTTCAAGTGCGACGATTTCGTAGAAGCCATCGGCGGAGCGGATTTTGAGGTGCGTGGCACTGGGTTGCAGGGCAAGCCCGGGGAGGAGTTGCTGCAGGCTCACGCCGGTCCAGCGCTGGGTACCGATGAGGTCGCCGCCGACGGGGTTGGAGATGCACGAGAGCGTGATGAACTGGTCCGTGGCCGGGCGGGCGCGGAGCTCGGCGAGGGTCCATTCGAGCGGCTTGGCGACGAGACCGTGGATCTTCAACCGCCACGAGGATTCGGCGATCGCGGGCGGAACGGTGTCGATATCGATGCGGTAATGCCGGCTGACGGGAGTGAACTCCGGCCGCGTGCCTTGGGCAGGCTGGACGGCGGCGCCCGCGTTCGGCAAGGGATGAGTGGCGGACCAGGATTCTGCTCTGGCGCTGGGAGCGACCACTTCGCGCCGGCCGCCGACCTTACCGACAGCGGCTGC
>Ga0182040_10000676_pt1 | contig 15481 bp, 14 predicted proteins | sample flu12Cox44000176_FD_125973 | JGI IMG/M metagenome (GOLD analysis project Ga0182040, IMG submission 125973) | Lab enrichment of tropical soil microbial communities from Luquillo Experimental Forest, Puerto Rico - flux8day.12C.oxic.44.000.176 | ecosystem: Environmental > Terrestrial > Soil >... | reverse complement strand
GATGTCTCGGCAGCTCTCTCGATACGAACCCGGCGGCGCTGCCTGCGCATACGCCGCAGACGATGCGACGGCGAGTATAACCCCTGTAAACAGCCCGAGAATAACCTTCATCTCTTCCTCACGCGCCTTGAGAACGCGACAACGGTGGAGATGAGCGGTTAATTTCTCGATAACCCGGTGTGCTCTCAGGCGAGCCAACGCTTGCGGCGGCGGTAATGTTTGACATCTCGGTAGCTCTTTCGCCCACTCGCCGAGAGCCCGAGATAGAACTCCTTGACATCCTCGTTCATACGCAACGCGTCGGCTGCGCCGTCCATCACAACGCGGCCGTTTTCGAGGATATAGCCGTAATCGGCGAAGCGCAGTGCGATGTTGGTGTTTTGCTCGGCGATCAGGAAGCCGACCTTCTCCTCGCGGTTGAGGCGTCCGACGATGGCGAAGATTTCCTCGACGAGCTGCGGCGCCAGGCCGAGCGAGGGCTCGTCCAGCAGGATCATCTTCGGCCGCGCCATCAGCGCCCGGCCGATCGCGGTCATCTGCTGCTCGCCACCCGAGGTGTAGCCGGCAATAGCATTGCGGCGAATCTTGAGGCGCGGGAAATAGCCGTAGACCTTGGCAAGATCGTCGGCTACCGGCGCTCTGCCGTCGCGGCGCGTGTAAGCGCCGGTCCGCAAATTCTCCTCCACGGTCAGATGCGCAAAGCAGTGACGCCCCTCCATCACCTGGATCAATCCGCGCTTGACCACGGCGGCGGCGTCGAGCGCGTGGATGCGCTCGCGGGCGAAGATGATCGAACCTTTCGTCACCTCGCCGCGCTCGGCGCGCAGCAGGTTGGAGATCGCCTTCAATGTCGTGGTCTTGCCGGCGCCGTTGCCGCCGAGCAGCGCGACGATGCCGCCTTCCGGCACTTCGAGGGAGACGCCCTTCAGTACCAGAATAACGTGATTATAGATGACCTCGATGTTGTTGACGGCGAGAAGCGGCGAGGCTGGAGAGGAATGGAGGGCTGCATTGCCGTCCTGCGTCCTTCGAGACGCGCCCTCCGGGCCCTCCTCAGGATGAGGATAAGCCTCTGATGGCATTAAGAAAGCGCCTCATCCTGAGGAGGCCGCGCAAGCGGCCGTCTCGCAGGACGCACAGCGGTGCTCCTAGCGCTCATTCCTCCTTGGAGCAGTCGCGTGGGGTGATGCCCTTCTCCTTGGCGTAGGCGAGCGCCGACTCCTTGTACATTTCGGTCAGCATGCCGCGGTCCGGCTGGATCCAGTCGGAGACGAAGTGCCAGTGCTTGCCGTCCCACTGCTGGATGCGGACCTTGCCATTGCCTTCGTGATTGGCGCAGGACAACTGGATCGGCACCATCAGCCCGTCGGCGCCCAGCTGCGAAATGCGCTGCGGCGTGATGTCGAGGTGCTCGTAGCCCCATTGCACGTCTTCGCCTTTGAGCGGCCTCTTGCCGAACTTGCCCTGCGCGGTGCGGATCGCCTCGAGATCATAGATCGCGTTGATGACGCCGCGATTGTAGAGCACCTCGCCGACCTTATCCCGCGTCGTGTGGCCGCCATTCTTGTCGTAGACGTATTTGAGGATGTCTTTGACCGCAGGATAATCTTGCCCGGTACCGTGAAACGTGCCGGATTTGTAGCCGTCGGCCGCTGCACCTGCAGGTACGACATCGGGCTCGGCGCCCGACCACCACACGCCGATGTAGTGGTCCATCGGATATCCGACTGAAGCCGCGCCCTTGATGGCGGTCGAGTTCATCACCCCCCAGCCCCACATGAACAGCCAGTCCGGCCGCTGCTGGCGGATCTGCAACCAAGTCGCCGACTGCTCGATGCCTGGCGCCGAAACCGGGTATTTGAGGAAGGTATAGCCGTATTTCTGCGACAGCTTTTCGAGCGTTGCGATCGGCTCCTTGCCGTAGGCGATATCGATGTAGACGAGGCCAAGCTTCTTGCCCTTCAGCTTGTCCAGCCCGCCCATCTGATCACCGACGTATTTGATCAGCGCGTCGGCCTGCGCCCAATAGGTCGCGGGCAACGTAAACACATAAGGGAACACTCCCCCGTCGCTGGCGTCGGCGCGGCCGTAGCCCATCGAGACAACCGGAATCTTGTCGGCAGTCGCGCGCTCGATCAGCGCGTAGGTAATACCGGTCGACAGCGGATCGACGAGGCTGGCGCCGGTCGGCCCACGGTTCTTCAGCCGCTCATAGCATTCGACGCCCTTATCGTTGTTGTAGCTCGTTTCGCACTCCTCGTAAGTGATCTTGACGCCGCCGACACCGCCGTCACGCGCATCGATCATGTCGAGATAATCGGCGTAGCCGTCGGCAAACGGGATCCCGTTCGGCGCATACGGGCCGGTACGGTAGACGAGGCGCGGAATAAACTGCTCGTTCTGCGCGAACGTCGGTGCGGCGCCGAGGCCGAATCCGGCGATCGCGGCCACGACAACCGCAAGCGATTTTCTGAACAAGCTCATCTTCTCCTCCCTGTGGCGGCCGATTTCGGGACTTCTAGGCTGCCGCCGGGTTTGTCGCAAGAGTTCTTGCGTCAATGAGGGAACGGCCAGAGCCGCAGCTTCTCCTTGCCGATCGCCCAGAGGCGCGCCAGACCGTTCGGCTCGACGATCAGAAAAATGATGATCAGCGCGCCGAAGATCATGGTTTGCAAATTGGTCACCAGGTTGACCGGGACATCGAGCCCGACGAGGCGCGGCGCGTTGTCGAGAAAAATCGGCAACAGCACGATAAAGGCGGCCCCGAGGAACGAGCCGAGAATGCTGCCGAGGCCACCGATAATGATCATGAAAAGGATCTGGAATGAGCGGTCGATCTCGAAAGCGCTGGCCTCGACCGCGCTCGTATAGATGAACGCCCACATCGCGCCGGCTATGCCGCAATAGAACGAGCTCAACGCGAAGGCGAGCAGCTTTGTGCGCAGAGGGCGGATGCCGATGATCTCGGCGGCGACATCCATGTCCCGGATCGCCATCCACGAGCGTCCGATGCGACCGCGCACCAGCCCCTTGGCGGCAAGCGCGAGTAGGACGACGACAGTCAGCACGAACAGGTACTTCGCTCGCGGATCGGCCTCGGCGCCGGTGACGTAGACATGGCCGAATACGGCGCGCGGCGGCGCGCTAATCACGCCCGAGGCGCTGTAGTTGTCGAACCACGGGAACTTGTTGAACATCCAGATCAGGAAAAACTGCGACGCGAGCGTCGCCACCGCGAGATAGAAGCCCTTGATCCTGAGGCTGGGAAAGCCGAACAGCAAGCCGACGAGCGCAGTGATGGTGCCGGCGAGGATGAGGGCGAAGACGATGTTCAGCCCAGGGAAGGCGGTGGTGAGCTTGTAGGTCGCAAACGCGCCGACCGCCATAAAGCCCCCGGTGCCGAGCGAAACCTGACCGGCATAACCGGTCAGCAGGTTAAGTCCGAGTGCCGCCAGCGCGTAAACGAGGAACGGGATCATAATCGTCAGCAGCCAATACTCGGAGCCGACCGCGGGTATCACGACATAGGCCGCGGCGAGCGCGGCGAGCAGCAGCCAGCGGTCCTGAACAATCGGAAAGATCGCCTGGTCTGCTGCGTAGCTCGCCTTGAACTGGCCGACCTCGCGGTAGATCATCGCTCAGACCCTCGCCCTCACGTCGCCCCCGCGCAAGCGGGGGTCCAGGGCCACCGTCGATACCCAGGATCCCTGGATTCCCGCTTTCGCGGGAAAGACGGGGGAAACCGGAGGAAATTCAATATTACACTCGCTCAATGATGCGCTCGCCGAACAGGCCGTGCGGCCGGAACAGCAGAAAGATGAGCGCCAGGGCATAGGCGAACCAGTCCTCGATGGCGCCGCCAAAGGCTGGGCCCCAAAAGACTTCGGCAACCTTCTCGCCGACCCCGATGATCAGACCGCCGACAATCGCACCGGGCACCGAGGTGAAGCCGCCCAGGATCAGCACCGGCAACGCCTTCAGCGCCACAAGTGAGATCGAGAACTGCACTCCCAGATTGCTGCCCCACATAATGCCAGCGACTAGCCCGACCACACCGGCGACCGACCAGACGATGATCCAGATGGAGCGGAGCGGGATCCCGACCGATTGCGCAGCCTGGTGATCGTCGGCGACGGCGCGCAATGCACGGCCAACAGCGGTGTGCTGGAAGAAGAGAGCGAGCGCGGCGACGAGCGAGCCGGCAACCGCGGCGGCGACCAGATCGAACTCGTTGACCAGCACGCCCCCGATGATCAGCGGCGCCTTAGGGATGCCGATATCAAGCGGATGCACATCGCCGCCCCAGACCAGCTGGCCGAAGCCTTCGAGGAAAAAGGCCAGGCCGATCGTTGCCATGAACAGAATAATCGGCTCCTGATTGACGAGCGGCCGCAGCATCAGCCGCTCGACCGCGATGGCGAGCAGCACCATGACGACGATGGCAATGATGAACGCGCCCCAGATCGGTATGCCGCGTTCGAGCAGCCCGACAAACGTCAAGGCGGCGAATAGCACCATCGTCCCCTGAGCGAAGTTGAACACGCCCGAGGCCTTGAAGATCAGCACGAAGCCAAGCGCAACAAGCGAATACATCACCCCGCTCAACAAGCCGCCAATGACGACCTCGAGCACGAACTCCGGGTTGTCTGCCATATTGGCGAACGGCGTGAGGAAGACTGCAGTGATTACATCCATTGCCTGCGTTACGTATCGCAATTTTTTCGATTTGAGACGGGACTGTCATTGCGAGCAAAGCGAAGCAATCTCGACGGACAGCGTACACTGCGCGGAGCCTGCTTCGTAGCTGCCCTTCTCGCAATGACGCAAGACCTCATCGCTGCTCGCCGAGATACGCCGCGATCACATCGGGGTTTGAGCGGACTTCATCGGGCGGGCCATCGGCGATCTTGCGGCCGTAGTCGAGCACGATGACGCGATCAGAGATATCCATCACGACGCCCATATCGTGCTCGATCAATGCGATCGACGTGCCGAACTCGTCGTTGACGTCGAGGATAAAGCGGCACATGTCCTCCTTCTCCTCGACATTCATTCCCGCCATCGGTTCGTCGAGCAGCAAGAGTTCCGGTTCCATCGCCAATGCACGGCCGAGTTCAACCCGCTTCTGCAGCCCATATGGAAGCCGGCCGACCGGGGTTTTGCGGATCGCCTGGATCTCGAGAAAGTCGATAATGCGCTCCGCATAGCCGCGATGCTCAAGCTCCTCCTGTCCCGCCGGGCCTGCATGGATCGCCTGCCACAGAAAATTGTGGCGCATCCTCAGCAAGCGCCCGGTCATGATGTTGTCGAGCGTCGTCATCCCCTTGAAAAGCGCGACGTTCTGGAATGTACGGGCTATACCCTGTGCCGCCGCCTGATAGGGCCGCATCTGCCGGCGGGTTTCGCCCTTCCACGTAATGGTGCCCGCCTGTGGGGTGTAGAAGCCGTTGATGACGTTCAGCATCGAGGTCTTGCCGGCACCGTTCGGCCCGATCATCGCCAGGATTTCGTGCATCCGGATCTCAAGGCTGATCGCATTAAGGGCGGTGATCCCGCCGAAAGCGAGGGTGATCCGATCGGCGGTGAGGATCGCTTCGCCGATTTGTTTCTGCGGCATAAAAACCGCCTATTTCCGCCGATCGTCGTGCCCCGGCTCGACCGGGGCATCTACGCCCAGCTTCCGCGAGCGGAAGTGCCGCATGGACTGCCGGGTCAAACCCTGCAATGACGAAATTACAGGTCCGCGCAGTTTCCGGGCTGACACTTTAGCTCGCCTTCCTCAAGGGAAGCGACTCGGCGGGCGGCAGGGTTGTTGTGACATCGCGGATCGCGAGCTCGGCGCGCATGTAGCTTCTTCGGCCGTCCTCGAAGGTGATCTCAGTCTCGATGCGGCCGGTTGGGCGGCCGGAATAAAGCGCATCGACTAGAGGCTTGTAGCGCTCGGCGATAATCCTTCGGCGGACCTTGCGGGTGCGGGTCAATTCGCCGTCGTCGGCGTCAAGCTCTTTATGAAGGATTAGAAAACGGCAGATCTGCGACGGCGCAAGCTCCGGCTCGGCGGCTAGATCATGGTTTACGGCATCGATGCAGCCCCGAACCAGATCATAGACCGCCGGCTCGGCCGCAAGCGCCTGGTAGGAGCCATAGGCGAGATTGCGCCGTTCCGCCCAGTCGCCGACGGCTTCGAGGTCGATGTTGATAAAGGCCGCGACGAACGGCCGCTCATCGCCAAAGGCGACGGCCTCCTTGATGTAGGGAAAGAATTTGAGCTTGTTCTCGATGAACTTCGGAGCGAACAGCCCAGCGCCCTCAAGTCGCCCAACATCCTTGGCACGGTCGAGGATCTTGAGCTGCCCGTCAGTATCGAAAAGCCCGGCATCACCGGTGTGGACCCAGCCGTCCGAACGCTTGACCTCCGCGGTCGCTTCCGGGTACTTGTAATAGCATTGGAAAGCGCCCGGACTCTTGAACAGAACTTCGCCGTCCTCGGCGATGCGCAGTTCCACATCTTCGATGGGTGCCCCGACCGTGTCGGGCTTCACCTCTCCGTCCTTCTGAATGCACAGGAACACCGAGCTCTCGGTCATCCCGTAAAGCTGTTTCAGGTTGATGCCCAAGGAGCGGTAGAACGTGAATAGGTCAGGCCCGGTTGCCTCGCCTCCCGTATAGGCGACGCGAACCCTGCTGAAGCCGAGCGTGTTTTTCAGCGGGCCGTAGACCAGCGCATTGCCGAGCCAGTAGAGCATCCGGTCGACCAAGGCTACCCGATGCCGGTCAAGTATAGCCGGCCCGACACGCCTGGCGACGCCGACGAAGTAATCAAAGAGCCTGCGCTTGACCCAGGCAGCGTCTTCGATGCGGATCATGATCTGGGTCAGGATATTTTCGAAGATCCGCGGCGGCGCGAAGAAATAGGTGGGCCCAAGCTCGCGGAGATCGGCTATTGCGGTCGCCTGCGATTCCGGACAGGAGGCGCAAAAGCCGGCGCAATACGCTTGCGCATACGAGAAAATGTGCTCGCCGATCCACGCCATCGGCAGATAGGAGAGCACCTCCTCGCGGTCGGTCAGGCCCTCAAACTCGATCGCGTTCTGCGCTGTAATGATGATGTTTTCGAACGTCAGGACGACACCTTTCGGCCGCCCGGTCGTGCCTGAGGTGTAGAGAATGATCGCAACATCGCTCCCTTCCCCCTTCTCGACCTCTCCGTAAAAAAAACTGGGGTGGCCACCGGCGAATTCGCGGCCACGCTCTTGCACCGTCGAATAATCATAAAGAAACGAATGCTCGTAGTGCCGCAGCCCGCGCGGGTCGGAATAGATGACTGTCTCGAGGAGCGGCAACCGATCCTTGACGGCGAGAATTTTGTCGACTTGTTCCTGATCCTCGGCCAGGGCAAAGCGCACCTCGGCGTGATCGAGGACAAAGGCCATCTCTTCGGCGATCGAGTCCTGGTAGATCGGGACGGGGACACCCCCTAAGGCCTGGGTCGCGGCGATGGCCCAATAAAGGCGCGGCCGGTTATCGCCGATGATCGCAAGCTTGTCGCCACGGCTGAACCCCATCGCCGCCAGACTGCAAGCAAATGCCTCGACCTCAGCTGCGACCTCGGCCCAACTCCAGCTCTGCCAGATACCGTAGTCTTTTTCGCGGTTGGCCGGCCGGTTCGGCCGCACCCGCACATGTTCGAGTAAGAGCTTGGGAAATGTATCGAGCGCACTCATCTCGCTTGCTGTCATCGAAGCTCCCAGAGCGCCATGCAACCTCGCCTTGTCCGGATTGTTTTCGTGCAGCCTTGGTAAAAGGATCGCTCTTGCCGGTCAAGGGCGCTTCCCTTACCCGGCGGGGGGTGTAACTCTTGCCTCTCCGACACCTGGGGAGCCGAGAGATGAAGATATCCGGCATACGTTCGCAAATCGTCGCCCTGCCGGCTGACGAGCCGCTCGCCGGTGCTGCCGAAAACCCGAGCGGTACCCGCCCGATCGTCACCTTGGAGCTGGAAACGGACGACGGGACCGTCGGCATCGGTGTCACCTATTTCGGCGGCGCGCTGACCGGCACGTTGCGGAGCGCCATTGAAGAGCTCGGGGCTCAGCTCGTCGGCGAAGACCCGCTGCGCATCGGAGCGGCCGCCACCAAATTGCGTGCGGCGGCCGGATCGGCAGGACCTGGCGGCATCTTCCATTTGGCGTTGTCGGCGCTCGACATGGCGCTGTGGGATATCCGGGGCAAAGCGCTGAACCTGCCGCTCTGGAAGCTTCTCGGCGGTGCCCGCGAGCGGGTTCCGACCTATGCCAGCGGCGCCCTCATGCGCGAGCTGTCGCTGGACCGGGTGGTGACTGCCGCCGCCACGTTGAAGCAGAAGGGCTTTCACGAAATGAAGACCCAGCTGGCGCTCGCCGGGGACACGACCCCGGCCGGGGAGGTCGAGCGCATGCGCCGGGTGCGCGAGGCAATCGGCCCTGACATCAAGCTGATGTGCGACATCAACCAGCGCTGGCGCGTCGAGCAGGCGATCGATATCGGCCGCCGCGTCGAGGATGCCGGGGTCGGGCTCTTCTGGCTCGAGGATGTGACGACGGCGGACGATTATCCCGGGCTCGCCCGGGTCACCGCGGCGCTGTCGACGCCGGTGGCCGGCGGCGAATACCTTTGGGGGATCGTGCCGTTCCGGCATATGGTCGAGGCGCGTTCGGTCGATATCGTCATGATCGACCTCGTGCGAGTAGGCGGCATCACGCAATGGATGAAGGTCGCCGGCATGGCCGAGGCGTTCAACCTGCCGGTCGTCAGCCACCTGATTCCCGAGGTCCACGTCCACCTGATCGGCGCGATCCCGAACGGGCTGACGGTCGAGTACATGCCGTGGCTGAGGCATCTCTTCGAGGAAGTCCCAGAGCCGGTGGAACGGCGAGCTGGCAATGCCGACCGCCCCCGGTCTCGGTCTTAGATTCGACCAGGCGGCGATCGACCGCTACAAGGCCGCATGAGGATGATCCGATAAAGATATCGCATATCCGCTCGCAGATCCTGGTGCTGCCGCAAGAGGATCCGCTCGCCAATACCCCGGAAGACGCGAGTGCCGCCCGGCCTATCGTGATCGTGCGGCTCGCCACCGATGAGGGCGCCGAAGGGATCGGGGTGACATTCTATGGAGGCGCAATTACCGCCTCGCTGAAGCGAGCCGTCGACGATCTCGGCGCGCTGACGATCGGGGAAGATCCGCTGCGCATCGAGGCGATCGTCGCCAAGCTGCGTGCCGCAGCGGGTGGCGCCGGGCCGGCGGGAATGTTTACTTTGGCGCTGTCGGCGATCGACATCGCGCTGTGGGACATTCGCGGCAAGGCATTGAACCAGCCGCTGTGGAAATTGCTCGGCGGCTCGCGGCAGCGAGTAGCGACCTATGCCAGCGGTGCGTTGCGGCGCAACCTGTCGCTCAACGAGGTCGTGGCGGCGGCCGGAAGGCTGAAGGACAAAGGCTTCCGCGAGATGAAAACGCAGCTCGCTTTGCCTGGTGACACCTCGCCGGCAAAGGAGGTCGAGCGCATGGTGCGGGTGCGCGAGGCAATCGGTCCCGATATCAAGCTGATGTGCGACATCAACCAGCGCTGGCGGGTCGAGCAGGCCATCGACATCGGCAAGCGGGTCGAAGATGCCGGGGTCGGCCTCTTCTGGCTCGAGGATGTGACGACGCACGACGACTATGCCGGGATTGCCCGGGTCAACGCGGCGTTGGCGACGCCAATCTGCGGTGGCGAGCTCGTCTATGGCATCGCCCCGTTCCGCCATATGATCGAGGCGCGCTCGGTCGACTACGTCATGGTCGACCTGATCCGCGTCGGGGGCATCACCCAGTGGCTCAAGGTCGCCGGCATGGCCGAGGCGTTCAACCTGCCGGTTGTCAGCCACGTGATCCCCGAGATCCACGCTCATCTCGTAGCAGCGGAGCCGAACGGTCTCACCGTCGAATACATGGGTTGGATGCTGAGACTGTTCGAAGGCGTCGCGGCGCTCGACAACAGCGAAATCGTGTTGCCGGATCGGCCCGGTCTCGGCCTCACCTTCAACGAAGAGACGGTACAGCGGTTCGGGGCGGCGGCATGAAAATCGCGTCGCTGCAAACCGGCATCGTCCGACTGCCGAACGACGAGCCGCTTGCCGGCTTCTCGGAGAACCCGAACGCCATCAACCCGATCGTCTGGCTGAGGCTGCGGAGTGACGACGGCATCGAAGGGCTCGGCGTCACCTATTTCGGCGGCGCGCTGACCGGCACTTTGCGGCGTGCGGTCGATGAGCTTGGCGCGCTTGCGATCGGCGAGGATGCGATGCGCGTCGAAGCGATCCACAACAAGCTCCGCGACGCCGCGATCTCGGCCGGGCCGGCCGGCGTCTTTACGATGGCGCTGTCGGCGATCGATGTCGCGCCATGGGACATCAAGGGAAAGGCGCTCGGCCTGCCGCTGTGGAAGCTGCTCGGCGGCGGACGCGATCGCATTCCGACTTATGCCAGCGGCGCGCTGCGGCGAGGTCTCAAACTTGAAGAAGCGGTCACCGCAGCCGGCAGGCTGCGTGAGAAAGGCTATCGCCAAGCCAAGATGCAGCTGGGCTTGCCCGGTATCACCTCGCCGAGTCGCGAAGTCGAGCAGGCCCGGCTCATTCGCGAAGCGGTCGGCCGCGACATGGATTTGATGTGCGACATCAACCAGCGCTGGCGGGTGGACGAGGCGATCGATCTCGGCCGGCGGGTCGAAGAGGCCGGGGTCGGCCTCTATTGGCTTGAGGACGTGACCACGCATGACGATTACGCCGGGATCGCCCGGGTCGCGGCGGCGCTGGCAACACCGGTTGCCGGCGGCGAGTATCTTTGGGGCATCGTGCCGTTCCGGCACATGCTCGAAGCCCGCTCGGTCGATATCGTCATGATCGACCAGGTGCGCTCGGGCGGCATCACACCGTGGCTCAAGATCGCCGGCATGGCGGAGGCCTTCAACCTACCGGTCGTCAGCCACGGTGTGCCGGAAATCCACGTCCACCTCGTCGGCGCCGTGCCCAATGGCCTGACCGTCGAATACATGCCGCGGCTTTTCCGCCTATGGGAGGAGGTCCCGGTGCCGGTCGGCGGTGAATTGGCGATGCCCACTGGCCCTGGGCTGGGGCTCAAATTCAGCGAGCATGCGGTAAGAACCTTCGGGGTGGCCTGAAGGAGAGGCCTGAAGGAGAGGGTCAAGCGGCCGCAGAAACCGCGCGTAGCTGGTGGAAGCCGTGTTCGAGATCCTCGATCAGATCCTCCGGGTCTTCGAGGCCGATATGGAGGCGCAGGGTCGGGCCCTTGGCCTCCCAACGCGTCGCGGTGCGGCCGCGGGCGGGGTTGGTCGGCAGGATCAGGCTCTCGAACCCGCCCCAGCTGGAGCCGATGCCGAACAGATCGAGCGCGTCGATCATCGCATAGACCGCTGCCTTCGGCGCCGGTTTGAGGACCACGCCGAATAACCCGCTGGCGCCGAGGAAATCGCGTTTCCATAGCGCATGCCCCGGATCCTCCGGCAAAGCCGGATACAGCACTCGCGAGACTTCGGGCCGCGACTGCAACCACCGCGCGACCGCGAGTGCATTCCTCTCGTGCCTCTCGAGGCGTACCGAGAGTGTGCGCAGACCGCGCAACGCGAAATAGGCATCATCGGGGGCGGCGCAATGGCCGAGATCGGCCGCCATCGTGCGCACCGGCAGATACATCTTCTCGGTCGTGATGACCGCTCCGAGGATCACGTCCGAATGGCCGACGATGTACTTCGTCGCCGCATGGATCGACACGTCGACACCGTGCTCGAAGGATGAAAACAGATAGGGCGAGGCCCAGGTGTTGTCCATCAGCACCTCGGCGCCCCCTTCGTGCGCCGCTGCGGCGATCGCCGGCACATCCTGCATCTCGAAGGTCAGCGAGCCGGGAGATTCGAGATAGACGACCCGGGTGTTCGGGCGCATCAGCCGGGCGATCTCCGCGCCGATCAGCGGATCGTAATAGGTCGTCTCCACGCCGCAGCGGGTCAGCACCTTGTCGCAGAAGTTGCGCGCCGGCCCGTAGCAGGAATCGACCATCAGCAGGTGGTCGCCGCATTTGAGGCAGGCCTGCAGCGGCGCTGTGATTGCCGCCAGACCCGAGGACATCAGCATCGCGCGATAGCCGCCCTCGATGGCCGCCAGCGACTCTTCGAGTGCAAAGGTCGTCGGCGTGCCCAACAGCCCATAGCGCACCACGTCGAAGCGCTTGCTCGGATCGCGTTTGGCCTCCCACTCAGCCATGTTCGACGAAAGAATCGTCGAGGCATGATACACTGGCGGGTTGACGGCGCCGTTATGGGCCTCCGGGTGACGTCCGAGATGTGCCAGCAGCGTATCCTTGCGATATTTGCCGGACCGATTGTCATTCTTCATGAGATAGGCTCCGCTTTCCTCGGACCGCTTCGGATGATGCTGTTCTGCTCGGCTTGCAATCCCGGCTGCGGACGCCGAGAATCCGGCGCGGGGTGAAAGGAGGCGCGCTGGTGAGACCGGGAATTATCGCGGTCATGATCGCCGCTTTGGCGGCATGTTCGGATTCGTCCGCCACGCCTCCGCCTTCCGATCCGACAGCCGAGGCTGAGACCCTCAAAAAGGACTGTTCGGACCCGCACTGGCGCGACGAGAATCTGGGCCTCTGGTACTCCGTCTGCCGCCAGCCGCTGCGCTGGTGAGTGTCTAGATGCCCCATCTCATCTAAAGCTTTTTGAAGCATTCTTTTCCGTTAGCCTGCAGCGTTCGACAATCGACGATAAATATCTGGGAATTCGGGGCGATCTGAATCGCAAAACTTCTGCCGTCTTTGCAGCGTACACTCCAGTATGCGAGAGATTTCCACTTGTCGGTGGAAATGACGCCCATCAGGAACGCTGAAGTACCGACGCAACCGTGGCCGACATTCTGTGCGAGGGTCTTTGCCTGCTCGGCAGGCGGTAGCGCGAGAAGACGATCGTGGATGGGGTTTCCGGAGCCGGCGGCCTGAGCGCCATCGAAGCCGACGGCAATCGACGCCGCGAGAAGCAAGAGCGCGCGCCACACCCGGTCACCTCGTCAACCGCAAGTCGCTGCGAAACTACCGGCTGTGATCGCTTGCCGCAACCGCCGGAATGACCGGCAACACGATGTGCGAGGGACGGTCCGCATCGACGAACACGCGATTGCGGGCAACGCGCGGATGCTCCATCGCGCTTTCGGGCTCCCCCGAATTCGAGTTGACGTCGAAATGCGGAAAGTTGCTGCTCGCAATGTCGAGCCGCAACCGATGACCGCGCAGGAACAAGTTGCTGGTCGGGAACGGCTCGATCTCGACGGGGTAAACCTCGCCCGGCGCCAGCAGCGACGGCGCTTCCCAGCTGTCGCGATAACGCGCGCGCAAGATCCGCTCGGTCAGGTTCATTGCAAAGCCCTGCGGGTAATCGTCATTGGGCGGGTGCAGATCGATCAGCTTTGCGTGAAGTCGGTATCGGGGGCGTCGGAGGCGATCCACAGCCGCACCGTCACCGGCCCGGTGACCTCGATGTCTCGGAGCAGCGGCGGCGTGCAAAAGACCAGCACGTTGGAGCGCTCGGCGAGCGGCCGGTAGGGCTCGCGCGCGCCAAAGACGCCGGGTCCTTCGCGTTGATCATAGGCGCCGGCGCGCATCACCGGCTCGCCCGAACTGATGGCGCCGCCGATCGTCGGAACCGGGGACTTCGGATCGGACAGGTAATCGACCGGCACGGCGTCTGATGATTGCGGCTCGGCGCCAAGGCTTCGATCCGAGTGCAGATAGAGCTTCGCCCATTGCGTCTCCGGCAGCGGCCAATCGGCGGCGCTGCGCCACCGCCCGCCATGATCGAGCCGCCCATCGGCGTTGCGCCGCCCCGACCCGCCGCCCATGACGAAGATGCGCACCGGCGGCTCCGGCTCGACGCCGTTCGGGACGCCCTTGAGCCAGCGGTCGAACCAGCGGCGCCGCAATTCGAAGAAATCTTCGGCGAGGTTGCCGTCGACCGGAGCCGTCGCGCCGAAATCGACATCACCGGCATAGTTGAGTGAGCGGTCGCCATGCGTCCAGGGGGCCGAGGATCAGCCGCATCGGACCGCGTTTGCTGCGTGACAGACCGAGGTAGTTCTCGACCGCCGAGCGCGCATAAGGGTCATACCACCCCGAAAGATTGGCGACCGGCACATCGGCGTAACGGTCGTAATACCCTTCGGCATAGATCCCGGGCCGCTTCCAGAATTCGTCGAAGACCCCGTGCGACCATTGCTCGAAAAGATAATCCTCGTATTCCGGCGCAGCGCTGACCGGCGAATGCCCTTTGCGCCACGGCATGCGCGCGAACCAAGCCTTGATATTCTGGGCTTGAAGCTCCGCTTTGACCACGGGGTCCCTGGCGTCGGCGAGCGCGTTATTATAGGCCCACGTCGCCTGCTTCAGATCAAAGGCGCCACCGTGGCGGATGCCGCTGCGATAGGCGTTCGAGAACCCGCCGCAATCGAGAAACTGCGCCGCCAGCCCCGGCGGGTCGAGGCAGCCGAGCGCCGCCTGGGTGTGCGCGGCATAAGAAAGGCCAAAGGTCCCGATCCGGCCGTTCCACCAGTCCTGCCGGATCAACCAGGCGAGAGTGTCGTATCCGTCCTCGGCCTCGCTCAGATATTTCGTGAAGCGCCTCCCGATTTGTAACGGCCACGACAATCCTGATAAACGACCGCGTAGCCGTGCCGCGCGAAATATCCCGCGACCTCGGCGCGCGAACGTGGCTTGGCTACCGCGGCAGTGCGCTCGGAGCGGCTCGGCGCGGATTTGTTGTAGGGCGTACGCTCGAGCAGCACCGGAAACGGGCCGTCACCGGCCGGGCGATAGACATCGGTCGCGAGCCCGATCCTGTCTCGCATCGGGACGATCAGATCCGGCTCGAAGACCATATTCCCTGCTGCGGTGATACTAATGAGATGGCCTCCGGGTCCGGGTTGGGGGCCGCGCGTCAGCCTGATATCCCCTGTTATTACAGGAAAAATACAGGCTGCACCCTCCGCGCGCGACGATGGTTGATTGAACCTACAGGTCTTGTCGGGCTCGCTACCCGTCGGTCGGATTATTGAGATAATGATACGGCTCATACAGAGCGGCCGACGTTATTACACTAGGATCCTTTTCAAGATTACACTATAGGATCCTTTTCAAGATTACACTATAGGATCCTTTTCAAGATTACACTATAGGATCCTTTTCAAGATCCGCACGATATCATGCCAATATGGCATCTTTATGGAGGCCGTCGGACCGGCTCTTGCTTGGCGCCGGTATTTTGGCTACATCCCTCGGCGGCCAGACTATGGCCCAAGGGCGCGTAGCTCAGCGGGAGAGCACTACGTTGACATCGTAGGGGTCACAGGTTCAATCCCTGTCGCGCCCACCAGCATTTTCAAAGGCTTAATG
>Ga0182040_10000665_pt1 | contig 15626 bp, 14 predicted proteins | sample flu12Cox44000176_FD_125973 | JGI IMG/M metagenome (GOLD analysis project Ga0182040, IMG submission 125973) | Lab enrichment of tropical soil microbial communities from Luquillo Experimental Forest, Puerto Rico - flux8day.12C.oxic.44.000.176 | ecosystem: Environmental > Terrestrial > Soil >... | reverse complement strand
TTCGCGCACAAATCCCACCAAGATGAAGAAGTTGCCCCCGGTTCTGGAAAACCAGAAGTTCGAAACCAAAGAATCGACCAAGATCGGGAGCACCAGCATCTTCTTCGATGCGACGCCGGCGGTCGTGAAGAACATAGAAGTGCTGGGCCTCGACTATCTGATCGCGATCGGCGGCGACGATACTCTGAGCTATGCATCGGAACTTGACCGCAAGGGGATGAAGGTGATCGCGGTGCCGAAAACCATGGACAACGACGTCCGCAACACGGAATACTGCATCGGTTTTTCGACGGCGGTAACGCGCGCCATGGACGCAATCGACCGCCAGCGTACAACCGTCGCCTCACACGAACGGATCGGTATTTTCCGCGTCTTTGGCCGCGATGCCGGATACACGGCACTCTACACCGCGTACGTGACCGGAGTGCGCTGCTGTATTCCTGAGTACAAGGTCGATCTCAAACACCTGATCGACTTACTCTTGCAGGACAAACGGAACAACCCGAGCAATTACTCACTCGCAATCCTTTCCGAAGGGGCCGAGTGGCAAGGCTACACGGTGAGGGAGTATGGCGAAGCTGACGCATTCGGCCATCGCAAAAAGATGAGCGTCGCGGAAGACCTGAGCGATGAGATAAAGCGGGCGACCGGTGAAGAGACCGTCGTTAGCGACCTGACGTACGACCTGCGGTCAGGTAGTCCCGACTTCGTCGATCGCTTGGTGGCATTTACCTTTGCGGGTATGGCCATGGACGCTTTGCAAGAAGGCAACTCCGGCTTGATGACCGCGATCAATGAGGGGCGCTACGCGATGGTGACCATTCCCGATCCCAAGCTGGGCCCACGAAAAGTAGATATCGGATCGATGTATAACATCGATCGCTACCGCCCCAAGTACGACCACAAGCTAGGTCTGCCCATCTTCCTCACACGGCCCCAGTGAGCCCAGCGGCTTTTTCAGCTCGTTGCCCGTCTACTGGCACGCGCCGTCGTCCACAAACTGATTCGAAGACGCTATCGACGCGAGCGACTGCCAGCACGTCAATAATTTCTGATTGAGAGGGTCGCTATTCAGGGAGTTGGGCGCAAGATAGTCCCTACTTACGGTGATTTTTAAGTATTTGTCCGTCAAGGCGCTCATGGTATTGAACTCGTTGGTCAGTAGCGGAAGCGCCTTCTGATCCAGGTCCGTACTCGCCGCCGCTTCGGTCTGCTTCAAGCTCGCCTGAATTTGCCTCCTGTAGTTCCCGAACCACACATCCGACAACGGATATCCTCGCTCGATGCCAGTCTTTAACGCAGCATGCCATTCAAGGATCTCCCTCATGGTCTCAATCCCCGCTGTGAGGAATGGCTTAGAAAGGCCGGCCGCTGGCTGCGCCGCCGACTGCTCTGCGTGCGCCGACGTATCGCCTGTTCCAGGCAAGCTCAGAATGATCTCATTCCCTGCGAAGCGCAGCGATCCCCCTGTGATCCGGGCGAATTCGTCCACTTCCACATAGTTTTTCCCCTGCACCTGGATCACTTTTGCCCGTCCCTGGGGCCCGTCCATTTGGAGCAAACTCGTCTGTTGAGCCACCAGGACCAGCAACGGGATAAGGAGACCCATCAGCAGCATCACCGATATTCGAATCGCGTTCCGACGCATATCACGTTTTCCTTTTATGACGGCACGCAGTGTGCCCTGCTCGGGTTCCAGGTCGTACTTCCCGAGGCTATTTCGATGTACCGCCACTCCTACCGGAACTGCAACCGGAGTGCCGAAGGAATCGATGAAAACACGAGCTTTCACAACCTGCGGGGAGACCAGGTGCCCGAATGCGGGCAGAGCTTGACCGGCGATCGAGCACCCGCATCGGTTACATCACGTGATCTGCATTTCAAACCAATGATTTAGAAGCATGCCTCTCTTGTCAGAGTTTGGCTATGCGTATGCAACGTAGGAAATGTGAACGATTTCTGGTGTCAGTCTTGTTCATCGTTCTTGTTACGGTCTTTTTGCAGCGCTACCCGAATCGCGACATGCAAGCTCAGGGGGTCGTAATCCCGTGCGTAATACCGAGTAATTCAACCGACGATGAGCGGTTGCATTGTTCGTCGGGAGGACGCAGCGAAGTTATTTGATCTACCAAAAAAGGGAAGGTCGTAAATCGCACATGACTACTATCCACACTCTGACGCTGACCTATCCGATGATCTTCCTGGCGGTGTTCGCGAACCAGCTTTGCCTACCGGTCCCTGCAGTCCTGTTTTTAATGACAGCGGGGGCTCTCGTGGCGAGCGGGAGCTTGAATCTCGGTAGCGTCATTCTGGCAGGCGTAGTGGGCTCGCTGTTGGCGGATTATGCATGGTTCATGCTAGGTCGGTGGCAGGGATACAGAGTAGTCCGAGCTCTCGGTTCGTTTAGCATGAACGGGCAGCATTGCTCGGTGAGGGCTCGGCGGTTTTTCGCGCGACGGGGACTGCCCGGCTTAATGTTCGCCAAATTTATTCCGGGTCTGGACGGCTTGATGCCACCGTTGGCGGGAGCACTGAATGTAACAACGCTTCTATTCCTTTTGTTTGATGCTGTGGGTGCCTTGCTTTGGTCTGCCGGGTATTGTTTCGTAGGATATCTATTTGCCGACCACCTAGACATTGTTGCGGCCACTTTGAGTCGCGTAAGCGGAATCCTCGCGATTATGATGGGGTGCGTTCTGTGCTACCTCATCTGGAGAGCGTGGGAATTAATTCGCATTATGAGGCAACTTCGGCTACGAGTGGTAAGCCCCGCGCTGTTGTATCAGAACTTGAAGACCGGCAAAAAGGTGGCGGCGCTGGATCTGTTGGATGTTGAAGGGCAGGAAAGCACCACTGTTATTCCTGGTATTCCCGGGGCGGCACGTATCTCTCCGACGCCGCTGCGGAGTCCAGCTAAAGTCCGGGTACCACCGGATGTGCAGATCGTCTTGTACTGTTCGTCATCGAATCAACTTACCAGTGCCCGTACAGCGCTGGCATTGCGTCGCAAGGGAATCTCGAATGTTTGGGTTCTGCAAGGGGGGCTGAAAGCTTGGCGGGAACTTGGTCTGCCCGTGACCACGAATCTCAGCAGCCCTGCCCAGGTTGCTGCTCGTTTTGGGATTGAGCTCGCGGAATAACATCGCCTACACGCGCTCTTTGAAGCAGCTACTTACTTTCTAAAGTATTCCTGATGGTCGTGAGTGCGTTCCGCAGACTCGAGACCGAACGACTTACGGCAGCCTCGCGAACGATTGATCCTTTGAAGCCAGTTAGACCCGCCTGTTCAGAACCCATGGCCATAATCAGATAAAAGCCCTGGTTCTTGGGATCTTCACTCCCACGAACGCAGAAGGATAGGTCAAGCGCAGTCGAGAAGTAGTGGCTCGAATAGAGCTGCTTCTCGGCAATGGCATAGGCTACTTCGTCCGCAGGGTTTCCGCGCATCGTTACCACATGGACGATCCGGAGCGTTGGCTTCAATCCAAACTTCACCTTCGCCCAGTAGAACGTGTTCTCAACGCTTGCCGGTTTCGCGTTGGGATACGAGAGGAGGTATTGGTAGAACTCCGGCAGACGCTCCATCAACCCGTTATCGTAGCTGAGCATGTAGGTGAATTGCTGCGCCACCTCGGTGGGCTTGCGTTTATCGTTGTAGATCCCGAACACTTGATTGCCGTCCTGCTGATAAGCAAGTAGGAACTGCAGCGCGGTCTTCCGCGAGAGTTCATTGACCTGCGCGTTCACATCGGAAGCGGACCAGTCGATGGATCGGTGAAAGTCCTCTATCGAACTTGCCGGCGCCTGGATCAGACAGGCGCCGGGCTTGCAGCGCCGCAATGCCTGGATGTCCCCGTTATCGAACGAAAACCCATTCAAGTCAGAAAGCTGTGGAGGATTGTTGAACTCGCCTAGTGCCAGATAGCTGGGAAGCTTGCGAAGCCGGTCGAAATCGCGGGCAAATCGAAGATAGGCTTCAGAAGCAGCATGAATGTAGACCGCGCCAAACAAAAATATCTCGTCCGGGATGCGGGAGGGCACTGCCTTAGCGATGGCCTGTCCGTTTCGGATCGCTGCGATCTGATCATCAGTCAATCCAATGCTCTGCCGGAAAAACGCCTCAAGGTAGGGATTTGATTGTGAAAAGCCCTGGAGAGGCATCCCCGCGGTTATGATAAGCAACGCCACTATACGCTTAACGTCTCGCATCACGGAATTCAGACCAAGCCATTCTCATTGCAATGGTGTTCATGGCACGAATGTATGGTGTGTGTATCTCATTGACGTGAGAAGCGTAGCATCCGCGTGTTCAAAGTCCAATCTGGAATTCTAAATAAGAGGTGGTTCCACGGTCCGCCGCGACGCGTATCTCAATCTGGAAGTTCAGTTCTGGCGGTGTTAGTCTCATGCGCATGACGGAAGATGAAAGCGCACTCGTGCCGGCGGATACTCGATATCGAGCGCTGCTCGATGTGTCCAGGGCGATGGTCGAGCAACCTACGGTAAAAGCCGTCCTTCACAGCCTCCGCGAGGTTCTATCCAGTAGTTGTCGGCTCCATGGAGCTCACCTATACGCCCTAGGGAGCGACCAAGAAAGTCTGCATCTCCTTGAGTTTGATCAAGAAGCGGACGCTCCCGCGTTTAAGATTGGCACCAAAATTTCACGCATTGGCGAGGTAGCGCGAGTGCTTGAGGGCCTGGAACCGGTTTTCCTCCCTGACGCGTCGCAGGAAATGTTGAAACATCCCGAGCTAGCTCCATTTGCAACCGAGTCTGTCGGCCGAAGCACCTATGTGTTTCCAGTGTCTACCTCCCAGCAACGATACGGAATTCTTGTAGTGACAAAGGACAGGGGACAGGAATTTGTTCCCGAAGATGTCGAACTACTCCGTTCTCTGGCGTCTCACGTTGCGGTCGCGCTGGAGTGCGCTCTGGCCAGGGATTGTGCAGAGCAGTACCAGCGTCAGTTGGCTAACGAGCGCGACCGGCTTCGCTTGCTGCTTGAGATCAACAATCATCTGGTATCGAAATTGGATATCAGTGACGTGTTTCGCTCCGCCTCGGCATCAATTCGTTCCTATTTTGGCAATGATTTCACGGGGTTCTGGGTGCTAGCAAAAGACTCCCATCAGCTTCAAAGTGTGGTGGTGGATTTTCCAGGCGCGAAGGGGTTGCTGGCGGAAGTCGGCCCGACTGACCTGACCGATACCGAATATGAGAGGTTGCTGAGCCGCCAAGGTGAAATCTGGTCCATCGACGAGACCGAGAAAATTCCTGTGAGTATGGCACAGACGTTGAGAGCCGAGTCCATAAGATCGGTTGGCGTCACGCCGCTTGTTACTAGTAGTGGGCCGTTGGGTCTGCTCGCGATCGGCAGCCGGAAGCTTGACGCTTTCAAGCAAGCGGATCTCGATCTGCTATCGCTGATTGGCAACCAGATCTCACTCGCGTTGGATAACGCGCTCGCTTACGGCCGTCTGAACGCCTCAGCGGTTCGTCTGGAGGAAGAGCGCCTTTATCTTGAGTCAGAGATTCGATCGGAGTACAACTTCGAGGATATCGTCGGTAAGAGTGCCGCGCTCCGCAAAGTGCTAGATCAGGTTGCGATTGTGGCCCCTACTCAATCAACCGTGCTCCTACACGGTGAGACCGGCACGGGGAAAGAACTGTTCGCGCGGGCAATCCATAATCTGAGCCCACGTCGTGAGCGTACCTTTGTACGCCTGAATTGTGCAGCCATACCTTCGGGCTTGGTTGAAAGCGAACTGTTTGGGCATGAAAAGGGTGCATTCACCGGCGCGCTCATGCAGAAACGAGGCCGTTTCGAGTTGGCCGATCGTGGCACGTTGTTTCTCGATGAGATTGGCGATATCAGTCTCGACCTGCAACCCAAGCTGTTGCGCGCCCTGCAGGAACACGAATTTGAACGCCTCGGGAGTACCAAAACGATTCGCGTGGACGTTCGCCTGATTGCCGCAACGCATCGCGATCTGCCCAGGATGATCAGCAATAACCAGTTCCGCGAAGACCTTTTTTATAGATTGAATGTTTGCCCGATTGAGATTCCTCCGCTTCGCGAGAGGCGCGAGGACATTCCGCTCTTAGTTCACTATTTTGTGTCGCGCCACTCCCGGCAAATGCAAAAGTGCGTTAAGTCTGTTCCGAAGCAGGCAATGGAGGCGCTGGTGAACGCCGACTGGCGTGGCAATGTTCGGCAGTTGGAAAACTTCATCGAGCGCTGCGTGATTTTCACCCAAGGAGACGAGTTGAATGTCCAACGGGCAGAGCTGACGAAAGCGTCGAGCCGCTCCGTTGCTTCGGCGCCACGTTTTGAACAGGCTGAACGGCAGGTCATCATCGACGCTTTGATAGCCGCTTCCGGGAAAATAGCTGGCAAGGGCGGAGCCGCAGAGCGTCTAGGCCTCAAACGAACCACACTCCAAAACAAGATGAACAAACTCAACATTAGTCGTGCGGACTATTCCGCTTGACGAACTCGGCGCTAGAGCGCCTCAAAGTCCCATTCTCAACCCACCCACTTTGCTGCTCCTGCGTTCAGGATGATGCCCGTATCACGGCACTGCCCGTCGGTCGGTGTGCGGGGCTTTGAGGCGGTTCACAACATTCGGCTTCCGCTCAGCCACTTACGTACTCGATTCTTGGCAAATGAACTGCTTTAGTTGTCTAAAGAGCCTCTCCGGCCGACGCTCGCGGCCGGTTAGATTGCGAAGGAGGTCCCATGTTACGGGTCGAGGTCGAGGATTCCGCCGACACCATGACGCTCATACTCCAAGGTCGCTTGGTCGGCGAGGAGGCAGTGAGTGCTCGCTCGCTGATGACACGTTATCGCGCCGGAATCAGGTTGATCGTGGACCTATCGGAAGTGACTTTCATGGATGCCTCGGGCGAAGACCTACTGTCTTTCTTCGCTCGATTTGGCGCCGTCTTCATTGCTGACACCTCTTATTCGCAGTACATTTGTGAGCGGCTGCGTGTTGCTGTGCGTGCGCCGTCCGATCACGACGCATCGAACCCATCCGACACCAGCGGTATGGAAGGCGACCGCCACGCACGTCGGCCGCTCGTCAACGATTGACCTTTTCTTGTAGGTCCTTGCATTCTAGAATGTCAGTATCCCGACGGGGCAAGTTTGCAAATGAAATCTGCGCTGAGTCTCATCATGATCAGCACGCTCGCGTTTCTGCTCGGTGCTTCGCCCGTTCTTGCCCTAGACCCATCGCTGGACATCAGTCAATACGGGCACACGGCTTGGACTGCCCGGGACGGGTTCTCCGTGGGCTCGATTTTCGCGATCGCCCAAACGCCCGATGGATATCTTTGGCTGGGCAGCGAATTCGGCTTGTTTCGCTTCGATGGTGTTCACGCTGTTCCGTGGCAACCTCCCTCGGGGCAGCAGCTCCCCCAGAAGCCCTACGCTCTGCTCGTGTCGCGCGACGGAACTCTTTGGATTGGCACGTTTGCAGGTCTCGTGAGTTGGGATGGCCGCAAGCTAACTCAGTACCCGGAGATCGGCCATCGTTTCGTGACATCCCTGCTGGAAGACCACGAGGGCACCGTCTGGGCAGGCATACAGTATGAGACACCAGGTGTTCCCAACGGGCGAGTCTGCGCGATCCGAGATGGCAGAGTGCAATGCTACTTGAATGATGGCGCCTTTGGCTCATTCGTCTGGAGTCTCGCCGAGGATAGCTCGGGCACTCTCTGGGCCGGTGCAGACTCCGGATTTTGGCGATGGAAGCCCGGTTCTCCGAAGCGCTATTCGATACCGGGAAAGCGAGTTGGAGAAATGGCGGCGTCCGACGACGGACAGCTCGTATTTGGCATCAGTGGCGACGGACTGAGGCGGCTCGTTGCAGACAGACTCGAGTCAATCCCAATCCACAGCGCAATAAATCAGACTGCATTGCTTCCGGACCGCGAAGTAGATTCAAACAAGCTGCTGCGGGACCGTGATGGTGGACTCTGGATTGGAACCCATCAACACGGGCTGATCCATGTACATAACGGCAGGACAGACGTATTTACGAAATCGGATGGGCTTTCGGGAGACATCAGTTGCAGCCTTTTCGAGGATCGTGAGGGAAATGTCTGGTACGCCAGCACGCAAGGACTGGACCGCTTTCGGGAACTCGCGGTTAGTTCCATCTCGACCAAGCAAGGTTTGTCGAGCGATGCAGCTGAGTCTCTAGTGGCAGGGAAAGACGGCAGCGTGTGGATAGCGACTCGCGATGGTTTGACCAGGTTCAGGAATGGACAAACCACAATCTTCCGCAAGGCGAATGGGCTGCTCGATGATTTTGTGCAGTCTCTGTATGAGGATAGTCGCGGGCGTGTGTGGGCTTCGTTTCCCGCGCATGGACTCACATTTTTCGAAAACGGCAAGTTTGTGAGCGTATCCGGCCTGCCCAGCGAAGAAGTTTATTCGATCGCGGGCGACGAGAAAGGCAATCTCTGGCTTTGCGGGAACAAGGGACTCTCGCACCTACGAGACGGCCGGTTGGTTGAAACCTTCCCGTGGTCAGTGATGGGACGTCGCCAACAAGCTAAGGTCATCGTCTCCGATCAAGGCGGAATTTGGCTTGCATTCTGGATTGAACGGGCGCTGTTGTTTTTCAAGGATGGTCGGCTGCAACAGTCATACACATCGGCAAACGGCCTTGGCGAAGGCGAGGTGGAAGTGGTCGACCTTCGACTCGATCACGATGGTGCGCTGTGGGCCGCAACCCATTATAGTGGGCTTAGCCGCATCAAAGATGGCCACATCGCCACTCTCACCAAAAGGAATGGTTTGCCCTGTGACACCATTCTTTGGTCCATAGAGGATAACGATGGTTCGGACTGGTTATACACGGCTTGTGGCCTTGTGCGTATCTCGCGCGACGAACTGGATGCGTGGATCGCGGACCCGAATCGCACCATCCAAACGAGCATTTGGAATGCCGCAGACGGCGTGGTTGTCCGCGAAACTGCGCCTTCCTATTACAGTCCTTCAGTCGCGAAGTCCACTGACGGCAGACTATGGTTTAACACGGTTGATGGTATCCAAGTGGTCGATCCCCATCACCTTGCTTTCAACAAAGTCCGGCCGCCGGTGCACATCGAACAAATCGTCGCCGACCACAAGAATTATTGGCAGAGCATAACGGGCACCGCTGTGTCGAACCTGCGTCTACTCGCGCGGACACGTGATGTGACGATTGATTACACTGCTCTGAGCCTAGTTGCGCCGGAAAAGGTTCATTTCAAGTACATGCTCGAGGGTCAGGATCAGGACTGGAAAGAAGTTGTCAACGACCGTCAGGCGCAGTACACCAATCTCGGACCCCGCCACTACCGGTTTCGCGTGATCGCGAGCAACAACAGCGGCGTGTGGAACGATCAGGGCGACGTGCTCGAGTTCTCCATCGCCCCCGCATATTATCAGACCAACTGGTTTCGTGCTCTGTGCGTAGTTGCCGTTCTGGCACTGATCTTGGCCGCCTATCAGTTTCGAATCCGGCAGTTGCATCATGAGTTCGAAATGACGCTGGACGCGCGCGTGGGCGAGCGTACCCGGATCGCGCGAGAGCTTCACGACACGCTGCTGCAAAGTTTTCACGGAATCTTGCTGCACCTGCAAACCGTCTCCAATGAGCTTCCAGGCGGGCAGACCAAACAAAAACTCGACGCCGTTATCGATCAGGCTGCGCAGGCGATCGTCGAAGGACGCGATGCGGTGCAGGGTTTGCGCGCGTCGACGATCGAGGGCAATGATTTGGCACTCGCGATTAGAACGCTTGGTGCAGAACTTGCGGCGCAGAGCGGCACGCGCCGGCCGCATTTCACTGTGCAGGTGGAAGGCGCACCGCGCAATCTGCATCCGATCGTGCGTGACGAAGTTTACCGGGTAGCCGGAGAGGCATTGCGCAACTCCTTCCGTCATGCCAATGCACATCGCATCGAGGCGGAAATCCGCTATGACGACCGGCAACTTCGTGTGCGCGTCCGCGATGACGGGAAAGGCATCGACCCGCAGCATCTGAGTGATGACGGGCGCGAAGGACACTTTGGCTTGCGCGGCATGCGGGAGCGCTCGAAGGTCATAGGCGGCAAACTGTCCGTGTGGAGCGAGCTGAATTCAGGCACCGAAGTCGAATTGAGCATCCCTGATGATCATGCGTACGTCACAGAGCTCGAGCCACACCGATCCTGGTGGCTACAGAAGCCCGCTGGCAAGTTCTCCCGGAAAGACACGGAGCTGAAGTCGTGATCGATGCGAGTCCGATTCGGATCCTCGTGGTCGACGATCATCCCGTCGTCCGTGAAGGAGTTGCTGGGCTCGTGGGTGGTCAGACAGACATGAGCATCGTGGGCCAGGCGTCGAATGGCCGCGAAGCGATTCAGCAGTTCCGGACGCACCATCCCGATATTGTGCTGATGGATTTGCAGATGCCAGCAATGAACGGTTTGGACGCGTTGATCGCGATTCGCGACGAAGCTCCGGCAGCGCGAATTATCGTGCTAACTACCTACGCCGGGGACACTCAGGTGCTGCGGGCAATTAAAGCTGGCGCTCGGGGGTACCTGTTGAAAAGTGCCCTTCATAAGGAACTGTTGGAAACGATCCGAGCTGTCCATGCCGGCAGAAAGACGATTTCTGCCGAGGCCTCCTACGAACTTGCCGAGCACGTCAGCGACGACGCCCTGACACCCGCGGAAGTGCGTGTTCTGCGGTTGATTGCAGATGGGAATGCTAATAAAGAGATTGCCGAGCAGCTATCGGTAAGCGAAGAGACGGTGAAAGGTCAAGTCCGAAACATCCTGTCCAAACTGGGCGCGAAAGACCGCACCCACGCCGCTATGATCGGCCTGAAACGGGGAATCATCGAATCCTAGGGTCGCTCGAAAGAGTCCCTCGTTTGGGTCTTTTGAGGGTTACGTCCATTTCGCGGAGTTTGTAACCTGACCATGTCGTGCGCCGACTTTTCTCAACCTTTGCTCACGGTGCGCCCGGAGTGGGTCTTCTCCTGCTCCGAGTGGTTGTGGGCATTGCCTTGGTATCTCAAGCAGTGATGGCATTGCGCGCGGACCCGCCGATGGGACCAACCCTACTCGACGCACTCACAGGAGTCATCGGAATACTGTTGCTGGTCGGTTTGTGGACCCCTATCACGGGAACCCTTCTAGCGATCCTGGCGTTGTGGAATGCCTTCTTTCACCTCCCAGATCTATTGAGGTGGATCTTATTCGGAACTCTCGGTGCCGCCTTGGCACTGCTCGGACCCGGTGGATGGTCGGTCGATGCGCGCCTCTTCGGTTGGAAGCGCGTCGAGCTGCCGGATCGAAAGAGTTAACCTCAGCCCCGCTCCTTTACCGCGATGGTCTCCCTTCAGCCCGATTTAGTGCACACGGCGAATCGAAATGATGTCCGCGAGATACCGTTGTAGGGTTCCCCTCAAAATGAGACTGGGTTATACATTGGCTCATCGCTAGGGCGAACAGGCTCAAATCCCAAGCGTTGAGCCGGGAGGGGATTATGGCTGCGGCTGTTGCTTTTACAGACCTCGGAGGGCTCGCGGGAGCGGGCTCTCCCGAACTGGGCGGGCTCGAAGAAGAACTCCTGTACCTCAACTTCGAAAATATCGTGGGCAAGAGCGCTGCCCTGCGCAAAGTGCTCGATCAGGTCGCGATTGTTGCGCCCACAGGGGCAACGGTGCTCCTCTGCGGTGAAACCGGCACTGGGAAGGAACTGTTCGCCCGGGCCATTCACAACCTCAGTCCGCGCCGGCAGCGGACGTTTGTGCGGTTGAATTGTGCAGCGATACCTTCGGGCTTAGTGGAGAGCGAACTGTTTGGACATGAAAAGGGCGCATTCACCGGCGCGCTCATGCAGAAACGAGGCCGTCTCGAGTTGGCCGATCGTGGCACGTTGTTTCTCGATGAGATTGGCGATATCAGTGTCGAGCTGCAACCAAAGCTGTTGCGTGCCCTGCAGGAACATGAATTTGAACGCCTGGGGAGTGCGAACACAATTCGCGTAGACGTTCGCCTGATTGCCGCAACGCACCGTGATCTCCAGGGGATGATACGGAAAAATCAGTTCCGCGAAGATCTTTTTTACCGATTGAATGTTTTTCCGATCGAGATTCCTCCGCTTCGCGACAGGCGCGAGGACATTCCGCTGCTGGTGCACTATTTTGTCTCGCGCCACTCCTGCCAGATGCAAAAGCGGATCAAGTCTGTTCCGAAACAGGCCATGGACGGGCTGGTGAACGCCGATTGGCCGGGCAATATTCGACAGTTGGAGAATTTTATCGAGCGCTGCGTGATTTTCACCCGAGGGGAGGAGCTGAATGTCCCTTGTGCAGAGCTGCGGGGCTCAGCGCCTTCAGCCGGATCGACTTTTGAACAAGCCACACGGCAGGTCATCATCAACGCGTTGAAGAGCTCCTCCGGAAGAATAGCCGGGCAAGGCGGAGCGGCAGAGCGGCTCGGACTAAGACGAACAACACTCCAAAACAAGATGCGCAAACTGAACATCAGTCGAGATTATTCCGCGTAGACCCGGGAGTTCATCCTAGACGCTCGACATATGTGAGCGCCTTTATCTTCGCCTTGCTTGGTGGAGCATCGGATGCGAACGCCTCGGCTGCTTCCCGCGCAAATCGTCGCCGAGCGGAGGCCACGCACGTCATGAAACGAGGGCGTCTGAGGCACCGGCGAACAGATCAATGCGGGAGTCACAACGTGGCTCCCCCTGAGGTTTCCTTCTAAGTTTGCAGACACCAAACTAGCTGTTGCCCGGATTGAGATACCTGCACACCCTATCGTTGAGCTTCGTGGTCAGCAAGAAAACAGCGCCAACCGCCCGGATGCGGGCAGCGTCCGTTCAGTCTCTAACACTCGCGAGCTCTCTTCCCGCTGATTCTGAACAACTTGTGAAGGTGTTGTTTTGGCACGCCTATTGCCCGTTAACATGCGAAAGCGCGGCGGTCGGCATTGCGGTTCTCGGGAGGCGCTATGCCAGGGATTCTCATATTGGCTCGTAAATGGGTCCGGTCGTATCGAGTCCTGAGGAACGTTAAGGCATTTGACTTCGTCGCCGCCGTGCGCTACGGCCTATTGCTCGCAGGTGGCTGACGGGAATGCTCTGCCATGAATACAGCACGTTCTTCGAATGACAAACGGGTCTCGCAACTGATGCTTGCCGGCATACAGCGGAGCCTTTCATTGCTCGAACTTGAGGCTTGGATGCCAAGTGAAACCGGGGCCATCTCGCCAACCGTAGAGCAATTGATGCGGCTTATAGAACCATGGCGTTGCATCGTGGGCGACGAGTCCGTCGTCGAACTGGCCCTTCGGGAGGCTCTGAATAATGCAGTCGTCCACGGCAACGGAATGGACCCCAACAAGTTGGTTGAGATTCGCTGCCGGTGCGAACGAGGAAAAGGCGTCTGGCTGATCGTGAGGGACCAGGGAAGAGGATTTGATCCGTCTACCGTTCCCAATCCTCTGACACCGCAGGGGCTGATGGCGGAACACGGCCGGGGCATCCACCTGATAAAGGTGTTGATGGACAAAGTCTCCTTTAAACGCGGAGGCAGCGAGGTTCACATGTGGAAAGGGGCGATGCGCAAATCAAGAAAAGAGCTGCCAAAGAACAATGATGGAGTTTCCACCGACTCGACGAGCAGCATCGAGCTTGATGCGGCCACTGTCGAATGCGAGTGAATAAAATATGACAACAATTATCGAGAATGATCAGAACATTGAATTCGGTGATCGGGCGACGGACGAGGCTCTTGTGGCCAGTGCCAAGGAAGGTGATGAGAAGGCTTTTGAAATACTTGTCAAGCGCCATCGGCCACAAGTTTTTGCGCTTGCGCTGCGCTACACACGGGTTCACGAAGACGCTGAAGACGTTGTCCAGCAAACGTTTCAAAAAGCCTTCGTATACTTGAGCACCTTCGAAGGGAAGTCCTCGTTTTCAACGTGGTTAACGCGTATTGCAATAAACGAGGCATTGATGTGGTTGCGAAAAGCTCGTGCGCTACGCGAAGTACCTATAGACGATTCGATCAGTGACGGAGAAGCGAAGCTCCACTTTGATGTAGCCGATGCGAGCCCTGATCCTGAGGCTACCTACCTACAGCGAGAGGAGACGCGCGCTCTATCGATGGCGATCAAACAACTGGCACCGAGAATACGAATCGTGCTCGAGCTGAAGGAACTTCGTGAACTATCGGCTCGAGAAACGGCCCGATACATGGGCCTCTCGCTCGCCGCTGTGAAAGCTCGGGTGTTCCACGGCAGAAGGAAGTTACGGAAGCACATTGCAGTTGTGCGACACGCCCGCACGTCGAAGATAGCCCGCCAATAACAAGCAAAAGCTCGCCTCAGCATTTGGCTAGCACGCTGAGAAAGAAGAAGAACTTTTCCTCCGAATCACCCCTATCTGTCTTGCTTGCATCGCTCATACCGTCTGCAACAGATCAACTTTAGCAACTCTTATTTGATGGACCTGCTGAAGTCAGAGAACGCCAGACTGCGGGAGTGCTGCCAATCTGACCTGCCATGCGGCGCTGCCCGTATAAGGGCAGCGCGGTGCGGCCAACTCGTTCTCCCGACGTAGATTCAAGAACTTACAGCACAGGCGAATTGGCATGTCATCTGCATTACTCACAGCCGATCCAAGTGGGCATGTGGCTATCGACAACATGGAGGCTTGGCAATGCCCACATTTCTGATGGCGCGATCTTGCGATGATTACGGCAATGAACAACTCAAAACCGCGGACTCCGAGCACGGATACTTATCATCACGGAGATTTGCGGCGAACGCTTATTCAGGCCGCGCTTGAGCTGGCGGCGGAAGAGAAGGACTGGAATTTCTCACTGAGAGAAGTCGCGCGCAGGGCCGGGGTGAGTCACAACGCGCCCTATAACCATTTCCCTCACAAACGTGACCTGCTGGACGCCGCGGCAGCGGCTGGTCACGACCTGCTTCGCAGTGAATTGACCGCTGCGGTCGCGAAGATTGCCGATCCTCGTGCAGCCTTGTCAAAAATGGGTTCCACGTATGTCGGCTTTGGAATTAAGAATCCAACTCTTTATCGCCTGATGTTCAGTGTGGCGCCGACCGGCCCTGACTGGCGTCCAGAAAGGGTCCTGGCGGGGTGGATCGCTGCGCGTGTCGTTTTGGAGAACATTGTCCGTCGCGGTGCCCGTGTCGGAATCTTCGACCCTGCACTCGCCCGAAAGTCGGAATTGCAAACCGCGGCTCTCTACACGTGGGCCGTAGTTCACGGTCTAACCATGCTTGCGATCGATGGCCTCGCGAACGTCGAGCGCCTGTCCATCGATCGGATTACACAGAAACTGGTCACAACGACACTTCGGGGGCTTGCCCGGAGGGGAGCCTCAACAAACGGATCAACAAAATGAAACACAAATGCCTATCACTCGTCTTCGCCCTGTGTGCCCTTGTATGGCCGATGCCTTCATCGGCGCAAGAACAAACGTCGAATGCCGATACTGAGGCGCCAATCCTCACTCTCGATGAGGCGGTCACTCTGGCACTCCAACACAACCGGCTTGTGAAGAATTCTGTGCTGGAGACTCAGAAGT
>Ga0182040_10000664_pt1 | contig 15673 bp, 13 predicted proteins | sample flu12Cox44000176_FD_125973 | JGI IMG/M metagenome (GOLD analysis project Ga0182040, IMG submission 125973) | Lab enrichment of tropical soil microbial communities from Luquillo Experimental Forest, Puerto Rico - flux8day.12C.oxic.44.000.176 | ecosystem: Environmental > Terrestrial > Soil >... | reverse complement strand
CAGAAGTGCGCGGGCGCCGGCAGCTCCCCCGCGGCCCGGAGCTCGGCGGCAACCGTGCGCATCACCAGGGGGACGATTTCGAGGATGTCGGGCGCGGTCTCACGCGCCTGCCCGCGTGTCATGAGGGTTGAACCTGCCCGGCGTTACTTAGGACACTTAATAGTTATGACTGCTAACCTTCATTGTAAGTCGGGCACATCACGCGGGTCCAGCGTGGCGGGAAGCGGAAAGGCGGGTCGGGGTGAGGCGCGTCCCGGTTCTCCGAGCCTTTGCAACCTCTGCGAATCTTGCGAACCCTGCCAACCTGTTCTACCATGCACTCGCCCTCGACAAGGAGCACAAGCGTGGTCGGATTCGTCCCCAAGGAGATGTTCTTCACGAAAGGCGTCGGAAAGCATCGGGAGAAGCTGACCTCGTTCGAGCTCGCCCTCAGGTCTGCCGGCATTGCCGCCTGCAACCTCGTTCGGGTTTCGAGCATCTTTCCGCCCAAATGCCGCATCCTGTCGCGGGCCCACGGCATGAAGCGTCTCGAGCCGGGCCAGGTCACCTTCGTCGTCATGTCCGAGGCCGCCACGCGAGAGCCTCACCGGCTCATCGCAGCCACAGTGGGTGTCGCGATTCCACGTGATCGGGAGCTGTACGGGTACCTCTCGGAGCATCACAGCTTCGGGGAGAGCGAAGACATTGCGGGCGACTACGCCGAGGAGCTCGCCGCGGAAATGTTGGCGACGACCCTGGGCCTCGAGTTCGACCCCGACAAGAGCTGGGACGAGAAGAAGGAAGTCTATCGGCTCTCCAACGAGATCGTCCGCACCCAGAACGTCACCCAGACGGCCGTCGGCGACAAAAAGGGCCTGTGGACGACCGTCGTCGCGGCAGCGGTGCTCGTCGGCTGACGCGCCGTCACCCAAAACCAGACTCGCAAGAATACCCAATGTCTGGATTCGTCCGCACCGGGGCCGCCACTCTCACGCTGCTCGCTTTCGCCGCGGCCGGTTACTCGCAGTCGCCCGACGCCGTCGGCATCCGCGCTCAAGGCATGGCCGGCGCGTTCACGGCAGTCGCCGACGATGCGACGGCGACGTGGTGGAATCCGGCCGGGCTTGCCGGTGGCGCGTACTTCAATGCGATCGTCGAATACGGCAGCCTGACCGACAGCCAGATCGCCAGCACAGGCGACATTGATCATCACCCCGATCATTGGGGGCTCTCGGTCGCGTTTCCGGCGCTCGGCCTGAGTTACTACCGGACGACCGTTGTTGAAATGCAGCCGAGCGCATCTACAGCCGGACCTTCCGCCAACCGACAAGATCTAGGTACGCCAGGCGTCCGCGCGGTCGATCTTTCTCAGTTTGGCGTGACGGTGGGGCAGTCTATCGGCGCGCATTTCGTCGTGGCCTCGACCCTCAAGCTGGCTCGAGCCGAGGGGGACACACAGGCGGGTCTCGACGTCGGGATCATGGCCGCGCTCAATCGACTGCGGCTCGGAGTGACCATGCGCAATCTGCGCGAGCCGACGTTTGGCGAGGGCGACGCCGCGTTCACCCTGCGGCGGCAGGTCCGTGTGGGTCTCGCGCTGACCGTTCCGGGCAGGGGCTCGTTTGGGGGAGCCAAGTTTGCGCTCGATGGGGACGTCTTGACCGTGGGGACGGCGACAGGGGACGAACGCCGGATCGCAGGAGGCGGCGAGGCGTGGCTGTGGAACCGTCGGCTGGGCGTACGGGCGGGCATCAGCGCGAGCACGACCGGCGACGCGAGAACAGCGGCGAGTGCGGGTGCGAGCCTGAAGGTCTATCGAGCGCTCTATGCAGACGGTCAGCTGACGCGCGGATCAGACGTGACGCGCCGTGGTTGGGGAGCGGCGCTCAGAGTGACGTTTTAGGTCTTTCCTTCATGCCCGTCCCGATTGGCGAGCTCTTGCTGAAGGAGAAGCGCATCAGCGCGGAGCAACTCCAGCAGGCACTGAGTCGTCAGAAGGCAATCGGGGGCAAACTCGGCCAGAACCTCGTCCAGATGGGCCTTGTGAAGGACGAGGAGATTACGGCCCTTTTGAGCAAGCAGTACGGCGTTCCTTCAATCAACCTCCGTCAATTCGAGATCGATCAGGCTGTCATCAAGCTGATCCCGGCGGAAACGGCCGACAAGTATCAGATTGTGCCGCTCAGCCGCGTGGGCGGGACGCTGACTATCGCGATGACCGATCCGACCGATGCCTTCGCGTTGGACGACATCAAGGCGATGACCGGCTACGACGTCGAGCCGGTCGTGGCATCGGAAAGCGCCGTCAGCCAGGCAATCCGGAAGTACTACCCGACCGTGCCGACCGTCTTCGAAGTCGCCGGCAAAGGCCTCGAGGAGCCGCAGCCCGCGCTCGACAGCGATGCTGAAGATGCCAAGCTGCGGGAGACGAGCGGGGAGGCGCTCGCGCGGCCTTGGGAAGAGGCGCCGGTCGTGCGTCTGGTCAATGCGGTGCTGAGGTCCGCGATTCAGAAAGGAGCGAGCGCCATCCACATTGAGCCGTGCGAGAAGGAGCTGCGCGTGCGGTACCGGATCGACGGCTTGCTCCACAACATCACGTCGCTGCCGATGAAGTTCCGCGACGCCCTGACCTCGCGCGTCAAGATGATGGCCAGGCTCGACATTGCCGAGAAGCGGCTCCCTCAGGATGGGCGCATCAGAATCCGATTCAGCGAGAACGGCGTTCCAAAGGAGATCGCCTTCAAGGTCTCGGTGCTCCCGACGCTCGTCGGCGAGAAGATCGTGATGCGTCTCGTCGACAAGGACAAGCTGATGCTCGACATGTCGTGCCTCGGGTTCGAGCCGGAATCGCTCGCGAAGTTCGAACGCGCGCTTCTCCGGACGAGGGGCCTGGTGCTCGTGACCGGCCCCGCAGGAAGCGGCAAGACGAGCACGCTCTACGCCTCGATCGCGAAGATCAACACACCCGAGACCAACATCATGACCGCCGAGGATCCGGTCGAGCACACCCTCGCGGGCGTCAACCAGGTGCAGATCGACGAGAGCATCGGCCTCGATTTCGCTGCCGCGCTCGGGTCGTTGCTGCGCCAGGATCCCAACGTCATCTTCATCGGCGAAATCCGCGACTGCCAAACCGCCGAGATCGGCGTGAAAGCCGCGCTCACAGGCCGCCTCGTGCTCTCGACGCTCAGCGCGAACGACGCGCCGAGCACGATCATCCGGCTCATGCGCATGGGCCTCGAACCGTTTCAGGTGGCCAGCGCCGTTCACCTCGTCTGCGCGCAGCGACTCGTGCGTCGCGTATGCGCGAGCTGCAAAGAGCCGCGGCCGAGCCCCACCTCCGGGCTCATTCAGGCGGGGTTCACGCCGGAAGAAGCTGGGCGCGTCTCACCGATGAGGGGCAAGGGCTGCGACCGCTGCCGTCAAACGGGATTCAACGGGCGCGTCGGTCTGTTCGAAGTCATGGAAATGAGCGAGGAGTTGCGCGAGCTGATTCTCGCCGGCGCGTCCAGCCTCGAGCTGCGCCGCAAGGCCATCGAGGGTGGCATGATGACGCTTCGGCGGAGCGGCCTGCAAAAGGTGATGAACGGCCTGACGACGATTGAAGAGGTGGTCAGGGAAACCACTCAATAGGACCAACGAGATGCCGACATTTGCGTACGCGGGACGGACGCGGGGCGGGGAGACAGTTTCGCGGGAGCGGGCAGGAGACGCGGCCGCCAACACCAAGGGCAAGGCGGGCAAGAGAGTGGCGGCGAAGAACCTGGCCGTGTTCACCCGGCAATTCTCCGTGATGATCGATGCCGGCCTGCCGCTCGTGCAATGCCTGGACATCCTCGGCGCGCAGGAGACCGACAAGAACTTCTCGGCGGTCATCCTCCAGACCCGCAGCGATGTCGAAGCAGGCGTCTCGCTGGCCGACGCCATGCGCCGGCACCCGAAGACATTCGATCCACTCTTCACGAACATGATCGCTGCCGGCGAAGCCAGCGGGATCCTGGACACGATTCTGAAACGCCTCGCGACCTACATCGAGAAACGGATCAAGCTCTCCAATCAGGTGAAGTTCGCAGTCGTCTATCCCGCCGCAGTGTTCGCGATCGCCGGGCTCGTGGTCGGCGTCATTCTCTGGAAGGTCATTCCCACGTTTGTCTCGCTCTTCTCCGGTCTGGGCGCTGAGCTGCCGGTGCCCACGCGTGTGGTCATCGCGCTCAGCGAGAATCTGGTGCGGCGCTTTCCTTTCCTGCTGGTATTAGGTGGCGCCGCCGTGTACGGATTCCGCCTCTGCTACGGCACGGGCACCGGTCGCCGCATGGTGGACGGGATACTGCTGAGAATGCCGGTGCTCGGTCCAATCGTGCGCAAAATCGCGGTAGCCCGTTTTTGCCGCACGCTCGGCACCCTCGTCAGCTCGGGCGTGCCGACTCTCGATGGCCTCGAGATCACGGCCAAGGCGGCGGGCAACGCCGTTGTCGAAAACGCCGTGATGCTCACGCGAAGGGGCATCGAGCGCAGAAAAACGGTGTCGGCGTCCCTCAAGGAGACGGGGGTGTTTCCACCCATGGTGACGCAGATGATTGGCGTCGGCGAGGCGACGGGGGCACTCGATACGATGCTCGCAAAGATCGCCGACTTCTACGAGGACGAAGTGGATACGGCGGTGGCCGGTCTCTTGACGCTGCTCGAGCCCATCATGATCGCGTTGCTCGGCGCCATCGTCGCGGGGATCCTCATCGCGATGTATTTGCCGATCTTCGATCTGATCAGCAAGCTGACGTAGTCAGGGAGCCCCCCGGCTTTGATCGCGGAGCGAACGTCAAAGAGATCGAGGTTTTGGCGACGAAGTACAATTGGTCGCTGCTGCTGCCCGGCGACGGCCGATGTGGCTTCACTCAAGGAGCGTCGAGCAATGAAGATTCGGAACGATGCGCAAGGGTTCACTCTTATCGAGCTGCTGATTGTGGTGGCCATCATCGGCATCATCGCGGCAATCGCGGTGCCCGGCCTGCTCCAGGCCAAGATGTCGGGCAACGAGGCGTCAGCCGTGGGGTCGCTGCGCGCCATCAACATCGGGCAGGCGGCCTTCTCGGCGAGCTGCGGTCAAGGGAACTATGCGGACTCGCTGGAGCACCTTGTCAAGGCGCCGCCCGGGGGCACCGGTTTCATCAGTCCGGACCTCAGCACGACGGGTGTGTGGAAGGCCGGGTACTATGTGACGCTCGCCCCGCTCTCGGGTGCCACGACCGCCGCTCAGCTGCCCTGTAATGACACGACGGCTTGGATGGTGTCCGCGTACTACGCGAAGGCTGAGCCGGCGACGCTGAATACGACGGGCAGGAAGGCCTACTCGACCGATGCCCGCGCAACCATCTTCCAGGCGCTGGGTACGGCGACCGCGCCGCCTAATCCGATTCCGTCCACCGCCACTCCGTTTCAGTAAGCGCGACAGGGCCTCGTGCGATCCGGGACGCCGTCGGGGCCTCCCGCGCCCCACGCCTTGACCTTCTCCGGCGCCTCGGTTACAACTCGTACAGACCCATGTCACGACGCGCTGCGTTCTTTGCGCTGATCTGCGCCCTTGTGGGCCTCGTGGCCTCAGGGGCGGCGGCCTCCGCGCATTACCACCTCTTGCACGACCCGACGTATCGCAGCTTCTGCGACGTGTCCGAGCGGGTCAGTTGCACGCAGGTGTACGCCAGCCGGTTCAGCACGGTCCGGGGCGTGCCGGTAGCGGTCCTCGGGACCATCTGGTTCACGGTCGCTTTGCTCCTCTCACTCGGAGGGTTGACGGCGAGGGAGAGCGTTCGGGAGAGCATTCCAGGCTATCTGTTCGTCCTGTCGACGCTTGGGCTGTCCGTGGTTCTCTACCTCGCATACGCGTCGTTCTTCATCATCAACGCTGTGTGCATCCTGTGCCTGACCACGTATGCCGCCGTGATCGGCCTGTTCCTCGTGTCCGGGGCGGCGACGGCTGTTCCCATGACTACTTTGCCCCGCCGCGCCGCCCGTGACCTGCGCGTCTTCGCCGCCAGCCCGCTGGCGATTGCCCTCGTGGCGCTCTTCTGTGCCGGCGCCGTGACCACGGTCGCGTTCTTCCCCCGCGAGGCTGTCACCGCGTCGGGCGACGTCGCCGCGCCCGCCCCCAATCAGGATCAACGCTCCGAGTTCGAGCGGTGGTATTCGTCGCAGCCGCGCGTGCCGCTCATCGTCTCGGCCGAGGGAGCGACCGTGCTGGTCGTCAAATTCAACGACTTTCAGTGCCCGGCGTGCGGCCAGTCGTATTTGCAGTACAAGCCGATCTTCGCCAAGTACGAGGCCGAGCATCCGGGGGCAGTGAAGCTGGTCCTCAAGGACTACCCGCTCAACCGCGATTGCAACGACGGCCTTCCTCAGACGATTCATCCGGCTGCGTGCGATGCCGCCGTGGCCGTACGACTCGCGCAGGGCCGCAACCGCACGGAGGCCATGGAAGACTGGCTGTACACCCACCAGCCGAGCATGACCTCGCCGAGCGTGCGCCAGGCCGCCAAAGACATCGGGCAAATCAACGACTTCGACGCGAGGTACGCCGGCACGCTCGCCCTCGTCAAGAGCGACGTGGGTCTGGGCCGCCAGCTCGGGGTCAAGTCCACCCCGACCTTTTTCATCAACGGCGTGAAGATCGAAGGCGCGCTCCCACCGCAGTACTTCGATCAGGCAATCGCGTACGAGCTCAGCCACCAAGCGGGGAAGAACGAATAACAGCCGGATCGTGGCTGCCGCGCTCTCAACTTTCGACCTCACCAAAGACTACCCAATCGGATTCTGGCGAAGGCGCTCCTGCCGCGCGCTCGATCGGTTGACGCTCGATGTCGATCAGGGCGAGGTCTTCGGCTTTCTCGGCCCGAACGGCGCCGGGAAGACAACCACGCTGAAGCTCCTGATGCGGCTGGTGTTTCCAACCGGCGGCCGCGCGGAAATTCTCGGCCGGCCCGCCGGCGACCTCGACGTCAAGCGCCGCATCGGCTATCTGCCAGAGAACCCGTACTTCTACGACCATCTGACCGCCGAAGAGCTGCTGGTGTATTTTGCCGGCCTGTTCGGATATGGCGCGGCCGAGCGCCGCAAGCGCGCCTCCCGGCTCCTCGACGAGGTCGGCATCGGCGGCGAGCGCCGTCTGCAGCTGCGCAAGTTCTCAAAGGGCATGCTCCAGCGCGTCGGCATCGCGCAAACGCTCATCAACGATCCCGAGCTGCTGATCCTCGACGAGCCGATGTCAGGTCTTGATCCGCTGGGCCGTCGTGATGTCCGTTCGGTCATCCTCTCCCTCCGCGATCGCGGCTGCACGGTGTTCTTCAGCTCGCACGTGTTGAGCGATGCGGAGACGCTCTGCAGCCGCGTGGCGATTCTCGCCAGAGGGCGCCTCGTCGCCTGCGGCCGCCTCACGGAGATCCTCGCGTTTCGCGCGCGCGGCTGGGAGATGATCGTCGCCGACGCGCCCGAAACGGCCATCGCCCGCATCGGCTCGGGAGCCCGACGCGTCGTGCGGCTGGGAGACGGCCGCTACTCCCTGGAGCTGCCGCTTGATCCGCCGCCCGCGCGCCTGCTCAGCGAGGTCGCGGCGGCGGGCGCGCAAGTCGTGTCGCTCAACCCGATCCGTGAAACGCTCGAGGACTATTTCGTCGAGCAGGTTGCCGCCCGGCAATCAGGCACTCCATCGTGAGACCCGTTCTCGCGATTGCGGTCAACGTGTTCCGCGAGTCGGTGCGCGACAAGGTCCTGTACAACCTTCTGCTCTTCGCCGTTGTGATAATGGCCGGGTCGTATCTGATTGGTCAGCTCACCGCAGGCCAGGACGTCAAGATCATCAAAGACCTGGGGCTCGCCGCGACCCAGATCTTCGGGCTCTTCATCGCGATCTTCATCGGCATCGGTCTGGTGTCGAAGGAAGTCGAGCGAGGAAGTATCGACAGCGTCCTGGCAAAGCCGATCGAGCGCTACCATCTGATTCTCGGAAAATACCTCGGTCTCACGCTCACGCTCGCGCTCAACGTTGCGATCATGGCCGCCGCCCTGTATGCCGTCCTGACCTACGTGCGTTGGGGCATCGACCCCGCGATCGAGCGCGCCTGGGATGCGCCCGCGCTCGATGCCCGGCTCCTGCAGGCGGTCCTCCTGATTCTGGTCGAGCTCCTCGTGGTGACGGCGATCGCGCTGGTCTTCTCGACCTTCTCCACGCCGCTCCTGTCCGCTGCGCTGACGTTCGCGCTCGTCGTCGTCGGGCACTTCAGCGGCGACCTGCGCAACGTCCAGGACGTCGTGAAATCCAGCGCCGCCCAGTGGGCGGCGCGCGGCGTGTACTGGGTCGTGCCGAACCTTGCTCAGTTCGACGTGAAAGCGCAGGTCGTCCACGGCCAGACCGTGCCGGCGGGGTATCTCGCGCTGACGATAGCGTACGCGGCGCTCTACGTCGCGATGCTCATCGCGCTGGCGAGCTTGGTGTTCTCGCGGCGCGACTTCAAATGAACGGAGTGGGCACCATCGGCGTGACGATGGCGGCCTTGCTGGCCGGCACGATGGTCGTGCAGGCTGCACGCGACCGGCGCTATCCTCTGCCTCCCGTCAACGACACGTCGCTCTACTTGACCTCGGGCGCAGCCGCCCGCCGCCTCACCGTCTCGCTGAACGCGCTGGCGGCGGACGTCTACTGGGTTCGCACCCTGCAGTACTACGGCGGCGCCAGGCGGAGACTCTCGGGGCAATCCTCGGCGGCTGAGTTCCGCCCCGAACCCGCGCCATCGTCGGATTACGATCGGCTGTACCCTCTGCTCGATCTGACGACGACGCTCGATCCGAGATTTACGGTGGCGTATCGCTTTGGCGCGGTATTTCTCGCGGAGCCGTACCCGTCCGGGGCGGGCCAACCGGATTTGGCGATCGCGCTGCTCGAAAAGGGCATCCGCGAACAGCCCGATAAATGGGAGTACATGGAGGACGCCGGGTTCGTTTATTACTGGTACAGGCATGACTATACGCAGGCCGCCCGGTGGTTCGAGAGGGCCAGCCAGGCACCGGAGGCTCCCAACTGGCTGAGGCCGCTGGCCGCGACGACTCTGGCGCAAGGGGGCGATCGCCGATCGTCGAAAATCATGTGGACGGCGATTCTCCAGTCGGCCGAGCCGGATTGGTTGAAGCGAAGCGCGGAACATCGTCTGCTTCAGTTGCGGGCGCTCGATGAGATCGACCAACTGCAGGCGGCTGTCGACGCTTACGCGACGCGTACGGGTCGATTCCCCGCCGACTGGCAGACGCTCATTCGCGCTGGCGTGCTGCCCGGTCTGGCCGCCGATCCGACCGGCGCGCCCTACGAGATTGGGGCGGGCGCACGGGTCCGTCTGTCGCCACAATCACCGCTCCACCCGCTGCCGAGCGAGCCGGCTGCGGCTCGTCCCCCTCGGTAATTGCGCGTGATCTGGAGTCATGAACGTCGGGGACGTCATTGACATGCCCGTGGCTGTTCAAGCACTGGCGGCGGCCCTCGTGGGCTCGGTGGTCGGGAGCTTTCTCAACGTGTGCATCTACCGGCTTCCAATCGGACGATCTGTGGTGGGGCCTGGGTCCGCGTGCCCGCAGTGCGGCCGGCGGCTCCCGTGGTACGAAAACGTTCCGATCCTCAGTTTTCTGGGGCTTCTGCTTCTCAACGGCGGGCGCTGCCGCTCGTGCCGAGGTCCCATCTCGTGGCGCTATCCTGTGGTTGAGGCGCTGACGGCCGGCATGTTCGCGTTTCTGTACTGGTCGCTTGGGCCGAGTCTTCTGCTGGCGTCGAGGTTGATCTTCGGTTGTGCCCTCATCGTGCTGTTTGCCGTCGATCTCGAGCATCACCTGCTCCCCAACGTTGTTACGCTTCCGGGGATTGTTGTTGGCTTCGTGTTCAGCCTGTTCACCGAGCCCGGATGGCTCTCTTCGCTGGTCGGGATTCTGGCCGGTGGCGGCGTTCTTTGGGGCGTCGCCGAAGCCTACTATCGGCTTCGCCACGAAGAAGGCCTCGGCATGGGCGACGTGAAGATGCTGGCGATGGTGGGTGCTTTCGCAGGGTGGAGGCTGATGGTCTTGACGCTGGTGCTGGCGTCTGTGTCCGGATCGCTCGTCGGCATCGCGCTCATCGTGAGCCGGCGCGGCACGATGAAGTACGCGCTGCCGTTCGGGACGTTCCTGGCGCTCGGAGCGGGCGCGGCGATTACGGCAGGCCCCACGATTCTCGCCTGGTATCTCGGCCAGTGGTAACCGAATGACGTCGGCGTGGATGCGGCGCCGGTTCCTCGTTCTGGGCCGGCTGCTCAACCTGGCGTTCTTCCTCCTCACGTCGCTCTACTGCCTTCTCGAGTCGAGCCCGTTTGCGAACGAACAGTTCATCAGGCCGAGCGTGGCGGGGTGGCTGACCGACTTCGTCGTGTTTCACGCGGATTTCTACTGGCTGGCGCTGTCGGTGACTGCGCTCACGATGGCGCCGCTCCTCGATCGTCCGCGCCGAGGAACGCCCGCAGGGCTGGCGGCGCGCGTCACTGGCTGGGCTTATCTCCTGGCTGCGACAGTAGTGGGTTGGTGGCTCACCGCGCACCCCGTGCTGCCCGATCCGCGCCAGCCGCGCCACGCCCTCCTCGTTGCGACCGCGGCACTCGCGGCCCCTGCCTGGGTTTCTGTGTTCGATCACTTCGCGCGTCCGTTCCCCGCCCTCGAATCGATCCGCGACGATCGGCGGCTCCTGCCGGCATCTCTTGCGGCTGCCTCCTTCTGCTGGGTGACATTTGCCGCCGCCGTGCCGCTCCGCCTTGCCGCGTCCGGCTTGTCCATCACGACCGCCGAGCTGGGCCTTGGCGTCGGGCTGGCCGCGGCGGCGCACGCGTCAGGGTTTCTGCTTCTGGTCGTCTTCTTCTCGATAGCCGGGGCGTTGGCCGGTCTGTGTCGGTTCAATCCGCGTGGCGAGTACGTGGGCGTTGCCGCGCTGTCGGCGGTCGTGGCGGCTCTGATCATCGGGCGGCTCGTGCTGGCTCCGATCAGCATCACCGGTCGGCCAGCGTGGATCTACTCCGTGATGGCGGCCGGCACGCTGACGGCCGCGTGGTCGAGCGTCGCGCTCCACCTGTGGGATGGCCAGGGGTCGAGCGTGACGGACCTCTGGTGCGCCCCGCTGGCCGGCGGTTCGCGTCGTGTGCGTGCGGCGGCGCTCGTGGCGCTGCCGCTGGTGACCTACGCCGTGATGGAGCGTGTCTCGATGTTCGACTGGGACTTCATGCTGCAGCGGCTCGGCGCAGTCGTCGTGGCCGCCACAGCTTTCGCGCTGATTCACGGGGCGCTTTTTCGCCAGCCGGCAGACGAGCGGCGGCGGGGCTCAGCAAGTGTCTGGGGGGCCGCCGCCCGTTGGCAGCTCCCAGGGCGTCGGTTCCCGAGCGGCCCCAGGCTCGCGTCAGGCCTCGTCGTCACCGTGTGCGCGACGACCGCCGGAGCCGTGGTGGTGCTGCCGTCCTTTGAACGGCACTTGCATGGCGGCGCGGCGTTCGATGCTTATCTGGCGGGTGATCCGTCGCTCAGGCTCGCACACGACTTGACGGCGGGGCGAGGCGGCTCGTCGGCCGACTTCTACGCGTTCCTTCGCGCCCACGCGGCCGTCAAGCCCGACGTCCGTCCGAAGGACATCCGTTTCGTCACGGCGTTCAGCCGGCCCGAGCGCCGTCCGCCGCATATCTTCATGTTAGTCGTCGACAGCCTGCGGCGCGACTACATGTCGCCCTACAACAGCGCCGTCACGTTTACACCGGCGCTTGACGCGTTCGCGCGCGAGAACGTGGTGTTCACGCGCGCGTTCTCGCGATACGGAGGGACCGCGCTTTCTGTGCCCGCCATCTGGGCCGGCGGCATGATCCCACACAAGGAGTACGTGACACCGTTCGCCCCGATGAACGCGCTGGCAAAGCTGTTGGATGCGCACGACTATCAGCGCTTCGTCACCTCCGACCACATCACTGACGAGCTGTTCCCACGCGCCCAGGATTCGGTCGATCTCGATCGCGGAGTGCCCGAGATGCAGCACACCTTCTGCCGCACAATGTCCGAGCTCGAAGGAAAGCTGGAATCGGAGCCGGCTGCGCGGCCGATTTTCGCGCACACACGGCCGCTGGACCTCCACATCGGCAACGTGTGGTCGGCGAAGGCACCCGCCGGCGAGTCGTATCCTGGCTTTTTCGCCCCGTATGCCGCGAGGGTCCACAAGATTGACGCCTGCTTCGGCCGGTTCATCGCGTTTCTCCGTCGCGAGGGCCTCTACGACGACAGCATCGTCATCGTCACGGCCGATCACGGTGATTCGCTCGGCGAAGGCTTACGCTGGGGGCATGGCTTTACTGTGTTTCCCGAAGTGCTCAGCATCCCGCTCATTGTTCACCTGCCGGCCCGCCTGGCGTCGGAGTTCAAGGCCGACACCGATCGCGTGAGCTTCACCATGGACATCACGCCGACGCTGTACCTGCTCGCAGGTGATGAACCCGTCGCGCGCGAGCCCCAATATGGCGCACCGCTGTTTGCGCGGTCGGCTGGAGCGCTCACCGACCGCAAGCTGGAGACATTCCTGGTTGCCTCCAGTTACGGCGCCGTGTACGGCGTGTTGAGCGCCAACGGCACGAGGCTCTACATCGCCGACGCGACAAACGGCCGCGAATACGCGTTCGAGCTGCCGGGACGGCCGGATGGCGCGCGGGTCGGTCTCACGGACTTGCAGCGTGAAGCCGCGCGACACGCGATGCGCGAACAGATCGAAGCGATTGCGTCGGACTACTACAGCCATCTGCCATGACACACCTCCGTTGCAAGCCATGACCGTGGCCGCCTTGACGCCCGGCGCCTCAGTTCTGCTGGGGCTGACGCTGCTTGTCGGCTGCCTGCTGGCAGTGATGACGCTGGCCATACTCAGGCTGGCCGCCGCCGTACGCGCCACGCGGCGCTCGTCGCGCTCGAGCGGCACGGAAGCTGCGTTGATGTCGGCGGCGCTTCAGGAAGCCGTGGCCAAGTTGAAGGCGCAGGAGCGCGCTACCGCGGCGCGCGCTGAAGCGTCCGAGCGTCTGAGCGAGGAAATCATCACCAGCCTGACGTCCGGCCTGCTGGTCGCGGGACTCAAGGGCGAGGTGCGCATTCTCAACCCTGCCGGGCACCGGATGATTGGGGTCTCCGAATACGCCACCATCGCCGACGTCAAGCGGGCGCTCCGCGATCTGTCGCTCTCGGGCGTTGTCAGCGAATGCCTCGAGACGGGAACAGCCATCGTGAGGCGCACCGTCTCTCTGCCGGAGCCTCGGCACGGCGTGTCGCACCTCGGCGTCAGTGTATCGCCGCTCTCCGACGCCGAGGGTGCGATCCACGGAGCCATCTGTCTCTTTACGGATCTGACAGCCGTCAAAGATCTCGAAGAGCAGCTCCGGCTGAAGGACAGCCTGGCGGCCGTCGGAGAGCTGACGGCCGGCATCGCGCACGAATTCCGGAATGGCCTCGCGACCATCCACGGCTACAGCAAGCTGCTCGATCTGTCCGCGCTGCCGGAATCGTATCGACCCTACGTGCAGGGAATTCGAGCGGAAGCGGACTCGCTCAGCCAGGTCGTCACCAACTTTCTTTCCTTCGCGAGGCCGGCCGAGCTCGCGCTTTCGAGGGTCGAGCTCGGCGGTATCTGCGAGCGCGCGGCGGAGGAGGTCCGCGCGGACGCTCGCCTGCTCGGCGGCGACGTGATGGTTCGCGGCGAGTTTCCCGTCATCGAGGGTGACGAAGTCCTGCTCCGTCAGGCGTTCAGCAATCTGCTGCGGAACGCGCTCGAAGCCTGCATTGCGGCAGCCGTCGCGCCCGGGATCATCATTCAGTCGGAGGTCGACAGCGTTCAAAAGACGTCGCGGATTGCCGTCAACGACAACGGCCCGGGGATCCCCTTGGCGCTCAGAGAGCGTGTGTTCCGCCCGTTCTTCACCTCCAAGCGGAGTGGGACAGGCATGGGCCTGGCGCTCGTGCAGAAGATCATCGTGTTTCACAACGGACGGGTCGCGGCAGGGGTGTCGCCGTCAGGCGGGGCCAGCTTGCAGATCACACTGCCGATCGTGGATTGACCCGCCGGCAGGGGCTCACCTAGGATCGACTTGGAGCCGATAACCCGCCTGACACCGATGCCAAGCTCCCGATCATCCCTTTGCGCCCTCACGTCGTGACCTCGCGGACGTCGGCCATGCGTCCGATCCTGCTCGTCGAGGACAAAGACTCGCTGCGAGCGATGCTGCGTCACGCGCTGGAAGCCCAGGGCCATGCGGTCATCGAGGCGCGCGACCAGGCAGAAGCTGCGCAGGCCCTCCGCTCGACCCCGCCTGACGTCGTCCTGTCCGATCTCCGCTTACCCGACGGCGACGGTCTGGGGGTGTTGCGCGCATCGAAGGAGCTCGATCCCGAGCTGCCCGTCATCGTCATGACCGCATTCGGCAGTATCCAGGATGCGGTCGCCGCGATGAAGGAAGGCGCGCTCGATTTCCTGGCGAAGCCGGTCGACCCGGATCATCTGCTGTTGCTCGTCGAGCGCGCACTCGCGCAGCGGCGCCTGGCGACGGAGAACATCCTGCTCAAGGAGGAGCTCGCGCAACGCCGGGGCGCGCCGCAGATCGTCGGCGACGATGCGAAGCTGAAGCAGGTGACGCTGGCCCTGCACCGCGCCGCGGCGACCGACACGACCGTCCTGCTCGAAGGGGAAAGCGGGACCGGCAAGGAGCTCTTCGCCCGCGCGCTGCATGCACTCAGCCCGCGTGCGGACGGGCCGTTCGTGGCGATCAATTGCGCGGCGATTCCGGAGACGCTGCTCGAGACCGAGCTCTTCGGACATGAGAAGGGTGCCTTCACCGGCGCGTCGGCCCGGAAGCCGGGCAAATTCGAGCTGGCCCATCGAGGGACGCTCTTCCTCGACGAGATTGGCGATCTCCCGCTGCTGCTCCAGGCGAAGATTCTTCGGGCGCTCGAAGAGAAGCGGTTCGAGCGCGTCGGCGGCACGTCGCCGATCCAGGTCGACGTGCGCGTCGTCGCGGCGACGAACCGGAACCTGAAGGCGGCCGTGGCCGCGCGGCAGTACCGAGAGGATCTCTATTTCCGGCTGTCCGTGTTTCCAATCACGATTCCGCCGCTGCGCGACCGGTCGGAGGACATCCCCAAGCTCGCGCGCTACTTCATCGAGAAATACTGTCGAGACTTGAACAAGAAAGCGCTCGCGCTGTCGCTGGCGGCCGAGCAGGAGATGCGTGCCTACCCCTGGCCGGGCAACGTTCGCGAGCTCCAGAACTGCATTGAGCGGGCCGTCATTCTCGCCGAGGGGGAGACCATTCACCCCCATCACCTGCACCTGTCGTTTCGGGGCGCGCCGGCGCCGACGTTGACCGAAGCCGACGCGAGCCCATGGTCGAAGATCGACTTGAGCGGGACCCTTGCGGACGCGACGCGGCGGACGGTTGCGGAGGTGGAGCGGCGCAAGCTCGAGCAGGCGCTCAAGGAAGGGGGCAATCCCGGTCGGGCCGCGGAGCTGCTGCAAATCAGCTTTAAGGCGCTCGTCGTGAAGCTGAGGGAACACGGCATCGAAAGCTGAGTCCGGCCCGGTCCGCCTTTCAATTCGCGAACCCGACGCGCTTCAACGTGGTGCGCATCTCCTTCT